>Ga0181587_10003197_pt1 | contig 13605 bp, 18 predicted proteins | sample 071ome_27_FD_132463 | JGI IMG/M metagenome (GOLD analysis project Ga0181587, IMG submission 132463) | Coastal salt marsh microbial communities from the Groves Creek Marsh, Skidaway Island, Georgia - 071409AT metaG (megahit assembly) | ecosystem: Environmental > Aquatic > Marine > Intertidal...
CAAAACACATCAACGACAAAGCGACACGGCGACAGGGTGTGCGGATCGTGCTATCTCAAGTGGAAGGCTGAAGAACGCCAACGTAAGGGGGAGCGGTGATGAGCCAACGGACACGCAGGGAACGTGTGACGGCTTGGGCGTTGGATATTCTCAAGACCTACGGTGGCCCCATGATGGCGAAGGACATTTGTGCGGCTCTCTGGGACTATGAGGACAAAGAGGTGAACACACGCATGGCTAAGACCAAGCACTACGACACGGTTTCACCCGTCCAGATTGGCATGTGGCTCAAGAACGACGATAGGGTCAAGAAAGAGGACAAACGGGACGGGCGACGCTACACATGGGTGGGCGACGAGGACGGTTAAGACGGTGGGGCGGCTCTCCCTCTCTATGCGTCTATTCAACGAGCGGACTTTGACCGACCCGACGACGGACATACCCGACTGGGTTTATTCTCAAGCCTTTGATGAAATCGAGGCGGAGAAGGATGAGCGAGCCGCCTTCAACGTCAAGCAAGCGTTCAACCTCCGTGACCGTTGCACCAACGACCCAACGGATGAGGGGGATGACGGGGCTGAATTGGTGGAAGAAATCACCCGCCTTCTCGCCCGCTCTGGGGAGTTGGGGCTGGTGTCACGGGCTATCCTCCGCCCGTTGGCGGTTGCTCTCGATCCAGCCCAGCGGATGATGAAAGCCGCCCGTCAAAAAGCGGACAAATTAGAGGCGGAACGCCTCGGCGTGAACCTCCAAAATATCAACAAAACGCCACCACAAGGGAATTAAGGCGGCTACGGTTTGACGGTCGTTAATGGACGATGACGACTGGGACATTGACACGTTGCCTGCAAAAATGGCTGACCCCGACACGGATGAAGCGTTGGTGCGGTTCATTGCCCTACAATTGGTGAACGGCAAAAGCGAGGACGAAGTGCGGCGGGAGTTGAACAAAAACAGGCCATTTGACTCTCATGTCCCGCCCGCTGAATGGCGAACCCTTATGTCCAAAGTTGAGGCGGTGGCTGACGACATCAAAGCCCTGGTGATTGCACGAGCCGAGATGGGTGATGTTGAGCACCAGCGGCTGGAGTCCTATGCCAGACGTTCACGGGCTATCCGCAGGCTGGAGTCCATCATCGACGAGGCACACGATCAGGCCGACAGCGTCGGCAAACTCAACCAGGTTTCATTCATGGTGGGCGGGTTGCTGAAGGCTCAAGAGTCGCTGGATAAGTTTACAGGAGCGCAAGAAGCCGCTCCGCAGGTGGTTGTGAATCTGGGCTACGACCCGCTTGAGCAGTTTCGTTCTGTGGTGCAGGCCAAAATCCGAGAGGCGGATGAGCCGAGAACGTTGCTGGAATCGGGAGATGTGGCGGACGTGGAATCGGATGAGGAAACCGATGCGTGAAATTGGAATCAAAACCGCCGTTCCGATCTGGATTTATGGAATCGGGATATCTCCGTTTTTGGCTCAAAAAGCGGGTTTTAATCGGATAAATCGGCTGGCCGATTTGTCGATGGCCGTTTTTGGCCTGTTTTGGCGGGTCGTGGAATCTCCCGCCCGATCCAGCCGATTCCAGCCGCATATTGAGCCGTGTATTTGCCGCTGAAAAACCCGTGGATACGGCGGTTGAAAAAATCCCCGAATAACGGCAATCGACTATCCTGAAACCAGCAAAAAGTGGCCGTTTATTTTCCGTTTTCAGAACGCAGAAGTCCATGATTCGGGGGGCTAATTTTATCGACTTTTTCACAAAAACGCCAAACTTTGACAAAAACCAAAAACGCATCACTGCGCCGCATCGCCCAACCTGATCGTGCTGGCCGCTCAAATCCAGGCGGGAGGGGGGGCTCGACTTTGCACGTTTAGCCTGCCGTTTACCGTTTTCCGTCCCTATCTATCGAGGAAACTTGCTGGTATTCGGGGCAAATGTCCGCTTTATTGCTGGTTTCAGGTTGTCGATGCCCCGATTTCCAGCAATACACCAGCCTGTATTTGACCCAACAGAACCTGGTCGGGCCAGAACGTGCTGGCCGCTCATGCTCTTTTTCCGCTTTCCAGCAATATCTCTCGATAAAACTTGACATAAATCGGGGATTTGTTGCCGTTTATTGCTGGTTTCAGGTCATCGACTCCCCGATTTCCAGCATATTGGCGGCAATATACACTCGTCGATTGCTCGCAAATCGCCCCGCAACACTCGCCCGTATGCCGTTTTTGGGCTAAAATCAAAGAAAAGTCTCGCAAGCATCCCAGAATATCGCCAATTTTGGAGGGATTGCTTCGCTTTGCGGCTGGCTTTGGACGTTCCCCCAGGCTGGGTTGTCAAATTATTCCCGCCAATACCCAGACAGATCGCGCTCCACGTTGAGCGGTGCTTCGCCAAACTTCGCCATTTTTGGAGGGATTGCTTCGCTGGGCATGTCCGTTTTTGGCTCAAAAACGGCTATCGACAACTCGTCCCTCACCTCGTTTCGCCATTTTTGGAGGGATTGCTTCGCTGGGGCGGGTGGTTGAAAATCTGGATTCTTGATCGTGGGTCGGGTGGATGGTGGGTCGGGCGGCAGGCGGACAACTCGTTCCTCGCTTCGTTTCGCCAAAATACGAGGTATTGCTTCGCTGAGAATGTCCGTTTTCAGCCTGTTTTGGGCTATCGACAACTCGTCCCTCGCCAAACTTCGCCAAAATCCGAGCCCTGGCACTCGTGCATATTGGGTTGAATACCCAGACGGGGCTGAGGACGTGCGGGCAGGGGGCATTTAGCGGAGCGGGGGGTTTGCGGCTTTTGATACCTCAAGACATTGAGAGGGCGAAGCATTGATAAGGGGAAACCTGCTGGGCGTATCATGGCAGAAGCCCAAACCCCAACCGAAGCCCGAACACCGACCACCCTCGTCTTTGACGAATCCGCTGGAGAGGTTGTCCCCTCCGCAGGGTTCGCTGGCGTTCCCCTTGAGGCGATCATGAAGAACGCCGTTCAAGGCGACAAGCGAGCCAAAGTTGAGCCGCTCGCTCCCGAAGCCCAAGCCGACGCAGTCCGAGACTACAACGGCGAGAACACCGTCAGCGACTGGGATGTCACCGTCATCAACAACAAAAACGGTGCATCCTTCACCCTCTCTGGCATGACCGAGATTGGCGCAGGCGAGCACAAGCCCTCGACCTCCAGCATCACCCTCACCGCCCTTCTCCATGAGATTGGCGGACTCCAAAGCCCCCAAGCCCGCCGCATCGCAGACGTGGTTGTTGAAGCCGCCGCCATGCGAGCCAACGGTGCAAGCAAGGCTGAGGTTGACACCTTTTACGCCGAGAACGAACTCAACTGGTCCGCCGACACCGCCCGCAAGAACACCCTCCTCAGCCGTGTCCGCTCGTCCACCATGAAGTGGTTCGCCGCAAAGACCACCATCACCCGCAACAAGTGAGCGGGCGTTGAGGATCGTTGAGAACCCCCCAGCCCAGACGGGGCTGGGGGTGGCGTGTTGAATCCAGCCTACGCACAGGCTCGCCCAGCCGTGGCTCTCATTGGCCGCAAATCTGGGTCGCCTCGATTGCATCAGCCACACGTTTGCAGGCCGCAGGGCGGTCAGCGTCGTGCTCTATCGTGCGTCAAATCCAGGCTACCCCCCACGCCCCACCCTCCCCCAATTTTTTCAGCACCATGTCGCCTTGCCGTTTGTTCTGACACTGTGGAAAACCGCTGAGACAATTATTGCCCTATGTTTTTCAAAATATCAATGCTTACCCCCTCTCCACCCTCTCGGCCTTCTCACTTCTTCTTCTTCTATCTCCTTCTTTTCAAACAATTAAACCAATGGTATAGGGTATAGGGACACATACAGGATAAGAGGAAAAGAGACGGACAAGGTGTATATCTCACAGGGGTCACCTCGATTTGAATCATTCCCGCTGAAACCCCCCTATAGGGGGGTTTCAAAGGTCGCAAACTCAAACGCTTGATTCACAATTTTTTGAGAGGGTGGAAAAATCACTATGTTTTTTCAGCCAAACCATTGAGGAAATGGACAAACCCATCCCCATCATTGTTTGGTTGGATTTTGAGGGAGAAGGTGTGCTCCCGATCCATACGTTCAGCCTTGATACAGAACCCAATAACCCAGCCTGTTTAACCTGGGAGAACCCAGAACCGACAACCGTTGCTGGTTGAAACCGTTAAAACCCGCAACCGAGAAGGGGAGGCCATGAGCAAACTCACGCTGATAACCGACACCACCGCAACATTGGTGGGCGGATCGACGACCTCGTTGTTGTCAATCACGCTGTCGCAACCTACATCGCCAACCCCGCCCGTTGATGCCGTCATTGACCAGCACGACGTTTCAACCGCTGGGGGTTTGGCCGCAGGCAACAAAGTCGCCACCATCAACTTCAACTCAACCGCTCAAGTCCCCGTCCAAATCCTATACGACGGGGTTTTGTTCCGTCAGGGGCTGGTTGTCAAGTCCTCAGCCGCCTGCACCGTGGTTGTTGAATCCGAGTGACCTTTGTTTGTTTAAATAATGTCGGCAAAGGATTGAGAAGCAGAACCAAATAGCAAAACAATGAGGCCAGCACTATGCCGACCCCACCGCTCCACCAAAACGCCAGCCTCATCATCATCAAAGACCCACGCCAAACGGCGGAGGACGTGAAGGAGAACGGGCAATGGTCGCTCGTGTTTCACGATGGGCTGGCTCTCAACTACATCGGGCGGTATCACATGACCCCCGCTGACGTGTTGACGCTCGTCCGCTCCACCTTCTTTGCTCTCGTTCCAGGCAAAGCACACATAGACCACGTTCAAGTTATCCACGACGACCCAGACCCAAAGGCGTGGGGCGTGAATTATAACCCAACGTATGAGCAAACAAACGCCCTCCGCCTCACCGTGGTTTAATGGGGTGGGCTTCACACGTGTGGGGCATGAACGTCCTCTCGCTTTTTGACGGGATTTCATGCGGCAGGCTCGCTCTTGATAGGGCGGGCGTTGAGGTCAGCCGCTATTATGCAAGTGAAATCGATGAAGAAGCCATGCAGATTTCATCCAACAACCACGGGGACATCGTGCAGTTGGGTGATGTGACGGGCTGGCGTGATTGGGATTTGCCGCAAATTGACCTCCTCCTCGCTGGCTCTCCGTGTCAAGGGTTCTCATTCAACGGGAAGCGGCTGGCTCTTGACGATCCACGCTCTCGTTTGTTCTGGGAGTTTGCGGACATATTGAAGGCGGTCAAGCCCCGCTGGTTTCTTCTGGAGAACGTGCGGATGGAGCCTCGCCACGCCGCCGTTATCACAAAGACGCTGGGCGTTCAACCCCGCATCCTCAATTCCTCCCTCGTGTCAGCCCAAAACCGCCTGCGGTATTATTGGACCAACATCCCATTTCCAACCCCAGAGGACCGCAACATACGCCTGCGGGACGTTCTCGACGCGCCCGTTGATTGTGCTGGGGCAATAGCAAGGCTGGACAAAGGCAACAAAACGATGGTGCGCTACGCCACGGACGACACCACCGCCCGCTTCTTGGTGAAGGCTGAAGGCTCAACCTCCCGCTGGCGGGCGTGGGACCGTATTTGTGAAACACGGACAAAGAGCAACACCCTGCTGACGGGTGGGCAGGTCATCGCCAACACGGGGGCAACCAATATCGCCTATTATGTCGGTGATCGTGTCGCCCTCCGCCCAATATCCGTGACTGAGGCTGAACGTTTGCAGACCCTCCCCACGGACTACACGGCGGGGGTTCTTCCAACTCATCGATTCAAGGGCATAGGCAACGGGTGGACTGTGGATATGGTCGCCCACATATTCTCAAGCCTCCCCACCATTGAGAAACCCGACCTTTGATAAGGGTGGGGCAGTTCTGGGGTTGTCATGTCAAACCGACAGCGCAAAGCAAACCGAGCCCGAAGCAAAATGCCAGTGAAGAAGGTGAAGCAAACCCGCAACACCCCTCCACGCCTCAAGACCCGCATGGGTATGGAGGCCGCTGGCCGTTTGTTGTTGAACAACCCACGGGGAATGTATCGAGGTGAAATCATGTCCGCTCTTGGCCTCAAGAACGGTGCCTGGCAATCCATCAGCAAGCACCCCATGTTCAAGAAGCACCCATCCGCCTCACCCACGGCCAAGCGTGTCCGCTGGGTTGTTGACGAAGCCCTCTTTGAAGAGTCCTACGGCAACCCAGAGCCAATGGAAATTGTTGACCCCGTGGAGGACACCACGGACGACAAACTCCAGCGGTTCTATGAGGCAAACGCCCCAAAGGACACCAACATCGTGGACTTCTTCGTGGGTTCACCTCCCTTCTCCCCCGTCGAGACAACCACGGACGGCTCAACCGTCAGCATCGTCATCAACGGCACGACCATTGACATGAACGTCAAGGGCGAGGTCTCCTTCACGATCCGTGGATGAGTTGATAACCCCGTTTCATCTGGGTGTTGTCATGCACGAATGCCGCAACTGCCAACGGCTGGTCGGTCAGTCCGACATCATTGAAGCCGAGTGGTGTGTTCTTTGTTGGAGGTCGGGGGCTTGAAAGTCCTCAATCTCTATTGTGGCATTGGAGGCAACGCAAAGAAGTGGCCGTCCGATTGGGATGTCACCGCCGTGGATAACCACCCCACCGTGGTGAAGCAATACCAGCACAACTTTCCCAACCACACCGTCATCGAGGCCGACGCTCATCAATACCTTCTGGACAACTACGCCGACTACGATCTGATTTGGTCCAGCCCTCCATGCCCCACGCATTCAAAAATGCAAAAGGGAACGAGGCACACGTCCAAGAAATACCCCGACATGAGCCTGTATCAAGAGGTGCTCCTCCTTCAGCACTTCTTCTCTGGGTCGTATGTGGTGGAGAATGTGAAGCCGTATTATGAGCCGCTGATCGCTCCACGCTTGACCGTTGGGCGGCACGTGTTTTGGACGAACCTGAACCCCCCGCCCATGTCAAACCCTCCAACGTTCAAACACAACGGCAAATCCGCCGTCATGTCGGGCAACAAAGAGGGGAGGGAGGCGATGCTGGCGTGGCTCGATTTGCCGCCAATGCTTGAAAACGTCTATTTTGAGGGAAGCAACTGCCCTGGCAAAGTGATACGCAACTGCGTCCACCCCGATATCGGACTCCACCTCGTCAAGGAATTGACGGGCGAGAAAGCATGGGGGAATTGGTTTGAGTGAACACGTCACGCTATTTCACGGCGACTGCCGAGAGCAATTGAAGCACCTTGAGGATGAGAGCGTGGACGCTATCGTGACCGACCCGCCCTACGAGATAGCGATGTTTGGTCTGGATTGGGACGACAGCGGCGTTGCCGTTGATGCTGATATGTGGCGGGAATGCTTTCGGGTCTTGAAGCCAGGAGGCCACCTCATTTCATTCACCGCCGCCCGTATCTATCACCGTGTTGCGACCGCCATCGATGTTGCTGGGTTTGAAATCCGTGACCAACTGCTGTGGATTTACACCAGCGGCTTCCCTAAGAGCATGGACGTGTCTGCGGCGATTGACAAAATGAAGTCAACACGGGAGCAGGTGCTGAAAATCACGCACTTCATCCGCGCCCAGCGTGATCGTGCGGGCAAAACCAACGCTGAAATCGACGAGCACTTTGGATTCAAAGGCATGGCTGGACATTGGACGACCCAACAAAGCCAGCCCCAATGCCCCACCCGTGACCAATGGGAGGAGATGGTTCGGTTTCTTGACATGGACGTGCCAGAGGATATCGCCGCTTTGGTGGATGAAATCATCGCTGACAAAGGCCAGCCTGGGCAAGCGTGGCTGGATCGTGAAGTGACAGGCCACCACACAAAAGCGGTCGGCATTGGAGCACACGGAGGGCCAAACCGTCTCGGTGAAAAGCGGGAGATACCCACCACGGAGTTGGCCGCTGAATATCTGGGCTGGGGAACGTCCTTGAAGCCCGCTCACGAGCCCTGCGTATTGGCGAGAAAGCCGCTCATCGGAACGGTGGCCCAGAACGTCAAGGAACACGGGACGTGCGGTATCAACATTGACGGGTGCAGAATTGACGGGGAACGCTTCCCGACCAACCTGCTGGGGGAGCGTGAAGCGTTGGAGTCTTTGTCCGCCGCAAAGTTTGGCGGGCTTGAGAACGGGGCGAAGGTGTTCTTTTGCCCCAAGCCCAACTCGGCTGAACGTGGTGACAACCTGCACCCCACGTTGAAGCCCATCAACCTCATGCGGTATTTGTGTCGCCTTATTACCCCCAATAATGGGGTGGTTCTCGATCCGTTCATGGGTTCAGGCACTACGGGAATCGCCGCTCGGTTGGAGGGTTTTCAATTCATTGGCATCGAGCAGTCCGAAGAGTTTCACGCCTACGCCCAGAGCAGGCTGGAGAAGCACGTCGTCGGCCAGGCTCAATCCTTGACTTCATGGTTCTCTTGACATTGATAAAGAGAAGCATTGATAAAGGAGAACCTCCTCGTCGGGGCATGAGCCAAGAAACATGGACTGCCTACACCTACCGTTATTATGGAAATCGAGATGAGGCCGATAAGCCCATCTATGAAGAAGAAGAGTGGACCGACTTTGAGTCCGAGCACAACGCATGGGAACACGCCTCAGATATGTGCAACCACAGTGAACGCCTTGACCGAATCCGAATCGTGAACCCAGACGGCGACGGCTTTGTTTGGGAGAAGCGATACATTGATGGCCGCTTCGTGTGGGCTGGCCTTTGGTGATGCTACGGCGACACAGTTTGAACCATTGAGAAGCCGACGCTTTGATATAGCGGTGGCCTCTCGTTAAGGGGGAGGGGGGTTGCCCCCTCAGCGGGAGTTGCCCACATGAAACTTGAATGCCCCTTTTGTTATGCCGCCCTCACCTCAATGACTGAAGCATCCAGAACCTCTCCGATGTGGGGTTCTCTCATCCGTCAAGCCAAGAAAGACGACGAGCCAGCCGTTGGTGTATGCTACGGTTGCGGCGAATTGATTCACGCTGGATCGTTCAGCGGTGATGATTGGGAGAAGGCTTGGAATCATGTTTTCTCCAGCGCATCCCGCTCTATGGGTCAGCAGTTTCGTCGAGAAGCCGAGCGGCAGATGAAGGAAACCCGCACCCCCATTTGGGTCGGACAGACTTTTGAGACATGGTGCAACGTCCGTGACACCCAATACGCTCAGGCAAAGTTGGATGCAATACGCCGCCACGCTGAGAACCGTTAAGAAGTGCTACGGGCTTTGAACCCGTCAGTGCCTATCAAGGATCGTCAAAAGCGGCTGAAATACCACAAACAATACAACGCCCACCACTACGAGGCCAACAAGGACAAACGTCGCTGGCAGGTGCGTGAGCGTCGCCTCAAAATCAAGGCCTGGTGGAGGGAATACAAAGAGGGGCTGGTGTGCGTTGACTGCGGGTTTGAGGGCAAAGACAACCCGTGGGCGTTGGAACACGATCACTTGAACCCAGAGGACAAAAGTCGGGTCATATCCCGCATGGTCAGTGAAGGCCGCTCCATCAAATCAATTCTTGAAGAGGTCGCTAAGTGCGAGCCCGTGTGCTCCAACTGCCACCGCAAGCGGGAATACCTTCGCCACGGGGAGGGGTTGTTGAACACCGATGGGCGTTCCCGCCAGCCTTCAGCCTTGAAAGACCAAATGCGCCGCCGCAACTCCCGCAAACGTGTGAAGCGTGAAAAAATCAAAGAGGAATACAAAGGCAAACGCCGTCCAGGGCCAGACCCAGACCCCCTCCCGTCTTTGGACCACGACTCGGTCGTCAAACGCTACAAGGAGCACGATGAAAGGGTTGATTAAATGGGTGGGCGTGGGTTGAACCACCATGCCCACCAGCACGTCACTGCTCGGTGATTGCATCGAGCGCATGAAGGAGTTAGAACCCGATTCTGTGGATTCAATCGTTTGCGATCCGCCGTATGGGTTGTCCTTCATGGGAAAGGAATGGGACTCCTTCAGCACCGCTCAGGCTATGGGTGAATGGTGTCGTCGTTGGTCCGTTCAAGCGTTCCGTGTCTTGAAACCTGGAGGGCATATCGTGGCGTTTGCGGGTTCACGGACGTATCACAGGATGGCTCAAGGAATTGAGGACGCTGGTTTCATCATCCGTGACCAATTGCTTTGGGTCTATGGCTCTGGCTTTCCCAAGAGCCTCAACGTCGCCAAAGCGTTGCAGGCTTTCAAAACCACGGGCTCATCGTCACCAACCGCTCAAAGAATGACGGCGATGGGTGAAGAATACGAGAAAACTCCGCTGGCTGGGACACCGAATTATGGAGTCACGGGCAACTTCAACAACCCCGACACGGGGGGTGGGGTCATGCAAATATCAGACCCCGATGCCCAAAAGTGGATGGGGTGGGGAACGGCACTGAAACCCGCCCATGAGCCTATCGTTCTGGCGTTTAAGCCTATAACGGTGGGAGAGGAGGAATAAAACCATGCCCACCAGCACGACGTTCAATGGCGACTGCGTTGAGCAGATGAAACTGATGGACGACAACTCCGTGGACTCCGTGGTTTGCGATCCGCCATACGGCCTGTCGTTTATGGGAAAGGAATGGGACTCATTTACGGACGGTCAAGCGATGGGCGAATGGTCTCGACGTTGGGCGGTTGAGGCGTTCCGTGTTCTCAAGCCAGGGGGTCACATCATCGCCTTCGCTGGCTCTCGGACTTATCACCGCATGGCTCAAGGGATTGAGGACGCTGGGTTTGAAATCCGTGACCAAATCATGTGGATGTATGGTTCGGGCTTCCCTAAGAGCCTGAACGTGTCAAAGGCAATCGATAAGCGTGGCGGCGTGGTGGCGGACTTTGAGCCGTTCCGTGATGCCGTCATCCAAGCGATGAAAGACACGGGCGTGACCCGCAAAGAATTGAGCGACGCTTTGGGGAACGATATGCTGTCCCACTACATAACCAAAGGTTCGCAACCCGCAGTCCCTAAGTTGGAGGACTACAAAATCATCCGTGACACGTTGGGGCTGGGGGATGAATGGGACGACCTATTCCTCCCTGAAGCCGAGCGGGAGGTCATCGGCAAAGGCACGAGCGGGATCGCCGCCGCCTTTGGTGAAGAAAACCTCGGTTCAATTGAGGGGCTGGAAGCCCCCGAATACGATGTGACCGTTGCTGAAACGGACATGGCAAAGAAGTGGGAGGGGTGGGGAACGGCTCTCAAGCCAGCCCACGAGCCCTGCGTCTTAGCCCGCAAACCGTTCCCGTCCAGCGTGGTGGAGAATGTGCTGAAGCATGGGACGGGGGCTATCAACATCGATGAATCACGGATAGCGGCTTCGGATGAGGACAAAGCGTCCATGCGCTATGAACGGTCTCGCTCTATGTGGTCCAGCCCAGAAGGGCAATGGAGGGAGGACACGGGCGACGACACATCATTTGTTGCACACGATAACGGGCGTTTTCCAACAAACGTGCTCCTCAGCCACCATGAGGAATGCACCGAAGAGGAATGCGTCAACGATTGCCCCAGAGCAACGCTGGATCGTCAAAGCGGACACACCAAGAGCCGCAAAGCCGCCAGCGGTGTTGGCTTCAATAAGTCAGCCGTGTTTGGCGGTGGCGACGAGGACTTTGACACCGTGAGAGGACATGACGATGAAGGCGGGGCTTCTCGCTATTTCTATGCCCCAGAGTTGGACACGGACTTCAACACCGACCACGACTCCGCAGTTGTAGCCAGGAAACCGTTCAAAGGAACGGTCGCTGAGAACGTGCTGGAGCATGGCACGGGCGGTATGAACATTGACGGAGCAAGAGTTGGTGAAACGATGAGAGATGTTGAAGAAGGAACAGGCGAGAAAATATCCGAGAACGGTTCAATGAACGGCTACAACACCTCCCGCCGTGTGGTGGGTCAAGTGAAAGGACGATATCCCACCAACGTCATCGTCAGCCACCATGAGGAATGCAAACCCACGGGGGAGTTTGTTGAAACCACCCGTGGCGGCTCTGGGACGGGTGGCTCAACGCGCCCCGACAGCGTGTTTGAGTCCTCTGGGTTCAAGCCCAACAATGAAATCGACAAAACCCCAGCCACGCCTGAACGTGTGGAGGTCTACGACTGCCACCCCAAGTGTCCCCGTTTGTTGCTCGACAAACAAAGCGGAACGGTCGGCGGCTCTGGGTCGGTCAAGGTGTCATCGGGCGGACAAAACCGCCAAGCCTCATGGGAGGCTGGTGGCGGGATGCTGGCCGCTGGATCGGTGAACACGGGTGTCCGTGACTTTGGCGACGCTGGCGGTGCTTCTCGATTCTTCTATGCCGCTGAGTTGGAGGAACGGGCTGGAGAATGGGGGCCTGACTTTGAAGGGGCTGACCGCTTCATGTATTGCCCCAAGCCAACCAAAGCCGAGCGACACGTTGGAGGCCGTGTCAATATCCACCCCACGGTCAAACCCGTGGACATCATGCGTTATCTATGCCGCCTCGTCACCCCAAAGGGCGGGACGGTGCTTGACCCCTTCATGGGGAGCGGGACAACGGGCGTGGCCGCTATCCTTGAGGGCTTCAACTTCATCGGTATTGAGTTAGACCCCGACTTTCACGAGTTGGCTGAATACCGCATCCGAGAATTGACCCTCGGTCGCCCACGCAATATGGGCGAGTGGTTCAGTTGAATCTGGACGACTTCAAACCTGGAGAGCACCTCGCTCTCTTTGAATCAACGACCAACGTTCATCGAGCGGCGATAGCGTTGGAGGATGCTGGTTTTGAAATCCGAGACCAATTGGTGTGGCTTCACGATCAGGACGCTGGATTATTCCTACAGGGTTCTGTAGCCATCATTCTCGCACGTAGGCCGCCCGCTGGAACGATTGCCGAGAACGTGCTCAAATACGGAACGGGCGCGCTGAACATTGACGCTTGCAGAATACCCCATGACGACCCCGACATTGAACGAAAGAAGTTTGATAGCCCGCTGGGTATGGAGCACTGTGCCAGAGAGCGTGAAGGCGAGCGTGGGGCTGGCCCATCCCCCCTCGGTCGATTCCCCGCAAACGTGCTACATGATGGCTCGGACGTGGTTGTGAAGCCGTTCCCAGACACCAAAGGGGCGGGCGGTTCAATGCCGCTGGCTAAGGTGACGGGCTACGGGACAAACATTGGCGACGGCTCATACGACTACGACAACTCCGCCCGCATCTCCTTTGATTCTGGGGACGGGTCTGCTTCTCGGTTCTTTCACCAAGCCGCCACGTTGCGGGACGTTGTAGCCTACATACAGACGCTAATATCCAGCCAAACCTTCGCATCGATTGGAAGTTGATGACAATGAAAAAGCAGTTTGAAGCAACAGGAAATCCGCAGACGTTTGGGGAGCAGTTGCTCTTTTGGCTCATGGCGAACCCCAACAAACCCCTGCTCATAATGAGGGTGGGCGACACCATTCATGTTGAGGACGGTTTAGACGATGGAGAACCTGACCATAGACCACCTCATTCGGGTTAGGTCAATTTACAGAACCCTGCGTCGAGAACGCCCAGCCTTCTCTGGGTTGCCCCGTGATGCAGGCTGGTTGCAGTTTAGATACGTCCGCTCGGACTCCATACGCAGGCTCGCCGCCGTCACCTTCTCCG
>Ga0181587_10003198_pt1 | contig 13603 bp, 11 predicted proteins | sample 071ome_27_FD_132463 | JGI IMG/M metagenome (GOLD analysis project Ga0181587, IMG submission 132463) | Coastal salt marsh microbial communities from the Groves Creek Marsh, Skidaway Island, Georgia - 071409AT metaG (megahit assembly) | ecosystem: Environmental > Aquatic > Marine > Intertidal...
AAAAGCGTGTCTATTATTTGCCTCGCCCAACCCGCCTCCTGATCTGCGTTCTGAGGGTAACACTCGAATATTTTTTCCCTGCTGCGCGTCTCTGTGGCCGGGGAACCATTGTAGGGGCCTTCAATGAAAACCTGACCCACGTGTGGATAGAAAGTGTATCCGGATATTGCGCCAGGTGAGTTCATGGTGCGCTGGAACGATTTATTAATTCCTGTGTCTGGAAGGTCGGTTGTAGCTATGAACGTAACACCCACACGATGGAATCCCGCCTTGATGGGTATGGCCGGTGAACGACCACCATTTCCTTCGGTGTTGCCGATCTCATTATCCCAGTCATAGAGGTAAACCCTCTCGCCATCTATAGTTACCTCTAGCTGCTCTCCCTTGACATTTCCGAGAACGCGCGTGAAGTATCCTGTCATTCCTTTAACAGTGAACACGTACTCACCATCCGCGGGGAACTCATGCTCTATCAACATGCCACCGCGTGTACCAAAAGGTAGTCCGTCAATATGGCTATTTTGGGATGTATCAACAGGCACATCAAAAACAGAAAGCGTGGGGGCCGTCTCTGTGCCTATAGCCAAACGGCTAATTTTTCCGGCTGCAGAGAGGTAAGCTTCCATGAGGGCCGGAGAACTAGTGAGGGTACCTGCCATGTTGTCAAAACCGTGGCTTGAATCATCGGCCGGAAGGAACTTGCTTGCGTCTATGTTTAGGGACAACAGGTCTCGGATGCTGTTTGTATATTCAGTACGGTTGAGACGGTGAAGCCCAGGTGCAGGCAGGTAGGGCTCGGTCGTGCTGTCGATCTCATTCTCCATCCAAGCGATAAAGTTTTCGTACAGCTCAGCGTCAGGCCTTGGGAAAGGATAAGGCGGCATCAATCCTGCACGCAGCTTTCTGATTATTGTCTCAGTCCTTTCCGGATGCTCTGCCATGGTTCCCAAATCCACTTCGCGGAAGAACAAACCTGTCCTGTCAGCGATACCCTCAGGCGTGTGGCAGGCAACGCAGTACTGATTCAGCATCGCCCTGTACTGTGCTACTTCAGGATCATTTGTGGAATCCTGGGCGATAGCACCCATGGAATTGATGGTAGCTAGTAATGGCAAAAGTGTTAAAAATTGATTTTTCACGCTTGACTCCAAATATAACCCTAACCTATTGGAAATATTAGAAATTTTATAAATTAGGGGCGCGGTGGCTTAGCACCGTGCGGCTCACCATCTATTCTTGTTGCTCAAAGGGTTTAATTCAAGACCTTTTGAACCCTATTATTACTGAACGGCAAAATTCCATAATTTGTGCATAATCAGTCACATATACCTAAAAATATGCCAAATTCTCGAGCTAACCGGGTTCAACGTAGCCCTCCAGTTTTAAGGCACGATTCTGCTAGTGCGGCCGATAGCCTGCCCCTGCTGGTTGACCATCAGATCAGGGGCATAATTGGACTGCTGGCACTGGTATTCGAACAATTCCTCGTCACCGTGCCAGGTCAGGTTAACCGTACCCTCGACCGGACTCTCATAGGTCAGCGGGTCTTCAAGGACGAACCGGTATTGCAGGTTGTCCCGGTCCAGGCGCGTGAAATATTCGATCACGTGGGCTTCCTCGGTATGCGGCAATCCGCGGCGCTCGAACCAGAATTCGGTGTTGTACCCCACGGAATCGACCACGAGGGTGTCACCCTCCCACCAGCCGATATTATGGCCGTAGTTGTTGTGTTCGAAATCGGTCGGGTGGGAACGGCCGTCCATGTAGACCTCGCGCCAGGTGTGGGGACCGCCTATATCGAAGATGAAGATGCGCTGCAAGGCCCGAATATCGACGATTTCCACGCCATACGGGGTCAGGAACTGGCGCACGCCGCCCGAGGCCTTGCACCGGGCGTGGGGTTCCAGGTCGTGGGTCTGGCGGGCATCGTATAACCCCTGGGCCCACGGCTTCATTTTTACGTCGTCGAAGTTGAAGGTCGGCGCACCCTCGCGAAAATAGATCGGTACCCATATGCCGACCATGTCCCCAGGCTCGCCGCTGATGATGACACTGTCGTCTGCACGACGGGGAACCGGTGCTGAATCGTCAGCGGCAACAACCGGCGTACCTTGTATGGCCAGCGTGACCAGCCCGGCCAGGGCGATTTCGGTGAAGGGTATTTTGATGGTGGCACGCATGGCGGGTTCCCTGTTTTTTTATCGGCTGGCTACCGGTCGCGGCGCCTGCCTGAAACGACGCGCTACTGTATAAGAGTATGGGAAGTCGTTGTAAGTTGTCACATCCAACTTTCATCTTATTTTCATGATTTTTCCGGCAGAACGGATTCCAGGGCCAGGCGCCTTTTGCAAAGCACCGCCAATGCAGTAATCTGTACGTTCAACACGTCGATGGAGGGGGCTCATGAATCGGCATTTGACGGGATGCACCTTGTTCTGCCTGTGCCTGGCAACCGGTGCCGGGATCATGGCGCAAGATGACGGGCAGTATGAGCCGCCGCGAACTTCCTGGGGCGACCCCGACCTGCAGGGCATCTACAACACCTCCACCATTACCCCGTTCGAAAGACCTGCCGAACTCGGCGACCAGGTGTTCTACACCCCTGAAGAGGCAACCGCTATCGAGCAAGGCTACAACCCGGATTTTGCCAGTGCCGGTGACACGGGAACGTACAACGAATTCTGGTACGACGCCGGCACGCTGCTCGTTCCTACCCTGCGCACCTCGCTGATCAAGGACCCGCCTGACGGCCGCTTGCCGGCGATCACGGATAACGCCAGGTCGACGCTGGCCGAAGTGGTTGCGTACCAGCGCGAGCATGCCATGGAAGGACCGGAATCGCGGACGATTCCGGAGCGCTGCCTGTGGTGGCCCAGCACCGGTCCCCCGCTAATCCCCACGTTTTACAACAACAATTACCGCATCATCCAGGCGCCCGGCTACGTGGTCATCCACGCCGAGATGATCCACAACGCGCGCATTATTCCCCTGGACGGATCAGCGCATATTTCACCGGATATCACGCAGTGGATCGGTGATTCGCGCGGCCACTGGGAAGGCGACACACTGGTGGTGGAGACCACCAATTTTACGGACAAGACCAAGCGGGAAAACGGCCCTGTGGGTATTCGTTCCATCCGCGGTATTGGTGAGAACAACCGTGTCACCGAAAGCTTTACCCCGACACCGGACGGTTACCTGCTGTATGAATTCACCATCGATGATCCGCAAACCTTCACCGCACTCTGGACGGCCGAATTTGCCCTAAACGTGACTGAAGGCCCGATCTTCGAATACGCCTGCCACGAAGGAAACTACGCCCTGCCCAATGTCCTGATGGGCGCGCGTCGTGAGGAGCAGGCGGCAAACGACGACCAGTGAGAGACGGGAGACACTCGATGAAAAAATTACCAACGGCACTCATGGCAATGCTCGCTGCATTTACCGGCCAGGCTAACGCACACCATGCCTTCACCGCGGAGTTCGATCCCGAGGCGCCCATCTCCCTGGAAGGCACGGTCACCCGAGTCGAATTCATCAATCCCCACGCCTGGGTCCATATCGATGTCACCAGTGAGGACGGTAACGTCACGGCTTGGATGATTGAGGGTGGCACGCCCAATACCCTCCTGCGCCGGGGAATCACGCCGGCTTCCCTGCCAATCGGCACCCTGATTATCGTGCAGGGTTACCAGAGCCGCGACCGGGTGTGTACACCGGCTTGCAAGGCCAACGGGCGCGACATAACGTTCCAGGACGGTTCTACAGTCTTCATGGGCTCCACCGGCGCCGGCGCACCGCCGCCCAATGCGCAGTAAGGCCAGGCAGGTTTCCATGAAGAATCAGAAACAGTCCCTCGCCTTGTTGTTTGTCACGATCCTGGCAACTGGGTGCACGGGTGACAACACCGCGGTCACACAGTCGACCCCAACAGAAGACACCGATATTCCCCGCATGAATGACGGCACGCCGAATCTCAACGGTATCTGGCAGGTGCTTAACGAAGCCAACTGGAATCTCGAAGCCCACGGTGCGAGCCAGGGGCCGGTCTATGCACTCGGTGCACAGTTCTCGGTGCCGCCCGGCCTGGGTGTCGTGGCAGGTGAGTCGATCCCCTACCTGCCTGGTGCCATGACGCAGAAGGAAGCCAACGCTGCAGGACGCCTGGAACTGGATCCCGAGATCAAGTGCTACATGGCCGGTGTACCCCGCTCCACCTACCTGCCCTACCCGTTCCAGGTCATCCAGAGTGACGGCGACATACTCGTCGCCTACCAGTTTGCGGGAGCGGTACGTCACGTGAACATGGCAGACCCGACAGAAGCGATCATTCCCAGCTGGATGGGCTGGTCCAATGGTCGCTGGGAGGGGGACACGCTGGTGATCGACGTAACCGGTTTGAATGCCAACTGGCTGGATCGTGCCGGCAACTATTATTCAACCAGCGCACGTGTGACGGAACGCTTCACACTCGAGAACACCGACCTCATTCGCTACGAGGCGACGATCGAGGACCCGACCGTGTTCAGTGAACCCTGGACCATCGCCATGCCGTTGTACCGGCGACAGGAAGCGAATGCACAGTTGCTTGAGTACAACTGCCCCGAGTTTGCCGAGGAAGCCATGTACGGCGACCTGCGTAGCGAGCCCATGCCGGACACGCTGCACTAGGCCCGGGCTTCTTCCTTTACCAGTTCTTCCACGACACGCCTGAACATGGTAGGACCACGGTCGTCCGCGATCGACACCATCGGCGCCCCGGTCTGCAGGTTCACATTCAACTGCTGCGCCTCGATGATCAGCTTGTCTTCCATGAAGGCCTTTTGCGCCAGCGCCCACATGCCTTCCACGATCTGGTCATTGTCCTGGTGCTCCACCATGCGTGGGCCCCAGGCAAAGAAATAGCGAGAAGTCGCGTTGGTCATGGGTGTGACCGCCTGCGAAGTAAAGGACGCCGTATCCGGCACCATGCCTTCCTTCACCATGCCGAAGTCACAAGCTTCTGCAGAACCGGCCTCGTACATGCCCTGGTACATGGCCAGCACACCGGGTACCCGAAAGTCATAGGTCATGAACTGGTCGTATATGTCCGCCTTGCCCTTCTGGTAGGCGCGGCGGGGGGCATCCGTGTTCCAGCGAGTGATGCGAATGCCGCGGTCGATCATCTGCACCCGGGGCTGGTTGAAATAGGCGTCACTGCGACCGCCCGCAAAAGAGTTCAGGTGGGTGTACGCGATATGGCCGAGATCCGTCAGGTTGTCATTGATCATCAGGTAGCCGGCAGCGTAGTCGAGGTAGCCGGTGTGCATGAAATATTCCGGGCCGTCGGGACCCGTGGTCCAGGGAATCAGGGCTTCGTCAGCCAGTTCCGGATCACCCATCCATACCCAGACCCAGCCGTGCTTTTCCGCCACGGGATAGGTGGGTACGACAAAACTTGCCGGCACTTCGTCCCCACGTTGCTGCATGGTGGGCACTTCGATGCAGCGGCCTTCGGCATTGAATTTCAGGCCGTGATACATGCAGCGCACGTCGTCGCCTTCCAGGCGGCCTTTTGACAGCGGCATATGCCGGTGGCAGCACTGGTCCGCCATGGCGGTCAGGGAACCGTCCGCCTTGCGATAAACGAGTACCGGTTTGTTGATGATCGTGATGGCGCACATGTCATGCACGCCGATCTCGTGACACCAGGCAGCCACGTACCAGCAATTGTTGATATACAGCGGGCTTTTTTCACCCAGTCCCTTGATGATATCCATGCTTCCCCCGGGTTTGCAGGATGGTCAGTCCCGCAACCTAATTCTCCACGGGCAGTAACGCATATTCTGTTCCGTACTCCAGCATCTGTGCGACGAAATCATCGGGATATTCCACGCGCACGTCCACGATCTCGTCGCCTTGCATCACGGGCACCAGGCGCGGATTGATGAAGCCTGAATAGGCGGCCACCTTCAGCGGTTCGAATCGCGCCAGTACTTCGGCATGCAGTTCCGGGTCCACCTTCGTACCATAGGTTTCGATCAGCTGCTGGGCAGCAGCAAAGTCGCCTTCGGATTTGATGCGCTGGTGTTCTCGCAACAGTTCCCCGAACAGTTCGCGCAGGCGCTCGTAATCGTTGATGCGGAAATAGGTCTTCCCGTCGCGCTCCAGCCTTTCGATGACGTTCTCGTCTCGACCCTTCTCGTAGGCCCATGCAGCGATTTCCTGGCGGTTGCGCATGTGCGCTTCCTCGATATTCTTGCCGGGCTCGATGCGGCGCAACTGTGTCATCAGGCCGTTGCGGATATAGGAATCATAGTGCGAGCGCCCGACATCGAGACTCGGCATGACACCGATTTCCACCAGGAACGGATCCATCACGTAGTACAGACCGACCAGGTCGGCACGTCCCTCTTCCATCGCACTGGCATACTGTTTCAACGTTTCCCGGGGTGTTCCGATGCCGGGGTTGAGCTTGCCGGAGGCATGCCCAATGACCTCATGCATGTCGGTGTGCAGGTGGTCGGCAATGACACCGTATTCCCGGGTGCGCGCGACCTCTTCCTCGGACCAGGAAAATTCCTGCAGGGCGCCGCTTTCGGATGAATTATAGGCATCCGTGATATTCGCCAGTGATACCGATTTGGAGCCATGCATGGCCCGTATCCAGGCGGAGTTGGGCAGGTTGATGCCGATCGGGGTGGTCGGTGACGAATCACCGGTTTCAGACACAACGATTATGGCTTTGCCAGTGATGCCGACGACTTCTTCCTTCTTATGCTCATCCATGATCGGCGACTCGTCCTCGAATCGCTGTGCATAGCGGCTGATGGCACCGATGCGCCTTGTCGCTTCATCGTCGCGGAAGGACACTACAGACTCGAAAGAACCACGATAGCCCAGCGGATCGTTATATACCTCGATGAATCCGTTGATCACGTCAATGGCGGATTCAGTATCCTCGACCCAGGCAATGTTGTACGCATCGAAATCAGCCAGGTCGCCTGACCGGTAATACTGCACCAGCAGTTCAAGAGCACGTTCCTGTTCGGGTGTTTCCGCAACGGTAACGGCCTGCTCGAGCCAGTTCACGATCTGTTCGATGGCCTGGGTGTACAAACCGCCCACTTTCCAGAAACGTTCGACGATTTCACCGTCAGCGGTTTTCACCAATTGGGAGTTCAGGCCCCAGGACACCGGACGCTCGGGATCGGCATCGGTTTTGGCGGCATAAAAAGCGGCTACTTCGGCTTCAGTCAGGCCGGAGTAGAAGTTCACCGCCGATTCCGCAATCGGGTCCACGCCGGCTGCCGTATTCACTTTCTTGGCATCCATCGCGGGATCAAAAATCACTGGTGTCAGTAATTCCAGCAGGTCATCGACACCATCAAGACCATCCAGCGGCAACTCACCTGTCGTTGCCGTTGTCCTGACGAGCTCAGCGAAATAGTCGGCGGAAAACCGGGGTGTGAACTTGTCATTGGAATAATGGTGGTGAATGCCGTTGGCGAACCAGACCTGCTTCGCCCAGATCATGAAGTCGGCAAATTCTGTCGTTGTCCTGTCGCCGGCATAATTCGAGACGACCTGCTCGATGACCTTGCGGATGCGCAGGTTGTGGCGATAGTTCTGGTCCCACATGATGTCACGGCCAGACATGCCTGCCTGGCTGAGGAAATACAGCAGTTTTTTCTGCTGCAGTGTAAGGCCTTCCCAGCCGGGCACCTGGTAACGCAGGACACGGATGTCGGCAAATCGGTCGGCCTCAAACACGAACTCCTCAGCCGACCCGGTCTCCTGCATGGCCTTGACGGGAGAGGCATCGGCCTGGATCGCTGCAGACGCGGCGGTGTCGGGCGCAGGCTCCCCGCTGCAACCTGCCAGCAGGGTGCTAATAAAAAGGACCGGCAACATCCGGCTGGAAATTTTACGGGTGGTCATGAAGGCCGCCTCCTGGGTACGTTGGCAAGGGGTGGAGTGTATCAGATCACCCTGCCCTGACAACGTCGGGAGGTCAGGCGTGGGGGGCGAAATCCCCGGTCTTGCCGGGCGCATCGAGCATGGCGATGCGCTCACCGTGGCGCTCGAAGTTGGCAAGCCACACGACGATAACACCGGCGAAGAACACCATACCAAGTGCCAGGAACACCTGGCTCGACGTCAGCACGTTCTCGACAGCAGCGTAGGCTCCCGCACCGAAGGAAAGCCCGATATTGGCGCCGGCCATGTACATGGCGAACTGGGTAGCGGAAACCTTCTGCCAGCAGATCTTCATGCAGCTGGCGATAAAGCTGATGAACCCGCCCTGGTAGATGAAGGCCTGGATGATACCGATGGTCACCAGGTAATTGTTCGACGACCACATGTCCTGGGTCAGGCCAATGAAGATGCAGAGCAGGCCATACAGCCCCAGTACCAGCGCATAGAAAAATTTCACGCCCTTGCTGTCTATAACCAGGCCCAGGGCGAGCCCCGCCATGGCGGCGATAAAGCCGGTGGCCGAGATGAACGAGGAATACTGCGTGCTTTCCAGGCCGATCTCCTGCACCACAACGATGGGCACCAGGGAAATCCACACGCCATAGGCAAAGCGAAAGATGAAGGCCGCCGCCATGATGAACAGGCTGGTTGGCAGGAACATCACCTTGAACAGGTCGATCACGATGACTTTCCAGCCAGCGGGCTTCATGTCGATGGATCGTTGCGTGGCTTCTCCGGGAGTCCAGGGCAGGATCTTTTCACCCGGCCGTTCGCGGACGAGTACGGCGACCGAAAGGATGAGGCCGAAGGCCAGTGCCAGCAGCACAGCAATACCGGGCATCCCGAAATTGATGACGACAAAGGCGGCAACCGCCGTGCTGATGGATATGCCCGCGACCTGGCCGAAAGCCATAAAGGCGTTGGCGCGACCATGTTCCTCGACCGGCAGCACGTCGATGGCCATGCCGTCCACCGCGACGTCCTGGCTGGCACCGAACACGTTCAGTGTGAAACACAGGGCCGACAGCAGTGCGATATTGCTGAGGCCGCCCGGAAAAAACACGAAGGCGATGCCGGTCAGCACCATGCAGCTCTGCGCAAAGATCACCCAGGGCCTGCGACGGCCCATGGCCAGGAAGGTCCAGCGGTCCATAAAGGGGCCGGCCAGCAGCTTGAAACTCCACGGCAGGTTGGCAATGCCGATGAAGGAGCCAATGGCGACACCGGAGGCGCCGTTCTCCGCGAGATAGGCAGGCAGCGCCGTGTTCACCAGCCCGAAGGGGAAGCCCTGGGCCAGGTACAACATGGTAAATGTGAAGAACCGCAGCCTGCGGCTTTCAGTCAGTATCAGGTTCATGAAGGAAAATGCTGTTCTTATCAACGCACCCTTTCGATGCGAAGTACCAGGCCGTCATCCTCGTCGGTGAGCAGGTACAGCCTGCCGTCCGGCCCCAACTTCACGTCACGGATACGCTGGCGCAGGTCACCCAGCAGCGCTTCGCGACGGATCTCGTCGCCGTCGGCATTGAACTTGATGCGTTGCAGCGTTCCGGTACCCGGAATCTGGCCCATCTGCATCGCACTGACGAACAGGTCGCCCTGCCATTCGGGGAATTCATCACCGATATAGAACGCCAGGCTGGACGGTGACACGCCCGGCATCCAGAACGCGTAGGGATTGATGGTGCCTTCCATCTGGAAGCGCTCGCTTTGCCAGGCGCCGCCATAGGAGCGGCCCAGGCTTACCAGCGGCCAGCCGTAATTGCCGCCGCGCTGGATGCGGTTCACTTCATCCCCGCCGTTGGGTCCCATTTCCGTTTCCCAGATTTCCCCGGTCTCGGGATGCATGGTCAGGCCGGTGGGCGTGCGATGACCATAGCTGTAAATCTCGGGCAGGAAACCGTCCCGGCCGACAAAGGGATTGTCACGGGGAATTTCACCTTCGGGGGTCAGGCGCAGGATCTTGCCCTTCTGGATATCGGTATGGAAATTGGGTTCAGGCTGGTCCGTGGTCACGTACACGCCGATGTAAAGCATGTCATCCGCGCCGAATAACAGGCGCACGCCATTGGTGGTGCCCTCTTCACCGACAAAGATATCCTCGGTGCCCTGGATATTGGTGCCGTCCCAGCGGCCGCGGGCGACCGCGATGGCGCCGCCACCACCCGGCAGGAACTTGTTGTAGCTCATGTAGATATAAGGCTCATTCGCAAAGTCGGGATGCGGGGCGATGTCGAGCAGGCCCGTGTAGCGGCTGACCATGGTTTCCGGCGGAGCACCCAGTACCGGGTCGTCCAGCAGCACATCGTCGACAATGCGGCGGATGGTGCCGGAATTCTTCTCGGTCACCAGCGCACTGCCGTCGGGCAGCCAGGCGATGCTCCAGGGATGATCGAGACCTCGGGCCACCACGCGAACGCGAATATCCATGCCCTCGGCGGTATCGTAGTAAAAAGGTCCCTGTCCCACCGGGTCGATATGCAGGCCGTCCGCACGCTGCGGCGCGTTATCGGCGGCAAAGACCGTGGACCACGGCAGCAATGCCATGGCCAGGCCGGAAATGGCGATGCGCCATACAGTGATGAGTTTCATGTTCCCCCCTCGTTGTGTCATTCAGACTGCTTTTGACGCCATGATATGCCAGATGCCAGGGCAAGTGCACCCTGCTTCCTGACCCGGTTCTTGCACTTGTCCGGTGAAGTGAATACATTGCCCTAAACCAGAACAAGAAGTGAATTTCCTATGCTTTTTCCCCGCAACCTGCTGCTGTCCTGCTTGTTTGCTTCCTTTATTACGCCGGCATTGCAGGCGCAGGATGACGAACCGGTATTCGTATTCCGCAACAGCATCGTGAACATCAGCGGTGATCTCTACCGCGCCAGCAACGGCGCCTGGCACAGCATCTTCCTGGTGACCGATGAAGGCATCATCCTGGCCGACCCGCTGAACACCGATTTTGCCGAATGGCTCAAGGGTGAACTCGATACCCGCTTCGACGTACCCGTGCGCTACGTCATTTACAGCCATAGCCATTTCGACCACGCTGCCGGTGCCGCCGCCTTTGCCGACACGGCCACCATCGTCGCCCACGAGCGCGTCCTGTTGAACATGGACGGCCGCTACCCGCACATGCCTGGCGACATGATCGACCGCAACGCCAACGGCATGGTGGACCGTGAAGAGATCGAGATCCCCACCAATGCGGATCCCGGCATCTGCGGCATGTTCCCCGGCTGGTTCGACCAGATCGACCTCAACCATGACGGCATCGTGCCGCCCGCTGAATTACAGGTGGATATCCTGCCCCCGGATCTCACCTTCTCCGAGCGCATGACCCTCTCCTTGGGAGGCAGGACCATCGAGCTGATGCATCCCGGCAAGAACCATGGCGACGACATGACCGTGGTGCTGTTTCCTGACGAACGCGTCGTCTTTGCCACCGACATGATCGCCGACGCCCTGGTGCGTGAGGATATCCGCTCGGTACCCAGCGCCTGCGGCCCGCTGGACGGCACACCCATTGCCGAATGGATCCGCTCCTATGAAGCGGTGCTGGCGCTGGATTTCGATATTTTCGCGGGCGGGCACGGCGGCTTTTTCACGAAGGATGAAGTGGCGTTGCCCGCGGCATACCTGAAGGATCTGCAGGCGGCCGTCAGCGACGGCCTGGCCCGGGGCATGTCCCTGCAACAGATGCAGGAGCAGATCCTGCTGGAGGAGTATGCGGACTGGGCCTACTACGACCGCCTGCGCCCGAAGACCATCGAGGCTGCCTACCGGAACCTGGTGCAGTTCCGGTTCTGAGTCCCGTTCAGCGCGGCTTGTACGTGCTGTAGTACGCCGGCGGCAGGCCGCCATCCTGGGTGATCAGGCGTTCGGTGATGTACCAGCGGCCGTCGATCTTCCTGAACTTCGTGTCCTCCCGCCCCTGCTCGATCAGGCGTGGCGCGAGATAGACCGTGTCGTTCATCACTTCCGTATAGATCATGTGCGCCGTCGCCGTGTCGCCGTTGACGATGATGCGGGGATTGGTCATCAGCACGTGCACCTTGCCGGGCACGTTTTCTTCCGGTGAAATTTCGTCGTAGTTGGTGTAAAGACCCTGTATCTCGGCTTTTCCCGTGTACACCATGCCGTTGATATCGAGGACGGCATCGTCCGTGTACATGGCGGTCCAGTCATGGCCTTCGTCCACCTCGAAGCCGTAGTAGTAGGCCAGCAGCATGTCCTCGAGCTGGATGCGGTCGAGCAGCGTGTCCTGCGTGGTGATAGCCGGTTGTGCTGCAACGGTGTTCGACAGCAGGGCTGCCAGGATGAATGATGCGGTAATAAAACGGCTGTTCATGAGTTTCCCTCGATGATGTGTTGTTATTGGCCTTTACGGCTTTACTCTGGAAAAATAATCGGGCTTCATTGTAAAAGCAAATCAGGATCGACAACTTCCTTTCAGGAGCCAGCCATGACCCAGCGCAGGGAACTTCTCGCCGCTTCCGCCACCGGCATGATTGCCACCCTGCTGGCATCGACCGCCAGCGCCCAGGACAACAGCACAGATAACAGCCTCACCGCGGATGAAAAGGCGAACATCGCCCTCGTCGATCGCTTCTGCAAGGCCTGGGAGGCCATGGACCTGGCGCAGGTCATGGCCACCATGACTCCGCAAGCCGTTTACCGCCAGTCGCAGGACACGCCGCCGGTGACCGGACACAAGGCCATTTACGACATGATGCAGCCCTGGATAGAAAGCTCCAACGCCATCACCTATGAAGTGCTGGAAACCTTCGCACGCGGCCCGGTGGTCATCAACCACCGCATCGACATCTACCACTCGGACAACGACGAGCGTCACCTGGAATGGGAAGGCGTGGGATTGTTCCTGGTCGAGGGCGGCCTGATCAGGGAGTGGCAGGACTTTACCATGCGCATCAGGCGCGGCAGGGCCTGAACCGGATCAGGGGCCGACTGCTTCGGCAGTGATTGACTGCCCGTGAATGACCAGGTCAGGCAACGCCGCCTGCAGGGCGTTGCTCCCTTCCGTGGTAGTTGCTGTGCCCCACACATACAGGCTTTCGAGATTTTCCATGGCGGCCAGTCTGGCCAGCCCCGCATCCGTAACAGCCGGGTTGCCGTACAGGTTCAGTACCCGCAAAGCATTGTACCCGCCAATGATCGCCAGTCCCTCATCGCCGATGCCGTTGTTGCTGACGTTCAATACTTCCAGTGCCGGCATGTCAGAAAGTGCAGCAAGCATGTCATCGTGAAGTCCGGCACTGGCCATGTTGAGTTCGACGACGGCATCCGCTGCACTCGAAAGCGCTTCCAGCATTTCCCGAGTCACCGGTTGCCCCGGTGCCCAGACACCGATCACCAGCCCGTTACTGTCCGCGGCCAGCGGTCGCACCAGCCAGCCGAGATCGGTCATGTTCGCCAACACCGTTTCGGAAACGGCCGGATAGCGTCTCGCAGCCGGCATCAGGGGCGGCGATGCCAGGCCCAGTTCCACCGCCAGCAAGGCGGTGATTTCCTGATTCGGCCCGACAGAACCCAGGGTGGTATTCACCGGCAGGCCGGCATCGATCCACCAGCCCAGGATCTGCACCTGGCTTTCGGTGAGCGGTGTCTTGCCTTCCGCGGGCATGAAGTC
>Ga0181587_10003199_pt1 | contig 13602 bp, 11 predicted proteins | sample 071ome_27_FD_132463 | JGI IMG/M metagenome (GOLD analysis project Ga0181587, IMG submission 132463) | Coastal salt marsh microbial communities from the Groves Creek Marsh, Skidaway Island, Georgia - 071409AT metaG (megahit assembly) | ecosystem: Environmental > Aquatic > Marine > Intertidal...
TAGCGGGGCAGCGATGCCGGCGCCGCTACCCATGCTGCCAGATTTGCCGTATCCGGCCGACGCAGCGGTCCCTTTTGTCCGCAGAGTGTCAGCCCTGTGGTGAGCGCTATTAGCAGTACTGGGCGAATTAGTCTGGACATGTTTTTGAGCGGCTCAGTGGTGTTTTTGGACAGGCATTGTTGCATGTAAGACGAGGATTATACCTCTGAAAAAGAGCTTACCCAAACGGGATTGCACGGCAATCTGGGGTGTGCGGTGTCAACAGGGCGTAGTGTCTTGAAAAAAACAGATTCGACCTCTATATTAGCCCGTCTCAAATTTTCGTCGGTTTTACAGAAGATTACGAACTAACCCGTCGTTTGATTCTGGGGAACTCAGAGAAAACCAGGCGGACTGATAGAATGATCGAAATTAGTAATTTGACCAAAAAGTTTGACCGCTTCACCGCGGTGGATGACCTGAGTTTCAATGTTTCCGAGGGGGAAGTATTGGGGTTTCTGGGTCCTAACGGAGCCGGCAAGTCCACCACTATGAAAGTAATCACAGGCTTTCTGGCGCCTACCAGCGGCAGCGTCACGATTGACGGCTACGACATCAACACCAGTCCCATAGAAGCCAAGTCACTTATCGGTTACCTGCCCGAGGGCGCACCCAGTTACGGTGATATGACGACGCAGGATTTCCTCAATTTTATTGCTCAAGTGCGGGGCTTCCGCGGCGCTGAAATCATTGAGCGTGTCGACCGGGTTGTTGATGAAGTAGAGTTGAGCGCGGTGCGTCACCAGACTATTGAGACTCTCTCCAAGGGCTTCAAGCGTCGGGTCGGTCTTGCCCAGGCCATCATGCATGATCCCAAGGTGCTGATTCTGGATGAACCGACCGATGGCCTTGATCCGAATCAGAAACACCACGTTCGGGAGCTGATCAAGAATCTGGCACGGGACAAGATCGTGGTAATTTCCACCCATATTCTCGAAGAGGTTAATGCGGTCTGTACCCGGGCAATCATTATCGACCGCGGGAAAATAGTAGCGGATGGCACTCCGACAGAACTGGAAGCGCGTTCCCGGTTTCATCAGGCTGTGAGCATTCGCCTGACTACCGAATACGACCTGGTCGCTGATCTCAAAGATGTCACCGACATTGATCACGTCGAGCAGGACAGCACAGATCGGTTGCACTACACCATTTTAGCTAAACACGGTAAACCGATATTTCCCACGGTTTCCGCGCTCGCTCAAAGCAGGCAATGGCCGGTGTCGGAATTTCACATCAACAAGGGTCAACTGGAAGACGTATTCAGAACAGTTACTCAGGGTGCGAATTAGGGGATGTTGGCTATGAATAATCTTGGAATTATCTGCAAACGAGAACTGGCCAGTTACTTCGCTACGCCACTGGCCTACATCTTCATCGTAATTTTTCTCATCATGAACGGAATTTTTACCTTTGATCTGGGGGGATTCTATCTGCGGGGACAGGCAGACCTGTTACCGTTTTTCAGTTTCCATCCCTGGCTTTACCTGTTCATGATTCCTGCCGTGGCCATGGGCCTTTGGGCGGACGAACGCAAGACAGGCACCATAGAGCTGCTGATGACACTGCCAGTCAGGTTGTCTGAAGCGGTCCTGGGCAAATTTCTGGCGGCCTGGGCTCTGACCGGAATCGCACTGGCGTTAACGTTTCCGATTTGGGTCACGGTCAACTACCTTGGGGAGCCGGATAACGGCGTTATTATCGCTGCCTACCTGGGGAGCTGGTTTATGGCTGGAGGTTTTCTGGCGATTGGCTCCTGTATGTCCGCCAGCACCAAGAATCCGGTTATCGCATTCATTCTCACGGTCAGTATCTGTTTCCTGTTCGTGGTGATGGGTTCGCCCATCGTGCTGAACGCATTCCCGGAATGGATGCCACAGTTCATTGTCGATGCGTTTGCCGCCATGGGCTTCCTTACCCACTTCGACTCCATCAGCAAAGGCGTTCTGGATATTCGCGATGTCCTGTTCTTTGCCGTTTTTATCATGGCCTGGCTACTGGCTAGCGCCGTCGTTATTGAGATTAAGAAAGCCAACTAGTTTCGCATAATGAGACTGGACTATCGAAAAGCATAAATCGCTATAGAGAATCCGAACATGAACAACAAGACACTTTTCTCGACCGCCGGCCTCGTGTCTATCGCCGCATTTCTGTTGTTTGGAGTCCTGATAATCAGCCTGCTGCCTCCAGCTCGACTGGATCTCACTGAGGATCGACTGTTTTCGCTATCCGACGGAACCCGCAATATTGTTGCTAATCTGGAGCGGCCATTGCAGCTGATTTTCTTTTATTCTGACCAGGCTACTGAGGATGTGCCGCAGATTCGCAGCTACGCGACCCGGGTGGAGGAACTGCTACAAGAGATTGTCCTGGCCAGTAACGGTAATCTTTCCCTGCGACTGATTGATCCGGAACCCTTCTCCGAAGACGAGGATCTGGCCACCGGATTTGGTATTCAGGCGGTTCCCGTTACCCAGGGCGGTGAGGGAGTTTACTTCGGACTGGTAGTGGTGGAAGACCTGGATGATTCTATACCCATGTCCACCCGCGTATCTGAAACCATGCCACTTATTCGACCGGACCAAGAGGGGTTTCTTGAATATGAGTTCATGAAACTTATCACCCGGGTGGAAAATCCCGACCGTCAGGTAGTAGGGCTGATCACTGAACTGGATGTAGACGGAGGATTTAATCCTGCCTTCGGACAGCCGACTCCTGCCTGGATGGTCATGGATATCATACGGCAGCTCTACGAAGTGCGACGCGTCGACGTCACCGGTTCCGAAATTGATGAGGACATCGACATTCTATTGATCGTGCATCCTGAAGGACTGTCGGAGCAGATGCTGTATGCTATCGACCAGCACGTCTTGAGCCACGGCAAGGCCATGGTTTTTCTGGACCCGAACGCTGATTCCATGGTCGAGCGGAATCAGTTCGGGGTTACCATCCCGGCGGGCGTGGGTTCCGATATTCCTCAGTTGCTGACGGCCTGGGGCGTTGCCTACGATGGACTTAAAGTGCTTACCGATGCCGATATGGCCTTGCGGGTAATGCTTGGCCAGGGGTCGCGACCTGTGGCCCACCTGGGTATGTTGGGGGTCCAGCGTAACGGGCTGACTGCGGACGATGTGATAACCAGCCGTCTGGAAACGGTCAACGTTTCATCTGCTGGCGTCATCAGTCAGCTTGAAGGAGCCGGCACCCGATTTGAACCGCTGATACAGTCCAGCAGCAATGCCATGTTAATGGATGCCGGCGTGATTCAGGACATGGATGACCCCTCCGTGCTGTACGACGAGTTTGTGTCTGCTAATCAACGGTTCACAGTGGCAGCGCGAATTAGTGGAGAGATCAATACGGCGTTCCCTGATGGTGCGCCTCAGGTCGCGGAAGAGAATGCAGAAGAAGCTGCGGGAGACGCCGACATTGTCAGTGACGCTGTCGTCCCTGAAGAATCCGCAGACTCCGGCGAAGCCGAGGCAGAAGCGGTAGTGGAACATCTGAATAGCTCGGCTGCTGAAGTTAACTTGATCGTCGTAGCTGACACCGATATCCTCAGTGACCGGCTATGGGTGCAGGTGGCTCAATTCCTCGGTCAGCGCATCCCGCAACCCTTCGCCAACAATGGCGACTTCGTAGTCAATGCTCTGGATAATCTTAGCGGGGGAGCGGATCTCGTCAGCATCCGCAGCCGCGGGCGCTACTCGAGACCTTTTACCCGGGTCCTCGATCTGCAGCGTGAGGCGGACGATCGCCTGCGACAGGAAGAAGCTGAACTGCTAGAAACACTGACCGCTTCCCAGACGACGCTGAACGAATTGAGCCAGGATAGCGAAGGTAACCCTATCTTGCAGATTACCCCCGAAGTTCAGCAGGAAATTGATCGGGTTAACGCCGAAATGCTGGAGACTCGACGTCGCTTGCGCGATGTACGGTTTCAACTGAATGCCGATATTGAGCAGCTGGGTGCAAACCTTAAACTGGTGAATACCGCGCTGGTGCCGGTACTGCTAACTATTCTCTTGCTGGCGCTGGCTTACCTCAGGGCTCAGCGACGCAAGCAGTCCGTCTGAGCGGTATTTTGCAGTAATCCATGAAATCGTTTAAGGTCTGCTCCGATGTTCTGCGCCACGACGACGCTGGCGCGGATTTGTCATTACTCTCGGGAGCGTCTGCACATGCTAGACAGTTTTTACGAATTCGGTAAAAAACGCCAGTTCTGGTTTCTGGTTGCGGGTTATTTTTTCCTGATGGAAATGATAGCTCTGTTCTACCAGTATGTTCTGGACTGGTATCCCTGCGCGCTTTGTGTTCAGGTGAGGGCGTGGGTGTGGGGAGCGATTTTCGCCTCTCTTGCAACTGCGGTTTTCCATGACAAGTTCTGGTTACGCTGGGCAGGATTAACTCTAACCAGCGTATTTCTTGGAGGGGGACTCTATACCAGCTGGTATGCCTGGGGCGTAGAGCGTGGAACGGTAATTTCCAGTTGTAGCATAGGTGCAGGTTTTCCCTCTTTTATGCCTCTGGATCAGTGGATCCCGTTTCTGTTTGGAGCCCAGGGGGCCTGCGGCCAATCCCCACCAATGCTGTTTCTAAGCATGGTCGAAACCCTGTTACTCACTATTGGATTGCCGCTGCTTGCTCTGCTGGTAATCTGGGTACTTAACTTCAGAGAGATGGGTCAGCACGCCGGTGACTAGATTGAAGCACTGCAGGTCGGGGCCGCGCCAATGAGGTACCGACGCGCGCTTCGTGTTAATTGCTTGATTTGAAATCCGGCGGCTGGCGCGGAATCCTTATTGTAATGTGCGTGCCTTCGCCTAGCCGACTGGCAATCTCAATCACACCGCCGTGAGCCTCCACGATCAGCTTGCACAGGTACAATCCCAATCCGAAGCCGCCGGTATTGCGCTGACGGGCGCTGTCTACGCGATAGAAGGGCTCGGTTATATCAGCGAGGTGCTCTTCGGCAATTCCTTCACCCTGGTCGACTACTTCAATCGTTGCAGCTTCATTTGCGAAACTAACTCGCACGTCGATTGGTTTGGCGCGGCCGTGTCGCACGGCGTTATTGAGCAGATTAGTGATGAGCAGGCGAATACGGAGTCTGTCCAGGGTTACAACCTGGTCGGTATCGAGCCCGGTGAAGTGAATTTCAGATTGTTCGCTGACAAAACCCGTCACCACTGATTCCAGGAATTCGGAAATATCTACGGGCTCGGTTACTAACACCGAGTGGGTATTGTTGAGTCGCTCCGCTTCCAGTAGATCTGAAATCAGCAGGTCAATTTCGTTGATATCATCCAGCAGGGCATCTTTGGATTTTTCATTTTCCATAAATTCCAGCTGCAATTTGGCTCGAGTTATTGGCGTGCGCAGTTCATGACTGATGGCCAGTAACAGTTGTCTCTTTGCTTCCAGCATGGACTGCAGTGAGTCGGCCATGTGATTGACACTGCTGGTCAACTCCCCAAGTTCATCCTGACGATCGGTGACCACCCGATAGCCAAGGTCTCCGCGACGAATCCTCTCGGCTCCCTGTTTTAGCATCCGGACCGGAGCCAGCAGTCTGTTCACCAGCAGGTAATTTAACAATAGAACAATGGCGGCAATACTGAGGCCGGCGTACAAAACCACGTAGTTGAAGTCGGTGGATTCCAGAAACCGCTGATGCATATAAAAGCGATAGCCGTTTCTGTCCACCACAATGATGTCTTCGTTGTTCCAGCTGCGAATTTCTGCATCGCCGGAAATGTCACGCTCATATTCTGCAAGTTCGACAGCAAGACGAAAGTCATTGTCTGATCGCCACTCCATGTTTGGATTCTCGATGCGGATAGTCCAGTCCAGGTCCTGGGCGAGCAGAGTGGCTCGCTCAAGATCGGGTGGCGTTCCGATATCGTCAATAATGGATTCGACATTGCGCGTAAAGAAATCAGGTATCTCTATAATTTGCTGATTACTGTTGATCGCATTTAATTGCTGAACGGAAATGGAAATAATGGTGAATATGAGCACTACGGTAATGCTGAAGATAAGCAGCAGTCGCAGAAATAGAGATCGCCGGATCTGCGTGAGCAGTGGAGTCACTTGTCCGACCCGACAAAAGTATAACCTCGTCCCCACACGGTCTTGATGAATCTCGGAGTTTTAGACGTATCATTCAGTTTATGTCGGAGTCGACTTACCAGAGTGTCTACGGCCCGGGAGAACAGCTCGGCGTCAATACCCCGAAGTTTGTTCATGAGCTCGTCTCTGGTATAGGTTTTATTCGGGGACTTCATAAAGAGCAACAGGAGTTCGTATTCCATGGTGGTCAGTTCAAGTAATTCACCGTCCAGCCTGGCAGCTCTCCTGGTCACATCAATTTCCAGCCCGTCTACCGGTTTCAATTCTATTGATGCTGTTCCATCGTCACTGGTGCGTCGCAATATATTGTTGATTCGAGCAACCAATTCACGGGGTTCAAAGGGTTTGGCCAGGTAGTCGTCTGCTCCGAGTTCCAGTCCCACGATACGATCTGTCACTTCGCTGTGAGCGGTGAGCATCAAAATGGGAAGGTATCCGTATACTGACGACTTGGCGCGAATCTCCCGGCAAATTTCAAAACCATCTTTTTCCGGCAACATGACGTCAAGGATCAGCAGATCCGGTTTTACCCGTCTCAAGAGCTCAAATCCACGTGACGGTAAATGTGCCACTTGGACCTGCATGTCATAGCGCTCAAGATACTGTGTCAACAGCTGGCAGAGCTTTTCGTCGTCGTCGATGATGATGATTTTTTTCATCTCTGGTCCGGAATTACGTGAGGAACTTAACTGCTCCATTATTTATAATTGCTCTTAACAGCAGTCGCATAGAATCGGCTCTGTGAGGTCAATGGTACGAATTAGGCATGTCAAAATCAATCAAATGCCGGGGCGCCCGGATTTCTCCCGCTCAGCAGTAGAGTAAGGCTTGTTTCAACAATGATTTCACTGAATAACGCGAGCCTGCAGCGCGGATCGAGGGTTCTCTTCGAAGACGCCAGTCTGACTATTCACAGCGGACAGAAACTTGGTGTAGTTGGTCGAAACGGGTGTGGCAAATCTAGTCTTTTTGGTTGCCTGCAGGACCAGGTACACCTCGATCACGGTAATTTGAGCAAGCCCGAGAATTTGCGTATCGCATCGATGGCTCAGGAAACCGAGGGTTCATCGCGTTCGGCCCTTGATCATGTAATCGATGGAGATAGACCTTTTCGTGAGCTGCAGCACCATCTGCAGCAGGCTGAAGAAGCAGAGGATCAGCTGGCAATAGGTAGACTGCACGCTGAACTGGACCGAGTAGACGGTTACACTGTCAGTCATCGTGCCGCTAAACTACTTTCAGGTCTCGGCTTTGACTCCGCTGATTTCGAAAATCCCGTGAGCAGCTTTTCCGGTGGCTGGCGTGTTCGTCTTAATCTGGCTGCGGCCCTGATGACTCCCTCCGATTTGTTGCTGCTTGATGAGCCCACCAATCATCTGGATATTGAGGCCACTCTCTGGCTTGAGCAGTGGCTGATCGGTTATACCGGCACCCTGCTGATAATTTCCCACGACCGTGAGTTTCTCGACCGGGTAATTCGAAATGTGATCAGTTTTGAGGGCGGGAGATTGCATCTCTACCGCGGTAATTTCAGTGCTTATGAGAAGCAACGGGCGGCGCGCATGGCGTTGCAGAAGTCGATGTTCGAGAAACAACAACGGCGACGCGCAGAGATCGAGGATTTCGTTCGACGGTTTCGCGCCAAGGCATCCAAGGCGAGGCAAGCTCAGAGTCGGGTCAAGGAGCTCGAGCGCATGGAGGAAATCGTTCTGGCCCATGTGGATTCACCTTTCCAGTTCAGGTTTCGAAAAGCCGAAAAAATGCCGGAGCATCTGCTCTCCATGCAACACCTGGATATCGGATTCGAGGGCCCACTTGTTAAAGGCATAAACTTGTCATTGCGCGTCGACAGCCGGATTGGGCTTCTTGGGATCAATGGATGTGGCAAGTCTACCCTGCTCAAGGTGATTGGAGGAGAACTATCGCCTTTGGCCGGAAGTCTGGAAATTTCCAGGCACCTGAAGGTGGGTTACTTCGCACAACACCAGGTTGATGTGCTGGATGGAGCCGCCTCGGCACTTGAGCTGTTAACGCGTGCGGATCCCGACACCGACGAACAGACGGCCAGGGACCACCTTGGAGGTTTTGATTTTCGCGGCGACCAGGTTGACAGCAAAATCGGCACGCTATCGGGCGGCGAGAAAGTCCGCCTGGCAATGGCGATTATTGCCTGGCAAAAACCCAATCTATTGCTTCTGGACGAACCTACCAACCACCTGGACCTCGAGATGCGGCATGCTCTCACGGTGGCCTTACAGCAATTTGAAGGAGCAGTTATTGTAGTGTCACACGATCGACATCTGCTCAATAATACTGTCACTGAATTTCATGCAATCAGTGCCGGTCGGTTGTCGCGTTTCGATGGCGATATGGCAGATTACCAGAAGCAGATTCAGCGCGATCAAAATACTCTCGGTCACGATGTCTCCGAACAGAAAGAACCGCAGGCACCGGATAAAAAAGCTCAGCGCCAGACTGCTGCGGCCAGACGTCAATCGCTGGCGCCCCTGAAAAGGGAGATCACTAGCCTGGAGTCCAACATGGAAGAGCTGGGTAATAAACTGGTATTAATCGATGAACAGCTTCTCGACGCCGCTATTTACGATGATAAAAACAAGGCGCGATTGAAAGAGCTTCTACTGGAGCAGGGAGCGCTGAAAACGCAGTTGCAGGAAATTGAAGAAAAGTGGCTGGAGCTTAGCGAGCAGTATCAAGAGTACTGAAATTTGGCAGTTTTCGGGCCCGCCAGAATTCAGACGGTCAGCACCAATACGGTCAGGGAGTAAAGTGCAAAAAGAAATGACCAGGCACTGAAACGTGCCGGTTTGATGATCACCAGCACCATGAGAACCATCCCCAACAGCGGAATCGCGATAGAAGGCACAATCGCGTTGTTGTACATCACGATATTAACGTAGGGGCCGACCAGAAAATATAGCAGCATGGATAATGCAGAGAGGCGACCCAGCTGCTGGCTTACCTGCAGCATATCGAGCACCTCGTCCTCCGGGCTTGATAATGCCATTTCAGCGGCGCCGTAGAGTGATGCAGATCCGAATACCAGGACAATGAAGTTCTGGAAAGTCCATTCTTCGATTACCCGTAGACCCCATCCAACCCACCATAGCTGCAGAATATAAAGCATGATGCTGAAGGCCCAGATTGCCGAGGACCAGTGAAAAATTACCCGTTTATAGGCGCGTGTGAGCATTGCTACGGTATGCAGAAGGCGTGTGATTGCAAGTCCGAGAATGATGGAGACTGCAATGAAGATATATTCGTGCTGGGTCAATTTACTTTTTCTGCAGAGCCGCCGCTGCGAGTGAGGCCGTGGCAAATTCGTAGACAAGTGCGCCGTAAGTATAAGCAGTCACCGCGTCTGTGGACATCACTGAGGTGACCAGCCGCGCAATCGCCAGGGCGCCAATTCCTATAACCAGAAGCATCAGGCCAGGGCGGTAGTATTCGGGTTGCAAAAAAGCCAGCAAACAAAATAGGCCTACGCCGGTCTGCAGTCCCCCATACATGGCGCCAATCTCGGCAATAGCATCGCCATTACTCATTTCCAGTCCGGCAAGGCCGGAAGGGGTTTCCGGTGAAAGTAAACTCACTAGCCCGTAAGCAATGAAGACCAGGGCGGAAATACCCAAGACGGCTTTTCCAAGCAGCATACGAGGCTCCTCGATGACAATATCCGCTATTCTTGACTTGCGAAGGTGATGACTGGTTGGCCACGACCCTCCCCTGAAGTTAGATTCTAACAGTAGATTGTCATACGTGCCTTAAGCGAATTGGATTGGTATGCAGATTCGTGGTTGGAAATTGGAGATCAATTTTGTTCAAGGACAATCCGGGCAGCATAATCCACCCTGATTGGGAAAACGTTATAGTCATGACAGATCATTAAACCCAAACTTCACTGGTATCTCTCAGCACCAATCAACGCTTGAAATTTCGGTCCACTGATCCTATTTTGAAAATGGTAAAAACCGATAATCGGGTGCGCAAAGAAAGTGATCAGATAATGAAACGTTTAACTCGGAAATTAGTGACGTCAGCGCTGCTGTTGGCAAGTATTGCAAGTTCATTTGTGCTTGGTCAGGACTACGAGAATTTCAAGACCAACGACGAAGAAAACAATATAGAAGTGTTCAAGCGGGCCAGTCCTTCAGTGGTGTTTATCACGAATTCTAGGCTGGTTCGGTCGTACTATTCATTGAATCCCCAGGAAGTACCTCAGGGTAGCGGATCCGGATTCATCTGGAGCAAGGACGGTTACGTTGTCACCAACTATCACGTTGTTCAGCAAGCCAATCGAGTAACGGTCACGCTGCAGGATGGCAGTACCTACAATGCTACGCCGGTAGGCTTCGAGCCGAACAAAGATCTTGCTGTGCTGAAAATCGACGCGCCCGCTGAGAGGCTTGTTCCGGTAACAATAGGTGATTCGTCACTATTGGAAGTAGGTCGTAAAGTTATCGCTATCGGTAACCCGTTTGGGCTGGACACCACCATGACCGTTGGCGTGGTCAGTGCACTTGGCAGAGAAATCGATTCCATCACGCGTCGCAAAATCCGCGATGTCATTCAAACGGACGCCGCTATAAATCCAGGCAACTCCGGCGGCCCCCTGCTGAATTCTCTGGGAGAACTGGTCGGGGTAAATACTGCGATCTACAGTCCCAGTGGCGCCAGTTCGGGTATCGGGTTTGCCATTCCAATAAACACCGTGTCCAGAATCGTTCCGGACCTGATTCAGTACGGCCGGGTTCAGACTCCGGTGCTTGGCGTGTCACTCTTTTCCCAGACTCAGGCTGATTACTATAGACGGACCGAAGGGATAGAGGGCGTAATCGTGCTGGATGTTCTGGCGGGCAGCGATCTGGAGCGACAAGGCATGCGCGGTTTGACGCCCAGTGCCCGGGGTTGGACTGTTGGAGACGTGATAACCGGGATTGACGACTCGACGATCCGAAACGAAGACGATCTGCTGAGCGTTTTGGAGCGGCGTAGAGAAGGGGATCAGGTCACAGTTCAGTCAAGGCGAGGCAACCAGTCTCTGGAATACCAGGTCAGGCTAATGGCGCCGCCTGATTAGAGCTATCCGATCAATCAGATTTGCTAAGATTGCTTCCGCTCTGACAGGCTGGCCCGACCCTGGACGATTGCCTGCCTAACACGCTCCGGCGCTGTTCCGCCAATATGATTGCGCGCGTTAACTGATCCTTCCAGCGTGAGGTAATCGAAAACATCTGCCTCGATTGTGTCGGAGAACTGTTTGATTTCGCTGAGCTCGAACTCGCTCAAATCTTTACCCTGTTGGATTCCGTAAGCTACCGACCTGCCGACTATTTCGTGGGCATCTCGGAACGGGATACCACGCTTGACCAGATAGTCCGCCAGATCCGTGGCGGTGCTGTAGCCCCTTAGAGCAGCTTCTCGCATGTTGTCCCGGCGGGCCACAATTGCCGGCACCATGTCGCAATACGCCTTCAGACAGTCCTTGACCGTATCCAGCAGATCAAACAGAGGTTCTTTGTCTTCCTGATTGTCCTTGTTGTAAGCCAGTGGCTGTGATTTCATCAACATCAATAATGAAACCAGATGGCCCGTGACCCTTCCACTTTTTCCGCGTATTAGTTCCGGCACGTCTGGATTCTTTTTCTGTGGCATTATTGAAGAACCGGTACAAAATTTATCTGGCAGGTCGACAAAATTAAATTGGCTGGACGACCACAGCACCAACTCTTCGGAAAATCGAGAAAGATGGTTGAGCAGAATGCTGGCAAAGGCAGCTATTTCGATAGCAAAATCCCGATCACTAACCGAGTCCAGAGAATTTCTTGTCGGCGCGTCGAATCCCAGCTCTCTGGCTGTAAATTCTCTGTCGATGGAATAGCTGGTTCCTGCCAGAGCGGCGGCACCAAGAGGAGACAGGTTTAATCTGTTCCTGCAGTCCATCAATCTGCTGTAATCCCGCTGCAGCATTTCATACCACGCCATCAGGTGATGACCGAACGTCACTGGCTGGGCTGCCTGTAAGTGAGTGAAGCCGGGCATTATGGTGTCTGCTTCGTGCTCAGCCAGATCCAAAAGGGCATGTTGAAGCGCAGTAATCATGGTGGCGATGGAATCGGCTTCCTCGCGGACGTATAGCCTGATGTCAGTTGCAACCTGATCGTTCCTTGATCTGCCGGTATGCAATTTCTTGCCAGTCACGCCTATACGCCTGGTCAATTCCGCTTCAATATTCATATGGACATCTTCAAGGGCTACTGACCATTCGAATTTTCCTGCCTCGATATCGGCGTTTATTTGCTGCAGTCCGTCAATGATCTGTTCAGCCTCCTTGGCGCTGAGAACATCGATTTTGTGCAACATTTTCGCGTGTGCAATAGAGCCGGCGATGTCCTGCCTGAACAGTCGCTTGTCGAAGTCTACCGAGGCCGTGAATCGCTCCACGAACTTGTCGGTCGGCTCTGAGAATCGCCCTCCCCAAAGCTTGTCGGCGTCTTTTTTGTTACTCATATCGCGCTCGGAAGTAAGATTGCGGGGATTTGGTCAATCGGCCAGTCCAATGCCCGCTGGGATTTGCGTGGCGATTATAGCAATATTATTCGGACAATAATTGAATATCCCTTAAAATAAGGGTTTCCGGGCCGACGGACTGGCCGGAAAATAGGTAAAAAAATACCAGAACATCAGGAGAGAAAGTGACGGAGACTAATTCCGATTCTGACCGCCTGCTCAGAATTGCCACTCGAAAAAGTCCGCTGGCTCTATGGCAGGCAAATTTCGTCAAGGATCGCCTGGAGGCGCACCATCCAGGCTTGCGGGTTGAGCTTCTGACTCTGACCACCCAGGGCGATAAGATTCTTGATACACCGTTGGCCAAGGTCGGCGGCAAGGGTCTGTTCGTCAAAGAGCTGGAACGCGCAATGCTGGATGGCGATGCTGATATTGCTGTTCATTCTATGAAAGACGTGCCGGTTGATTTCCCGGCGGGTCTCGGACTGGCAGTAATCTGTACGCGGGAAGATCCGTCGGATGCCCTGGTTTCTAATAATTTTGCGTCGCTCGATGCCCTGCCATCGGGCGCACGAGTTGGAACGTCCAGTTATCGTCGCCAGTGCCAGATCCGGCACCTCAGGCCCGATCTGCAAATCCTGGACCTGCGTGGCAATGTCGGCACCCGTCTGGGAAAACTGGATGACGATTATTACGACGCGATCATCCTGGCGTCGGCTGGCCTTCTGAGGTTGGGCCTCGGAGAACGCATAAAGCAGCGGCTGGATTTCGCCGCTTGCCTGCCTGCGGTGGGGCAGGGCGCTGTGGGAGTTGAATGCCGCCTGGACGATGGTGGTATTCGCAGTCTGTTGGAGTGTTTGCATGATCCCGATACTGCCGTCAGGGTAAAAGCTGAGCGGGCTGTGA
>Ga0181587_10003202_pt1 | contig 13597 bp, 12 predicted proteins | sample 071ome_27_FD_132463 | JGI IMG/M metagenome (GOLD analysis project Ga0181587, IMG submission 132463) | Coastal salt marsh microbial communities from the Groves Creek Marsh, Skidaway Island, Georgia - 071409AT metaG (megahit assembly) | ecosystem: Environmental > Aquatic > Marine > Intertidal...
CTGGAACGGGTAAGGGTCGCCCGGCTTGACCTCGGGGTTGTTGCGTTCCCAATCAATCTGGCTGAGCCGATGCCGGGCGTACTCTTTTGACAGCAGGCCTGCCACGGGCTCAACCGGGGGCAGATAGGGGTCGCCGTAATAAAAATCACGGTCGGCAAAGCTGTGGTTCATCACCTGGTAGAGCGCGTGGATGTAGCGCGAGGTCTGGTATCCCATGGCCTTCAGATCGAGCTCCTCCAGCATGTTCAGGGCCTGCAGCATGACCGGTCCCTGCACCCAGGTGGTCAGTTTATAGACGTCAATGCCCTTGTAGTTCGTGCTGACGGGATCCTCGATATGCACCTGCCACCGGTCGAGATCCTCCAGTGTGAACAGGCCTCCGTGCTCCCGGTTGCTGCGGACGATCTCCTGCGCGATATCGCCCCGATAGAAACGGTCATAGGCCGTGTAAATGGCCTCCTTGCGTGTTTTGCCCGCCCGCAGGGCTTGTGCTTCGGCTTCAACCAGTTTTTGCAGGGTAGCCAGCAGGTCGTGCTGGCGGAAAATTTCTCCGGCCAGCGGAGCGGCCCGCTGATCAGGCTGGTCCGGATCATGATGCGGCAGGAAAACAGCGATGGAATCCGGCCAGCGTTCAATGACCTCGCGGCGCTTTTCCATGTTGTCCGCCTGGGATGCTTCGATGGGGTAGCCCTCAGCCATTTGCATGGCGGGCGCAAGCACCTCAGCCAGGCTGAGGCGGCCGTATTCGGCCAGCATGACCATCAGCCCGCCGGGTGTTCCCGGGGTCACCGCGGCCAGCGGGCCGTACTCGGGCGGATAGACCATGCCCTGTTCACGGAAGTATTCCGGCGTGGCGCCTGAGGGGGCCACGCCCAGCGCGTTGATGCCCTTGATCTTTCCGGTTTTCGGGTTGTGGATCAGGGCTTGTGTCTCGCCGCCCCAACCCAGCGTGTCCCACATGGTGGAGGTGGCCGCCAGCATGGCGCAGGCCGCGTCCACCGCGTTGCCGCCGCGGGTAAATGTCATGGCGCCCGCGCTCGCCGCCAGGGGCTTTCCGGTCACCGCAACCCAGTGTTTGCCGTGCAACACGGGCTTGACTGTGGATTGGGCCATCACGCTTCCGCCCGCCAGGCAGAGGGCGGTCAGCATGAACATGAGCGTGGCCTGCCGGGAGCGGCTCAGCGATCGGTGCAGAAACATAGGGGTATTACCGCTGTTGCAAGACCATAAGCATAGCAAAGCGCGTGCACTGGAGGCATTCGTCCAGTCGGGTCTGTCTGGCCGGTGATCGGATAGCGGCCCCCGGATGCCGGATGCTCAGGCTTTGACCTTGAACTCGAACCGGTCGGGGGATGCTGGCAGCGGCTGGAAGCCCATGCGTCTTAAGTATGACTGGTAGTTTTTTGACTGGGAGCGCGCGGTGATTTGACGGACGCTACGGTGGCGGAAGTACCCTGAGTCCCGGTACAGAAATTGGCCGGTGCGGTAGTCGCGGTAGGGTGTGAAGACGTAATCCATGACCACCTCGAAAGTGTCACCCTGCTGCCGGCCGACCAATAGCCCGACCGGGTTGTTGTTGCGCAGCATGAGGCTGCAGACGGGATCCGCCAGGCGCTGGACATCGAAGTCCGGAAAAAACCGGTCGATTTCAGCTTTGTTTTCATCCAGCCAGTAGCGCACGAGAGGGTCATCGGTTCTGGCCTCGACCATCTGGAACCGATCGGAGCGGGTATAAATACTGAACAGGTAAAAAACGTTGGCCAGCACGATATAACCGTTGAGCAGCGCGACCGGCATGGCGCCGATGAGAAAGCCGTAGGTGGAGAACAGCGCCGCGCCGCCCATGTTCAGCCAGCGCAGCCGCACGATGGAACTCATTGACAAAGAAAGCGCCACCACGACCGATGCCACATAGCCCAGAATCTCAATCCCGCTCATTTGCCCTTACTCCGTGCGAAAACCCGGCAGGCGCCACATCGCGCCGGCCGTGATGGTGTTTTACTGCCTAGTATAGGTTGTGCCGGCGTTGTGCTGGCGTCGTGTCGGCCCCGGGCCGGGGCGGTCGACAGGCCCGCAAGTGTCTGCATGGAAGCCCGGGTATCGGAGCCCGGCTGCCATGCATCGTTTGGACAGGCTCAACGCGCGGGGTCTTCCAGGAGCGCTTGCACGCTGGCGACCTTGTCGTCGAGTCCCTGATCCCGGTCCGTCCGCGTACCCAGCTTGATCTGGGTGTGAATGCGCGGAGCGCCCATGGCGTGGACGCGCTCATGGCAGGCCTTTACGGCCGCAAAAACCGCGTCCCAATCGCCCTCGATATTGGTGCCATTGGCGTGCAAACGAACCGTCAGACCGGGCCGGTCGAGCACCTGTTCGCAAGCGGCAATATAGGCGGAGAGAGAAGTACCGACGCCGATGGGAACGATGGTCAGATCAATCAGAACTTTCATGGAAATCCCTGCTTTCGAAGTGAGTCAAAGCGGTTGCCGCGCGACCCGGCCGCGCCCGCATTATTTTACCTGCAGTCCAGCAGGCAACGGGGTACAATCAGCCGCTCTCGCGCCGGGCATTGGCTGGCGCGTGGTCCGTTCAGGGTGAGGAGCGTTCATGAAAGCCAATGTAGGTGGTATCGACAAGTTTCTCCGGATCGTGGTGGGCATGGCGCTGATCCTGTGGGCCATCCTGGGTGGTTCGGCCTGGGCCTGGCTGGGTGTTTTGCCGCTGGCCACGGGGGTTTTCAACTTTTGCGGGCTGTACGGCTGGTTGGGCATCAATACCCGGAAAGAATCTTAAGGCCCTTCTTTTTCCCCGGTTGGGGCGCAGGTCTTCAGGCGGGCCAGTGTGACCATACCGACCAGGATCAGAATCCCGCCGGTGATCTTCGCCCAGGCAGGTTCCACCGCGAACGCGATGGAGTAGCCGCCCACGATGGCCATGGAGAGATAGGCGATCAGCTTGACGCGTCGGCTGACGCAGCGATTCTCTTCCCAGTTACGCACCATGGGCCCAAACGTCGGGTTGGCCAGGATCCAGCGGTGCCAGCGTTCGCTGGAGCGCGCGAAACAGGCGGTCGCGACCAGGATGAATGGCGTTGTGGGCAGCAGTGGCAGGAAAACCCCCACAATGCCCAGGCTGAGAAACCCGAATCCAATCAGGCGAAACATGTTCCGGGTGAGTGCTTTCATGATCTGGGTTAGCTGGTGGTTACGGGCCGCCGCCTATAGTGTTCCGTCCCGGTGAGAATGCCAAGTCGTTTGAGGTTGAATGGATGAATGCAAGTGTAGAGCAACTTGAGCCGCGCAGTCTCTGGTCCGGTTTTGCCCGGCTGAACGCCGTACCCCGTCCGTCCAAGCGTGAGCAGCGGGCCGTGGATTTCATGCGCGGGTTTGGCGAATCACTCGGGTTGGAGACCCTCGTGGACGAGCTGGGTAATGTGATCCTGCGCAAGCCGGCCAGTCCTGGCATGGAGGGCAGGGTCGGTGTTGTTCTGCAGGGTCATCTGGACATGGTGCACCAGAAAAATGCCGACACCGATTTCGATTTTGAAACCCAGGGCATCGACATGTTCGTGGAGGGTGACTGGGTCAGGGCGCGCGGCACCACGCTGGGCGCGGACAATGGCATCGGCGTTGCCAGCGCCATGGCCATTCTCGCTTCAGACGACATTGCACACCCGCCGATCGAGGCGCTTTTCACGATCGATGAAGAGACCGGCATGACCGGCGCCAAGGGGCTCGCGCCCGGGCTGTTGACCGGTGAGATCCTGCTGAACCTGGATTCAGAGGATGACGAGGAGATCACCATCGGTTGCGCCGGTGGTGTGGACGTGACCGCCCGCGGCGCCTACCCCACCACCGAGGTACCTGCCGGCGGCCTTGCACGTCGGCTGGTGGTCCGCGGACTGACCGGAGGGCATTCCGGTATGGACATTCATCGCGGGCGGGCCAACGCCAACAAGCTGCTCAATCGATTGTTGATGGCCGCGCAGGCGACGATTGGGATTCGCGTGGCTGAAATCGATGCCGGCGGGCTGCGTAACGCCATTCCCCGCGAGGCGAGCGCGGTCATCTGGCTGTCCTCGGAAGCGGCGGAAGCCATGGATGAGTGGCTGCCGGTGGCGGCAAAAGAACTTTACGCCGAGTACCGGTCGACGGACCGGGGCCTGGACATCGCCCTGGAAGCCGCCGCTGAACCAGCCGCCTTGATGGATCCTGCCAGCCAGGATGAAATCCTGCGGGCCATAGCAGCCTGCCCCAGCGGCATTTTCCGAATGAGCCCGGATGTTGACAACCTGGTACAAACATCCAACAACCTGGCCCGGGTGCGGATCAATGATGGTCGCTACGAAGCACTGTGCCTGACCCGGGGGTCGGTGGACTCGGAGAAGATCAGTCACGCGGAAGACATCCGCGCATTGTTCGAGCTGATCGGTGCCGAGGTATCGCTCAGTGGCGAGTATCCGGGCTGGAAACCCACGCCGGATGCGCCGATTGTCAGGCTGGTGAGCCGTTTGTACCGGGAGCGTTTTGGCCGGGAAGCACCGATCCTTGCCTGTCACGCGGGCCTGGAATGCGGCATTCTGGGCAAGGCCTACCCCGACATGCAGATGATCTCTTTCGGGCCCAATATTCGAGGCGCGCATTCCCCGGATGAGAAAGTTCAGGTCAGTTCGGTGCAGAAATTCTGGGGGTTCCTGCAGGCGGTGCTGAGAGAAATCCCCGAACAGGCCTGATCCTCGCTGCCCGGGGCCACCCGAGACCCCGGCAGTCGTCCAACCATGACCTGTGGGCCTTGGAGGCCGCTGATTCCGCGTGCCTATAATGAGTCATGCACATGGGCGACGGGTGGCCGTCATGGAGGGCACTGATCGAAGTCTGGTTGAAAGCAAAAGGCGCCGGACCGCTCTGCCGATGATCAGATGGCCGGCGGTTTTGTTGCTGTGGCTGCTGGCGGCGCTACCGGGCCAGCGGCCTCACGCGGACTGGACGCATGATTTTCATGCCGCTGGCGACCCCGAAGAGCGCCAGGCGGTCATCGACGCGCTGGATACGTCTGCTCTTTCGTTCGAGCAGCTGTATCATGCCCTGGCCAATCCGCCCGCCAAACCTCGACCTGACCAGACCGGCGTCATCAGGCGACACACCCTGGGCGCGCGCAAGGAGCGTTTTCCGTACGCCATTCTTCTGCCGGATGATTATGACGCCGCGCGTGCCTATCCTCTGGTTGTATTTCTGCATGGTTCGGTGAGCCGCAAAAAGCCGACCCACATGATGGGCCGCAACAGCGCGGATCCCGAGATGATCATCGGCGAGGCCATTCAGGTTTACCCTTCCGGCTGGACCGAAGCCAAGTGGTGGACACCGGTCCAGGCAGCCAATCTCGAGAGGATCATCCAGCACGTTAAGGCGGACTTTCATATCGACCCGGACCGCGTATCACTGCTGGGTGTCTCCGATGGCGCCACGGGTGGCTTCTACCAGGCGGCAACCCATCCGACGCCCTATGCCGCGTTCATTTCGGTGATCGGCTATCCTGGCGTGTTGCAGAGCAGTCGGGTTTATCTCGATGAGAATGTTTATCCCATCAACCTGAGAGCGTTGAAAATCCTGGCCTTCAATACAGAGAAAGATCCGCTGTATCCGGTTGAAAATATGAGGTATTTCGTGGACGCCTTTCGCGAGCTCGAAATTGATATCGAGCTGGTGGCGGATCCCTACGGGGGACATGATCTGAACGCCCTCAAGCGCGCCATGCCGCGAATCCGGACATTCGTGTCCGAGACCCGTAGAGCCACCCATCCCGACCGGCTGACCTGGCAGTACGAGGCCGGCAGCCGGCAGCATCGCAACGCCTGGCTGCAGGTCCATGAATTGCTGCCGCATTCAGAACGGGACACCCGCCTGGATGCCCTCAGCGGGATGAAACCGTCCCGAGGCCATACGGGCATGATCGAGCTCGCCCGAACGGACAATACGATTGCGGTCCAGAACCTCGGGGTGGCCAGGTATTCGTTATTGCTCTCCCCCGACCAGTTCGATTTCTCCCAGCCCATCCGGGTGATTGAAAATGGTGTCGAGATTTTTCAGGCGACGCTGCGCCCCAGCAAGCGCGTGCTGCTCAGGTACGCGGTTCGCGATTTCGATGCCAGCCGTCTTTATGGCGCGGAGTTGGAAATCGCGAATTGAGTGAGCTTCAGGCCTGTTGCGTTTCCAGGTACGCGCGGTGCGGCATGAAGTTGAGCGAGCATTTGTCCAGGAAGGTCTGCAGCTGATCCAGGCGATCCCCCTGTTCGGCCACGACCTGATCATGGGTGATCCTGGCGTCCGGGAAAATGCCCATGCCGGCCAGCAGGCTGTGCCAGGAGATCGACTGGTAGTATTGCTGGATGCCCTGTTTCTTGAGTTCCTCGGTGATGTTTCCGAGTTGGGTCCAGGTCTCGACCATGGCCCGCAGCTTGTCTGAAATATCCGGATTGCGCTGATTGGCCTTCCAATACTCCGTGTCATTGCGGGAATTGGTGTAATAGTGCAACACGATGTAGTCCCGAATCCGCTCGAAGTTGGTCGCGATCCTGTCGTTGAAACGGTTGCGGTTGGCGTGGCCGAAGTCGCCTTTTTCATAGGCCGACATGAATTCGATAATGGTGCTCTGGATGAATTGCAGGCCCGTGGCTTCCAGCGGTTCTATAAAACCCTGGCTCAGGCCCACCGCGACACAATTTTTCTTCCAGTTCTCCGCCAGCCTTCCGACTTTCATCGGTACGCGGCGTGCCTCGACATCGTCATCGAGCAGGCCAAGATGCTCCCGGATCTCTGTTTCGGCGTCGTCGTGTGAGCAGTACTCGCTGCTGTACACATAGCCGTTTCCGTAGCGATTGCGCAGCGGAATCTTCCAGGCCCAGCCGTGTTTCATGGCGTTGGATTCGGTCTGGCAGGGGATGTCGTCATCAATGGGCGTGGGAATGGCGATGGCCGAGTCGTTGAACAGGTTTTGCGCGAAGCTGATGAAGCGCGAACCCAGCGTCTGCTGGATCAGCATGCCCCTGAACCCGGAGCAATCGACAAAACAATCGCCCGCCAGGGACTGGCCGCACCGGGTCTCCACCGACGCGATCTCGCCGCTCTCGGCCTGCTTCACCTCCACGACGTCGGCGATGACGTGATTAACACCCATGGCCTTGGCCCGGTCGCGGAGAAAGTGGCCCAGCTTGGCTGATTCGAAGTGATAGCCGTAGGTGATTGAGAAGGGGAAATGCTCAGCGGGCTTCGGCGCCAGCTTTTTCCGCGCGATGACGGCATTCAGAAACAGCACGTCCGGCCTGGTCTCAACGGCCACGCCCTGCCGGCGCAGCAGCGCGTTGGCTTCGAACAGCGGCATTGACCGGCCGTCGAGATCGGTCTGAAACGGGTGAAAGTAGGCTTCATGGCCTTTGCGGGTGGACCAGCCGCTAAAAGAGATGCCGGCCTTGTAGGTGGCATTACACACCGGCATCCACTCGGATTCTTCGATGCCCAGATGTTCAAAGAACGTTTTCAGGTAGGGCGTCGAGCCCTCGCCCACACCAATGATGCCGATGTTTTCCGACTCCACCAGCGTGATCTCCGCCTGGTCAGGCAGCCACTTGTCGGCCATGAGGCAGGCGGTCATCCAGCCTGCGGTTCCGCCGCCAACAATCACTATTTTCTTCAAGCAATCACCTCTCTGAATATCCCTGGCGCGCACGTACAGGGTCACCGCGCGGGGTATGCCTATTTTAACCGATGAGGTCCGCCCGAGCCTGTCCGGCGCAGTCTTCGTTCCGCCTCAGGGTAGCGGCTGCCAGTCCCAGAAAGCCCGGATCTCGTTATCCAGCCCGGTCATTTCCCACCGAATCAGCGCGATGGGCAGCCATCCCTTGCCCAGGAACTCGTCATGGAAGGCGCCCAGCTTGAATGCGTCCCCCTGCTGGCGTCTTTGTTCTGCCAGCAAATGCTGCATCTGCAACATGCCGATGGTGTATCCCAGGCCATAGCCAGGTGGCCTGCGGAGGTAAATTTCGGCATCCACGCGGGCGACGTCCCGATCGAGGTAGGGCACCCGCTCCAGCCAGTAATCGACCACCTGGGCAACCGACATCCTGTTCAACTGCAGCCAGACGTCTGCGGGAACGCGAGCGGCGCGAAATATACCGAAGATGTAGATCAGTTCGCGCACGCGGGGCAGGTCCTCAAACATGCCGGCGTGCAGCATGGCTTCCTCGAGGTACACCGCCCAGCCCTCAGCCCGGGCCCCGCTGAACATTCGGCTGCGGATGGGGTGGTCGACATTTTGCGCCAACAGGCGATCGAAGCGATGGCCCGGTATCACCGCGTGCAGATGGTCCGGGTGCGGGTCGCGAAACTGGACCTGCTCCCAGAAGTTCGGACCATTGGGCCGCACGATCCATGGGGCGTTGGTATCCAGTTCGCCGATGAAATCCGGAATGGTCAGGATGTTTTCTTCTTCCAGGAATGCGCGAACATGCCGGTCGGTGCGCTCAATCCTGGCCTGGTACTCTTCGGCCGAATCGGAAATGACCAACTCGGGCAGCGCCCGGTTCCGGTGTCGCTCGAGGGCGTACAAAGACCAGAGGCGATCCAGTTCCCGCTGTCCCAGCGTCACCACCTCATCACTGGTGTACGGCATCAGTTTGACCTGGCGCAGATACCAGTCGAAATGGGCCTTTCCAACCCCGGCATCGGCGGTCATCGTCGCGCGGTTGGAGCGCAGCCAGTCGAGGAAAGAACGCACCGCGTCCCGTGCGGCCTCGATATCCGGTTTCAGTTCAGGTTGCAGTTGAGCGCGTCCCAGCAGATCGTCAAACCAGCCCAGAACGCCGGCGGGTGGGGAGGCCCGGTAAGGGTGGCCGTGACCCACGCCGTCGGCCCTGGTCAGATTGTGCAAGGCCAGGTCGGCGTAGTCCGCGGCCACGTTCGTCAAATTGGCTTTGGCGTGTTCGACCCAATCCGCAATCGCCCGAAGGCGGTTCCGAACCTCTTCCCGTTCTCCCTGCGGCACCGGCAGTTCGACGAAGGCCACTCGCAGCATGCGATCGACATAGAATCCCGGGTCTCGCGCCCATGGTCTGCTGACCCGGTACCGAAACCATTCCTGGTCGAGGCGCGAGCGTACCGCCAGGTAATCCACTTGCTGAGGCAGCGTCCAAGCCCTGACGTTCATGTCCAGCATGCGCTCGCGGAGTCCGGTCAATTCATCCAACCGCTCCGTGACGGCCGCAGTGCCGTAATCCTGGTAACCCCCGATGGGCGGATTACGCCAGGTCTCGAATTCATCGAACAGGCCGATCAGGTCGGAGTAACTGCCCTGACCCGTCGGGGGCTCGAGACTCGCGAAGCCCGGGGCGAAAGACAGCCCCAGGAAAATGGCCGCACACATACGGATAGCTTGCATCACTGATTTCTCCTTTCGCCGCACATAGCTTAACCCGTATCTGGGATAACGATGGAAGCTCGCGCATTGCGTCATATCAGGAAAATTTCTGGCTTCATGAGGCGCGCTGAGCGCGGTTTATTTTTGTCGCTTGCCATGCCACCCATTACAATACACGCAGCCGCAGACCGCCGGGGCTGATGGGCCACTCGGCATGAGCGTTGACCACCATTGATTGATTACCGACCAGGCATGAAGAGACAGTAATGAACGCATCTCCCGAAATCGCCATTGTCATGGGATCGAGCAGCGACTGGCCCACCATGAAGGAAGCGGCCGACGTGCTCGACGAGTTGGGCGTCCCCTACCATGTCGAGGTTGTTTCCGCCCACCGCACACCGGGCAAAATGTATCGTTTCGCGGAAGAAGCCGCTGAGCGTGGTTTCAAAATCATCATCGCGGGTGCGGGTGGGGCTGCCCATCTGCCCGGCATGATTGCCGCCCTGACACCGTTACCCGTGCTGGGCGTGCCGGTGCGAAGCGCTGCCTTGAGCGGAATGGACAGTCTGCTCTCCATCGTGCAAATGCCGCGTGGGGTCGCCGTGGGCACCCTGGCGATCGGCGGTGCCGGGGCCTTCAACGCGGGGCTTTATGCCGCGCAGATCCTGGCCACCACGGATACTGACCTGCAGGGCAGGCTGGTGGGCTGGCGTGAATCACGCAGCGAAGAAGTCCTGCGGCATCCGGATCCACGGGATTAATCAGCATGACGCGCGTCCTGGTGCTCGGATCGGGCCAGTTGGGCCTCATGATGGCGGCGGCCGCCTCTCGCCTGGGTGTGCAGCTGGATCGCCTCGATCCCGAAAACTGGACTTTGCTGCGTGGAACCTCGCCCACCCCCGAACCGCTGCCTTCCGATTGGCGGGGTGAAGCGTATGACCATGTCACGGTGGAGCGGGAGCACTTCCCGGACCGTGCCGTTCTCCAGGCTTTCGACAGCCATCCAGGATTCAAACTGGCCGACACGCTCCATTGCCTCGCAGACCGGCGTCGCCAGAAGTCCTTCCTGGATGAATTGGGCATTGCCACCTCGGAGTGGCTGACCGTCCGTGATCGGGCTGACCTCGAGGAGCTGCAGCATCGAGTGGGGCTCGGCCTGGTGCTCAAGGCCGCCACGGGGGGGTATGACGGTCGCGGGCAATGGCGGATCAATGACCCGCAACCCGAAGTGCCTGCCGAAGCGGTGCCCGGCCAGCTGATTGCCGAGCGGGTAGTGGCCTTTGAGCGGGAGGTTTCGCTGGTCGGTGCGCGCAACCGGCGCGGTGAATGTGTTTTTTACCCCCTGGTGGAAAACGAACATCGCCATGGGATGCTCGTGTGTACGATCGCGCCGGCCGAGTTGGCACCCGGTCAGCAGGCTGAGGCCGAAGACATGCTGCGTCGAATCATGGACGCGCTTGACTATGTCGGTGTCATGGCCATGGAGTGTTTCGAAGAGTCCGGCCGGCTGCTGGTGAACGAACTGGCGCCGCGTGTTCACAACAGCGGACACTGGACCCAGGAGGGCGCCAGTATTGACCAGTTTGAGATGCACGTTCGGGCGCTGGCCAACCTGCCGCTGACGGTTCCTGAGACCACCCGAAACACCGCCATGCTGAATCTCGTGGGCACGGCTTTTGACCCCGCCTGGCTGGACCTGGGGAAAACGCGGCTGCACTGGTACGGCAAAGAGGTTCGTCCCGGCAGGAAGCTGGGCCATCTCAACGTGTACGGCGCGACCAACCACGCATTGCTGGACAACCTGGAAGCGCTGATGCAGCGCTGGGACCCGATGGACCCCGCGGACATTCAACGGGCCCTGGATATACTGAAGCGCGATATCGGAGATGCGCGGGGCGAGACTCAGAACACGCGCGCGGAGCACGAGCAACGGATCAGCACCTGACCGCGAAGCCTCAGCTTTGCGTCAAATCCAGGAAGCCGCAGGGGCAGACCTCCACGCATTTTCCACATGCCTGGCACTGGTCCAGGTTCAGCGTGAAATACATGCCGGGTTCCGGCTCTTCGACGCGGATGAAACAGCCCTTGGTGCAGTACATTTGGCACTGCTCGCAGCCAAAGCATGAGCCGCAGGAGAAACATCTCTGGGTTTCTGCCAGGAATGCCTGCTCCGAGATGTTTCCCGACACTTCCGCCATGTTCATGCTCACGCGCTCGCGGGGCGGCAGTTCCGGTTTGCGCGTCGCGGCGCTGGCTTCCCGGCTTTCAAATTTGATGCTTTCAGGCCCAATTCCCGGCCTCGGCAGGGATGGGTCTTCCTGAACCCCTCCGCCCAGCCGCGCGTGCAAGGATTCGGCCGCTCGCCGGCCCTGGACAATGGCGTTACCGGCGATGCCCAGTCCAAGCACGTCCCCGCCGGCATAGACGTTCTCGCTGACCGTGCCGCTGGCATCTGCGATGAGCCAGTCTCCGCTGTGGTCCAGTTCCGACAGACCGTTCAGTAACGGTCGCTGTGATATCGCCATCACCACCGTCCGCGCCGGCAGGGTGAATTCCGAGCCGGCAACCGGTACCGGCCCGCGCCGTCCGGATGCATCGGTGGCTCCCAGTCGCATGCGCTGGAGGAGCATCTCGCGCGGGCGCGACTCGGAATCGCGACGAATCTCCAGCGGCGCGCTCAACTCCAGCAATTGCACGCCCTCTGCCAGGGCGTCATCGACTTCATGTTGGCTGGCGGGCATTTCCTTAAGCGTTCGCCGATAGACGATGGTGACCGAGGCGCCTTGCCGTCGGGCGCTGCGCGCGGCGTCGATGGCTGAGTTACCGCCCCCGATCACCAGCACGTGTTCGCCCAGTTCAGGGGCATTGGCCTGGTTGACAGCGGCAAGATAGTCGGTGCCGATCATGACGCCTTTGCCTTCGGCGCCCGGTATCCGCAAGGCGCGACCTTCCTGGGCGCCAATGCCCAGGTAAATGCCGTCGTAGCGTGCGCGCAGATCTTGCAGGGAGACGTCCCGGCCGACGCGCACGCCCAGCCTCAGCTCCACACCAAGGTTGACGATCCTTGCAATTTCCGCGTCCAGCACATCCTGGGGCAGGCGGTAATCCGGAACACCGTAGCGCAGCATGCCCCCCGCCTGGTCACGGGCGTCATAAACGGTGACCCGGTGGCCTCTGCGGGCCAGCTGGTAGGCGAAGGACAGGCCGGAGGGCCCCGCGCCGATCACCCCGACACAGGCGCCCCCGGTCGCTGAGCGCTTGCGGGACAGCTGCAGTTGCTGGTCGATGGCGAAGTCGCCAAGAAAGCGCTCAAGGGCGTTGATGGCGAGTGGTTCATCTTTTTGGTTTCGGTTGCAGTGGGTCTCGCAAGGGTGGGGGCAGATCCGCCCCAGTGTCGACGGAAAAGGATTGACGTCGGTAATGATCCGCCAGGCCCGCTCATACGCGTCTTCCCTGGACAGCCCAAGCTTTGCCCGTTGGGCCACCGTCCCTATCCAGCCGCGTATGTCTCCGCAATTGGGGCAGCCGGTCTGGCAGGGCGGTGTTTTCTCAGTTTGGCGCGGATGATAGCTTGGCGCGATCGGCCTCAGGGTTGGCGCTGGTCCCCGCGGTGTTTTGCGGGCCGGGGTCATGTCCCCGCGCCCCGGCACCGTGACAGCTCAGCGTCCAGTTCCCGAATCCTGTGTGACATGGTCTTGAGGAGATTGACAGCCAGCAGCGGGTCCTCCCGGATGCGCCTGAGCAGGGTTTTCTTATCAATCTTGAGCACCCTGGCTTGCCCGCTTGCCCTGACGGTCGCGGACCTCCTCTGTTTCTCGAAAATGGCCATTTCACCGAAGAAATCGCCCGCCTCCAGGAAGGCGAGGTGTTGGGTTTCACCTCCTGGCGTGCTCTGGATGACTTCCACGCGCCCCGATTGGACCACGTACATACTCTCTCCCACGTTGCCCTGGCGAATAATTTCTTCACCATCTGAATAGGATTTTCCCAACGCGCCTCGAACCATTTTCTCCTCCTGCTAGACCGGACCGGCCCGCGGCCGTCGCGGCTTGAGGCTCGCCGCGAGGCTGGTCAAAAAATGACCGATAAAGCCGGGGTGCAACGTGCCCTTGAACATTTCGGTGTACGGCGCGCTGCCGGTGAACATGTTCCACAGCAATGAACTCATGTGTGGTCTGGCGCCCATGGTTGC
>Ga0181587_10003203_pt1 | contig 13595 bp, 7 predicted proteins | sample 071ome_27_FD_132463 | JGI IMG/M metagenome (GOLD analysis project Ga0181587, IMG submission 132463) | Coastal salt marsh microbial communities from the Groves Creek Marsh, Skidaway Island, Georgia - 071409AT metaG (megahit assembly) | ecosystem: Environmental > Aquatic > Marine > Intertidal zone...
CTAACAACTAACAACTAACAACTAAAACCACATAATTAGTATGCCTTGCTACTTTAACAAAATGATCGGTGAGTATTTTGTCTCTCAACCATCAGACATTCAAGGCCATATTAATGATCTAGACAACAGTCTAGATGTGCGTAGCAATTTATTATATGATTTCATTGATAGTACTGTTTATTATTTTGGACCTCCGTCATATGATGCAACAACACCAGACATTAACAAAATAACTTTTGAGATGTGGAAACAGGAAGTTTATGCAATGGTAACAAACGAGGTTGATATGGATAATCTTAGTGAGATTGAGCTCAGTAAATGTCGTATGTTTTGGGATACAATCGAACAGCACAATTTACTAAGTGAATATATTACAGCAAATATTATTGAGAATGTATTTAATCAGAGTCCTGTGTCATATCAGAGGAATTACATCGAAATTTTAGAAACTGAAAACGCAGATCAACCCTACGCAGAAAATATATCTGATTCAGATCATGAAAATCCAGAAGACGATTACACTGCGGAAGAAGCATTAAATATTATAAATGAAATGCCTGACTGTGAAAGTGATGACGAAACTGAAAATGTTACTGAAAATGTTACTGATGATGATACTATATATAGTGAAAGTGAAAACGACACAGAGACAGATAACGATGATGATGTAGAAGAGGATATATTTTCTAGTAGCGCGCGAGCTCCTAGTGTTTTCCACTCCGGATGGTAGAATGATATCGATAAAAAATTGAACTAGAAAAAATTTATTTTTTAATTGATATTAATCTTCTAACAAAACAACAAGAAACAAAAAAAGAAATAAAAACAAAAATATACAATGTCCTATTCTGGTGAACGCAAGGAAATATCTAATTCTGAACCTGTTTGGACCAGAACGATGACACCTACTGTATGTAAGTGGAGCGGTGAAATTATAAACAGAGGAGAAATTATATGCAAATATCATAACCAAAAGGCATTTAATAAAAAAATTCAAGAATTAATCTCTCCAAAACTAGCAGAAAAAGGACTCCCGTCAGAAGTGAGATATCTTATTAGTCGTTATTATTCTGTTAAAAACAGTAATAATAATGATGAAAATATATTTTGCGAACGCTCGGCTAATTTTGATGTGAAAATAAGTAAAAGTGGGCGGGTAATTCGAAAGCCAATACGTCTTGAAAATGAAAATTTTATATCAGGCAGTGGAGTTTCAGGATGCGACCAATATGATCGTGGATACGATAATGGTGACCTCACTGCTTATAGTAATAGGTATGATTTAAAAAATACAAGTAATCTAAATGATTTTATAGTGTCGGATGAATATGTTGAAAAAGAAAATTGTGATTCGGAAGATGAATGCGAAGTTACAGAAGATGAAAGCTGTGATAATTGGTCGGAAACAGATGATGACGAAATGAGTGAATCTGAATTTTATGACAGCGATTAAATCTCAACATCTTTTGAACCTCTCATCCATGTAACAGGTAAGTATTCTTGTGTATATAACCCAATTTTTATTTTTCCTATGTTGTCTTTTCCACCAACACATGTAGCTGCTGCTTTTATGAAATTTCTCATATTTGTAAAGTTATCTACGCCTAGTGCTGATAATATATTTGTTTCCCCGCCTAATTTGTAAGAAGCGGGAGTCCATCCGTATGGAATTCCATAAGTTGGATCCGAATTATTATATTGTGAATTTAAAGTATCTGAGCTTAAACCTGAAAATGCAAGAGCTTTTGCACTAGATAAATCTGTAACAGTACAAGTTGATGCAGAGCAATCAGGTACCATATATAAATTGTTCCCTGTTTTAAATAAATTAGTTATTGCATCACTATAATCTTCTGAACCTGTATTAAAAACATTTGTAATATGATCGTTATTAATATATGTACTACCTGTATCTCCATACATTTTTGTAGTATATGTTCTACTTTTACCTGTAAATGCTAGAGCTCCATCTTTAAATTTATTTATCTGTGTATCACTCCATGGTCCCGACTTTATTGAATCATTAATACCGCCAGGCATTCCTTGTATTCTAGGGTCTATACCCATTGCACCTCCCTGATATTCAAATGAAAATGTGGCGATTGCTCCCTGTGGTCCACTTCCCGGAGTTGCACTATTTTGTGTTCCCCAAAATTTTGTATTAAGATCTGAACTATCATAAATACTGCTTAAATTAATTTTACCAGTAGATAGATCACAGAAACTTGCATCAATGGGTAAATAATACCCATCTGTATTTTTTGATAAATTAACTATTTCGCTTCTTGTTAGACCACCACTAGAGACATTATCTACGGTAGCATTAGATATATCACTAAGTTTCTTAAAACCACGACCATCAATAGGTATTGCTGGAAGACTTGTCGTTGTACCATCTCCTGTTTCTCTCAACCACAGATCAGTTAATGCTGGTGATCTATAATCTTCTAGTCCTTTAATTGATGTTGCACCAATAAAATCACTAACATTTGTACCATATTTTTTCGCAATTCTTCCAATTAAAGAATTATTAATTGAGTTTAATCTAAAAGCTAACTGTGGGGGTAAATTTGTTCCAATCCCTACGTTTCCAGCATCTTTTGGAAAGCTAGTACCTGGTATAAATCCAGAACCAAATGTTCCTATTGAATTCTGAATAATTATATTTTTTGATGCATCAATACTGTTTTTATCTGGAAGTCTAAATAATTTTCCATAGCTAATATCTAATTCAAACTCATTTTTTCCTTTTTGTGTTTGAATTATTTTTGCAAAAGAATTACCTTCTAACGTACCACCTCCAACTAAAGGTGGTTTAACTTCTCCTATATTATAAATTTCCTGCCATGGTTCTAATAAACCTTCTCCAGAATTTTTAAGAAATGCGGTTGTTTGTGTATTTATCCATCCTGTTTGATAACGTTGAATTCCATCATAGGAACTTCCTTTTTTCACACTATGTAAATTATTACTAGTAATTGCATATCCATGGTTTACATTTGATGATGCATCCTCATGGAAATTTCTACGCTGATTTATGTTCCATGCTTTACTAGTATCCCATAATATTTCATTTGTATTTGGTACTTTAATTCCATTTGGACCTCCTTGTGTAATTGGTACTTTCATTATTGTATTTGTTGGCTGATTTGTTAAGGTTGGATCCAAACTTCTTCTCCAAAGAGGTAAACATTCAGCAGGCATATATTTATTATACAAATATTTCCAATATCCAACACTAACAAAATCACCTAATCCTGTATGACCTTTGGCACCACCAATACTCTCACCTTTTAATAAATTACCATAATCATCACATGATGGATATGGGCCCAGCGAACCAGCATATGGAGATGCCGATTCTCTATCGCTATGTACGTGGGTTATTAAAGGTAGCAAATCATCTTTACCCCACGGTTTAGCCGCAGTTGTTGCAAATTGCAAATTGCCGTTACTTATATGATAATTTAATTCCATAATTTTTTGATTTATAAAGTAAACGGTAATAAAATACTGATGTAAATTATCTATTGGAAATGAATTAAGACCATATACTAAATCTTTTAAATTATTACCATTAGAATCACCATAATTATAAAAATTATTACTCATATCAACATTACTTATATCTACCAATTCTGGATAATCATTTGCTGTTGCGGGTGCTTTAAAATGTGTTGATCTACCACAACCATAACCGGGTGTAATTCTATTTTTACTAGCATCTAAACCACTACCGTCACCAATAAAAGTATTGCCGTCAGGACTATAATATGAAAAAATTAATACTTTTGGTGTTGTTGGATCTATAGTTGTATTATAAGTAACTTTTTGATTAAATGTAACTTTCTTAGTAGCTGGATCATAACTATCTACTCTAATAGATCTAGGATCAGTTGTTGTATTAAATTTTTTAAATCGTATTTTTGGTAAATTTACATCAAATTGACAGAACATTGCAGTTGGATCGTAGCTTCCATTTGTAAGTGTCGCTTCTTCAAAAGTAATGATACTTCCATCAGAACTTGTTGTTCCATTTAATATAGTAAATTCTGAAATTACAATCTTACCTAATTTACTATTACTTACATCTGATGCAAAAGATGATTCATTAAAATTTTCCGGTCTAACTACAAAATAAGCTAATTCTGTAGGTATTTTAGTACCACATTTAAATTCGGGATGTGAAACTGTATATCCACTATTTGGATCTCCATTAATAGTTGGAAATTTTCCATTATATTTTTTTCTAACATAATTACCAGCATCCCAGGTTATCCATGCCTGATCGTTTAGAGTAATATCCGAATTTACAGTAATTTCAATTCCATTGGTTGGTTTATTTTCATTTTTATTTCTTACTGCAAGAGGTATTATATGATCCAAAATTAAAGAACAACCAATTCTACTAACTACTCCAGAAATATCTTTTGCAACATTAAATGACTCAGGAGTTTTAGTATTATATTTTAATCCAAAATCTACAGGTCCATTTATGGCATTTAATGGATATGGTTGTACTTGATATCCATATCCTGTTACATTAGTAGATGCACTGCATGATGGCACTACAATTGTATCTTTAGCAGTATTCGTCATAACTATTGGAGGCAATAATGGTAAGTAATCTCCAATTAAAATCATAAAATTCTTAAAATTATTGTCGGAATCAACAATAAAATTTTCCAATCCTTTAAAATAATTTGAATTAAACTCTCTAATAATATACCATTTTATTTGTGTTACTTTATCACTTAAAGTAACTGCCGCATTTATATCTGATCTAGCTTTTAAAATTTGCGACAAAATGTTTGAATCATCTATAAATTTACCTAGTAAAAAAGAAGAATTTCCATATGTTGTTAAGTAAAGCTGAGGCATAACTTTACTATAAATTGGTGGCGTCGGTGTTGGTGTCGGCGTTGGCGTTGGTGGTGGAGGCGTTGGCGTTGATGGTATTTTCCCACTTCTTACTGTAACTGTTTTAACTGGAGGACTGCAAGTTGTTACAAGAGGATTAAATTGTAAATCTTCCATTATTACTCCTTTTGATCCAAATGTTCCCGCAAAATAATATGCATCTGTACTTATATTTTTTAATTTATTTGAGAATGTTTTACTTGTTCCATTATATATAAAATTTACTGGAACTTCTCCATTAACTACTTCACCTAATTCGATTGCAAATTCAGGAAGATTATTTGGATCACTAATAGGTATTGTAATATTTTGATCTGGAGTTATTGTATCTCCGATCATATTATACATCCATATGTCATATTTTATTGGTGGTACTGGATTATATGTTATTGAAACTGCTACCTGTAAAAATAATCTTTTATCAACTCCTACATTAGATGTAACCGAACCATCTATTTCTTTTACTTTAGTAGCACGTTTATCATATCCACTATCTACCATACCAACCCATACTGTATTAAAATACGGATTACTTATTATATTATCTCCTGCACTTTCATCAGCACTGGTTAAATTATATTTATTAACTTTAAATATGTATTGTACGGTTCTTCCATGTGTTATTGAATCCAACATTTCAGGATCTGTGTTAAATTGCTTGTTAAAATCTTTATAATAATCATCACCAGGAGAAGAAGGTGCATAAGGTAAATGTATACTATCATCACTATCAATAACTCTAAATGTATTAGTATTAATAAAATCAAGATAATAAGGATTTCCTAATTTACTAGCATCAATATTTGTTATCTGATTATCAAAAACACCTGTAATTTCCACATCATAATCTGTATTTTGTAACATTCCACTGTACTCATAACACGGAGCAGTGCAATCTTTTAAAAATTCTAAAATATCCACTTTACTACTTTTTGATACAACAGATATGTCTTTTGTTAGTAAACTTGTTGGATATGTGTTTTTAGGTGAACGATATAATTTAACACTATATTTTGTAAGCATATTTAGGTAATAAGGAGTTAAATTACTATCATCAATTTGAACTTTTAAACCATATGCATCAGATCCAGGTTTTGGTGCATTGATTGTTGTTGTTGTAATTGGACCTATAAAATTATTTACATTACATGGAGAACCACCACTAGTGGCGCTTATTTGGGCTGAAATTATACCTTTAACATTTGAATTTGATACCGGTACTGCTTCATAAGTTAAAGTATATGTTGTATTTTGTAATAGATTAGGTGCTAGAAGCTCTTGTGTTACAATAATTTGATTAGGTAAATATCCACTACTATCAGTATAATTATATATTGTATTTCCACTTACATCTTTTAATGTTATAACATAGTATTGCGTACAATTATTATTTTTAATAGAGTCTGTATTCCAATATATACCAATTCCAAATGATTGTGGATTATTTTCTTTTGGATTGATTGGTTTAGTTGTTATAACACCAATCCAATCAGTTTCAGGTGTTTTACTTAGTTTACCACATGGATTAGGTGGTGGTGGTGGGGGTGGTGGAGTATTATCTTTACCTGTTTTTATTTTTATTCTAGCTGTTGGCGAGGGTTTACAATTTGTATTTGTTCCTCGTTTAACAATCGCCGTGATAATTAAATCATATGTGGTATTTTGCGAAATATCTTTAGAGAAAAATATATTATTATTAGATGTACTAGTAGAATATTTTGATGAATAAAGAAATACTGAAAAATCCTTATCTGTATTCATTATTTTTCCAGTATTATTATTATCTACTGGGTCGCCGGTTGATTGTGTTAAATCAATTGGTGTTGATGTATTTTCTTTAAAAATCTGAAACGTCCAATGATCTATACAATTTGCGTATCGTAAATGATTTTTAAAATAATCAGCTGTTGAGAAAAATTTTGCTCCCCAACCATGACTTTTATCATCTTTAATGTAATTTATTGGTTGTGTATTTATAGTACCATACCAGAATACAGGATCATCATTGTTACACGGAGTTAATGTGCTACAAGTTGATTGTGGGTGAGGATTACTAGGAGCAACTCCCGTTGGAAAATTAATAGTTGCGGTACCAACGCCACAACAACAGTGGTTGATAACTTCTGCTGTATAATTTGTATTATACTGTAGTGATGCTTTACAAGTATATGAATTATTATTTACAGTTGGATATCCTATCTCCAATGGTGTTTTAATACCCTTTTTCATTATTCTAATCTCAAGAAATTCTACATTTAAGTAATTATACTTTTCATTAGTACCTATTTCATCCCATACTGCTGGTCGTACCCATGTAAATTTTACCTTACAAAAGCTTTGATCGTATGTTATATCACCACTTTCTTTATTCACTCTTTTGATTGGATCAACATGACTATCTAATTCCAAAACATGGTTGCAATGAGCTGCGGGAGGAGGAACATATGGTTCTGGTAATTTGGAACATTTATAATTACATCTGCGACGAGGATGATTGATATGTCCTACACCACCAGCAGCAGCTTGAGTAACAGGCGCTGGTTCCAATAGAACTGTACCTGGTTCATTTGTATTATAACAATGTGTTTCAATTGCTTCTTTTGAAGCAGTATTTGGATCTATACCATGATCGCATCTATAATCACTATTGTAACCTTTTACTTTAAAAGTAGTATGAACTCGTCGTTTAATAGCGCGTCGTGCCATTCGTGATAAATCTACACGATTTGCATCACCTTGTAACTTAATACCAGTCTGTCTGTTAAATCTACCCATACGTGCTTCTATAACTCTTTTTGGAACACCGCTCATTTTAGGTATATATATAAGAAAATATTAACTAAAGTTTTAAATAGTTAATATTTTAACTAATTTGAGGTACTCCATTTGAGGTAATAGATGGATATTCTGACGTATTAGCAATACTATCTAGTGGAGTTGTATTTATTTTTGTTGTATCATCAGTTAAATACAACTTAATTCTATATTTTCTATTTGATATTAGATTGTTTGTGTTATCAATATCAATATAATAGTTAATTGAATCATCTTTCACTAAAGGAACTGATTGACTTAATGATGTATTTTTAATTTTTGATATATTTCTTACAATACTAGTTTCACCTACTGAATATATGGTGATCTCAGGTTTGATAATATCTGACTCTACATTGGAGTAGTGTAATTTTACTGGATAGTTTCCATTATAAATAGATTCTCCTTTAATTTTAATAACTTTTGCTGTATTCCATGTTGTAAATTTTCCAGATGCTTCTTGATTTGTGTAATTACTACTTATATCAAAAATATATTCTTGTGAAAAAAATTCCTCAGTTAAATTCTTAACATGGATATATTTAACAGAATCTGTTATTTCTTGTGTATCAACAAATATACTCCATTTCATTAATGAATCTGGTCCATTAATTGTAATTGATGAATCATTCCAAGTGGCGAGTGCTTTAAATTTAAAAACAACCTTACTAGTATTTTTAGGAGGTAAAAAACTGATTGATGAACCATTTATTTCTGTAGATGTTCCAATAGGTATTGTTTGTGATGCAGTTACATTACTTAAATATCGTTCTTCTCTTAAAATTTTTGATGGATACTCTGTTGGATCTACTCTATTTGTTGGTAATGTGACATTTCCTAGTGCGGTTATTTCTACTTTAGGTTTTATAACTGTCTGAGTATGATTAGTAAAGAATATTTTTACAGGGTACTCACTAAATACTGAATATCCCTTTATTGCTATAGTTTTTCCAGAAGACCATGATGCATCGTTTTCAATAGAAAATGTATATTTCATTTCATGATCTTCTTCAATTAAATTTCCTACTCTTACACTTCTTTTAGTTCTAGTAATTTCTGTATTATCTATGTAAATAGACCATATCAATAGTGAATCATGACCGTTAATGGTTACATTAGTATCATTCCATGTCATTTTCGCTATAAAAGAAAAATTAATAAATTTGGTATTAGTAGGAGGTGTATAACTTGTACTATAAAGTGTTGTTAAATTTGTTGATACTGATATTGCAGATGTTATGTTACCAATATATGCTAATTTTTCAATTACTTTTGATTTTGTATTATCAACTTCTTCTGTAGAATTATTTGTACCTAATGAGATTAAACTTAAAACTGGTTCTATTACAGAAGTAGAAACATTAGAATAATGCAATGTTGCTGTATAATTAGAATTAATAATTTCCCCTTTTAATTCTATTGTTTTTCCGTTTGTGCTCCATACTGTATCAGAAATATCAATAATCTTTTCATATGTGTGAAAAATTTCAACTAAATTTTCTAAACGAACATATTCTGGATCACCATATAAGGAATTATTAATATATACTGTTAGTTTTATTAATGAATCGTCACCAAATATTGTTGTAGTTGTATTCCATGTTAGTTGAAATGCAAATTTATATAAAATTTTTGTAGTATATTCAGGAACAGTATATGTAATTGAACTGCCATTTATTTGTGTTGCAGTGGTTGTTAGTTGTTGATAAGAAGTAACATTTTGTAGAGTAATAGTGTTTCCATTATTTACATCTATTGTAGATCCATCACAAATATGATTTATTTTTTCAAGAACTTGATTATCTATAATTAAATCATGTATATCTAATCTGCTAGATTGGTGATGTTTTATTTGCTCTAATATTCTTTTTGTAAAATTTGTGTAATCGGGTGTTGTTGTTGTGTTTATCATGCCATTTCCACTATTATCTGCTTGTGAAAATTTCGTTTCTATTCCTATTTTACTATTCCATCCAAAAACTTCTATTTTATTTTTCATATCAATAATATTATTATAAAGACCTATTGATGTAGCATTTCCTAATAGTTGTTGTCCTAAATAGTATATATAATCATGTTTTAGTAAATTAGATTTTGAATTTGTTGATGTATATATAATCCCTTCCGAATCAGAAACATCCATCATAGCATGCACTGGATTAATTTCAGGAAATGATGATGAATTTAGATAATATGTTATATCTGATGATGTTGAGGTTAATGCATTTGAAGATAATTTATTATCAGAAAAATCTGTTGTTGAAAATTTAAATACATCACGAATATCATTTATTGATATATACATTACAGCTGTTGCATCATAATTATTACAGCTTATATCGTTGCATAATTCGAAATTCATTGAACTCATTTTATATTTAAAATATATTGTTATTTAAAAAAATCAGTAATTTTAAATTTTTTAAAATGTGAAAATTAAGTATTTAAATTGTGTAAATTATAAAAAATATATTTAATTTTTCATAATTTTATGCCCTACGCAGGATTCGAACCTGCAACCCCCTGCTTAGAAGGCAGATGCGCTAACCATTGCGCCAGTAAGGCTCATTAACCTGTATTTGCTGGTTTCATTTTGAAAACGCGCTCTACCAACTGAGCTACCGAGAATTACTCGAGCAGGGCTCGAACCTGCGACCACGTGCTTAAAGTGCAATTCAGTATTTGCTGTTAGAAACCAAAACCCTTTTTAAAAAGGTTTCGCCGTGAGCAGGATTTGAACCTGCGCGGGCTGAGCCCAAACGATTTCAAGTCGTTCTCCTTAACCACTCGGACATCACGGCATGATTATCATTAGAATTAAGCTCTCTTTTTTTTGTTGCATCATTTAAATCTTTAATACATGCATTTATTCCTGATATTTATATCACATCATCTACTGATACTGTTTATTTAGCAAAACAAAAAATGTCTAAAGCTAGTTGTAGATGAATATAAGCCACCATTGGGGATTGAACCCAAGACCTACAGCTTACAAGACTGTCGCTCTACCACTGAGCTATAGCGGCAAAATTACAATAAGGTCCCACCGGGACTTGAACCCGGGTTACCAGATTCAAAGTCTGGGGTGCTAACCAACTACACTATGAGACCGAACTTTTGAATTTCTTAAAAAATTTGCTACCAGTGGGATTCGAACCCACGCGTACGAGTACATCCGAGCTTAAGTCGGACCCCTTAGACCTGCTCGGGCATAGTAGCGTTTATATAATTTGTTATGAGAATTTGCATTCTCTTATTTAGATCTAATTCCGGACAACCTGATTCGAACAAGTGACCAATCGATCTACAGTCGATCGCTCTACCAACTGAGCTATATCCGGTAGAACTTACTCTAAAAATATTACTGGAAGCAATGCAGTTTTCCTAGGATACCAATCCCACTAATTAAAGTGCTGCCGCAGGAATCGAACCTGCATCCGGTCTTTAAATGAGAAAAAAATTAGCTGTAAGCTTCCATACTAATGCTCGTGCGGGGGCTCGAACCCCGGACCCTGGGCTCATAAGACCCATGCTCTACCGACTGAGCTACACGAGCATTATATTCTTATTCACAATCTAATATAGACCGATGTGTTTATATTATTTTTATCGTAATAAATTAAAATCAAAAATACTTATAAAGTATGGAAAATAATTTAACAACAAATTTAAATCGTATTGATAATTACTCTGAATGCATAATATGTTTTGATAAAGTAGAAAGAAACATATGTACTAGTTGTAAGTTATGCGGAATATCATGCCATAATAATTGTTGGAACGAATGGATTAAAAAAAGCAAAAAAAATAATTGTATTCATTGCGGTCAAAAAAATTGTATTGAAATTAAAAAAGAAAGTTGGTTTTGGAATCTTATTTTTTGTTTTTTCCCCTTTTTAACCAAAAAAAATAAATCTATTTAATAATTATAAATGTCTACACAAGAACAAAAAAAATTACTTGTTGAAACAAAAAATAATAATTTAGAAGATGATGATGATACTGAAAAAATATGGCATTCACAACAAGAAGCTATTTTAAAAAAATGGAGTGAAATTGGGAGTTCATACAGATATATGCATGATAGAGCATTTAGTAAATATTCGCGTCAAAATTTCAGACTAGCTCTCCCTGTTATTATAATCTCAACTATTACGGGAACGGCTAATTTCGCACAAGGATCTTTCCCTTCTGCATGGCAGCCATATGTTCCACTAGGAATTGGATTTTTAAATTTGTCTGCTGGTCTTATAACAACTGTAGCTCAGTTTCTCAGAGTTAGTGAACTTCTTGAAGGTCATAGAGCCGCATCAATTGCATATTCTAAATTTTCAAGAAATATTTCTGTAGAATTATCTCTTCCTCGAGAAGATAGAAGTACAGGGGGAACTGAATTTGTTAATACATGTCGCAATGAATTAGATAGACTTATAGAGCAAAGTCCAAATATTCCCACAGAACTTATTAAAGAATTTGGAGATAAATTTAAAGATACTACATTTATGAAACCTGAAATACTCAATATTACATCTGTTGAAATTTATAGAGATGATAAAAAAGAAAAAGCAAAAAGAAGATTACAAGAATTAAAACAAGCTGAAGAAATACGAAATACCCTTCTTAAAGAGGAAGCTATAAGAAGAAAAAGCATTTTAAGTGAATATATGGCAGAACAAAAAATGCAAGAGGAAAAAATTAAAAGAGAAGTTCAATTGAAAAAAAAAGCTAAAAAAGAAGGTGTCTCTGTAGCTACAGTACAGAACAAAATGAAAAAATTATTGGATAGATTACACAATAATGATTTAAATAATGATATTACTACTCCTAGTAGCTCCGATTCGAGTGAGGAAAATATAAATAATGTAATAAATACAAATAATGTTAATGTTGTTATAGATGAAAATATAGAACATGTCGTTCAAATTGAAAATGATACGGATGTCGATAATGCATTAATGAATAGAACAAGGATTCCAACACCAGATCTATTATTCGATTCTTCTAATAATGAAATTGCATAGATATTGCAAATATTATAAATAGTATAAACATTAAAATAAGAGTTGGACCATCAGATTGCTGTCTAATTTCCATCAATTCATTTATTTCTAGATTATTATTTTCGATTTCAATAAGAGCGGAAAGCATAATTGGATTCATCGTGTTTTAATAGTTCGTCTGTGATTATAATACTTATTATTAAGTAATTATTATAATCAATTTTATAAAAAATTGAATTGTCTTAAATTTAAGTATTTAAAGTATAACAAGTACAAAATGGTATATATCTATGTTCTTAAACTTACAAACAATAAATATTATGTTGGTAAAACGGATAATCCAGATTTGAGACTTAAAGCACATATTGATAATTCAGGTTCTACATGGACTAAAAAATATAAACCAATTAAAATTATTGAATTATTTGAAGGTGATAAGTATGATGAGGATAAATACGTTCAAAAATATATGGATAAATATGGAATTGAAAATGTGCGAGGAGGATCGTACTCTAATATTAAACTTAATTCAACACAAAAATCTGCTCTTAAACATATCATGAAATCAAATAATGATAAATGTTTTAAATGTAATATGAAAGGTCATTTTGCATCTAATTGTTATTATAATAAAAATTTAGAATTGTTAGCATCATCAAAAGATTATGAAAGTGCTGATGAATTAGATATATATAGTGATAGTGATGGCGATAGTGATGGTGATGGTGATAATGATAGTGAAGAATTAGATGAAGGAATATATGATGTTGATGGAGAAATACTATATTGCGATGGTTCTGAATGGTATGAGGAAAGTCCACATTTTCCAGGTCACAGGGATGGAACTATAGGTTTAAGTAG
>Ga0181587_10003210_pt1 | contig 13581 bp, 8 predicted proteins | sample 071ome_27_FD_132463 | JGI IMG/M metagenome (GOLD analysis project Ga0181587, IMG submission 132463) | Coastal salt marsh microbial communities from the Groves Creek Marsh, Skidaway Island, Georgia - 071409AT metaG (megahit assembly) | ecosystem: Environmental > Aquatic > Marine > Intertidal zone...
AGGCTGCGTACATGCTGGTGCCTCCCACTACGGTTCTGACGATCTCGATATTCTTGATCTCGTCCGGATCAACTTCATGGGGGTCGTCAGCCAGAATGACAAAATCGGCCAGTTTTCCTGCTGTTATACTGCCCTTGATATTTTCCTCGAACGACGCGTAGGCTCCGTGCATGGTGCAGATTCGCAGTGCCTCGTCCAGACTGATTCGCTGATTGGGCCCCCATACCCGACCGTCGAAATCCTTGCGAGTAACCATGCTTTGCAAGGCCATCAGCGGCTCATATGGGCCTGGCGTATAGTCGGAAGCAGGCGCCACTGGAATACCGTAGTCAAGGAACGAACGGTGAGCGAACATCCAGCGCATTTTTTCCTCGCCGTATTCTACCCACTTGTTGCCATGGTAATGCACGTAGGTGTAGAAGGGTGCGGGTATCACACCTAAATCCTTGATGCGCTGCAGTAGTTGTGGATTTACCAGCGAACAGTGTTCGATTCGGTGTCGGGTGTCCGGCCGTGGCCAGAGGGTTTGCACGCGCTCGTAAGCATTCAGCACCATCTCAATAGTGACGTCGCCGTTGGCATGGATGCCTATCTGAAAATCATTGCGGTGAGCAGTTTCCACTGCCTCGTGAATTTCCTGCTGGGTCATGGTGAGAATGCCGAAGTCATCCGGTCGACCTTCGTAGGGTGTACTCATTCGCATGGTTCGTTCGCTGGCCGAGCCGTCGGCAGCGAATTTGACCGCACCGATGCGGAACACTTCGTCGCCGAAACCGGTTCGAATGCCGGATCTGACCAGCTCCTCAAAGATTTGACCGCGGGGAAACAGATACATGCGAAAACGCATTCCACCCTCGGAGCGGGCATCCTGATAGGCTATCATGTCGTTGGTAGAGCCACCGGTCTGGTGAACTGATGTCAACCCGGCTCTGGTCATCAACTCAGTAATCAACTTGACTCCGTCGCGGCGCTGCTCACGTGTTGAATCGGTAGGAATGAGGTTGCGAAACACATCGCGCGCGCGTTCAGCAACCAGGCCCGTGAGCACTCCGTTTTCATCCCGATAGAACTTGCCGTCGTCCGGATCAGGTGTTTCTGCCGTTACCCCTGCCAGCCGCAGGGCCATGCTGTTATACACGGCTGTGTGGCCGCCCCTGTGTCCGACAACTACCGGGTTATTGGGTGCCACCTCATCCAGATCGAAGCGGTTTATCGGTCTACCCTCGGCGAGCTTGGTGTCGTCGTATTTAAATGCCCGGATCCACTGCCCATCCGGCGTCGTCCGAGCCCGTTCCGATACCGCGGATTTGATGTCGGCGACCGAGCGTCGATCCGCATTGACCTGTACCAACTCGTTGACGCCGGCGCCGGACGGATGCGAGTGCGCGTCAATAAAACCGGGCACCACGGTCATACCTTCGGCATCGATGATTTCCGTGCGGGGACCGGCCAGATTGCGGATATCGGAGGTCGATCCAACCGCAGCGAACTTGTCTCCTTTTACCGCAAACGCTTCCGCACGGGGCTGGTTTTCATCGATTGTGAAAACCCGCGCATTGATAACGATGTAGTCTGGAGCCGCCTGTTGGGCGGCGGCGGAAGCCTGCTGGGCAAGAATGGATTGGGTGGGTAAGCCAAAACCGGCTGCGGCCAGCGCGGTGCTGGAACTGATAAACTTGCGACGCGAAATACGAGCCATAATAGCCTCCAATCTTCTTTTTATTGACCACACTATAGCGCTGTTTTTCGCGGGCGGAAAGTCAAGGCAGCGGTTGTCAATGCCTGCATGAGGCGATTGAGGGCGAGCGGAGCTGGGAAAGTAGACCTTGCGTGTTGGCCGTATTGTGGCGATCATCTGGCTTCGCGAGGCGCTCAAGCAAAACCAGAGCGGCAACCGCAATTTTACCAGTTACACGGGAACCGACAGTGACATTAACAAGACCAGAGCTAGAAGCTCACTGGATGCCGTTTACCGGCAATCGCCAATTCAAGGACAATCCACGGTTGCTTCAAAAGGCGGACGGCGTTTATTACTACGACACGGACGGGAGGCAGATATTTGATGGTCTGTCGGGTCTGTGGACCTGTGGTGCCGGCCATAATCGACGGGAAATCGTCGAAGCGGTAAGCAATCAGGTCGCGGAGCTGGATTATTCCCCCGGCTTTCAATACGGCCACCCGCTGTCGTTCCGACTGGCCAATAAAATAGTCGAGTTAACTCCGGACGGATTGGATTACGTGTTTTTCACCGACTCCGGTTCAGAGACTGTTGATACAGCACTGAAAATCGCCCGCGCTTACTGGCGCAACATGGGCAAGCCCGGTAAAAGCCGCTTTATAGGACGACACAAGGGTTATCACGGAGTGAATTACGGTGGTGTCGGGGTTGGCGGAATAGGCTTCAACCGCAAGCTGTTTGGCCAGACCATAGAGGCGGACCATATTTCTCATACCCTGCTGGAAGAAAACCGCTTTTCCCGCGGCATGCCGGAAATTGGCGCTCATCTCGCCAACGAGGTGGAGGAACTGGTGCTGCTGCATGATGCGTCCAATATCGCGGCGGTTATAGTCGAGCCGTTATCCGGAACCGCGGGTGTGCTGCCGCCACCCAAAGGATATCTTGATCGCCTGCGGCAAATTTGCGACCACTATGACATCCTTCTGATCTTTGATGAAGTTATCACCGGGCTGGGCCGGATGGGGTCGTTGACAGGTGCCGAGGAATTCGGCGTAAACCCGGATATCATGTGCCTGGCAAAACAGATCACCAATGGTGCCATCCCGATGGGCGCTGTCGTTGTTGGCGCTGAGATTTACGATTCCTTCATGACCAATGGCGGTCCCAACTACATGGTGGAGTTTCCGCACGGCTACACCTATTCGGCGCATCCGGTTGCCTGTGCGGCAGGTCTAGCCGCCCTCGACCTGCTGGTCTCAGACAAGCTCGTCGACAATGTAAGGCGTCTGGCGCCCGTGTTGGAGGAAGCTGTCCATGGGCTGAAAGGCCACCCGATGGTGAGCGATATACGCAACTACGGACTGGCTGCCGGTCTCACCATTGCTCACGCTCCTGGCGAGCCAATGAAGCGACCTTTTGAACTGGGAGTGCGTTGTCTTGAGAAGGGTTACTACGTGCGCTGGGGAGGAGACACGCTGCAGCTGGCACCGGCTTTCGTTTCAACCGAAGAACAGATTGGCAGTCTGGTTGCCGCAGTGGGGGAAAGCCTTGATGACATCGAGTGACTTGGACAAGGCGCAGAATGTCAACGCCGACATCCGCGCTATAGGCCATTACATTAATGGTGCCGAGGTGCCGGCTTCGGATAGCGTGCTACCCGTCTTCAATCCTGCACTGGGAGTGGTCAGGGCTGAGGTTGCGGTTGCCAATCAGGATACCGTGAGCCGGGCAATCTCCAGCGCCGAGGCCGCATTCGCGGGTTGGCGCAATACGCCACCCCACAGGCGCGCCCAGGTTATGTTCCGGTTTAAACAGTTGCTGGAACAGCATGCTGACCAGATTTGCGAGCTGATCACCGCCGAACACGGAAAGGTGCTGAATGATGCCCGCGGCGAATTGGGGCGGGGCATCGAGGTTGTCGAGTACGCCTGTGGTATCGCGGAACTGCTGAAAGGCGAACATTCCAAGAATGCCGGCCCACAGATAGACAGCTGGTCGGAGTTCCAGCCTCTGGGCGTAGTGGCAGGTATCACACCGTTTAATTTTCCCGCCATGGTGCCCATGTGGATGTACCCATTGGCTATCGCTTGCGGCAACTGTTTTATACTCAAGCCATCGGAGCGCGACCCCAGCGCCTCGATCTACATCGCCAGGCTGCTCAGCGAGGCCGGATTGCCGGATGGCGTCTTCAATGTGCTCAACGGTGACCGCTCGACGGTAGAGGCAATACTCGAAGATAGCCGAATTCAGGCGGTGAGCTTTGTCGGCTCCACTCCGATCGCCAGAAGTATCTTTCAGGTTGGCACCGCTGCCGGCAAGCGTGTACAGGCTCTGGGTGGGGCCAAAAACCATGCCGTAATCATGCCCGATGGTGATATTGATCAGGCGGTCGACGCCCTGATGGGCGCAGCATATGGTTCCTGTGGAGAACGTTGCATGGCTATTTCGGTGGCAGTTTGTGTCGGAGACGAGGTTGCGGATGCTGCTGTGGCGAAGCTGGCAGGCAAGGTGCGCGGGTTGCGCGTTGGTCCGGGTCAGGACAACAGCAATGACATGGGACCGCTGATCAGCCGGGATAGTCTGGAACGCATTCACCAGTACGTGCAGGAAGGCGTTGCCCAGGGTGCCGAGCTGGTAGTGGACGGGCGCGACCTCAAAGTACCCGGTAATGAACAGGGATATTTCATCGGTGGTTGCCTTTTCGACCGGGTTACCGAGGAGATGGCAGTCTACCAGGACGAAATCTTCGGCCCGGTCCTGTGCGTAGTTCGCGCTGACAGCCTTGACGAGGCGATCGGTCTGATCAATCGGCATCAATACGGCAACGGTGCCTGTTTGTTTACGCGCGATGGCGAGGCGGCCAGATATTTCACTGACGTGGTGCAGGTTGGTATGGTGGGCGTGAACGTCGCCTTGCCGGTACCGATCGCCAGTCAGAGTTTTGGCGGTTGGAAGGGTTCATTATTTGGTGACTTGTATGCCTATGGTCCCGATGCGATAAGGTTTTATACACGGCGCAAGACCATGACCCAACGCTGGCCATCGAGTGATGTGCGAGATGGCATCAGGTATTCCTTTCCCAGCAGCTAGAGAGTTCAGACATGACATATTGTGTAGCAGTTTCCGTCAACGACGGTCTGGTTTTCTGTTCCGATTCGCGCACTAATGCCGGGATCGATCAGATCAGTACCTATAGCAAGATGTTTCGCTTTGGAATCGACGGACAGAGACAATTCGTGATCCTCTCCGCGGGTAATCTTGCAACTACCCAGGCCACGATTGCACAGTTAAAGCTGGACATTAAGCAGAACGCCGCGGTCAATTTGTTAAACGTGGCTAATCTTTTCGAGGCGTCAGATTACCTTGGCGATACCAGCCTCGCACAGCAGAAGAAGCACGGGGGTGGTTCGCAGTTCGAAGCCAGCTTTATCATTGGCGGGCAGATTGCCGGATACCGGCACGAGGCGATACTTGTTTATCCCGAGGGCAACCACATCACAACCTCCGAAGATACTCCCTATTTACAAGTCGGTGAAAGTAAATACGGCAAACCGATTCTGGACAGGATTCTTACGCCGGAGCTGAATCTCGATACCTGTGCTCTCTGCACTCTGGTTTCCATGGATTCGACCATGCGCAGTAACCTGACGGTGGGTCCCCCGGTGGAGGTTCTGGTGTATCGATATAATAGCCTCGTGCTTGACGGCCACCAGCGCTTCGATGCCGACAGCGAATTCCTCAGGCAGATCGGCAGAGCCTGGGATGAACGGCTAAAGGACGCTTTTCGACAGATGCCGCCGCTGGCCTGGGCTGCTAGCTGGGATTCACCAACGAGTGAACAAAGCGAATCTTCCTGAGAGTCAGGTCTGACAATATAAAGGGGTAGGCGTCTGCCATACCCATGCTGCGATTGAGCGCATTGAGCAGAATTGTCAGGTCTCCCCAGCGAGTCAGCATGTCGTCGATCGAATGGATGTCATGCTGCTGGTTCGGTTTATCAACAGAGAAAGCCGCAGCAGTCTCCAGCGTATCAATCATGTGCAGGTAATGGGCCCAACACTCGGCCCAGTCCTCGAGGGGATGTGATTGGGCGTAATGACTGATCATGCGTGTATCTCGCAGGATGCCATCGCGATTAGAGTAATAACTGTCCATTGCGTGCTGATAGTCGCGGGTCTCATCACCAAATAATTCACGGAACTCGGCTCTGCTTCGATCGCTGCTCACCAGTTTCCAGAAATAGTAATGACCGCTTTCGTGGCGGAAATGTCCTAGCAAGGTACGGTAGGATTCGCCCAGAGACTGCCTCACCTGTTCTCGTTTGACATGGTCCGCCTCGGCGATATTAACCGTGACCAGCCCATTCATGTGGCCGGTCAGGACAAATTCGTTCTCCACGTCAGGATTGCTACTCCTGTCTTCGATAAATTCAAAAGCCAGGCCGCCATCCGGATCCATTGATTTGTTTACTACCGGCAATTGCAATCTTAACAGGGTATAAAGCAGCTTGCGTTTGGCCTGTTCCATGTTGGCCCACCAGTCGCGTCGATCTGGAACCAGCAGATTGGGTATCGTTTGATTGAGACTACAAGAGATGCAGTAACTGTATCCTGGCTCGGTCACCAGCCAGTTGCATACCCCATAGTCAATGTCGTTCTTGCACAATCGAACCGGCTGAGCGGAAGAGGTTACGCCCTGGCCAGTGGCGGGATCGAAATTTTCAAGACTGTAAATGCGGTTATGCAGCGGATGATAGGCGAGGCGGCGCTGGCATTGTAAACAGAAGTCATTTTCAAAATAGACTCTCTGTCCGCAGTCGCAGGAAAAGTTTTTCATAAGGATACGGCTCTCGGCGGACTACGTGTGAGGCAGGAACCAGGTTGCGCTTATCTGATCATGAATGCCCGCTATCTCTACCTGTAATTCGTCCACATACTGGAACAATCCATTGGCTAACAGCGTTGGAATTTCTGCCTCCTTAACCTTGCGCAATGCCCTTCCAACCTGTCTTAACGCACTGGAGTTGGACGACAGTTCACTGGTGCAGCCAGTCACCTGGTTAAGACAGTACGAAACCGACCTCGGAAACTCCTCGTCCTGCAGAAGAAACTTGACCACGTCCTCGGCATTGACTCTGTTTTCGACGTTCTGGCGATACATCTGATAGCCACTGAGAGATCGCAGTACGCTCATCCAGAGCATATCCTGGTAGGGCTCGGCGGACTCAAGTTCCACTCCACTTTCGGGTATCAATTCGGGTAGCAGGCTGGATGAGCCGACATCGACGATGCGGGTCGTCATGTCGGCCCGTTCGAGGTTTCTGCCGATTCTTATAAAACGGTGAACGTGATTGTGGCTCAGGCACCCAGCCAGCAGACCGGTGAGTTGCTGACAGTACTCAATGATCTGTTCGAGTAGCTGATTGCGAGCACTCCGGGAAATCTGGCCACTGGCGTTTTCCCTTATAAAGAGATAGATGTCGTTGATTTGTTCGAAAGCCTCGGAAGGTATGATTTCGCGCGTGGTGCGGGCATTTTCCCGCGCCATTGCCAGAGTGCTGAAGAGCGAAATACCGTTCTGTTCAGAGATGAGATAGCGCATGACCGATCTCTCATCGTCAGACCGGCCGCTGGCGATGAAGTCCTCGTGGGCGCCAGTTATGTCAATCAATGTGTGCCAGCCGACTTTGGTGCCGCGTGGCAAGTCGAGCAGAAGGTTGGAGTAAACGTTCATCAGGCGTGCGGTGTTCTCTGCCCGCTCCAGGTAGCGAGCCATCCAGTAAACGCGTTCCGCAACTCGAGATAACATATCGACCCTTATTCTTCGACAATCCAGGTATCTTTGCTGCCACCGCCCTGGGATGAGTTGACGACATAAGAACCCTTGACCATTGCGACCCGGGTCAGGCCGCCGGGAGTAACGTAGGAATCTCTCGCCTGCAGGACGAAGGGCCGCAAATCGATGTGCCGGGGTTCGACATTGCGCTCTCCCAATATTGGTGCAGTGGAAAGTGATATCAGAGGCTGTGCCATGTAATTGCGCGGATTTGCGCGAATCTTTCGCGCAAATTCTTCGCGTTCCTTGCGAGAGGCTTGCGGCCCCATGAGCATCCCGTAGCCCCCCGACTCGTTTGCCGGTTTTACCACCAGCTTGTCGAGATTCTGCAGCACGTGCTGACACTGTTTCTTGTCAGAGCAGATGAAGCTGGGTACGTTGGGCAAAATAGGATCCTCATCAAGGTAGTACTTGATCAGCTTGGGTACGTAAGTATAAACGACCTTGTCGTCTGCTACTCCTGCACCGGGGGCGTTGGCCAGTCCAACGTTGCCCTTTACCCAGGCGCTCATAAGACCCCGGACACCCAGCACCGACTCCTTGTTGAATACGGCCGGATCAAGGAACAGATCATCTATGCGGCGGTATATGACATCCACCCGAGCAAGTCCGTCGATCGTGCGCATGTAAACGTGGTTGTCTTCGACCACCAGGTCGCCACCCTCGACGAGTTCGGCGCCCATGCGCTGTGCCAGAAACGAATGCTCAAAATACGCAGAATTGAAAATTCCGGGGGTCAGCACGACGACTTCCGGATACTTGACCCGCCTGGGAGAAATTGCCGCCAGGGTATCGAAAAGCTTGGTTGGATAGTCGGTTACCGGGACGATGTCGTAGTTTTCGAATAGCTCGGGGAAAACGCGCTTGGTAACAGTGCGATTTTCCAGCATGTAAGATACGCCGGAAGGGACTCGCAGGTTGTCTTCGAGTACGTAAAATAAACCGTCCTTGTCGCGAATCAGGTCTGTGCCACAGATATGAGCCCAGGTGCCGAAAGCAGGCTTGATCCCGAGACACTCCTTGCGGAAGTTGCCGGAATCAAAGATCAGGTCTCTGGGTATAATCCCATCCTTGAATACCTTTTGCGCGTTATAGACGTCATTGATGAAGCAGTTGAGAGCTCTTACCCGCTGCTCAAGACCTTTGCTGGTGACCGCCCATTCAGTGCTCGGAATGATTCTTGGAAGGATATCAAAGGGCCATTCACGGTCGATGTTGCCGGCATCGCTATAGACCGTGAATGAAATCCCCATCGTTTGGATGGCCAGGCTGGCAGCCTGTTTGCGGGCGCTCAGTTCGCCGGGTTTTAGCGAGCGAAGATAGCTGACCAGACGGCGGGCATGCTTGCGAGCGTAGTTGGGAGAACTGATAATTTCATCGTAAAAATCCCCCGGGTTATAGGCCTTCCAGTCAACTCGCATAAATAAACCCGTTCTACCGATCGCGTGAGTGTTCTTAACATACTGCAAGGTACCTACAGTGGCAAACTCTAAACACGATGGCTATTGGTCGGAGGCTAATAATCGCCCACTATGATGAGCGCGCCCTTACCGGGCGAACTCATAAGTACATATTGCTGAGAATCCAGGAGTAGGTGAGCCACATGATAACTGTGAGTGGTAGCCCAACTTTCAGGAAGTCATTGAACGTGTAATTGCCGGCGCTCATAACCAGCAAATTGGTTTTGTAGGACATGGGCGTGGCATAACTCAGATTGGCACCAAATAGCACTGCGAGTATGAAGGGCTCAGGGGAAACGCTCAATTGCTCTGCGATGCCAATTCCGATTGGGGTGCCGATTACTGCCGCAGCGTTGTTTGAAACGATGTTGGTAAAAATCGCGATCAGCAGGATCAGCGCGCTGAGTACTGTGGCGGGCGAAGAATCGCGGGTGAAATAGAGAAATACCTCGGTCATGTACGCCGACGCATCCGTGAGGAGCAAAGCCTGGCCTAGCGCCAGGCTGGCGACCACCACGAATAGCACCGAGGAACTTACCGAGCGGATGGCTGTACCAAGAGTAAGACTGCGAGTCGCCAGCATGACCATCGCCCCTGCCATGGCGCTGACGGCGATAGGTAATATGCCGAATGCGGCGGTGATTACTACTGCAAGCAGTATCGCAAGAGCCAGGGGCGCGCGTTTGGTGCTGGGCACTTCCTCCGATGCATCGAGTACCAGGAACTCAGTGCTGCGCTTGAGTTTTTTGATCTCGTCCTTGCTGCCCTGGACCAACAGCACGTCCCCTGGTTCGAGTATGACGTCCATAATTTCTTCGCCGGCTTTCCAGATATCCTTGCCCGCCCGGTGCAGTGCCAGAACAAAAAGTTGATGGCGCTGCAGAAATGCGGCGTAGCGCAGGTTGGTACGGTCCAGGGAGGAACCCGCAACGACAGCAACTTCTGCGACAGTCTGATTGTCTGCACTCAGTGGATGTTCCTCGTCTACAGGCGTATCCCCGGAATAGAGCGTTGCCTTAAGTGCGCTGGCGGCTTCCCTGATCTTTTTGGCAGTGTCCATCACTCGAAGCCGGTCCCCGGCGTGCAGGACGGCGTCGGGAAGGGGAAAAATCTGATGATCACCGCGATTGATACGCACGATATAGATATCGTTGCCCGCGATTTTCTTGGCTTCGGCAACGGACTGATCGACACAGGGGCTGTTTTCATCCAGATGCAGTCGTGCATTGAAAAGCCTCGGAGAACTGTCGCTCAGCTCCAGTTCCCGCTTGGGAAGCATTCTCGGGGCCAGCAGCCACAAATAAGCGATTGCAACGCTACTGGCGATCGCAGCGGGCAGCACAAAGTCGAACATTTGTAGCCGCGGTTGGCCCAGTTCACTGGCTACGCTCACTACCAGCAGGTTGGTGGAAGTGCCAATCGTGGTACTCATTCCGCCGACTAAAGTGGCGAAGCCCATCGGCATCAATACTTTCGATGTCGTGGTCTTGGTTCTCAGGCATACGCTGATGAGAATAGGCAGCAGCAGAACCACGATAGGGGTGTTATTGATGAATGCACTCAGTACCGCGCTGACGATCAGGGTGGCAAGCAGTGAAAAGACGGGTGACACCGCCCAGGCTCTGGTAAGAAGTCGTCCAACCGGTTCCAGCGCGCCAGTCGATACCAGCCCCTGACCAATAACCATCAGTGCGCAAACTGCAATAAGTGCCTCGTGACCGAAACCGTGGAAGAATTCAATGGCCTCGAATTCCTCGCCATTGGATGTAAACGGAAATACCGAAAACACCACGGCAAGGACGCCTAGCAATCCCATGCTTGATATTTCCAGAGGCAGCTTTTTGCGGGTGAAAAGAAATAGCGCAAAGGCGGTGATAAGCATCGAAAAAAGCGCATGGGTGTTTGGTATTGCAGGAAACGCTTCGGCCATCACTTCATAGCTCCGCTGAAATACGCATAGCTCTGACGGCTATGTCGATACCGAGTTTACGGGTTATGCAGACAGGTTCGCAACCGCCGGCACTGCCCTTAGCGTTATCACTACGGGTCGCCAGCCAAGTTCATTTTTTGACATCGAGTTTGCCGAACAGGTTTTCTCTTGATGTTCGCAGGTAACGACTGTTGCCATCGCGCACCGTGAAGCCGACCCGATCAAAGTATTCCAGGATCTCAATACACAGATTCCTGCCTATACCCAGCTGGTCGCGGAATTCAATGACGGTAAAAGCACCCTCTTTGCCGGACGCCAGCGATTCGGTAAATTCGGCCAGTCGCACCATGGTTTCAGGCAGGAAATGACGATTGGCAGCGACCTGGATCAGATTGCCAGATTTTCGGGCTTGGGCCAGTATGCGCTCCAGGCTTCCCAGCTTCATTCCCGTCAGGTCTACAAGCTCTCTTGTCCGTGGCGGAAGGAATTCAGCATCAATCAGTATCGGTCTGATCAAATCAAGGAATTTCCGTTCTTCTTCTGACAGTCTGGCCCGGTGATCCGGCAGGTGCAGCAGGGTGCCGGTGCGTTTAATTTGCTTGTCGTGAACCAGGTTGTTCAGGATAGCGTGAAACAATAAATGCGACTTTTCAAAAGCCACCAGTTTGCTGAGGGCGGGTTCGGCTAACCCGGCCTGACTCGGCTGGTTCTGATGATAATTCTTCAGTGCCTCCACGATCTGTTGATTAGCCGCAGTCAGAAAGTGGTTGTCTAATGCAATCGGGTCCGAATTTGGACCGACTTCCAATTGGGTAAATGCTGCCTGATCTGCGCGCAAGCGATTAAGCAGGGTTTCCATACATTCCGCAGTACAGTTGCGGCTACGGGCAAATTGCTGGAGATTGACCCCTCCCGACGATAATTTGATCAGCGAATTAAGTGCGGCGTAGTCATCGTGATCCATCGCTTCCAGCGCTTTGAGTCTGTCACTGCTGCTACGGCCGCGACGGGGCACAAAACTGTCTACGATGATGCCTCCGCCGATGGTTCGCGCACAGGAAGGGTCGCGCAAGATGAATCGATCGCCAGAGAAGCCGAATAATGGCTCTGCGCTGTTGATTTGAAAATAAATCGAGGAGTCCGGACTCAGTTGCCTGATTTGCACCAGTCGATGGGCAGTACCATGGTAAAAATGATAGCTGACGCCGGATTTGAAAATTAACGGTTCGAGGAGTTCCAGTCTGACGTCGATCCGGTGAACCGGATTGGAAATCGATTCGGTCATTAGCCAATCGCCGCGGGCAATTTCCTGATGCGGAAGACTGATGTTAATTGCCACACGTTCGCCAGCAACGGCATGGTTGACCTCTTTCCTGTCGTGGCGTAGACCGCGAACCCGGGTTGTTCTGCCGCTCCCGGAATGAAACAGTGAGTCCTGGCCCGCAATCGTGCCTGAGATAAGAGTTCCCGTGACCACCGTGCCAATGCCTTTTACGGTGAAACTGCGGTCTATGGAAAAACGTGGATAGCGCAGGCCTGACAGTTGACGGCGGGTGCTTTCGCGAGCAAGGTCCTCCACATGTCGCACCAATGCCTGCATGCCTTCACCTGTGCGGGCACATACCGGGAATTTCGGCACGTTCTCGAAGGATGTTTCCGCTGTCAGCTGGTTAATCTGCCGACTCGTGTTCTCCTGTTGATCTGTCGTGGCCTTATCGATTTTGGTGATTACTATTGCTCCGGCAGTGATACCCAGCAGGTCGATGATTGCCAGGTGCTCGCGTGTTTGAGGCATGACGCCGTCATCGGCGGCAATTACCAGCAGTGCATAATCGGCGTTGCCGATTCCCGCCAGAGCATTGTTAATGAAGTCGGTATGACCCGGAACGTCGACAAAGCCGATGGTGAGTTCGGGGTCATCGACATTTTCTGATTGCGGGATCTGATGATAGGCAAAACCAAGATTGATGCTCATACCCCGGTCTTTTTCTTCCGCCAGGGTATCGGTATCGGTTCCGGTTATCCAGTTGACCAGGGTTGTCTTTCCATGATCGACATGGCCGGCGGTTGCTATTGTTATGGATTGCCTGACAGGATTCATGGGTTAATCAAGTTATTGGCTAGGGCTCTGTGCCCGGTTAATCAGTTATTCTGGCCGAAGATAGCAAGATGGGTTCTGGCCTCGCTTACGCCGAGCAACCTCGAATCTGTCCAATGATTTAGCAACTGCCGATAATAGTCGCTTGCACTCTGGTTCAATCCTGCTGCGGCATAGCTTCTCGCAAGCCCCAGTAATGTCCATGGTCGCTGGGGCATAAATGCCAGAGATTCGGTGAAAGTCTGAATCGCCTCCTCGATGTTTCCATTGCGCAGCTGCATTTCGCCTTTGAGTTCCAGAGGCGGTTTGATGGGCTCGGGTAACGGGTCAACTGTGGGAATTGTCAGTGCCAATTCAACAGCCTTGTCGATAGCAGCCCAGCTTTCCTCGACCTGCCCGGAAGCAAATAAAATGCTCGCCTCAAGTTCCAGTTGAGAAATCGTCAGGCTGAGATTTTCAGGTTCCGTATCGGCGCGGTCTTGCAGCAGTGTGTTCGCGCGTCGAGCCAGTGCAAGGTCTCGCATGTTGACAGCGCTCAAGCCGTAGGCGAAAAGTTCATCGTTAGTCCTGTTAGCATTGA
>Ga0181587_10003211_pt1 | contig 13580 bp, 10 predicted proteins | sample 071ome_27_FD_132463 | JGI IMG/M metagenome (GOLD analysis project Ga0181587, IMG submission 132463) | Coastal salt marsh microbial communities from the Groves Creek Marsh, Skidaway Island, Georgia - 071409AT metaG (megahit assembly) | ecosystem: Environmental > Aquatic > Marine > Intertidal...
AAAAGTTGAATGATACCAATAGTTGTGTGCCCTGTGTAAAAGCGATGTACCCCAAAAACACCCAAAAACCAACACAGCAATAGCGTAGCTAAAAAACGTGGTTCAGCATTAAAAGGTTGTTTTGGAGCCTCTGTGTAAGAAAGTCCACAATGCGGACACATGGAGGCCTTTTTACTGATGAGGTTACCACATTCACTGCAGTACATCTGGTGTTCTGGTTTGGTTGTATTTGAAGTACTCATAAAGCTATTTTAAAATTAGAAGATACAATAAAGTAAATATTGCCATGAGCGCAGCCCCCGTCACCCACAAGGTAAAATAGGCGAATCTGAAAGTGCTTATAAATTCAGCTTCTTTAATTCGTGGCTTTATAGTTAAACGCCATATAAAGGTGACAGGCCAACACATCAAAAGCAAAAATCTTTGAAAAGATGAATAGTAACAGCTCGTAATGGAAGCTTCTTTAGGAACAAACCTTTCATCTCCCAGGGCCAAGTCGTCTATAATCTGAGAGATCCTCTGGTTGGCCTTCTGAACCTCAGTGAAGTCTGTTTTCGTATGAATAAGTCGAGTCAATACCTCATCATAATGCACTTTTGGTATGTGTACCGTACTGTCCCTCAGCTCTTGTGAAACACGTTCAAGAATTTGTTGATCTCTTGATTTTAAGTCAAGTCCATTATTAAATAGGGGATCTGCATCTATGGGCGAAGAATAGTGTACAGCAACCCTATCGAAAAAACAGCTGGGCTGTTGATAGCTCAATCCAACCGCAACAAGACGTATTGAGGTTTTCGGATCCAACGCGTAAGCTCTATTGATAATTTCAATAAATCCTTTACGTAGAGGTCTTACCGTTCTATTCAATGAATGGTTCCCTTCAGGAAAGAGCAAGACACAATGGCCTTGTACCAGCATTTGCGCAAAAAAATCAAAAATGGGTTCGTTTAAGGCTAAGGTGTCGCGACCATCACGGATACGGTAAATAGGGCGTAAGCCAAAAAAGTACAGCAATCGAGCTACCCGGGCATTTTTAAAGACGCTCGAACGAACAAGAAAATAGGTCTTACGACGATTAAATGCCGCAATGATCAAAGCATCCAATAACGCGTTCTGATGATTTCCCAAAAACACTAGTGGCCCCCTATTCGGAATAGCACGTCGTGTATGACGAATTTCTTTGAAATAAAGCCGTAACCATAAACGCAATAAGGCCTTTACCCCAGAAACAATGAAGTCTTGCATACGTTAAGTACGAGTTGGATGTTTTGACCAATAGAAAGCTAGTCCCAAACCTGAGATGAGATGCCAAATACCCCAAAGGGCTGCAACCACAGCCATGGACTGATTCTGATCAAAAAAGGTGAAAATAAGAAGCAGGCCAAGTCCTGAGTTCTGAATTCCTGTTTCGATCGCTAAGGTGCGCCTATCGGCTCCTTTTAGTCTAAAGAGCACGGCCACTAAATAACCAAAGGTTAAAGCAAGGGCATTGTGCAATAGTACAATTCCGAAAAGACTGAGTACCGAAAGCTGAAAGGCAGCGCGATTTTGAGCAATCATAAGCCCCACTAAAACCACAAAAAAGAGCACAGAACCTATTTTAAACCCTTTCGAAAGTTTTTGCGCAAGACCTGGATACAGCTGTGCAAAAATCATCCCAAGCGCAAGTGGAATCGCGAGTATAAGAACCACCACCTTGAACATTTCAAAAAACGATACCTCTAAGGATTCAGGAAAAGTGGTCACATCGAAATAAAAAGAAGAAAGTCCGCTGAATAAGAGAGGCGTCATGAATACTGCCGCTACTGATGAAATAGCGGTTAGGCTGACTGAAAGAGCACTGTTTCCCTTGGCCAAATGCGTCATAAAATTAGACACATTGCCACCAGGACAAGCCGCAACCAAAAACATTCCTAAGGCGATATTCATCTCGGGCTGCATCCAGTATACCAGCAAAAAGGTCACTAGCTGCAACACGAAAAATTGACTGAACACTCCAGCCAAAACAGACTTTGGCGATTGCCACAGCAGCTTGAAATGATAAGGCCGGATCTCTAGAGCAATCCCGAACATAATGAGGCCTAATGCTATATTTAGCAATTGAAGCGCCTGAGGATCAAACTGCACCCGAACTGTATCTATCCCCAAATTCATCAAGACGATTTAATACGCTCAATCACCGCACGACCGAGCAACGAAAGCCCGGTATTGATCACCATTAGTGCCAAAGTACCAAGAAGAAACCAAGAGCGTTGTTCGAGTTTAGCAATAATAGCCTCACCTAAAAGTGAAATACCCAAGCCAACGGTAGTCAACGCAGCAACAGAAAAAACAAACCATTTTTTTATCATCCTAACATTTTGTTCAAATTAGGTAATTTCAAGAAGCAATACCTATCAACTGTTATGAAAAGCGTAGCTGTATTATTTCTGATTGGATATTCTTGTAGTCTTCTGGGTCAACTTAAAGTGCATTCACATAATGACTACGCTCAAGAAAAACCTCTATATGGTGCATTAGAAGCCTATGCCCAATCGATCGAAATCGATGTAATTTTAAAGGATAAGGTACTCTATGTGGCACATGAAGTGCAAAGCATATCTCCTAATAAGACACTTAATACCCTTTATATAGATCCACTCATTCAACTGATTTCAGAGAATGATCCACGGATTGAGAATCTCCACCTATTGATTGATATAAAAACAGAGGCTTATGCCAGTTTGAATGCAATAATTGAGGCATTAACCCCTCTAGAGCGACTTAGTTACCCCGCGATTGAAGACGGACTTCGCTTTGTGATCTCAGGTAATAGGCCCGCTCCCAAGGACTACCGTACTTATCCTTCGCATATTTTATTCGATTGCCAAGAAATCGATAAAACTCCAGAAAGTTCGTGGAGTAAAGTAGCCATGATCAGTCAATCGTTCAGGCAGTTTTCAAATTGGGACGGTAGTTCTGATCTGACCGACGAAGAAATCGAGCGGATTAAGTCATTTATCATAAAGGCCAAAACCTTCGAAAAACCTGTTCGCCTATGGGCTGTTCCAGACACCCCGAAGGCATGGCAATGGAGTAGAGCTGTAGGTCTAGATTTCATCAATACTGATCAGCCCAAGGAGGTACGTGCATTTTTGGAGAACTAAAAAGCCACCCTGGATGGGTGGCTTTTTAGTAAAGAAAATCTATTTTCTATTGAATCACGTGAATCCCTTTTACCTCAAGCCTAGCAACAAATTCTGTGACTTCAGAAGATAATTCTTCGACTGTATTTTGATCGACTAAGAGCATTTCTTTTGCCTGTGACAAACTTCGGTGATGCAGCGGTGTTGGTCCGTATGTGGTTGAAAATCCTCTAGATGCCATTCTTAAATTGCTCAAAGCAGTGTGCGCATCCTTTTCACCCACCTCGTCACGTGACGGGCTCACTGAGGTTTGTTTCTTTAGATCAGCAAGTCTTATACCTAAATCATTAAGAGTCTTTAAGTCATCCAAATAATTAATAATTCTGGCGCTATTGGCTTTTAAAACTTCAATGCGCTCCTCTATTTGATCTAATGATTGGCTGAATTTCAGGTAACTTGCTTCAACTGCGGCATAATTTGCTCTAAACGACTCATATGTATCATGATCCACACCTTGAAGCACTCCATTGTAAATCGGTTTGACCTCGAAGCGAATCGCATCCGTTTGAGCAAGGACCTCTCCTCCCTTTTCTATAATAAGAGAGGCGCTATACATACCAGGACGCGCCATAGGGCCACTTTCTGAAACGCGAGCATCTTCATCGAGCACCAATGGAGCTGGATTGGCATGACGAAGATCCCACGCCATGCGATGTGTTCCTTTCTCGGCCTTTTGACTAATTTTTCGAATCAAATTTCCCTCGTCGTCTTTGATAAGAATCCATACTCTAGCTTCGGGCTCAAGTAACTCTTGATCTAGTACATCGTATCCCACGAATGGAATGTTGGTATTCGATTCGTTCGCCTTCTCTTCGCGCTCTTTACGCATGTCCCTAGAAGTGTTATACACTTTTGCTAAGTGATAGGTAAATACTGCTCCATAGGTCGGATTGTCAGCGATATAAAAATCGGCCCCGGTATTTCCTAGATTACTTCTTGGTACAAACCATTTTGCAGGGCGTGTTTCAAATAAGGCGGCATCTGCGCTAAGGGCCTTAGCATTCATCTGACGCAAAGCGCTGTAATCATCTAGAATATAGAAGCCACGCCCGAATGAGGCTGCCACAATATCATTCTCTCTTTTTTGAATGGTTAGGTCTCTAAAGGCCATATTAGGGGTGCCAGGAAGTTTTTGCCAATTTCCTCCACCATTTAGTGAAGTATACACCCCAAACTCTGTAGCTAAGAATAAAAGTTGCGGATCGACGTGGTCCTGAACGATTCGCCACAACAAGGTACGCTCAGGCAGGTTAGCACTCAAAGACGTCCAAGTTTTGCCCTTATCGGTACTTTTAAATACGTAGGGATTAAAGTCACCCTCCTTATGGTTGTCTAGAACAACATACACGGTATTTTCATCGTGCAAGTCTGCCTTGATATCGTTTACAAAACTGCGCTCTGGGACTCCCATTTTTGTTACCGGAATGGCACTCCAGTTCGTTCCGCCGTTCTCTGTCACTTGAACAAATCCATCATCGGTACCTGCATAAAGCAAGCCCTCTTTTAATGGAGATTCACTAAGCGAAGTGATAGTATTGTAATTTGACATCGCCATTACGTCCCAGGCATTGTCCCACGATTGTTGGCGTCCCATAATAGGTAGGCCCAATCGTTCTTCATTTCTCGTAAGATCACCAGAAATGGGTGTCCAATCGTCGCCTCTAGAATCAGATTTCCAAACACGATACGAGGCAAAATAAAGTCTTGCTGGATCATGAGGAGAAACCAAAATTGGGGCATCCCAGTTAAAGCGCTCATGAGGGTCTCCAATAAATGCTTGTGGCTGAATCGCTAGTGGTTCTCCAGTAGTTAGATCAACACGGTGAAGTCCCCCTTGTTGGGTCTCAGCATAAATAATATCGTTGTATTCGGGATCAGTGGCTGATTGATGACCATCCGCAAAAAGGGTTTTATACCAGTGTTTGTTGCTTATTCCTTGTACCTCATCCGTTGCAGAAGGTCCACCAGCAGACCCATTATCTTGTGTGCCACCAAAAACATGATAAAAGGGCTCTGCATGATTTACGGCAACTTTATAAAATTGGGTTAATGGCAAATTTTTAATGTAACGCCAGTTTTCAGCCAGATCAAAACTCTCATAAATACCAGCATCCGTTCCTATCATCAAATAATTAGGGTCGTCCTTTTTGAAGGCGATAGCGTGATTATCTGAGTGTTTCTTTTCTTCTTTTAGCTCAGTGAAGGTTTTGCCTCCATCCTCTGAAGTTAAAACCCGCACGTTCATCAAATACAGCCGATCAAATTGGTGTGGACTTGCATATAGCTCTTGGTAATAATGTGGCCCAGTGCCCCCTGAAACCGTATTAGACATTTTAACCCAAGAAGCACCTCGATCTGCAGAGCGATAAACAGCTCCACTCTTACGATCTAACTCTATGGCCGCATATAATACGTCAGGCTGTTGAGGAGAAATCGCAAGCCCAATTTTACCCATATTCGACGTCGGTAGACCCCTAGACAGTTTGGTCCAAGTTTCTCCCCCGTCCGTAGAACGATGCAACCCAGACCCAGGTCCACCGCCCATCAGAGCTGCAACGGTTCTGTGTCTGTCCCATGTAGCCGCATACAGTACATTAGGATCTCTAGGATCAATCACTAACTCTGTCGCACCAGTCCATTCTGAATTTCCGAGTACTCGTTTCCATGAAATTCCGCCATCAGTGGTTTTATAAACTCCACGCTCACCGCCTTTATTCCACAACGGACCCTGAGAGGCCACCCAAACTATGTCTGGATTGGTTGGATGCACTACAATCTTCGAAATATGCTCCGAGGATTTAAGTCCCATATTCTTCCAGGTCTCGCCTCCATCAATCGATTTATAAATGCCATCTCCGTAAGCCACATGCCGTCCTCCAACGTTCTCTCCAGTCCCTACCCAAATCACATTGCTATTCGTTGGATCGATGGTAACGCAACCCGTCGAATACGAATTCTGCTCATCGAATAAGGGCTTCCATGTGGTACCTGAATTTTCTGTCTTCCAAACGCCACCAGAACCCACAGCTACAAACCAACGATTCTCATTTTGGGGATCAATCGCAATATCTGCAATTCGTCCTGAAAGAAAGGCCGGACCAATATTTCGAAATTCGAATGCATCAAGAGAAACCTCATTTGCCGAGGTATTTGAGGATGATTTCTTGCGTTGGGCATCGAGTGAGCCGGTTAGAACCATACTCATCGTTAGTGCCATAAGGAGGTGAAACTGTTTCATCTTAAAAGGTGAATTTTTGATATACTACCCTTCAAGATAACACAAAAGCAACTAAAAAGATTGTATACTTTAAAGTCCTAAACTCTTAATTGCATCGCTTTGCTTAGAATAGAAAAGCCCTCTCCAGAAAGTAGCTCCATTACCATTATATTTCCAAAGTAGTTGGCCTTGATCATTTACCTCCCAGAAACCGTAATCTCCCTCACAAATCAAAGTATTACCATTTGGCAATCGCACTGCTCCTCCAATAATGTCAAAATATAATTCATCATTAGAATATTCAAAAACCTTCCTAGGATTTGGACTTTCATTTAAAAGAGTATTGGAAAAAACAGGAAGTTCAAACTCCATTACTTTCGATCTTTTTGCTCCTGCATTATTATTAAAAATCAAAAGATGGTATTCATTCGATGAACGCACAAAAGATGGATGATGATTAAAATCGAAAATTTTAGGAGTAGGATCGCTATAAGTTCCTGGATTGCCAAAACGGTATAGCAAATCCCCACCTAAATTAAAATTTCCTCCCTCAGATAATTTGGCTTCATGTGTAGAGGTACTATGATCAATAAACCATACCTCGTTATAAAAATTAACGCTTATTGCTATAACATCATGTTCTTCTGAATATGCAATCCCATTTGCATGCATAATATCACCAATAGATATAAACCGATGATAATCGGATTGATAATTATAGAAGAGATCTATTTTATTTCTGCTGGTTTTAGGATCACCATAGGTAGGATGAGCAGGGTTCTTATCTTGAATTATATGATCCCAGCTTTCCCATTTCCAAACGATTTGGTTTGATTCAGGATTTATCTCAACTATTTTCTCCATGAAAATATCGCGATCCGTTATATATCCTAAATCTGCAAGGTCTTCTTTTTTCTTTCTTTGCCATACCAGTACTAATACATTTCCATTTGGCATTAATTCTAGGTCATGATGGGTTATTTCATCTTGAGAGGATATTCTAAACTCCCAAACAACATTATTCATCTTATCGATCTTCCTAACTAATCCACTTTTTCCTCCAAACGTGATGTCCTCATTAGGATCTGGGACCTGAAACAAACCATACAGTGAACCATCATGCGCAAGTTCAATATCCTGTCCAAGGGGTAAATCAAAATTCCACGTTCGGAGCTTTTGACCTGTATGATCGATCAAATAACATGTTTGCTTACCGTTTTCTATAGCAAGTATATAACCAGAAGTATCTACCAAATCCTGAACTATATAAGGAACATTACTACTAAACTCTTCAACATTTAGCTCAAAATTAGCCTTTATTGTTAGAGACCCTCTGACAACAAGTTCTATCGTAGATTCCAAATTCTCTATTCCATCCCAACCTGAAAACTTATAACCTCTATCGGGGATTGCCTCAATTTTAATTAGGGTTCCTTCCTCAAACAATCCTCCTTCTGTTGAGACAGTTCCGCCATCTGTAGTTGAAATAAAAAGAGAGTAACGCGCAACTTCAGCAATTTCAATGTCTTTCTGACATGCCATGAGTAACATGACACATGCAAGGATATTGATAACTGATTTACTACTTCTGATGAATTTGTTCATAACCAAAACTTTGAACTCACATAGACAAAAATAATGCATTCAAGACCAGTGTAAGATCCTTACTTTATTAAGTTTAATAAATTCAGTAGATTAGAATAATATAAAGTAGACTCATGAAAAAATTAGGATATCTCGTGCTTTTAGCAATGATGATGCAATCCTGCTATATTCACAAAATAGTGGTTGGTGAGGGGGCTCAACAAGGCTTAACTGTTAAAGCCACGCAACACAACTTTATTGGCGGATTAATCTCGGGTAAAACTCCAGACACGCAACTTCTAGCAGGAGGTGCATCGGATTATGAAGTGGTAGTTAAACATTCATTTATAGACGGATTGCTTAGCTTTATTACATCGGGTATTTACAATCCGACTACGGTCGAAGTAAAAAGGTAAACGCTCGATTAGTCACTGACTAGTGGCGGCTTTTGCGCATAAAAAAAGCCGATGCGTTTGCATCGGCTTTTGGTGTACTTAAGTGGGCCCTGCTGGATTCGAACCAGCGACCCCCTGCTTGTAAGGCAGGTGCTCTGAACCAACTGAGCTAAGAGCCCTAAAATGGGTTTGCAAATATAGAACGTTTTCGATTGTAGCAAAAGAAAAGCGTAAAAATTATACGACTTCGGCTACTGTAAATGTACTCCCTCCCACAAAGATTAGATCTTCCTTTGATGCAACAGACTGAGCTGCAAGAAGTCCAGCCGAAACAGATTCATAAACTGCCCCCTGCAACCCATATTCAAGAGCCTTGGTTGCTAGTACATTGGCGTCTAAACCGCGAGGGACGTCCGGCTTCACAAAATAATAGGTAGCCTCCTTAATAAAAAGAGGCAAGACGAGGGATAAATCCTTATCCGCGACTACCCCTAAAACGATGTGTAGCTGAAGGTATTTTAGAGTACTTATCTGTTCCATGACCTGAACGAGTCCAGCTTGATTGTGGGCAGTGTCGCAGACGGTATTTGCGCTTAGCCATTGCCAACGTCCTTTTAACCCTGTGTTATTTACCACATTTGAAAGGCCGCTCTTGATCTGTTCAGGGGTGATTTCCCAACCGATTTCACCTAATTTTAGGAGTGCGGTAAGGGCTGTAAGTCGATTATGGGCTTGATAAGCGCCTTTAAGATCAAAATCAATTTCAGCGGCTAAGCAATTAGCTTCTAATTGGTCCCAGGCCGCAATTAGCGGAGCCTTTCGCTCGGACGCAACCTGCGAGAAAACCGGAAACGTATCAGATTGATATTCTCCAATCACCACCGGAACAAAGGACTTAATGATTCCCGCTTTTTCGTAAGCGATTTTTTCTAGAGTATCTCCCAAGAATTCCATGTGGTCATAACCAATATTCGTGATGACCGAAAGTTCTGGAGTGATTACGTTGGTCGCGTCAAGGCGACCGCCCATTCCAACTTCAATAACAGCTACGTCAACATTTTCTGATGCAAAGGCTTCGAAAGCCAATGCTACTGTCAACTCAAAGAAAGAGAGACGATGCGTTTCAATATACGCTCGATGTGTATTTACAAAGTCGACCACATTAGATTCAGGTAAAAGGGAACCATTAAGGCGAATTCGTTCTCTAAAATCACGCAAATGCGGAGAGGTATAAAGGCCAGTAACATATCCAGCTTCTTGTAAAACCGAAGCTACACTGTGTGACACCGATCCCTTGCCGTTGGTGCCCGCCACATGAATCGTTTTGAACTTTTTATGCGGATTGCCGAGGTACTCCATAAGCGCCTCAATGCGATCTAACTTAAGGTGTAAGGCAGCCTTGCCATCCCGCTGAAACATTGGAAGACGAGCGTATAAAAACGACAAGGCTTCACTGAACGATATAATGGAGCTCATCTCATTTGGATGTATTACTTCGGTGCAACGGCCAACACGATTTTGTAGTTGTTTGCATTAGCAATATCAAGAACTCGCACTGCCTCTTTGATCGCAACATTTTCTTCAGCGCGAAGCAACAAGGTCGCTCCAGGACGTTCGTCTAGCGCCTTCTTTAATTCTAAGGCTAAATATTCTGGGTTGATCTGAGTCTCGTCTATAAAATACCTCAAACGCTCGTCAATCGAAATAGCTATAGTTTGTGCCTCTGAAGTGCTGTTTCCTTTTCCTTCAGGAAGGGTCAAATCAATGGCAGAGCTTACGCTTGAAGTCAATAGAAAAAAGACCAATAGCAGAAATACCACATCGGTCATCGAAGAGAGACTAAACTGAGCACTGGGCTTGTGATGGCCTTTGATCTTCATACCTATAATTCTTCCAGAACCGTATTAATCAAAGATTCAAATCGCTGGGTGATGCGTTGTAATAGGTTCACCAATTGATTGTAAGCGATATAGCTGATGATTCCGACCACTAGTCCGGCAACAGTCGTAGTAAGCGCGGTATAAATCCCTCCTGCGAGTTGAGAGATATCTGCTTGGCCTGCACTCATAGCCATTTCTTTAAAAGCCAATACCATTCCGATCACGGTTCCGAGAAATCCGAGCATCGGGGCAGCTCCAGATATGGTTGCCAGTGTATTCAAATGACACTCAAGTTGAGCCACTACATATGCCGTACGTGATTCAATAGTCAGTGTAATTTGCTCCTTGTTTCTGCGCTGTTCTAAACGTACCAATCCTGCTTTAAAAACTGAAGCTAGAAGATGATCCGATTGATCGCAGATGGCGATGGCCTCTTTAGGTTCTGTAAGTTTTCGCCTGATTTCTTTGACAAAAATATCTTCTTGCTTGAGCACTGCGCGGTAGATCAAGAAGCGCTCAATGGTTATGTACAATGCGTATATCAAGAGTCCAAAAAGAACTACAATAATGAGCACGTTGGCCCATCCGCCACTAAAAATAAGATCAAAGAAAGAAAACCGGCTCTCGGGTTCTTGAAGGACAAGGGGCATAAGGTCTAAATCTGACCTCTAAAATACGAAATCACGCAGTGCCATGAAGACCAATCCGCCCGAAACGAAACCGATCAACGCCAACCATGCAATTTTCTTGAAATACCAGAAGAAATCGATTTTTTCCATTCCCATAGCTACCACTCCTGCAGCAGAACCGATAATCAACATACTACCCCCTGTTCCGGCAGAATAAGCGATGAAGTGCCAAAGCGGACTGTCAAGTGGTTCTGAGAACATCCCCATTGAGGCTGCAACTAACGGAACGTTATCGATAACGGCAGATCCGATTCCTAAGAGAAGTACCACAATATCGGTATTCGGAATCGCCTGATTCATGCCCTCAGCTGCTGTGAAGAGAATACCCAATGATTCTAAACAAGCCACAGCCATCAGAATTCCCAAGAAAAACAAGATAGAAGGAAGCTCAATTTTTGTAAGTGCCTTATGCACCGGACTGTGATGACCGGCTTCGGCATGACCGGTAGCATCGGCCATTTTAAATTTGCGATTTGAGAAAATCTCCGCAAAAAGTGCAACTACAGCCAGGGATAGCATCATCCCTACATATGGAGGAAGGTGCGTTACGGTTTTAAAGAAGGGAACAAAGACGATAGCCCCTAAACCGAGATAGAGCATTGTACCGCTGTAGGCTGTTTTTTCTGGCTCCAGTTCATCCATTTCAATAGATCCTTGAAACACCTTGAATCTGGAGGCAATCAGGGTTGGTACAAGCATACATACGATTGAAGGAAGCAGTACTGTTTTTACTAATGTTGCGGCCTCTACCTTCTTGGCGATCCACAACATGGTAGTGGTCACATCTCCAATGGGCGACCAGGCCCCTCCAGCATTCGCGTTAATAATGATCAATCCCGCAAAGAATAGACGTAGGTTCTTATCCTTAATCACTTTTTGCAGAATGGTAATCAATACGATCGTTGCAGTCAGATTGTCAATAATAGCCGAGAGTATAAAGGCTAGAATTGAAAAGATCCAAAGCAAAGCTGTCTTAGATCGCGTTCTTATAAAACCCTTAATGGTCGAGAAACCATCAAAGTAGTCAATGATCTCAACAATGGTCATCGCACCTAGAAGAAAGACCAATATCTCCGCAGTTTTACCCAAATGATGCAGTAAAATTTCTTCAAGGTGGGTGGGCTCTAATTCCTTGAGCACCGTGTTGACCTCAAACATCTCTAAGTGACCTAAAGCAGCAACTGCCCATAACAGCGCCATCATTGCTAGCGCAGGAATAAGCTTATCTACCTTAACGTTGTGTTCTAAGGTGATAAAAAGATATCCGAGAAAGAAGATGGCAATGATTAGGGTTTCCATGTAGAAATAAGATTTTGTTGAGCCTAATATAGAAATTTTTGATAGGGAATCATTGCCGTAAAACTCCTTAAGCGCATTGTGGAATTGTTAAAATTTCACTCATAATATTCAAAGCTTACCAATAAGATTCACAAGACTACTAGTTGTTGTGAATTTTAAGTAAATTAAAAGGTGGGGCTGTTTTTATTTTATAGATTCCATAGTTTTTGAAAAATTTTCACGCATGCCAATAGATGCACAAGGTTTATACCTTCCTGAATTTGAACACGACAACTGTGGTGCCGGCTTTATTTGTAGTCTTAACGGCATCAAGAGTAACGATATCATTCATAAAGCATTAGAAATACTCGTACGCCTAAAACACCGTGGGGCGGTCAATGCTGACGGAAAAACCGGAGACGGTGCAGGTATCCTCATCGATATTCCTCATGACTTCTATCAAAGTCAAGTAGCATTCACGCTGCCTGCTCCTGAGCAGTACGCGGTAGCCAATGTGTTCTTACCTAAAAAAGACAACCAACGTGCCTTTTGCGAGCAGACGTTAGAAAACGAATTAAAGGCTCAGGGTCTTGAGGTCTTAGGTTGGAGAACAGTACCTGTAAACCGTGACGTACTCGGTGAAATAGCCGCCGAATCCGAACCCTTCGTACGTCAGCTATTTGTGGCAAGACCTAAAGACTTTGATGCACACACCTTTGAAGTTAAACGTTACATCGCGCGCAAGAAAGCCGAGCATGCGATTTGGAACTCTAAGCTTTCGGAGGCTTCGTTGTTCTATATTCCAAGCTTCTCGACTAAAATCATCATCTATAAAGGTTTATTGAAGCCTGAAGACATCAGTGCCTATTACCTCGATCTTCAAGATGAGCATTGTATTACGCGATTGGCTTTGGTACACCAGCGTTTCTCAACCAACACCTTCCCTACTTGGGATCTTGCACAGCCGTTCAGATTCATCTGCCATAACGGAGAGATCAACACCCTAAGAGGTAACGTATCGCGCATGCGCTCGCGTGAAGACCTCATGAAGAGCTATTGGTTTAATGATGAGATAAAGAACATTATTCCCATCGTACTTCCGAAAAAATCAGATTCAGCGAGCCTTGATATGGTCGTTGAATTGCTTTTGATGACAGGCCGCACGCTTCCTGAAGCCATGATGATGCTTGTGCCAGAGGCATGGGAGCGCAATAAATCGATGGATCCAAACAAGCGCGCCTTCTATGAGTTCAACTCGTGTTTGATGGAGCCTTGGGACGGTCCAGCCTCTATCCCTTTTACAGACGGTAGCTATATCGGTGCGGTGCTAGACCGTAACGGATTGAGACCTT
>Ga0181587_10003228_pt1 | contig 13549 bp, 13 predicted proteins | sample 071ome_27_FD_132463 | JGI IMG/M metagenome (GOLD analysis project Ga0181587, IMG submission 132463) | Coastal salt marsh microbial communities from the Groves Creek Marsh, Skidaway Island, Georgia - 071409AT metaG (megahit assembly) | ecosystem: Environmental > Aquatic > Marine > Intertidal...
GCACCTGCTCAAGGAGGACGGTGTCGGCCCGATAGTCTCGGCTCGATGACCGAGCAGGGGTTGCCGATCCGAACCGGCGACACGGGGGCCGCCGTGCGGGATCTCCATCGACGGCTTGCGGCAGCTGGCTTTACGGGCGGAGCCGATCCCGACACCTTCGATGCCGACACCGTCCTGGCGGTTCGACGCTTTCAGGCATCACGACGGCTCGTTGAGGATGGTGTGGTTGCGCGTCAGACTTGGGCTGCGCTGGTCGAGGCCGATTACCGACTCGGCGATCGCATGCTGTATCTCCGCTCCCCCATGACCCGAGGCGATGATGTCACCGACCTACAGCAGCGGCTCGGCAGTCTGGGCTTCGACGCCGGCTATGTCGATGGGATCTTCGGGCCTGACACCGAACGAGCCGCTCGCGATTTCCAAGCGAATCAAGGCGTCACGCCCGACGGGGTGGTCGGTCCCGACACGGTCACGGCGCTCCAACGACTCTCCGGTCGCCGGTCAGGCGAGAAGACAATCGCCGAGGTGCGAGAAGCTGCGTGGCTGCAGGAACAGGCCGGGCTCGCCGGACGGCGGGTGATCGTTGGCGAGTCCGGTGGTGTCGCGGGACTCGTTGACACCATCGCCCGCGGCCTGCGAACGGACGGGGCCGAGGTGCTTACCCTTCACCACCCCGACCTGTCGGCGCAGGCGCGAACCGCAAACGACTGGGACGGCGCCGTCTATCTCGGTCTCACGCTGGCGGTCGAGGATCTCTCGGTCGCGTACTTCGAGACCGAGGGGTTCGTGTCGTATGGGGGCCGGGGTCTCGCTGCCCAAGCAAGCCGCGTACTCACCTCGGGCCTTGAGCACGCTCATCCCTCGGTGGGCATGCGCATCCCCATCCTTCGGGAAACTCGAATGCCGGCCGTGTGGTGCCGTGTCGGTCCACCCGCTCACGTCGTGGAGCGTGCGCCCGCGTTGGCCGCTGCGCTCAGAGGCGCGCTGGCCGCATGGTGCGACGAACCCGAACAAACGTTCGCCTAAGCGGCCTATCCACGGCCTTCCCTAGCGTTATCCGCAGGATTTGAGCCCGCTGGTCCCCAGAGTTATCCACAGGCTGGTGCGGAGGTGGGGCCGTCAGGCAACCGTTCCACGCGGCGTAATGACGCGGTAGATCCGCTCAAGGTCGTCGAGATCAGCGAAATCAACGATCAGGCGGCCAGGACCTTTCCCCAGCTGCACCTTCACTCGAGTTTCAAGGCGAGCCGCGAGGAGCTCTTCAAGCTCAAGGACCCCCGGATCCGTCGTCGTGCCGACGGTTTCGCGAGTTGGCGCCGACGACGAGGAGGCTGAGTCCGACTCAACGGCCTCTTCGCCCTCACCTCGCAGCAGCTCTTCGATGTCCCGAACGGTCAGCCGCTCCTTGACGACGCGGCGAGCAAGTGCTTGTTGGCTTGCCGCATCTGGAGCGGCGAGCAGGGCCCGCGCATGGCCGGCCGAGAGCTGCCCCTCGATCACCAACCGTTGCACCGGAGCAGGTAAGTGCAGGAGCCGGATGGTATTTGCGACCGCTGACCGCGATCGGCCCACTCGGGTCGCAACCTGATCCTGTGTGAACGCGAAGTCCTCAATCAACTGTTGATACGCAGCAGCCTCTTCGAGCGCATTGAGGTCCTGCCGGTGGAGATTCTCGACCACGGCAGTTTCGAGTGATGAGAGATCATCAGAGTCACGAAGAATCGCCGGGATCGAAGGAAGACCGGCCCGCTTCGCTGCTCGCCACCTCCGCTCCCCCGCGATGAGTTCGTAGCCATCGTCATCGGTGGCTCGCACGACGATCGGTTGAATGACCCCAACCTCTGCAATCGATGCGGCGAGGGCCGACAGGCTTTCCTCATCAAAGTGATCTCGAGGCTGGTACCGGTTTGGGGTGATCTCATCCACGTTCAACTCGCGGAACGTCCCCTCATCACCTTCCACATCGGCGGGGATCAGGGAGCCAAGCCCCTTACCCAACCCGCTACGCCGCGTCTTCGACACCGAGAATCTCCTTCGCCAGGTCCGTATACGCAATTGCGCCGCGGGACAGTGGATCGAATGTTGTGATCGGCTGCCCGAAGCTGGGGGCCTCGCTCAGCCGCACCGTCCGGGGAATCACATGCCGCATGACCTTTTCGCCAAAGTGCTCCCGAACTTCGTCCGCTACCTGCCCCGAGAGTTTGGTGCGAGCATCAAACATGACCAGGACGATCGTGCTCAGGACAAGGTCGGGGTTCAGGTTCCGGGTCACGAGGTCAACATTTCGAATCAGTTGGCCGAGACCCTCCAGCGCGTAGTACTCGGTCTGGATCGGCACGAGCACTTCGGTTGCGGCGGTGAGACCGTTGATCGTCAGAAGCCCAAGCGAGGGTGGGCAATCAATCAAGACGATGTCGTAGTCGTCGGCAACACTCCCGATCGCCTCCTTGAGTTTCGTCTCGCGGCTGAAGGCCGGAACAAGTTCGATCTCGGCCCCAGCGAGATCGAGGCTTGCTGGAGCGACATAGAGTTGTTTGACCGACGTCGGCTCGATTACATCCTCCATGGGCACCCCCTGCAGGAGCACGTCATAGAGGGAGTAGTCGAGTTGGCGGGGATTGAGGCCGAGGCCCGTACTGGCGTTGGCCTGCGGGTCCAGATCCACAATCAAGACCCGCTGACCAAGGCCGGCAAAGCAAGCCCCGAGGTTCACGGTGGTGGTCGTCTTTCCGACCCCACCTTTCTGGTTGGCCACCGCGAAGACGCGGGGCCCTGACGACATAGCACCGTCCACTGCGTGTCCTTTCGGCTAAGCCTCCATCCTCGCCGCGCCTGCAGCCAAGTGCAAGGACCCTCACGGAATGAGAGACGGCCGCCCAGGGTGTTTCACATGAAACAGCGACGCGCCCGCAGTCGTCCTCGGCGCTCGGAGGTCTGATGTGTTTCACGTGGAACAGCACCGGGCGCCCATCCCAACGTTTCACGTGGAACACGTCAACGAGGCAACAGGGGAGTGCGGGTCCGTGCTTTCGCCCGTCGGGGCCAATCGGGATGCAACGCGCCATCACGCCGGAGGGCAACAAAACACCCGTGACCCTGTGACACCGTCACGGACGCAATCGGGAGCCGTCCGGCGGCCGCGTCTCGCCACTGTGGGAGTTGGTCAGCCCTCGCGGAAACAACCAACAGCCCTCCATTGCGAACAAGCGGGAGGAGTAGTTCAAGGGTTTCTGCCGGCTCGGCGAGGAGTCGAGCAACCGCAACATCAAACTGCTCCCGCAAGAGGCGCTGGTGGGCGAGTTCATCGACCCGACCATGGAGCACGGTGGTTCGTTCCTCCAGTTCCAGCGCTCGACGACCGCGTCGAACATGATCCAAGCGGCGTTCTGCTGCATCAAGGAGTGTCACCTCGGCGCAGGGAAGCGCCTGCGCCATCAGCAGTCCTGGTACACCAGCACCGGTGCCAACATCGACGATCCGGCCATCGAAGTCTTCCTGACTCACCAAAAACGAAGAACACACGGCCGAGATGTACCCGGCCGTGTGTTCCCACAGGTCTTGTACCGTCGCGCTTCCCAGCACGCCGGCGCTTCGGGCCGGAGCCCACGCCGCCTCAAGGGCGGCAATCTCGTGGTCAGTCAGCATCCCCAGCGGGAACAATGACGACACGTCGGTTGGGATCCTCGCCCTGCGAGGTGGTGGCGACGCCCGCTTCATCAGAGATCGTGTCGTGCACTACCTTGCGGTCCGACCCACCCATCGGCTCGAGCACCCGGGCGACCCCAGAGGCCCGCACTTCCTCGGCCTGCTGACGAGAGAACGCAGCGAGCGCCTCGGCCCGGCGGGCGCGAACACCGCCCATATCGACCCGGATACGGCCATTGCGACCGCTCCCCGCATGGCGCTGGAGCACGGTGCGGACCAGTTCATCAATGGCGCCGGCAGTCGCACCGCGCTGCCCGATCATGCGGCCGATCGAGTCGCCAGTTGCGGTGATACGGATCTCATCCTCAGCAACATCCTCACGAGCAAACGACACGGACGTGCCGAACTGCTCGGCCAGGCCGGTCACAAAGGTCTCGGCGATATCCGCCTGGTCCGTCAATGGCATGGTCGGTTCGTCGTTCACGACTTCCTGCTTTCCTTCATTGCGCTGCGAACGGTCGCGGCGGTTGCCCTGGTTTCCGTTCTGGGGCTTCGAGGCCTTCTTGGCTGCGTTCTTGTCTTGCTGCGGGTTCGGGGACTCTCCCCCGTTTTTCCGGCTTTGTCCAGCCTTCTCGCTTTGATTGCGCTCGCCTTGACCGTTGCGCCCCCTGCCTCCACGGCGACGGCGACGGCGGTCATCCTTGGCCCGGGGCGTCGTTGGACGGACACGGGCACGAACTCGCGCCTCCTCCTTCACGCGGCCGAACAGGTTGGTTTTTCCCTCGGAAACGACCTCGAATTCCGCATCATCTTGATGGACACCAAGGACGTCAAGCGCGGCTTCCTTGGCATCGTGCACCGACTTCCCGGTGGTCTCGACCCACTCCATGTGACTCGCCTTTCTGGTTTTGCAGGCGGCGTTCAGCGCTTGCGCTTCTTGTGTTGGGGCGATCCGGGTTCGGTGGTTCGGCCACCGGAACGCTGCCGGGTGGGTGCCTTGCCGGTTCGGCCGGCCCCACTGCCCTTGGCTCCCGACTTCTTTCCTGCGCTGCCCTTCCCGGTTGATCGGTTGGCGTCACTGCGCTTGGGGGTCGGTTGCCCCTTCTTTTCGGTGGTACGCCCACCGGAGCCTTTGCGGTTCCCGCTGCCGCTGTCCTTTCGTGCCTCTTCGCGCGACCGCGCCGCCTGAGCACCAAGACTGTCGTCGCCCTTGTACAGCGACTGGGTGATGTAGGCCTGCTGTCCGATTCGGTAGAGGTTCGAAATCACGAAGTACACAACCAGCGCAGCGGGCATGGTGAACGAGAACACGGGGAGCATCCACGGCAGGATGCGCATGATCATTTCCTGCTGAGGATTGATCTGTGCCCCGGTGCTTCGTCCTCGGATCTGCTTCTGCTGGAACAGGCTCGAAACTAAGACGACGAGGATCAGCACGAAGTAGGGGAGTGCGTCAACCAGGTTGGCGCCGGCGACATCGAGCGCCGTCTTGGACAAATCCATGCCCAGGAAATTCATCTCGTTTGTCTGTGTGAGGTCGACGAACATGTCGCTCTCGACCGGCAAGTTCTCCGGATCGAAGACAAGGTCATCGTCGCTGAGTCCGACTGTTGTGCTGCTCTGCAGACTGCCGCGCCCGGACATCCAACCTGACGCAAGGCCAAAGTCTGTCGCATGGCGTGTGATGCCCTGTACAACGCGGAAGAGCACGAGGAACACGGGCAGTTGGACCAAAAGGGGAAGGCAGCCACCGAGCGGGTTGATGCCGTTCTCTTGGTAGAAGGCCATCAACTCTTCGTTCATCTTCTGCCGGTCGTCCTTGTACCGGGTCTGAATGGCCTTTAGTTCCGGCTGCAGGCGTTGCATCTGCAGCATGGAGCGCGTGCTCTTCAAGGTGAGCGGCGTGACCACGATCATGACGGCGAGCGTCAGCATGACGATCGAGACGCCATAGGACGGGATCAGCGAGTAGAAAAACGCGAGGACACGGGCGATCAGGTCGAACATGGCGGGAAGCTCACTGGGTTGGCTGGTTCACGATCTGGTCGTGACCGACTGGTGGAACAGGGTCATAGCCGTGCCGCCCCCAGGGGTGACAGCGGCAGAGGCGACGGGTGGCGTACCAACCGCCTCGAAGCGCACCGTGGCCCTCGAGCGCTTCCATCGCGTACGTGGAGCAGGAGGGAACGTATCGACAGGGTGATGGTCGGCCGGCAGCCATCCGCTGGTAGGAGCGAACCATCGCGTGAAGGAGGCGCGCGCTGAAACTCATCGGCGGTCCTCGCCAATGGGTTCGACTTCGGGCAACAAGAGTTTGGCCATCGTGTGGTGAAGGCGTGTGTGCGACCAGTGTTCGATCGGGGCAGTAACTCGGATCAGGTAGTCGCCGCCGGGAAGACCCGCATCGGCATGATCCATGTCCTGGAGAACCGCCCGCAATCGACGCTTCGTCCGATTCCGAACCACCGCGTTTCCCACGCTCCGTGGGATCGCAAACGCGAAGTTTGCACTCTGGGTGGTTACGGGACGGAACAGTAGCCGGATCGGCCCTCGTCCTCGCCGTTGTCCGTCAGCTCGAAGCTGATCGAACGACTGGCGACTCGAGAGCCGTTCGATCACGCCGACAGGCGAGCGCGGCCCTTGGTACGGCGAGCTCGCAGTACGGCACGACCGCCGCGGGTGCTCATCCGGGACCGAAAGCCATGCTTCTTTGCACGCTTACGGACATTGGGCTGATACGGGCGCTTCATGAGTCCTCCTGAATGTGGGCGAAGTCGGGCCCACAATCCGCTGTTCGCCCCGCGGGGCAGCGGTTGGTCAACACTTCAACCTACGCGCCTCGAAAGGCTCCGACAACGCGAATCACCCAGTGACGACGTTCCCCGAGAGACCAAAATCAGCGTTTTGCGCTTGGGCTTGTGAAATGACATTCATGAAGTTTCATCTTCCATCAATGTCATTTAGACGGCGAAAACCACAGCTGAACTGGGGAAATGTGGACATCCACAGGTTCAACTTGCAGCCAGTCACCCTGTTGGTATGTTCGCCGCTCTAGCGGTCGGGCTACGGGACTTGGGGAACGAAAAAGCCTGCCTCTCGTCGGCCGCTCAAACGATGTTTTGGAATGCGCTGTCCACACCTGTGGATGGTGCTGTGGAAGGGGAGTGAAGAGCGTGGGGGATCTTGGGGACGCTGACGGTCTGTGGACCAACTGTGCTGCCAGCATCCGGGCCCAGGTGAGTGACGCCGTTTGGCGAACCACTTTCAGCGGCGCCAAAGCCGTGGCCTTCGATGAGGGAGAACTCGTTCTGGTGGTGCCCAACGGGCTCCAAAAAGAACGGATCGAAGGGCGGTACCTGGGTTTGGTTCAGGACGCGATCGAAGAGTCGGCTGCCGACGAGATCGCTGTTCGAGTCGAAATCGAGACCGACTGGAGCGAGTCGCCGCCGGAGATCGACGTTCCCACCGCCGATCTCGGCGACGCCACAGCGCCCGTCGGATCGACGGCCTCGGCGACAACACCTCCAACCGCTCTCAGCGAAAAGTTCACCTTCGAACATTTCGTCATTGGTCCCTCGAATCGATTCGCCCATGCCGCCGCGCTCTCTGTCGCTGAAGCGCCCGCTGCGAGCTACAACCCGCTCTTCATTCATGGCGACTCCGGTCTTGGGAAAACTCATCTCTTGCGTGGGATCGCGCACTATGTAGCCAGCCACTACCCGACCTACCGGGTCCGTTATGTGTCGACCGAGACATTTCTCAACGAATTCGTCGAAGCCATCCGCACCAACGCACTGCCTGAGTTCAAGCGTCGCTATCGCGACATTGATGTGCTGCTGATTGACGACATTCAGTTCATGGAAGGGAAAGACGGGCTTCAAGAAGAGTTCTTCCACACCTTCAACGAACTCCATCAGAACAACAAGCAGATCGTCCTGTCGTCGGATCGAACACCGGACGCGATGCCAACCCTGGAAGATCGGCTCCGGAGCAGGTTCAAGTGGGGGCTGATCACCGACATTCAGCGTCCGGATCTCGAAACGCGGCTCGCCATTCTCTCGAAGAAGGCCCAATCCAAGACGATCGACATCCCCGATGACGTCCTGTTGTTCATCGCTGAGAACATCACCGATTCAATCCGAGAGTTGGAGGGCGCTCTGATCAAGGTCACCGCCTACGCCAACCTGACGCAGCAACCACTCACAGTCGATCTCGCCTCACTCGTGCTCGGTGATCTCATCACCAACAACGCGAAGAAACCGGTCACAGCGGGGCGGATCATCGAACTGACCGCTGAGATGTTCGGCTTTGAGATCGACCAGATCACCGGTGGAAGTCGCCGCCGGCCGTTAGTCGATGCCCGCCAGGTTGCCATGTATGTCACCCGCAACATGACCGATCTGTCATTCCCTGACATCGGCAAGGAATTCGGTGGCCGCGACCACACCACCGTCATGCACGCATGCCGCAAGGTCGAGGGTCGGATGGGAGAGCGTCAGCAGATCTTCGACCGGGTGACCGAACTCCAACAACGCCTTCAGTCAGCCTGACGCTGGGGGAATGGTTGGGGACAGCCTGTCGAGCAAGGGTGGATCAGACGGGGACGACCCGGCAGCTTTCCACCGCACTACAACAGGGCCCCTCGCATGGTGTGACCGCGCGGGGACGGCATGGGGATGAACAATCCGCGTGATTCCAACGAAGAATCCGTCTCATCCACAATCCACAGGCCCTATGTACTTCTAGTATCTGGAATTATTCAAACGAGAGAAGCCGTAGTAACACCATGAGCATGAAGTTTCGCTGCGAACGAGACAGCCTCGTCGACGCCCTCGGTGCTGCCGGGCGTGCCGTCACCACTCGAGGCGGTGCCCTCCCGGTTTTGGCCGGCGTCCACCTGGCCCTTACCGGTGATCAACTCACCATTACCGGTAGCGATCTGGATCTCACCATCTCGGTCGACCTTGATGTAGCAGGAAGCGAAGACGGCGTTGCGGTGCTGCCGTCAAAACTGATCTCCGATGTGGTGCGGTCGTTGCGACCCGGTTCGGTAGATATCTCGATTGAGGACGAAGACGCTCGAATTGTGTCGCAGCCCTCCGAGTTCTCGATTCGGGTCATCCCCGCCGATGAGTTCCCGGAACTGTCCACCGCTGACGGCGACGCAGTCACGCTTGACGCCTCGGCTTTCCGCGCAGCAATCGATCAGGTTGAGAAAGCAGCCTCGAGCGACGATGCGCGCCCGATCCTGACCGGTGTGCTCATGGCCGCTGAGGATGATGGCTTGCGCCTGGTGTCCACCGATTCCTACCGACTCTCGGTTCGGGATCTTGCCGGGACATCGATTCTCAGTGAGGGACAGAAGGTTCTTGTCCCCAGCCGTGCGCTGAAAGAGTTGTCCCGCGTTGTCGGTGACGCCGACGAGATCACGCTTCGTCTGGGTGAACGCGATGTTGGCTTTGAGGTCGGATCGGTCAAGGTGACGAGCCGACTCATCGAGGGTGACTTCCCGAACTACCGTGGCCTCATTCCGAGCAACCATCCGAACACCCTCACGGTCAACCGGGATGCCTTGCTCGACGCAGTTCGTCGAGTGCGTTTGCTGGCGCAGGAATCCACGCCCGTCCGACTGGCCATGTCGAGCGACGGTCTTGAATTGGTTGCCGTCACGCAGGATGTCGGTCAGGCACACGAATCGGTCGATGCGGCTTACAGCGGCGACGAACTGACGGTTGCGTTCAACCCGGAGTACCTGATCGACGGCATTGAGGTTGCGCCAGGCGATGAGGTGATGCTTGAGACGGTCGACGAACTCAAGCCGGCGCTGCTGAAATCAACTGAGGATCCGAACTTCCTCTACCTGTTGATGCCGGTGCGGGTCAGCTGATCGACCTCCGGTGAAAATCCGAACCCTGGAGCTCGTCGACTGGCGGTCGTACCAGTCAGCAGAGATCAAGTTTGGTGGCGGACTCACCGCCATCCTCGGTGAAAATGGGCACGGCAAAACCAACCTCATCGAAGCGATCGGTTGGATTGCCGGCATCGGCTCGTTCCGCGGCGCTCCCGACGATGCGCTGGTTCGGGTCGGTGCGTCGGCTGCCATCGCGCGTGCCGCAGTTGACACCGATGACGGTCGGGAGCAGTTGATCGAAATCGAGATTCCGAGAGTTGGGCGAAACCGGATTCAGGTCAACCGTCAGCGAGTCAACCGGCTGAGTGATCTCGTTGGTGTCGTCCAGGTCACGGTGTTTTCACCTGATGACCTTGAGCTCGTCAAGGGTGGCCCGTCACTCCGCCGAGGGTGGATCGACACCGCTGCTGGCGCACGACATCCGAAGAATGTGGCGTTGCGGACCGAGGTCGAACGGGTTCTGAAACAGCGGAACGCACTCCTCCGCAGCACCCATGGGCGTCTTGATGCTGATGCTGCGTTCACACTTGACGTGTGGGATGCGAAATTGATCGAGGTGGGGGAGCGGTTGCGGAGCGCTCGGCTCGAACTCCTTGAGGAGATGGCACCGATCCTCGCCCGCTCGTATGACGCGGTCGCCCAACAGGCGGCGATGGTCGAAGCCAACTACGAGAGTTCGTGGGGACACGACCTGGCTGATGCGCTGGCAGCAGCCCGTGATCTCGACGTTCGTCGCGGGATGACAACGGTTGGACCACATCGTGATGAGATCGTGTTGTCTATCGCTGGCGTTCCGGCTCGGACCCATGCATCACAGGGAGAACAACGCTCGCTTGCTTTGGCTCTCCGGCTTGCGGCGGATGCAGTGATTCGAACTGCGGGGGTGGCTGAGCCGATTTTGCTTCTGGACGATGTGTTCTCCGAGCTTGATCCAGGACGAGCACGTGCTCTGCTCGATGCGTTGCCATCAGGCCAACGCGTATTGACCACTGCCGTTGGACTCCCACCAACTGCGAAGCCAGATCAGGTGTTGCATATCCACAACAGCACCGTCACGGTGGAGACATGAACCGCGAGCGCCCACGTCCAATTGGCGACAGTCTCGAGCGGCTGCTCGGGAACCTCAATGCTCCCTCCGTCGATGTGCTCGACATCGTGTTCCGGGCGTGGGAATCGATCGTCGGTCCCGACCTCGCCGAGCACACCCGCCCGTCGTCTATCGATGGTGATCTGCTCAATGTGCAGGCATCGGATCCGACCTGGGCAACGGAGTTTCGTTGGTTGGAAGCGGAGGTCGTTCGACGCCTGGCTGAAGCCACCGGAACCGACCGGATTCAGCGGGTGAAGGTGCGTGTTTCACGCGCATTTTGAACGCCTGTTCTGCCACGAATCACACGCGTGTAACTGGTAGGATAGAGAGACCGTGAACGGCCCGCTCGACCAGTGCGACCAGCTCGCCTCGAGGAACGCGAAAACCCTGGATTTTGCTTGCCAGGACAGGGATTTTGGAGCGCAGGCATGAGCGACGGCGGCAAGTTCAATCCGGCCGTGGAAACCCCGACGGGGCACCCTCTGCGGCGAGCCAGGAGTCAGATGTGACCAGCACCGAGTCGTCGTCCTATGGCGCGCAAGACATCACCGTTCTCGAAGGCCTCGAGGCGGTGCGCAAACGGCCCGGTATGTACATCGGTTCCACTGGTCCGACCGGGCTCCATCATCTGGTGTGGGAGGTCGTCGACAACTCCGTTGATGAAGCAATGGCAGGCCACTGTTCTCGCATCGATGTGTCGATCCTCGCTGACGGTGGCATTGAAGTCTGCGACGACGGTCGGGGTATCCCAGTCGGCAAGCACCCCAAGTACGACGACATGTCTGCGGCGGAGGTCGTGCTGACGGTGCTTCATGCCGGCGGCAAGTTCGGCGGCGATGGCTACAAGGTTTCAGGCGGTCTGCATGGTGTGGGCATCTCGGTCGTGAACGCCCTGTCGGTCAAGGTGGAGGTCGAGATCGACCGAGACGGACATCGTCACGCCATGGCGTTTGGTGACGGCGGCGAACTCAAAGAGCGGCTTGCGGTGACCGGCGATGCCCCACTCGATGCCGATGGCGAATCTCGGACCGGCACAACCGTTCGGTTCTGGCCCGACCCGACGATTTTCGACGAAACCGACTACCGGTTCCAGACCCTCCAGGACCGCTTTCAGATGATGGCGTTCCTCAATCGCGGTCTCGAGATTCGGGTTCGGGATCTCCGGCCGAGTTCGACGATCGAGACTGAAGATCCGGACGGTTGGATCGCCTACAAGTACGACGGTGGCATCATGGACTTCGTCACCCATGTGAACTCCTCGAAGGAAGCGCTGTTCCAGGCGGTGGGCTACTTCGAAGGCGAAGAAACGATTGATGACAATCCGCATGAGGTCGAAATCGCCTTCCAGTGGAACACCGGGTTCAATTCCGATGGCCTGCATAGCTTTGCCAACGGCATCGCCACGCTCGAGGGCGGGATGCACGAGCAGGGCTTTCGTACCGCGGTGACCCGAACGGTCAACGCGTACGCCCGTGACAAGGGTTTGCTCAAGGAGAAGGACGACAACCTGACCGGCGATGACATCCGTGAAGGTCTCACGGCGATCATCTCCGCTCGGATCGGTGAGCCCCAGTTCGAAGGCCAGACAAAGTCGAAGCTGGGGAACGTGTCGATGCGTTCGCTTGTCGAGAAAGTCACCAACGAAAAAATGGCGGACTGGCTCGAAGAACACCCGGCGGAGGGCAAAGCGATTGTCACGAAAGCCACCAACGCAGCACGGGCTCGTGTTGCAGCGGCCGACGCCCGCAAGGCGATTCGTTCCAAGTCCTTGCTCGATGGCGCGGGTATGCCCGACAAGCTCAAAGATTGCTCGGCCAAGGAACCCGAGCGTCGAGAGTTGTTCATTGTCGAGGGTGATTCCGCCGGTGGATCTGCGGTGCGCGCTCGTGACCCAGAAACCCAGGCGATTCTGCCTATCCGCGGCAAGATCCTCAATGTCGAACGAGCCCGTATCGACAAGATGCTCAAGAACAACGAGGTCCAGTCGCTGATCACGGCGATCGGTGCCGGCTTCGCCGAGGATTTCGACGTCAGCCAAGCCCGCTACCACAAGGTGATCCTGCTTGCTGATGCCGACGTCGACGGCAGCCACATCCGGACCTTGCTGTTGACGTTCTTCTTCCGGCAGATGCGTCCACTGGTCGAAGCGGGGTATGTCTACATCGCGCAACCACCGCTCTACAGCACGAAGGTTTCCACCAAGGAGACCGTGTATCTCAAGGACGACGCCGCCAAGGACGCCTTCATGGCCGAGCGCCCCAACTACACCAAGGACTTCCAGCGCTTGAAGGGTCTCGGCGAGATGGACTGGGACGAACTGCGCGACACCACCATGGATGTCGCTACCCGCTCGTTGTTGCAGGTCTCGGTCGAGCAGGCCGCCATCGCCGACGAGGTCATGTCGATCCTCATGGGCGATGACGTCGAACAGCGCAAGAACTTCATCGTCACGAATGCACGCGAAGTGCGGAATCTGGACTTCTGATGTCTGACACGCCCACCGATGAACTCGAGAACGACGGCGAACCCGACGACATCACCGTCATTGAGATTCAGGAGGAGATGGAGTCCTCGTTCCTCGACTATGCGATGTCGGTCATCATCAGCCGGGCGCTTCCCGATGTCCGCGACGGGCTGAAACCCGTTCACCGCCGAATCCTGTGGGGCATGTTCGATCAGGGGTTCCGTCCCGATCGCAACTTCGTGAAGTGCGCTCGCGTCTCGGGCGATGTCGCAGCCCGGTTCCACCCGCACGGCACCTCGGCGATCTATGACGCTCTGGCCCGCATGGCGCAGCCGTTCTCGCTCCGTCACCCGCTGATCGCGTTCCACGGCAACTACGGCTCGCCGGAAGATCCGCCCGCAGCGGATCGATACACCGAATGTCGGCTCAGCCCACTGGC
>Ga0181587_10003231_pt1 | contig 13543 bp, 10 predicted proteins | sample 071ome_27_FD_132463 | JGI IMG/M metagenome (GOLD analysis project Ga0181587, IMG submission 132463) | Coastal salt marsh microbial communities from the Groves Creek Marsh, Skidaway Island, Georgia - 071409AT metaG (megahit assembly) | ecosystem: Environmental > Aquatic > Marine > Intertidal...
GAAGAGTTAGTTGCAACCTGGCGACTCGCCACACGCGAAACGCCGACCATTGACGAACACGCGTGGGCACTCCAGGGTGTACTTCGCTCCAAAGGTGTCGAGCCAACAGATTTCGACGCAGTGGTGATGTGTTCAGTAGTTCCTCCACTGACAGAGGATTACACCGCGGCTCTCGCGCAACTAACCGAAATTGAGCCGCTGATAATTGGTCCCGGTGTGCGAACCGGTATTCGAATTCACTACGACCGTACTCAGGATGTTGGTGCCGACCGAATTGTCGATGCTGTCGCAGCGCATCAAACCTACGGTGGGCCACTAATTGTGGTCGATATTGGAACAGCAACGGTATTCGATGCAGTCACAGCAGACGGAGATTACATAGGCGGAGCGATCGCACCGGGTTTGGAAATCGCAGCTGAAGCAATGTTCCGCAACACATCACTGCTAAGGCGTGTCGAAATGGTTGCTCCGGACCGCGTGATCGGTAGAAGCACCGTCGCCTCGATGCAGTCGGGATTTGTATACGGATTTACCGAACTGATAGAAGGCATGATCGAGCGGTTCAAGATTGAGTTGTCCCCGAAAGCTCCAGATGATGTGACGGTTGTGGCAACCGGCGGACTCGCTGAGTTGATGTCCCAACAGACCGAATCGTTCGATCACGTAAACCCTGAGTTGACGCTGCTGGGGCTGCGGTTACTCCACGAGATGAACGGCCAGTAGGCTGGAACAAATGAGTTCGATCAGTCAGTTGAACCCCGAGCAGAAGCCTCCACTAGAAGGTAAACGAGTGGTGCTTGGGGTGACTGGTTCGATCGCCGCCTACAAAGCCGCAGATATTGCGTCAAAACTTGTCCAGGCGGGTGCGGATGTCGATGTGATCATGAGCTCAGCGGCAACTCAGTTCGTCGGTGTTTCAACATTTGAAGCTCTGACTCATCGACCTGTCACTACAGGTCTCTGGGAAGCACACTCAGAACTAAGCATTGATCACGTAGCTCTGGCACTTCGTGCCGATTGCGTTGTGATCGCACCAGCCACCGCAAACACCATCGCGAAACTCGCGCTAGGTATCGCAGATGATCCACTCACAGCGACAATCCTCGCTACCGAGGCTCCAATAATTATGGCCCCAGCGATGGATGCCGATATGTATGCGAGTCCTTCGACCCAGCGAAACGTAAAAACGCTGACCGACGATGGAGTCATTCTTGCCGGTCCGGCGAGCGGAAGACTAGCTTCTGGACTCGTAGGGCAAGGTCGACTAGTTGATACCGAAACCATTGTCGGATTAGTCCGACAGGCAATTGGCAAAAACGGCGACTATGCAGGTAGGACAGTTATCGTTTCCGCCGGTGGCACTCGTCAGCCAATCGATCCGGTTCGATTTATAAGCAATCGCTCCACCGGCAAGATGGGTTACGCAATCGCTGAGGCAGCCCGGGATAGAGGTGCGCATGTAACTCTGGTTACGGCCTCTGATATTTCAGTTCCAGCAGGCATCAGGGTAATTCAAGTTGAAACCGTTGATCAAATGCGCGACGCAATAGTTCCTGAATCACACGATTCGGACCTGCTCGTTATGGCAGCTGCAATCTCCGATTTCACACCGGCAAAAGTATCTTCTTCCAAGATCAAAAAGAGCGACGGCGAGGTTCCCCGCATCGAACTCGTGAAAGTCGAAGATTTCATGCATCTGGTAACCGGTCCTCGACTTATCAAAGTGGCATTCGCTGCTGAAACTGATGATGTGATTCAAAACGCCACCGCCAAAGCCGCTCCAAAGGGTGCCGCGTTTGTAGTCGCGAATGATGTCAGCGAACCAGGCAGCGGATTTGGAACTGACACCAACCGGGTCTCGTTCGTAAACCAGGACGGATCAGTCGTCGCCCAACCGTTGATGTCGAAGCTCGATGTTGCTCACGCCATCCTGGATCACGCCAAACCTCACCTGTCTGAGTAGCACCTCGTAAGTCTCTTATGAGATAGGCAGATACGCGTCTGACACCTTAGAATTGCTGCCGTTCAATTTCTTTTACGAATAATCGATCTCGAAGGGCATTCGATGAGGCTTTACTGGAAAGAGAAAAAACGCGGGTTCGACCTGATCGTCGAAAACGACGAAGGCGAAACGTTCTCCGTCGGCGGTGTCAGGAACACGAAGCGTGGTATTGAAGCAATGGCGAAGACGACGGGTTATGACCCAGGGCGAGCGGTCAAAGGCCTCGAATCTGTCGAGGAAGGTCGCATCTTCGTTGAAAACTTCGAGCCATGGAGAGAATTTTTCCCCGGCGAACCACTCTCTCTTGAATCCGACATCGTTCCGCTAGAGCAAGCATAGCGTCCTCATGAAAACAATCGATCAATCAATACTCGACACCCTTGCTGGGTACGACTCTGCTACGGTTCAAAACGCAGGGATCCTCGTCCGTGGTTACATCCCCGAAGATGATGACTACACCGACCCGGATTTGAAGGAATACATTTCTCCGGGGCCCGCTCCAGCTGTTGGGTATGCGCTTACTTCAACTTGGGCACCTTTGAACGATCACGGCTCTGATCCATCACATCGGATCGAGTATTTCGACTCAATCGCCCGAGCAAACGCACCTGTCATTGTCGTACAACAGGACGTCGAACAACCAGCTCGTCGAGGAGCCATCATTGGTGATGGCATGGCTTACCAAATGCGTGCATTAGGTGCCGTTGGAGCAGTTGTTGATGGAAACGCACGAGACGTTCCGGGAATCGAAGCTGCAGGACTACCGTTATGGGCAACTGGACGAGTTCCCGGTCATGGGCCATTCAGCATGCTCGCTCACGAAATACCAGTGACTATCGCAAGTTTGACCATCAACCCTGGTGACATCATTGTTTGTGACAGCGATGGCGTGACGCGAGTTCCTGTCGACATTGCCGCAGATGTAGCAAAAATGTGCGTAGAGGTCCGCGCTAAAGAAGGCAGGATGCACAAGATCTTCGCCAACCCTGGGTTCAAGATGCAGGATTGGGAAGACTGGAAAGCTGACAACTGAGGAGGAAATTCTCCACCAGTTGCCAGCAAACGTGTCCTACTTCTTTGCCGGTGCTTCGGCAGGTTCAATGACCGCGGTGTAACGCCAGTCGGCTGACGGTGTACCGTCAGCAAAGCTGATCGATTCAGCTCCACCTGCCGCCGCAACGTCATCGCCAACCAGGCGTAAATCTTCCTTACCGTCTGCGTCCGCCTCTAGAACAAGACTTAGCAGTTCCCGGTTGAGGTTTACGCCATGCTCGGTTTTGGCTTTACGGACAGCTGCAATTGCATCGCAAGCCGCCTGGAAAGAGCCTTCGATTTCAGGAGCAGGAATTTCACTGAGTTCTTCGAGAGAAGGCCATGGAGCCCGATGAATCGACTCGTGTCCTGATTCCTCGGCGAAGACCCAACTCCATACCTCGTCGGTAATTGTCGGTACGACCGGAGCAAACAGTCGCAGAACGATGTTCAGACCAAGTCGCAACGTTGCTACCGCCGAAGCACGACCTTCAGGATCATCCTCCGACCTCGAACGCCGTTTCAGAAGTTCAATGTAGTTGTCCGTGAACGCGCCCCAGAAGAACTTTTCTGTTTCCTGCAGAGCGATCGAAAATTCAAAGTCATCAAACGCCTGGGTCGCCCTGGCAACGACATTTCGAAGTTCTTCGATAAACGCCCGATCCAGCTCGTTGGTGATTGGACCGTCTTCAGCCGTTTGACCGAGAACGAATTTTCCAGCGTTATAAAGCTTAGTAACGAGCTTTGCACCTATCTTGAAAATCGATTCATCGTGCGTGGCGTCCGAACCGAGCCGGAACGAAGCCGACCAGTATCGAACAGCGTCGGCACCAAACCGATCCAACGTCTCAACCGGGGTAACGACGTTACCTCGTGACTTCGACATCTTCTTTCGGTCTGGGTCAAGAACCCATCCCGAAATGATTACGTTGTCCCACGGAACGTTGTCTTCGTGCAACATCGCCTTGGCGATCGTGTAAAACGCCCATGTCCGGATGATTTCGTGGCTTTGTGGACGAATGTCGCCCTGGAACAAACCATTCATTTCATCATCTTCTTCACCCCATCGAGCAACGATTTGTGGAGTCAACGAAGACGTGAACCATGTGTCGAAAATGTCGGCTTCACCAACAAAGCCGTTCGGTTTATTTCGCTGGCTTTCTGTAAATCCTGGAGGACAATCAACCTCCGGATCGACCGGCAACATATCGGCTGTCGCAACGACTGCATCGTCGTATTTCGGTTCGCCTTGCTCATCAAGCGGGTACCAAACTGGGATTGGAACACCAAAGTAACGCTGGCGTGAGATACACCAGTCGACATTCAGGTTTTCTGTCCAGTTTTCGTAGCGCTTACGCATGAACTCCGGATGCCAACTAATCTCCCTACCCTTTTCGAGTAGTCGATCTTTCTTATCCTGTAATCGAACGAACCACTGGCGCGTCGTCAGATATTCGAGTGGGTTGTCACCCTTCTCGTAGTAACGAACGGGGTGCAGTATCTGTCGTGGCTCATCCTGCAACGGCGCACCGTTTCCGGTTGCGGAGTTTGCAGGGTCACGCATCAACTCAACGACAATCGACTTGGCGCTTGGTGTGCGCTTCCCGACCATTTGCTGATAGTTCTCATTCGCCTGTTCAGGTTTCAGGCTCTCCCATCCGTCTTCACCAAAAGTCCGATCTAGAATCCGCCCGTTCCGACCGAGAACCTGACGGAGCTGCAAGCCTTCATCTCGCCACCATGCAACGTCGGTTTGATCGCCGAACGTACAAACCATGAGAATTCCGGTGCCCTTCTCAGGGTCAGCTTCTTCACTGGCAAAGATCGGAACTTTTGCAAAAAATCCGGGAGTTACCGCGTGCTTTCCGAACAATCCTTTGAATCGCTCGTCGTCAGGGTGGGCGGTAATCCCAACACAAGCTGCCAGTAATTCGGGCCTAGTCGTCGAGATAACGAAGCTCTGTACAGGAGCATCTTCTTCAAAGACACCGAACTCGATGTCGTGATACGCGCCACCCTTTTCCCGGTCTTCAACCTCAGCCTGGGCAACCGCAGTTTGGAAATCTACATCCCACATAGTGGGAGCTTCCAGTTGGTAAACATGTCCTTTGACATGAAGGTCCAGGAAGCTGCGCTGAGCAATCCTGCGGCTCTTGTCGTCGATCGTTGCGTACTCATCGTTCCAGTCGATTGAATAACCAAGACGCTGGAAAGTTTCCTTAAACGCAACCTCGTCCATCTCTGTCACGACGTGACACATTTCGATGAAATTCTGGCGGTTTACAACAAGCTGCTGATTCTTTTTGAGTCCCAGCTCTGCGCGCTTCGCGTCGACATCAAGGTTTTCGATGTAGGGAACGTTGGGCTCTGCACGAACGTTGAAATAGTTTTGTACTCGCCGTTCCGTCGGTAGTCCGTTGTCGTCCCACCCCATTGGGTAGGCAACGTTCCAACCTGCCATTCGCTTGTAACGAGCAAGCAGGTCCTGGTGTGTGTAGGAAAAGACGTGACCAACGTGAAGCGAACCACTCACGGTTGGCGGTGGGGAATCGATCACAAACGACTTGTCTCGAGCGACCGAGGGGTCTCGTTTTGCGATTCCTAGCTCGTTCCAACGTGTACGCCAGAAGGCTTCGCGCTCGTTGATATCGAAGCGTTTTGGAAGATCTGAAAAGTTGATCGACTTCACTTGCCCACATTCCTGAATATTCAAATTAATCCGGGACGGGCAAATGGCAACAAAAAACCCGTCCATTCAAAATCAAAGGACGGGTTGACCGCGGTACCACCTCTGTTGCCGAATGTTGATTGCACTCGGCCACTTCGTTTAGCTATATCGGGGCTACCGGATCGACCTACTAAGTTTCAGAAGATCAGCTCGGAGACGACTTCGTGATCGCAAGGTACCGGTTTCACACCAAACACCGGCTCTCTAACACCCGCAGCATCACTACTACTTCTCGTCAAAGCAGTTCAAATATCTCTTCTAGGCTAGCCTGACAGGGTTCGAGAATCAATCGCGAGTTTTGATTAGGAGCGTTTCCGCTTTGAATTCCTGGTCACCCGTTTCAGCGTTTCGTTAAACCTATCAGAACGTAAAACGCCAAGCCTTCTCTCATGGTTTTGACGCATTCGCTCGAGTTTTGCCAAACCTTTACGGGTATCACTTGCAATCTTCGCCGGATCAGACCGTTCCATTCTCAGTTTGAACAACCAGTACATAAACGCGTCCTCGTATCGAAGCGTGTGCTCATCCTTATGCCGCCATCCGGGTCTGGCCGGATTAGCTCCTACCTCCAGCTTAAAAACCTCCCAGAGATGGTCGCTCTCATTGCCGTACAGCATCTGGTAGGCCTGCTCAAGTGATGCGTCCGTCGCCTGCCGCCCGCTCGCAACGCGCCGGTGAGTTACCTCTTCTTCAACGGCAGCAATCAGCGATTGCTCGACCGTCACTCCGTAGAAATAAGAGAGGTGCGCCCGGAACTTATCGACTCCGAGCACGCGCATGAAATCTGGCTCTTCGAATCCACCAAACATTGTTGGTTCAGTGATCCACTCAAGCCATAGTTCATCGGCAACCAGCTGAGCACAATCCTGGAGCAACCGCTGGGCAAGCAGGCGCCAATCAAAAGCTTCGCCACCAATTAAATAGTCAAGAGTCTCACCGCTAAGCTCCTCGCTGGCGAGCGGCCAGTTAGCTACACCTTTCAGCACTGAGGATTTCCAGGATTCCTCGTCAGAAACCAGATCGGCCCGCAGCGTCAATAACACGCTGTCAGTATCAAGCATGTCGGGCGAGCTATTTAGTTTTGAATGGCTACTGACCACGTTGTCTGTTGGACTCGTATCTCTCCGATTTTGGAAGCCGAAGGAACGCAGAAAACTCCTTGAATGGCATTGTATTGATCACCTGCCACGGTTCGATCCACGCTCGGGCAGCGGTTTGAACGCCGTACCTCATATTTTCGAACTGCCATAGCCGGTGAGAATCAGTACTGACCGCAAAGATCACGCCCATTTCAGCAGCCATACGCGCATGTTCAGCGTTCAGATCAAGACGTTCAGGCGACGCGTTTATTTCGAGAACTGTTCCAGTTGCTGCTGCTTTCTCAAAAATCTTTTCAACATCCATTCGCACGGGCGCTCGTCTTTCCAGCAACTGAGCTGTCAGGTGACAAATAACGTCGACATGAGGGCTTTCCATTGCGGCAATCACACGATCCGTCATCGTTTGCTGATCCTGGTCCATACCGCTATGAATTGAAGCGATCACGATGTCGAGTTCAGCCAGCTCTTCATCGGAGTAATCGAGAGAACCATCGGGTTTGATATCCATTTCGGTTCCGGTCAGCAATTCGATTTCTACCTTATCGTTTAAAGATCGAACTGCATGTTTGTGCTCGATGAGCCTTTCAGACGACAGTCCGTTGGCAACCGTAGCGCTCGGCGAGTGGTCAGTAATTGCAAGGTATTCCCTGCCTAGATCAGTCGCTTTTGCGACCATTTCTTCCATTGGAAATCGACCATCAGACCAATCTGTGTGTGAATGCAGATCACCTTTGATATCAGCAAGTGAGATGAGCGAAGGAACAGGTTCGCTGAACTCGCGACCACCCTCACGGATTTCTGGTCGGATGAACGGTAAACCACAAGAGTCATAAACATCGGCTTCAGTCCTGAAATTCGTTTCAGATAAAGCATCCAGATCGATCTCTGCGTTTCGTTCGTTCAGTTTCTTGATGTGCTGTCTGGGACCGGTTGCAAAAACCAATGCACCTCCAGCTCGATCGGGAGTAACAGCGAGTAACTCAAATCGGAAACCCGAATCATCGAGAAAGGCAGCGTTCTTATCGTCGTGCTCTAGAACGTCACGGACATTGGATAATGTTGTGAACGCGTCGGTGATGGTAGCCGGCTGTGAATGTGACGCGACGAGAATCGCGTCCCCTATCAACTCGATCCCTCGGCGAATGTCACCGGCAATTTCAATCGTTTCAATCTCCGGGCACCTGGTTGTCATTTCTTCGACAACGGCTTGCGCCATTTGATTGGCTCGCCCAATCCCGACCTTGCCACCTTGCGCAGCCCGATACTCGGCGTGTCGAAGGATTTGCAGCGCGCCCTTCTTACTGATCCTCGGAAGATTCTGGAACTCACCAGATTCAATGGATGCCGCCAATTGCTCGAAATTGCTTATCCCCAGTTCGGAAGCGGCAATCACCGCCGTCTTGGCTCCAATTCCAGGGATTTGAGTCAACTCAAGCACACCGTCAGGAAGCTCTGTCTTGAGTCTTGCCAATAGTTCGAGTTTTCCAGTTCGAACCATCTCCCGAGTCTTGTCTACTATCGCGTCGCCAAAACCAGGGATTGAGCGCAGCCTGTCCTCATCATCAACAATGTCGGCGAGCTGATAGGGAAGACTCTTAATAGCGTCCGCAGCTTTGGAATGGGCACGAACCTTAAAAATGTTCTCACCCTTGGCTTGCAGCAGAACTGCTAGGTCCTCAAAAACCTTTGCAATCGAGGTGTTGTTCATGGGCACAACCATACCGCGTCCGAATGATCGAACGGCGCAAATGACAAGCTAAAAACGAATTACTGCTTAGCCTGTTTGCGTTGCAGACGTTCCAGTTTTCGACGCTCTGAACGAGTGAGCTTTCGACCGTCTGGAGCGTGTGTCGGGACCTGGGCGAGCGACCCACCGCCTGCCGTCTGTTGATCTCCGTGACCGGCGTTTACGTTGGCCATCACCGACTGCTGGTTCGCCACGGCGTTGGCTTTTTGCGTTGATGGCGCTGCATCTGCCTTAGTCGCGCTCATTTCTGGCGCCGGTGCAGACTGCTGCACCATGGCAACTCGGAATATCGTCCGCGCCACATTCGACTTGATGGTCGAATCAAGCATATGGAACATTTCAAAGCCCTGGCGTTTGTAGGCGACCAACGGGTCTCGCTGCCCAGCAGCTTCAAGACCAATCCCCTGCCGCATGTTGTCCATCGACGTCAGGTGCTCAACCCAGTTCTCATCGATGGTGCGAAGCATAATCGTAGTCTCGAGTTTGTGAAGAAGCTCTTCCCCGAACTCTTCACTGCGCTTGTCATAGGTTGTGTCGACGAGATCAACAAAGATTTCTTCCACTTCGTCCGGACGCATCTCGAAGATATCGTCGTCTGACGGAAAGCCATCTTCAACAGGAAAGACTTGAAGCATCTCGCGCCTGAGCCCCTCAACGTCGTAGTTCTCGGGACCACCATTTATTCGATCAGCAACTATGGCTCGTACTTCGTTTTCGACGTACTCACTAATGGTAGGTCGAAGGTCTTCACCATCAATAATTCGGTCACGCAACTTGTAAATAACATCTCGCTGTGTGTTCACGACATCGTCGTAATCGACGAGATACTTTCGGATCTCGAAGTTCTGCCCTTCAACTTTGGTTTGAGCAGACTCGACAGAGCGAGACACCATTTTGTTTTCGATGGGGACATCAGCTTCCCAACGGAAGAGGTTCATCGCACCGCGTATTCGGTCACCACCGAATCGGCGGACAATGTCGTCTTCGGTTGAGAGATAGAACTGTGTCTCGCCGGGGTCGCCCTGACGCCCACAACGACCTCGCAACTGGTTATCGATTCGTCGAGATTCGTGACGCTCAGTTCCCAGTACAAACAATCCGCCCTTGCCCAGGATCGTGTCATGGTCGACCTGCCAGCCGTTCTCCGAAGCCTTGGTGACATCCGGATTTCCACCGAGAATGATGTCCGTTCCACGACCAGCCATGTTCGTAGCAACAGTCACCGCACCAGCCTTACCAGCCTCAGCGACAATGTTCGCTTCTCGCTCATGCTGCTTGGCGTTGAGAACGTTGTGCGGAATGTTGCGCTGTTTCAACAGTCCGGCAAGCAATTCTGATTTGTCTATGGTCGTCGTACCGACCAGTACAGGCCGTCCACCCTGGTGGAGCTCTGAAATCTTTTCGGCAATGGCATTCCACTTGGCTTCTTCAGTCATGAAGATAAAGTCGCCATGGTCGATTCGCTGAACTTCTTTGTTCGTGGGGATCTCAACCACTTCAAGCTTGTAAATCTTGTCCAGCTCTTCAGCTTCCGTCTGGGCGGTACCGGTCATCCCCGCAAGCTTCTCGTACATCCGGAAGTAGTTCTGGAGCGTGATAGTCGCGTAGGTGTTGGACTCTCTTTGAACCCTGACACCTTCTTTCGCTTCCAGCGCCTGGTGAAGTCCGTCTGAGAACCGTCGACCGGTCATTAATCGACCGGTGAACTCGTCAACGATCACGACTTCGTTGTTCTGTACGACGTACTCACGGTTCTTCTCATACACGTGCTCGGCGCGAATCGCGTTCTCGACGAAGTGAGATAGGACATTGTTGTCATGGCTGTAGAGGTTCTCGATCTTGAGTTCTTGCTCAACCCTCTCGATTCCCTCCTCATGCAGAACAATAGTCTTGCGTTTCTCTTCTATCTCGAAGTGTTCATCGGGTCGAAGTTTTCGAGCCAGCTGAGCGAACTTACGATATTCCTGTCCCTGGTCGCGAGCCGGACCAGAAATGATCAGAGGTGTTCTAGCCTCGTCAATGAGAATGTTGTCAACCTCGTCGACAATCGCGTAAACCCTGCCGCGCTGAACTCGCCGATCGGCATCATCGACCATGTTGTCTCGCAGGTAGTCGAAGCCGAATTCGTTATTCGTACCGTAGGTAATGTCGCACGCGTAGGCTTCTTGCTTGGTTGCAGGCTGGAAGTTGTCTTCCGGCAAACGAACTGGAGGCGCAGCATCTGCTTCCTCTTCGCTACCTGACGAGTCGTCGCTGGCTCTTGGAGCATCAGGGTTGAATACCCATGATGCCTGGTTTTGCAAACATCCGATTGTCAATCCGAGCGCGTGATGGACGTTACCCATCCAACCTGCGTCACGTTTTGCGAGATAGTCGTTCACGGTAATGACGTGAACGCCCCTGCCAGTTATCGCATTTAGATAGGTCGGAAGAGTTGCAACCAGGGTTTTACCTTCACCAGTACGCATCTCAGCGATCTTTCCCTCGTGGAGAACGATGCCACCGATCATTTGGACGTCAAAATGCCGCATACCGATCGTTCGGCGTGCAGCTTCCCTGACAGCAGCGAAGGCTTCGGGAAGCAGGTCGTTTAAATCCTCGCCCGCGTTGTATCGAGATCGGAGGTCGTCAGTGACCGACCGAAGCGCATCATCGCTCTTTGCTTCGAACTCCGGCTCGAGATCGTTAATCTCATCAACCAGTGGTCGGATTTTATTGAGGGCTTTTTCGTTGGAATCTCCAACGAGTTTGCTGATCAAATTGAACATATTGAGTACTTCTGGATGGAGACCTACGGGTCACCGGTCAACTGTCAGCGACTGCTCAAGCTACTAGTTGAACAATTCTCCAACCGACCGACCTTCGTGAATTCGCCTGATTGCTTCACCCAGCAATGGTGCGACTGAAATTACCTTTATCTTTGAGTTTACTTTGTGCTCATGCAAAGGCACTGTGTCAGTTATTACGAATTCTTTGATATGGGAGACTTCCGCCAAACGTTGCGCAGCGTCATCGGGAAGCACTCCGTGAGTTGCAACGGCATATATCTCAGTCGCACCAGCCGCCATGATCGCGTCGGCAGCGGCAACCATGGTTCCACCGGTACTGATCTCGTCATCGAATAGAACGACCGGGTGGCCTTGGACCTGGCCGATTACGTTCAAGCTTTCGACTCGATCTTCGTTTCCGAGTCGACGTTTCTCAACGATAGCCAGCGGGGCGCTAATGGCGTCTCCAAAGTAGCGCGCCTTCTTTGAAATACCGATATCTGTGGCGGCGACAACTGGATCCACGAGTTCCTTGTCCAGGAAGTAGTCGACGAGCCTGGGCATGGCTGTCAGTTCGTCAACCGGAACGTGGAAGAAGCCCTGGACCTGTCCGGCGTGAAGATCAACCATCACTACTCGATCAGCACCTGCAGTTTCCAGGAGATCCGCAACGAGTCGACCGGTAATCGGCACTCGGGGCTGATCCTTCTTGTCGGTGCGAGCATAGCTATAGAAAGGAACTACAGCGGTGATTCGACCAGCAGACGCACGCTTCGCAGCGTCGATCATAATCAACATTTCCATGATGTGATCGTTTACCGGTTCATTGGTCGACTGGAGAATAAAAACGTCTTTCTGACGGACGTTTTCAAGAATTCGGACGAACGTGTTGTCGTTGCTGAATTTAAAGACCTCGATCTTGCCGACTTCTTGACCAAGGTACGAACAAATATCCTCAACGAGTTGAGGGTGGGAGTTTCCAGCAAAAATTACGGGTTTTCCGTTGACCCCGATCATTAGTTCCCCTTGAACTCTGGTCGTCGTTTTTCTCGAAGTGCGCTCATGCCTTCGACGTGATCTTCCGAGGATAACGTGATTGCTTCCACCGCGGCGGACATTTCGAGGGAAGTTTCAAGGTCAATCGACGTTCCTTTACGCATCATCATCTTCGCGAGTCGCGTCGCAATTGGTGGTCCTGCCGCAATCTTCTTAGCCATCTTGGACGCCGTTGCGAGTAACTTATCGTCGTCAGAAACAGCGTTTAAAAATCCGAGTTTTTCGGCCTCATCTACGTACATAAAGTCGCCGGTGAACATCAATTCGGCGGCCTTTGCTGAGCCGACCAGACGAGGATACAGCCATGTTCCTCCGTACCCGGGGAATAGACCAACATGCGTATAGGCGGCCATAAAACGAGCCGATTTTGCAGCAATCCTGATGTCACACGCACAGGCAAGGTCAAAACCTGCACCGACTGCTGAACCGTTGACCGCAGCTATGACAGGTTTCTCCATGTGGTACACCGAAAGAATGACGCGGTGAGCAGCTTTGAACCCGCGTCGTAAACCTTCTGCACCTGCCGGTCCTGGTTTGTGCGGACCTATCGATGAACCTCCGACCAGTTCATCGGTGTCAGCTCCTGAACAAAACGCCTTCCCTGCCCCGGTAAGAATTACTGCTCGGACTTCATCATCGGACGCGACAGATTCCAGTGCGTTACCGAGATCTTGGAGCATTTGAGCTCCGAGCGAATTCAATCGGTCAGGGTTGTTTAGAGTGAGAATGGCAACACCGGTTGAATAATCGGTGTCAATGTAAACGAGCGAATCTGGTTTTTCGCCGCTGTTCGATACCCGTGCAGACATGGCGAAAGCTTACCATCGGCACGGTGTAACCCGACCCCGACAACCGTATGAATAGGGATAGGTTTTCATGCTTGATACTGGGATGATTACGCCTAAGGCTTCAAACCAAGTTCTTATGCAGCTTGACGGTCTTCGTATGAAACGTCAGTGTTCACCATCGTTCGGGCGAGCAGCTTGGCCGCCATTTCAGGCGACAGGTCTTTATTAAATCCGCACTGTAAGCACTTCAAGTACATGCCGTGTGAATCGCTGTCCCCGTTCACATCACCTGCACATCGTGGACACGATTTGAGATAGAGCA
>Ga0181587_10003232_pt1 | contig 13542 bp, 7 predicted proteins | sample 071ome_27_FD_132463 | JGI IMG/M metagenome (GOLD analysis project Ga0181587, IMG submission 132463) | Coastal salt marsh microbial communities from the Groves Creek Marsh, Skidaway Island, Georgia - 071409AT metaG (megahit assembly) | ecosystem: Environmental > Aquatic > Marine > Intertidal zone...
CAATTCGATAGACTTTGCCAGTTCAACTTCAGCCTGATCATTTTCCCCCCGAGAGCAGAGAATAAAGCCCTTCACAAAGTGCCCATAGGCATTTTGGGGAGTGAAGAACAGGCCGCGATCAGCCGCTTTTATCGCTTCTTCGAACCCATCTCCTCGCTCATTAAAAAGCAATGCGAGAGCCCAATGCGCGTCGGCCAGTCCTGGCTGGAGTTCTAACGCTCGGTTAAAGGATGCGATGGCTTCGGTTTTTAAGTGCTCTTTAGCTTGAGAAACGCCCAGGTAAAAGTGAGCGTCAGCCTCTTCAGGAACTTCTACAGCGAGGCGAGAGAATACGCCTAACGCCGCACGAGTCCTTCCATTTTGCAGGTATAACCATCCCAATTCATACAGAAATTGGGGGGATGATACATCGGTTCGATCTTCGTATTCTTCAAGCGATCCTGAAGGCTGAATCGCCTTGAGTTCATACCGGGTTTCGGGCCCACAAGCCGTAAGGAAGAGGATTCCTACACAAACTTTCAGAGGCAGCACCACAAGGATTTTGAAATTTATCATTACAAGAAAATACGGGTAATATGCGGATAGACAATAACAAACGTCCGGCTTTCCCCGAGGGGAAACCGGACGCTAATCGAAAAGAAAAACAGTAGAGATTATTGCTGTAGACCGGCAAATACTCGGATGAAGATAAGCGAATTCGTCTCGGTTGACTCTTCGAATGCACGCCTTTCCCAGCGAAAACCGGTGTTCATCGTAAGAGAATACCCCAAATAAGCAGAACGGTTCGACAACTGTAGGGCTAAAACAGTTCCCGTAAAATCGTCTATGTAACCGGGGGGCAATATTTCGGGTCGTTTTTCAAGGTTGCGAAAGAGATTCCATTCGACACCGTACTCGAGAAAAGTCGTTGGCAAGATAAAGTACTTGGAAGTCAGCATGTAAAATTGAGACCACTCAGTGATGTCAAGTTCCGTGCTAAACGTCGGATTTATCTTTCGATAGATGCTCTTCCACCTTGGCCACAGCGATAAGTTATCCGTGATTGGAACTGGATAATCGACTTTGTTAATCATCCCTAGGAATAATCGGTCATTTTTAGTATCGGCTTCTTCACCACGTTGCTTAAAGAAGTCGTATTTAACTTTATTATACACGTTAAGATTCTTGAGACGTAAGTAGTCAAAAGTTAAATAGCCGGTATACACAAATGTGTCTTGCGTAATAAGCGGATCAACGACTTCAGTAAATCCATCTGGGTCGACCCATTGAATCACGTCATCAGCAATATCGTCCTCCACCGAACGCACATATTGAAAAACACGCGCATTGATACCGGGCCATTCCCACGTTCCGGTTGCAATAGCGTAGTCCATTTGAGCCTTCCGCTTACTGCTTATTTCATCCATAGCAGCACGGCCAACGGTCAGCTTAATGTGTTCATTCAGATGGACACCCCCGTACAGGTTGTAACCATCGCGATCCTGACGGTAGGGATAGTCTGCATAAACGTCATTTTCAAAACGGTCAATGACGTTGTTATTATTCATGTCGACGCCAAACAGGAATTCAGGAGGATCTACGTTATACCGTAAAAAGGGCTCCGAAAAGTCTGGAAGGCCGTTCGAGTTTTGGTTAAAGTCTGAAATAAAATCAGAGTTCTCATCATATCCGGGAAACACCTGGGGGTCCGCTTGACCTCCCACACCAAAAGGAGACTCGCCAAAAGCAAAGTCACCGTTTTGCCACAGGCGTTTCCAGTCCGGAAAACGGTCCTGATCATCGTTATCGTCGACCGCCTCAAACGTATAGCGATCAGGCCGCTCGTAATCTACAAAGCCGCGAGCATCCGTGATAAAGGCATTCGTCCGATACTCAGGCTCCATTCGATAGAGTTCGCCGTAGGCAAACCAGGGATAGGCATCCTGTGATGCCGTAACGTAATAAGCCATTCCATCTTGTTCGGCGAGCTCATGCTCTTGGAAGTTCTGGTTAGGAAATCGCCTATAATCGCGGCTCATTGCGATTTCAGAACGCAGGTTAAAACCCTTTACGTCGTCGATATCGAAACTAAGACCGATAATGTCTTTTCCCGTAGGCAGACCGTACTCGAAGCGAATAAAGCGCTGGTTGGAGCCGTCACTCACGTTGCCGTGCGCCCGTTCAACCAGTAGAAATACCGGTTCACCCTGACTGTTGACCTGTAGGTTAGAAGTTATATCTATCCGATAGTCGTTTGCGATAACGAGTTCAAACTCAATCTTTTCAATTTCTTGGAACGTAGTTATTTGATCATCGGGCTGCTGACGAAAATCGCGCGATATGTTGTATGTCAGCTCTAGCGTTTCAGCACCGTCTGCCTCAATAACACCCGCTCTGCGAACGCCTCCCCGAGGAGAAGGCACAATTTCGGGATGATCAACTCCGTTGATGATGATGCGCTCTGCAAAGAGCTGCGCCCCGCCGTCGCCATCCTCGGGAGAATCGTCGGACAGCCGCAGCACGATCGTCTCGACATTACCCCCGTTTTGAGCCTCTGTTAGGACGCCTTGAAGCGAATTTTCCCCGAGCTTTCTACCCGTTGAGAAGTTAGAGACATTCAGATAGGTAAGTCCAAGGTTAGAGAAGTCGCCCAATTGAACTTTAGAGTGAATACCAAACAGGTTGGTCATGTCCCCGAGAATTTGCCCCGAAGAATTTTCAAACTGAATCCGCGTACCTGGAGAAGCTAGACGAGAAGCAATAATCGTCGTCTGATACTTATCAGAAGCAAAATCCCATTGGATACCATTAAACGCAGGCTTAGAAAAGGTCAGCGGCGTCAACGTTGAACGGATTGCCTCGCCAATGGTCATTGAAGAGTAGAACTGACCTTTGGACATCGAGGAAACGACCAAATTGCTAAACCAAGAGGAATACTTGGGCCCCTTGCGCACAATACTGCCAGAAGTAGCCGGACTGTCGATGGTCCAATCAAATATCTCAAAACCGCGCGTGATATAGTTTCCATACATGTCGTATGTGCGGAAACCTTCTAGCTCGGTGGATACGTATCGCTCGTAATTTTCGCGGGCGTAGTTGCTATACTCTTCACCAGTCCATCGGTAGAAGTTGTAGAGGCTTTGTGGATATTGCCATTTTCTCATCGATGGCGTCATCGCCATATCGTAGACATCCACACCATGCGGCTCTCGCCCGGTGACAAATCCGAGGCGCTGTCCATTCGCTATATCCCCCGAAAGGACGACAGCGACTATGGCAACGTAAAAGGCGCGAAACAAACACCTCACGATGGGACCCTCCCTCTTTGTATTGCGTTTATCATTCTTTCCATTTCAACCTAGTAGGCAACGGCGATCGACCCAGCACGGACAAAGTTACCGATGCCACTCTTAACTTCCAGGACAACCATATAATTACCTGGAGGCACCGCATTACCCGCACCGTCTCTACCATCCCACTGTTCCGTATAGATTCCGCCGATCTGATCGCGATCGACTAAGGTCCGAATCACTCGCCCCGCAAGATCATATACGACGACTCTGATCGGTTTGGGCTTCGATATTTGGATGACGGTATACTCAATATCAAGCTCATCATTTACGCCATCCCCATTTGGAGTAAATACAGGAGGTGTAAACGCCACGCCGCGAACAATCTCACCCACAGATTCCTGGGTCAGCGCAACCCTAAGTGAGTTAGTCGATACATCAAAGTTTGCGTCGCCTTCGAGTACGGGCTGACCCAGAATATCAGACTGTGTATCCCATACCGTTCCGGTAAATATTGTGCCAAAAACCACGGCCGATCCGCGGAAAAGAACGCGCATCGGCACATTATTGTCGAAATCAATTCGATTGTCAGTAAACGTGATCTCGAGACTGTTATCCGTAGCCATCACGTTATTCGGCTGAACTGTTTGCAGAGGCGATCCCATTTGCAATTCGACAAATTCAGCAGGCGTTGGCGTGTCAATCCGAAGAGCATCAAACCCATTCTCGGTGGGCTGAAGAATAGTCGCTCTGATATCGTAGGCAAAAAGCACTTCTTCGCCCCCATCGATACTCGGCAAAACGACGGCATCGTCTTTATCAATAACACCAATATTCACGGGTGGATTGGGATCATCAGCCAGCGAAATCTCGCCAACAACGGCGGCGGCAGGTGGAATTGAGTGTTCTATCACAAGCGAGTCGATTCGAACCGTCTGTGCCACAGACTGGCTCTCCATTACAAATTGCAGTTGGAAAAACGATCTGGGACTGGGCAGAGGAATACGCTCCCCTGAAGAGAGAGGCAACGACCAGGCACTCCAGTTTTCGGTATCCTCTTCGATGCTTCCCTTCTTTGCAGAGGGAAGCGAATTATACACGGATTCGGTTACGACCACCTGACTTACAGCTCGCGTATTTTCGTCAATGACGCGTTCGTAGTAGACTAAGGGGGTATCGTCTAGTCCGGTCTTCATTCTCACAGCAACCGTTGTTGTTCCGTCGTCCGGTAACTCAACCAATTCCCCGTCCACCAGTTCAAGCGCCCGCTTTGCCCATGAAATGCTGCCGTAATTTGAAACGCTACCCAAATTAATTACTTTGCTGACATAAGTAGCCCTGGGCACGAATCCATTGCCATATAGTTCAAACTCGGCTATCTCAAACGGGTTACGGGACCCCACACGCAGTCGGATAAATCGAATAAACTGCTGAGGGAATTTCATTGAAAAAATGCTATTGGGATTTACTGGAATGTCGCGAAGAAGTGAGAAAAGGGGCTGCTCGTTTACGTACGAGACCCCGTCGCTGACAAATACCGTGTGTTTGCGAACAAAGTCCTCGGAAAAGGGGCGTCCATTGGCAGCCGTTCCTTCTTGTCGAGGATAAAAGCGTAAACTATCTGCAGGTACTCGTGAACCCAGGTCAAAAACAAACGCTCGACCATCCTGATCTACGCCAGCCCGCTTAAACAAGTCTTGAGTAGATGTAGCGCCATCCCCATCGATAATCGTAAGCGCCTCACCGCTTTTGAAAGCCGTATTATCCCAGAGTGCCGCATCTCCTTCACTCACCAAATCATTGGGCTTACCATAGCTCCAACGAAGCGTCGAGATAATATTGTCTTCGGGAGTAAACCCTCTAATCTGGATTGAACCTGGATTCGACTCATCGTCTATTTGGGCACGAACTTGAACGACGTCTCCCCACTGTGTCACACTACTGCCGCCAAGAACCCACTGGTCAGCAGAAACCTGAGACAGGCCCCAGGCGATACTACACATGAGGAAAAGCGCGTTCCGACATGCCGTTCTATCTATCATTGAACCGTCTCGCGCGGCTGGAGAGCCATGTAGATCTCACGATCAAACTTATACTCAAGGTCGATCGTCTCGACCGGCTCACCTTTGTAATCAAATCGAATCGCTACGTCGGGAACGCGCACAGAAAAAGCATCGACATCGTTGTGAAGCGTGGGAAACACGATGTAGCCCGAAGTCTCTTGACCGCTAAAAACCATATCGGGAGGATAAACCGTCCGGACTAGCTGGTCAGTAATAGCTTCGTACGTTCGACGCTGTGTTCCTGCGTAGGAGCGCAAATACGGACTAAAGTAGTCTTCGAGAAGGCCCTGGTCTAAAACTTCGTAGACCCGTGTATTGCTTGCTGAGATCAAGAGGGCGTTGGGATCAATAAAAACTTTAGGGAATTCGTAATTCTTCACCTTGAGCAACACGACGGTAAAACGCTGTGGCGTCCAGTCTTGCCCCCAAGGCTTCCAATCCCCGAACGTATAGGGGTTGGTCGACTCAGCTCCCCGGCTTGAGGCTGCCGCAAATTGCCGGTTTAAAAAGTCGTCTCGTAAAACTTGAAGAGAAATCTCCAAGCGATCCTTTGTGAATACAATACTACCATCATCCAAGACCGCCATACCGTCGTTTTGAACTGGAGTGGGTTCAGGCGTCGTGGCAAAGCGACGTTCTCCCACTTTGGAAACACAACCCGTCAAAGCAACAGCACATGCTGCAACCCACAAAACATTGCGCATGATTTTTGGTGATTTCATGAAATAGACCTTCCTCTTACACCCAGCGACTCGCAGGCGGGTAGGAGCATCTGGAAAGTTTCTCAGGTGAAAAGAATAAAAACATAGGTAGGGAGAGATGAAATAAACTCCATCTCTCCCTACCTATTTGAAACTGTAACCTACAAAGAATAGGTCCTAAGCCCAGAGGACTTAGTTAGCCATGCGCGCTTTCAAACGACCCCAGCTGTCTGCTTCAACAGCCGTGCCGCCGCCTGAACCGCCCGTGGCGCCTTCCGTCGGAACCGTGATAAAGTCCGAACCGTTGGAGTTGTCCTGGAACGCACCGTTGACAGGCGTGGTTCCGGGCTGCTTCTCGCGTCCAGCCTCCGGGTTCTCGGTTTCGTCAAACTGGAAGGTCAGACCGACGATCTGATCGGAAGCGAAGTTGTGACGCTGGCTGCCTTCAGGACCCGTTTTATCGTGGAAGGCCCAGAGAGCCTGCTTGACTTCGTACGTGTAGGTAACCGTGCTACCAGCGGGCTGGGTCAACGGAGTAGCGTCCGGGGGATCCAGCGTCCACCTGTAGATGAACCAAGGCTCTTCGGTCGACCACAGAATGCTTTCCTGAGGCACGTTGAAGATCCACTCGTCCTTCTGACCGGCGGCGGGCAGAATGCGAATACCGTACTGCTGACCTGAGGTCATTTCCGTTTCGTTGAAGTTCTCGCTGGAGTGATCTGGGTCAACGATGATCTCGAGAGAGTCATCGTTCCAGTATTCCTGCGGGTTCTCAACAAACAGACCCAAGGAGTCGTCCGTCACGCGGGCGAAATAGTACAGCGAGTTGTCAGGAGCAGAGCTCCATGCGACGTAGAGGACACAGTCCCAGTCGTCTTTGGCCGGCGGCCATTCGCTACCCAGGATTTCGAACATCGTGTCAGGGGTAATAGCAAAGGCCGGGTCGATCCAACCCCAGTCATCGTCGTTACCGTCAATGACCATGGCATCGGGATTGGGAACCTGCGGCATGAAATAAGAAGCCTGGTGAGCAAAAGCCACCGAAGTCGTCAACATCGCACCCATTGCAAGGGCGATACCGAGTTTCTTCATCGCAAAACCTCCAATAGCTCGGATAAGATGGTTAAGTGCCCGGGCCGAGTGCCCGGAAAAAAATCTCTACATAAAGAAGGTATACCTGCCAACTTTGAGGCGAACAACCTCCTTGTAAGAATGGCTGGAATATTTCTCTACAATTCCTTTTACTACAGGGCGACGGAAAAATACCATGCAAAAGCTCTTTAGTCAAGGTGATTGTAAATATTTTTTTCGCGTTAACCCACCCCTCCCAAAACGCTTTTTTGTCAATTAATTGACCCTTTTGTATCACCAGACAAAAATCATTGACTTTTCTTGAAAATATCTAATCATTTGATCCATCACTTTGCAACGTGTGCTCCTCAGAGAAAAATAGAAAGCGGCCCATTGTCCTCTGACAGTTCATCCTCACTCGGCGTGTCGAGACGAGCCCTTTTTTGCGGTTCTTTTTCTGCGCTCATCATAGCAGCAGGCGAGCCCTATGGCGTCCTAGTTCTCAGCGGATCTCCCATGGCTGCAGACTTTTCGGCTGGGGCTGCTCTATTTCTATTTTTCCTCCTAACGCTGTTTATCAATCCCATAGCCCATAAACTCACAGGATCCCCTTTATCTAGCGGTGAACTAGCCACAACATATATAATGATGATCGTCGCGGCAGCCATTCCATCTTGGGGATTTACGATGAACCTAATCCCTCTGTTGGGCGGTTACTTCTATTACGCCACTCCTGAAAACGAATGGGCGGCAATCATTCAACCACATATCCCACCTTGGTTGGTTCCAGAAGAACCGTCTACCATTTGGAAATTATTTGAGGGAGGGGCAAACGGTGAAAGTATTCCCTGGCAGGTTTGGATTGGTCCCCTAGCGGCATGGGGACTGTTTGTCACTACGCTGTACTGTGTTACCCTTTGCCTGCTCGTCATATTGCGCAAGCAATGGGTAGAACGCGAAAGACTGCTCTTTCCTCTGGCAACGTTACCATTGGAGATGAGCCGAACGAGTGAACACAGCGTACTAGGAGATTTCTTTCGCAATCGCCTCATGTGGCTCGGCTTTGCTATACCCGCTACGATCAACTCATTCAATGCGTTACATGCCTTTTATAACTTTATCCCCCGCATCGACCTCTCAAATAACATTCTGATCCTACGCAACTCTGTAAACCTGCTGTGCACGCCGCGATTCGAGGTGATCGGTCTTTCTTATCTACTCAGCTTAGACGTGTCCATGGGGGTATGGTTTTTTGCGCTACTGGCACTAGTACAGACCGGCTTTCAGCGCATGCTGGGCTGGAGTATCGGCCCCACACAGCCCTTCTCAGATCCAGCCCCCCCCAGCGTAGCGCACCTAGCACTGGGCGCCCTCTTTTTCCTGGTTGGTTCTAGCTTTTGGCATAGCCGTGCACATTTAAGAGACGTTTTTCGAAAAGCTTTTAGAGGAGACAGCAGCATAGATGACAGCGGGGAGTTACTTTCGTACAGAACCGCTGTTTTCGGATCGATAGCTGGATTTCTACTCTGTCTGTTCTGGCTTTCGGCCGCCGGTATGAACATACCTTCGGCTCTAGTCTTTCTATTGACGGCTCTGATAATTTTCGTCGGTTTGGCGCGCATTGTTTCCCAGACGGGACTCGCCTATGGGCGAGCCACGGTGGCCGCACCGATCTTTACCGTTAATGCATTGGGGACTGGGGCGATAGGCCCCGCAGGGCTCACCACCCTAGGACTCAGCTTTGCCTGGGCTGCTGACATACGCACCTTTGTCATGGCACAGGCTGCTACGGGGTTGAAGCTGGCAGAAGTTACCCGCTTGGAACATCGAAGACTTTTCTGGGCCATCATCCTCTCCATAGCCGTCACCCTATTTGGATCAGCTTTTGCAGTAATGCAAATAGCCCACAGCTATGGCGGAATCAACTTGACGGGGTGGCAGTTTATTGGGCTCCCTGAGTTTTCCGGCAATTGGGTCACGCGCAACATCAACAACGCACAGCCAATTGGAGTCTGGCATCTGACGTTTACGGCCATTGGAGCTCTAGTCATGTCTCTGTTGACCTATGTAAAGGCGCGATACGTAGGCTTTCCGATCCACCCCATTGGCATGACCTTAGGCCTTACCCATCCAGTCAACCACGTTTGGTTTTCAGTCTTTCTCGCCTGGCTGTTTAAGTATCTCATTCTCAAATACGGGGGAGCTGGACTCTACACGCGCCTTCGGCCGCTTTTTCTCGGCCTTGTATTGGGCGCATTCGGATCGGCGGGTTTCTGGCTAATAATCAGCGCAATAACTGGGGTTCACGGTCTCGTTTTTACACTTGGTTAGCGACCTTTCCAACTCGCCATATCACCAAGGATCCTCTATCTCCTCTACGGCGTTGGCTGTATCTGCTTCCCACGCGTCTACCGATGCGCATCCCCTATCACAAAGCACCGCGTATGCGCAACGCGTGCATTCAACGCGATCTTCACACTTGGAAAACGCCTCTATCTCATCAGGTAATGCGCATATCTCCGCTACAGACTCCTCTATAACATCGCGAACGCGTTCGTGTTCATCCGCCGAATAAGGAATGGCCCGCAGTGCATTTGGAGCATTCGCATGCCAGTAGGACAGAACGACATCGGATGGGTTCACTGGCGATTTGGGAACGAATATCCTCCCAGCTTCCACCGCTACATACAGATAGACACGCGTCTGCCAGCTCGCCTCAAATACGCTCTGGACTGGAGCTTTTAATCCCGTCTTCCAATCGGCGATGTGCATACGACCACTCTCAGTCACAATCAATCGATCAAACTGTGCAACGAGTCGATGGGAGAGGATGGGAGCAGAGAGTTGGATCTCTGAGTAGACGGTTCCCTCAGGTAGAGCAGGTGGAGTACTGTGCCAATTTTCCCACCATCGTTGCAGTAGCGCATCTTCCTCATTGCGGACCGAATCCACTAAGTCTATGCCAACGCTTTCCTGGTGTATCCAGCGGTGAAACAGCGAGCCTCTCTCAATCGCCCGCTCCCATCCAGCCATTTGGTCTGTCAGCATTGCCGGCCATTGGACCCTGCGCACATAGCGCAGCCAAAACCGTCGCCGGCAGGTGTAAAATGTCGATAGCGCGGTCTGACTGAACCGAAAGCTTTTACCCAGTGCGCCCAACGTCTCTCCGTTCGTTGATCCCTGAAAGTACACTGTATGCTACGGCCTGGTTCACGGTGCGCATGCGGCTTGCCATGGGTATATCTCGGCTCCAACTAATTGACAAATACCTGCGGGCTCGCGTGATCGCCACATAGAGCAGGCGCATGCGTTCAGCAATGACTTCAACATGAGCCATATGGGTGGCCGATAGACGACCCGGTTCCCACGCACCGATAAGTCTCAACAGTTCAGCGCGCGCCTCTTCGCCCGGATCGCCTCCTAGAAACTCATACTCACCTCGGAAATGGTCGTCTAAATCATAGGGAAACCAATCTCCATCTACTCCGACAATGTAAACCAGATCCCATTCCAACCCCTTCGCTTTGTGCAGCGTCGTGAGAGAAATACGGCCGGGACGCGGAGTAAAAAGGTCTTCATCCTCCACCAGTGAAGCCGCTTTCCCCCGAGATGCCAACGTCAACTCACGCGCGAATTCTGGAAGCCTCCAGGAGGGATTTATATCGCCCCGTCCCCGAAGAAACGCAGCCAGTTTTTGCGCTCGTGCCATATCGGCGTTGCCCATCAAATCCTGAGCTACTGCCATGAGCATTTGGTCGATAGGCAATGGCGTGGCCCTAAGCCACCTGCGCGCATACCGACAAAAGACGCCAATTGCGCGCATATCGGTGAGCGCAATCTCTCCAACTGGAGGCAGTGCATCCTCGGGGCGAGTCTCTCCTTGAGGATAGAGTAAACTTTCCGGCTTGTAGCAGCTTCGCAAGAGCGTTGAAACGCGTTCCTGGTCTCCCGAACCCTCTTCCGTTGGCCAGTAGGAACACATAGCTCGATAAGCTCCCTCCAAATTGCCACGCTTTAGAGGATCGGCCAGAAAAGAAGTAATTGCGCTTAGGGCATCACCAACTTTCCGCGCCGAATGCGCGCTCTGTAACACCTCATCGAAATCGGCGCCCGCCGAGCGCAGAACATCTGCCATTTCGTAGCCCAACCGATTGGTAGGCACCAAAATGGCCAAGGTCAGATGTGGACTACGACGACAAAATAAGCTGGCACGTCGAGCAACGTCGCTCAGCTCTTCCACTCGATTATTGTACGATCTAAACGCGATATCACTCTCTCTATCCGGCGGGTTTTGCTGAGAATCCCCACGCTCGGTAGTGCGAATTTTCTGGGCTCTAAATGCCTGATCTCGAACTTCGGTTAGTCCGTGATCAAAGCACACCCACTGGACCAAGGCATTAGCCATGTCAACAATTTTAGGGGCGCAGCGACCCGATATGGACATCTCCACGGTGCGCACACTGTCCATCTCGAGAAAGCGCCGTAGGAAACGCGGATCCGCAGCCGTAAACGTGCTCATGATCGCCTGATTGGGATCCCCAACTCGAACCCAATTCGCGCTCCCTCGTCCAAGCATCGACAGCAGGTCCTCCTGCAGCGGAACGCTGTCCTGCGCCTCGTCTTCCAAAATGATGGGCCATCGAGTTCGGAGTCGTTCACAGAGATCGGGATGGTGCTCTAGCAGGTCGACAGCAGACCACACCAAGTCGTTAAAATCGAGCCCTCCCATAGTTTCGACCTGCTGCTGGTAAAGCTGATAGATCTCTGCCCCAACGCGCAAAAAGAGGTTGAGGTCCTCTCCCCCACCAGAGGCTATTCGGGCGAGCAAATCATCCGGCTGCAGGCGACGATTTTTCGCCGTTGTAATCACCGTCCAAGCGATCGTGCGAGCAATTGAGCGCCATTCTCTCTCCCAGCGTTCGTCGTAGTAATCGCCCGGCGCCAACGCTCCCCATACCCGCGTATTGCGGCCATTCCACATACGCACCGCTTTGTCTAGGAGGTCGGAGCTAGTTCGATCGTCCAGAACGCTAAATTCGCTGCCGATTCCCGCCAGCCCCGGATTTGCGCGAACAATGCTGTAGGAGAGACTGTGCAAGGTGCGCACATCATATCCAATCTGCAGGCGCCCCATATCCTCTAAAGCTTGGCGAATTCGACTGCGTACGTTATCGACTGCCGCAGTCTGATAGGTCACGATCAGGACTTGTCCATCTCCGGCCCTTCCCTCTTTTATAAGGCGCGTTGCTAGAGCCACAATCGTCGCCGTCTTTCCGCTTCCCGGCACGGCAGAAACACCCATTAAACCACCCTCGTAATCCAGAATCTCCCGCTGCCCCTCGCGTGGAACAAATGCCTTCATCGCTCCTCCTGCAGCACCTGTTGAACCGTCATCAACAATGGACTATCCTGAACTTCATCCCGCCCCTCACGCTCACTTACACAGAGAAAAATTCCATCTCGACAGCGCAGGGCTAAGCCGCGCACCAATCGGTGCAGGTTCCGGTTGCGGAGCGAAAAGTCTACGGCATCCGTCCAGCGTTCATCGCGGTTCCATCTTCTGCTAAGCACGTAGTGATTTGTCAGGGGTTGGTGCAGTGCGTCCCACCATACGTTCGAACCCACATCTAGCCAGAATTGGTATCTAGCCACGTGATTGCTCAGCAGGTACGTATGGACGGGCGCGACCAATGCAATGGATTCAGGCGCCATGGGCACATCCCGATCAACGAGGTGCTGAGCGGCAATCACTCCAGACATGACCATTGAACTGTAGCGCGCACCTATTTCGCCCTCGGCTAAGCCAAGAGCCGGACCCGTGCGACGAAATGCCTGTGCCGAAGCTATGAGCTTGCTGTAGACAGCGGCACTCTCAGGAGCTATGTGAGAACCGGCCAGGACCTCGCCAAAAAGCCTGCGCAAGAAATGATCGAAAGGGATGGGATCGTTCGCCCTGTATGCCTGCAGCCATGATCGCACTCTTTGGTAGGGTTCGAAATACGCAGCGCCTACTCGCGCCCAACGCTGCTCTTCAACTTCTTCCCCCTCTATGAGTATCCCATTCTTTTCATCGTAAACAGCCTGCACGAGCAGGGCACTGCGCAGTCGATCCATCGGCGCAAATGCAATACAAAATACCTCTTCCACATCAAAGGGAGTGATGGATTCTCGCCATTGTGGATGGGCCAATGCAGCTAGCGTCAAACAGGCGCGAACTATCGGCTCTTCGCGCAGAGCCTCATATCGGCGGATGATGGCATAGGGTATATCTGCGGCACCCAAGGCCTCTGAAAGGAGGAAACGCAGCACCCCATCCGCATGGGGTGCGACAATCGCCATATCTCCGGGAGCGACTCCCTGCTCAATTAGGCGCGTCATCTGTCCCACCGTGGCCTTAATCATGTCTGAGCGATAGGGCACGCGTATCAGACCCGCCGC
>Ga0181587_10003233_pt1 | contig 13541 bp, 10 predicted proteins | sample 071ome_27_FD_132463 | JGI IMG/M metagenome (GOLD analysis project Ga0181587, IMG submission 132463) | Coastal salt marsh microbial communities from the Groves Creek Marsh, Skidaway Island, Georgia - 071409AT metaG (megahit assembly) | ecosystem: Environmental > Aquatic > Marine > Intertidal...
ACATGCCGCGGATGCAGATGGAGATGGGATCGAAGAACGCGCTTGTCGTGATGGATGACGCCGACCTCGATCTGGCGGTGGCCTGCGCGGTGAACGGCGCATTCGGCGGCACCGGCCAGAAATGCACCGCCTCGTCGCGGCTGATTGTGCATGGCGCGGTCCATGACGCGTTCGTGGAAAAGCTGGTCGCCGCGACGCGCGCGCTGACGGTTGGCCACGCGCTGGAGGATGGTACGCAGATCGGCCCGGTTGTCAGCGAAGGCCAGCTTGCCGAGAACCTTGATTATGTCGCGCTGGCACGGCGTGAGGGCGGCGAGATCCTGTGCGGCGGCGACCGCCTCGATCTGGCGCATAACGGTTTCTATATGGCGCCCTGCATTGTCGCCGGCACCGGCAATGACTGGCGGATCAACCGCGAGGAGATGTTCGCCCCCATCGCCTGTATCATCCGCGCCGGCTCCTATGACGAGGCGCTGGCGCTGTCGAATGACACGCATTTCGGCCTGACCGCCGGCATCATGACGCAGTCGCTGGCCCGTGCGGCGGATTTCCGACGCCGCGCCGAAACCGGTGTTGTGATGGTCAATCTGGCGACCGCCGGCACCGACTATCATGTGCCCTTTGGCGGGCGCGGCGACAGTTCCTACGGCCCGCGTGAGCAGGGCCGGTACGCCGTCGAATTCTTCACCAGCACCAAAACCGCCTATATCGCGGCCGGTGCGGTGTCATAGCCCGGCATCGCGGGTGTTGCCATGCATGTGATCGACTGCCTTCAATATTGCAACTGGTCGGAAAAGATCTTCCGGCAGATGCGCGAGGGCGGCGTCGACGCCGTTCATGTCACCATCGCCTATCATGAGATGTTTCGCGAGACGGTGGCGAATATCGAGCAGTGGAACCGCTGGTTCGAACAGTGTCCCGAACTGATCTTCCAGGGCCGGACAGGCGATGATGTGCGCCGCGCCCGTAAAGAGGGCCGCACCGCGATCTTCTTCGGCTTTCAGAATCCGTCACCGATCGAGGATGACATCGGGCTGGTGGAAATCTGCCACACGCTTGGCGCGCGTTTCATGCAGCTGACCTATAACAACCAGTCATTGCTGGCGACCGGATGCTATGAGGCCGAGGATACCGGCCTGACCCGCATGGGCCGCGCCGTTGTGGCCGAGATGAACCGGGTCGGGCTGGTCGTCGATATGAGCCATTCCGCCGAACGATCAACCCTCGACGCCATCGAGCATTCCAGCCGTCCAATCGCCATCACCCACGCCAATCCGTCCTTCTGGCACCCGGCGCGGCGCAACAAATCGGACGATGTTCTGCGCAGCCTTGGCGAGAGTGGCGGCATGCTGGGCTTTTCGCTCTACCCGCATCACCTGAGGAACGGATCCGACTGCACATTGGATGATTTCTGCGCGATGGTGGCGCAAACGGCCGAACTGATGGGGCCGGAGCGGATCGGCATCGGCACAGATCTGTGCCAGGACCAGCCTGACAGCGTCGTCGAATGGATGCGCGTCGGCAGATGGACAAAGGACATTGATTATGGCGAGGGAAGCGCCGGCAATGCCGGATTTCCGCCGATGCCGGACTGGTTCCGGGATAACAGACACTTCGTCGCACTTGCCGATGGTCTGCGCCGGCAGGGCTTTGCAGAGGACGAGATCGCGGGCATCATGGGCGAGAACTGGCTGAAATTCTTCGACACCAGCTTTGGACCTGATCATGCCTGACGGCCGCGAGACACCTGCAAGCCGCAACAGACCCGGTACCGGCGCGTTCCGGCAGGCACCGCTGCGACCACCGCAGACCGTGATGCGACTGGCGCGCATGGGGGCCTTCCACCAGAGCCGGCTCAGTTTCATGCGGGTCCTGCTGCGCCGGCTGAAGGCCGAGGGATGGGTCGTCGACAGGCCGGTCTTCGATATCAATGAAAGCGGTGTCGGTGTTGCCACCTACCGGGCGCGTGGGCCGCAGGCCACCTACACGCTGGTCGCCTTTGCGCATCAGCTTGATGATGATCAGCGTTCGGACCGGGTGATCGCCGAGGCGTGGGACGCCACCTTCACCCTGTGTGACGGCGAGGTTGACAGGGCGCAGATCGACCGGCTGGCCGGCAATGTCCCGAAGCAGGAGGCAGGCCGCATTTCCGAGAACGAGCTTGTACTGTCGCGTGCCAACAAATCGGTGCGGCTGTTCAGCCATGTCGTCGATTCGCTTGCCGCCGGGGATCAGCCCAATCCGGAGATGATCGAATCTGTCGGCTATCTGTTCCGCACCACCGCCGTCTATGGCGCCGGCAAGTTCGGCGCCGCCGACCGGGCACAATGGAGCACGCGGCCCGAATTCACCGGATCCTTCCAGCCCGAGATGCTGGCCGTATGGCTGATCCGCGCCTTTTCCATCGATATCGTGGAACATGCGGCGCGGATGAAATCACCGGCAACCGCTGTCGCCATGGACCCGGACATTCGGCGCCGGCTCGGCATTGGCAATTCCACCGGCCTTGGCATGGCGCCGTTTCTGATCAACCATCCGCGTCTGATCAACAGCTGGATCGCCGCGCGCGAAACCGCGCTTGCCAGGGTCCGTGCGGTACCCGCCGCGACGCCGTCGCAGATCGAGATGTTCCGGCAGTTGGTCCGGCGCGCGGCTCGCAATGCAAATGACTGGCATGTCGCCGATGAACGCCAGGCCGGCCGGGTTGAACGGCTTCGGGCCGATTTCGACTGGATCATGGCACGGGCGGACCTGCTGTCGCCGGAGGATGAGCTGCCATGGGACGCGCTCTATCGCGCTGGCGAGGCGGCGCTGTCGCTGGAAGGCCAGGAGGCACTTGTCTCGCTGATGTTCGAGCCCCATGCCGAACTGGTGGACGGCCTTGCCGCCTGCATGCATGCCGAGGAGGATGTCGCGCACCGGATCGACGGCGCGGTCCGCGCCGGCGATGTGCTGGCGGCGCTGGAGTCGCAATATGACTGGACCGACGGCATTGATTATGACAGCCCGGATGCGCAGGCCCGTGTCTGGTATGTGTCGGAGGAAAAGCTCGAGCCACGGCTTGGTGAACGCCATGAGGAACCGCTTGAGCCCTATGAACAGCCGCTATGCCCGGGCCGCGACGCGGTGCGCATGCGGCGCGACCTTGCCGGTTTCGACCCCGCGGACAGCCTTGGCGCGTTCCTGCTGCGGCACCCTGAACATCGGCACATGGCGCGCCGGCTGCAGATTGTCGGCAACATTGAATTCGGCGAGATCCGCGACAACACCATCGGCGCCGGCATGATCCCGATCGATCTTCTGCGCTGCAAGCTGTCCTTCTTCGGCGCGACGAAGTTCGATCCGCGTTCCGACAGGTGGCTGCGGATCACCATGTATCAGGGCGCCCCCTTCCCGGACGAGCTTGCCACGCTTGATCCCGACGATCTTGTCTATCCGCCACTTGAAGAAGCTGTCGCCACGAGATGAGCTGGTCGCTTGGCGAGACGGCGGCACTGGCCCTGAAGGCGGCGCGTGGGGCCGGCCTGTCCTGGGGCCTTGCTGAAGAGGCGGCCGGCGCGGTGTTCTGGTTGCATCAGCGCGGCCTTCCCGGCGTTTCCGCCCTGTGCGGCTATCTTGATGCCTGCGGGCATGATCGGCCCGGCGAGGAGGCGCTCTGCCCGCTTGTTCTTGGCACCGCGCTCAGCGACGGCACGCATCCTGTCCCGGACACGGTGGGGGACCAGCTTGATCTCGGACCCGTCAGATCGCCTCTGCTGCTGCTGCCCTTCCTTGCGACAATACCGCCCGGCACAGTCTGGGTTGTGGCACCGGGGCTTGGTGACAACACCCCCGATGAGTGGCACAGCGGATGGCTACGGGGCAGCGCGCCCTGCCAGTTGCGGCGCGGCACAAATTCACAGATCGACCCCGGCCGTGCCGGGCAGACCCGCCTTCCCGACCATTTCGCCTGCTGTATCGACCGTCTGACCGTCTATGCGCACCGCACCTACGCGCCGGCAACCAGTCAGTCACGCCTTGCCGGCGCCGGTGCCGGGCTGACCGACAATGACTGAAACCGGTCAGATTTCCGCGCCGGCCCGCCATTCGCGCCAGCGCAGCACGAGCGTCGCGCCAAGCTTCGCGATGGGTGCCGGCGGCAGCTTCACCGGCGCATCATAGGACAGCAGATCCTGCACAATCGGCGAGTTCGACCGCGTCGCCAGCTCGACCGCGCCGATGCCGGCCAACGTGCCCTTCGCCGTGCCAAGCCCGTTCTGGCAGCAGGCCGAGAACATGCCCGGCTCGACCTCGCCAAAGGCCGGCACCGAATTGCGCGACAGGCACAGCCGTCCACCCCAGCTATATTCGAGATCGACGCCGGCCAGCATCGGGAAGCGGCGCCGGAACGCCTTTTCATGGTCGCGGCGGAACCGCGAGATGCGCGCCCCGTCAACCTCCATCGACGGATCGAACGTCCAGCGGTTGCGGATAATGATCCGGCTGCCGCCAATGCCGGTGTGGCGTCGCACTGTCGATCCCATCGGGTCAGCCGGGGTGATGCCCCAGGCCGGCAGCCCGCCAAGGCGCACTTGCTGCTCACCGTTCAGCGCCGTCGTCATCGAGGCGTAGGTGAAGACATGCATCAGGCGCTGCCGGAAGAACCCGAAACTCTCGGCATGGCCATTCACGGCCATCACGATCTTGCCGGCAGTGACGGTTGCCTTCGGCGTCATCACCTTCCACCTCTCGCCCTCGCGGCTGAAGCCGGTCGCCGGGCTTGCCTCGAAAATTGAGACGGGCGATTTTTCACGACTGGCAAGCCCGGCCGCCATCTCGCGAATATAGAGTGCCGGCTGCAGCATCACCGCGCCGGGAAGGAACAGCCCGGAACGGTAGGTGTCGGTGCCGGTCATTTCGGCCATCTCGCTTGCCGACAATTTGGTGTGGGCCTCGCCAAGCGTGTCGAGTTGCGCCGCGTAGGCATTGTTATGCGCCTCGCCCCGTGCGTTGACGGCGCCGTTGATTCTGCCAGTCGGGCTGACCGCCTCGGCCGGCATTTCATATTCGGCGGCACAGCTCCTGGCGAAATTCTGCGCGTGGCGATTGAGGTTGATCTGCAGCCTGTCACCCTCGGCGCTGCCGGCATAGCCGTCACCCGACAATTCATGCGGCAGATCGATCATGAACCCTGAATTGCGGCCGGCCGGCCCTTCGCCGATCCGCGCCGCCTCCAGAAGCACGATCCGGTCACCGCCGCGAAGCTCGCACAACCGTTTCGCGGCCGACAGCCCGGCAAAGCCGCCGCCGATCACCAGCCAGTCGGCGCTGATGTCGCCCTCAGCCTCGGGGTATGACGGCGCCGGTCCGAGAATCGCGTTCCATCCCGTGACCCCGGTATCGCGCGGCAGCCTTGTGATCTGTCGTTTCAGGGTCAATTCCGGTCTCCCACCAACTTGTGTGTGGACTGCATTCTCTGTTCTAGTGGGATGGGTCCAGCACAGGAAGCGAATTCATGAGTGAAGCAGCCCCCCAGGAGCAGCGCCGCCGCGGCGGCAGACGCGAGAGGCGCGATCTTCGCACACGCCCAGACCATGAGATGCTGCCGAGCCTGACAGGCAGGCTGCCGCTGACCGAGCCCATGGATGCCGAGCAGATCGCGCGAATCGACAGTGCCTCGCTTGATATTCTGGAGGATGTCGGGGTCGTGTTCCGCGACGATATCGCGCTGGAGGACTGGCGGCGCGCCGGCGCCGATGTGCGCGGCGAACGGGTGCATCTGGACCGGGCGCTGGTGAAGTCGCTGATCAGCACCATCCCATCCACGATCACCCTGCATGCCCGCAATCCGGACAAGAGCGTCACGCTTGGCGGGCGCCAGTCGATCTTTGTGCCGATGACCGGCGCCCCCTATCTTCGCGACCTTGAGGATGTACGGCGCGCGCCGACGCTCGACGATCTCGCCACCTTCCACAAGCTGTCGCACATGCTGCCGGCGATGCATTCCTCGGCGCACCATATCGTCGAGCCGATGGACCACCCGATCTCGCACCGGCATCTGCGGATCACCCACTCCTCGATCCTGCATTCGGACAAGACCTTCATGGGCATGACAACCTCGGGCCGGAATGCCGAGGATGTGCTGGATATGGCCACGATCCTGTTCGGCGCGGCGTTTCTCGAGACCCATGCGGTGGTGGTCGGCAACTGCAACGGCAATCCGCCGCTTGTCTGGGATGAGACGATGCTGTCGGCGATGCGCGCCTTCAACCACCGCAACCAGCCGGTTCTCTGCTCGCCTTTCGTTCTTGGCGGGGCGAACACGCCGGCCTCGACCGTGCCGACGGTGGCACAGCTCAACGCCGAGGCGCTGTCAGCGCTTGCCTACACACAGCTGATCCGCCCCGGCTGCCCGGCGATCTATGGTCATTACCTGTCGACCGTGTCGATGCAGTCGGGGGCGCCGATGGCGGGCACGCCCGAGATCAGCCTGATGAATTTCATGATTGGCCAGATGGCGCGTCATTACGGTATTCCCTGGCGGACCTCGAACACGCTTGGCGGAGCCAAGACGCTGGACGCGCAGGCAGGTTATGAATCGGCGACGACGCTGATGGCGGTGCTGATGTCGGGGGCGAATTATATCTGGCATTCGGCCGGCTGGAACGAGGCCGGCATGCATTGCTCGATGGCGAAATTCATTGTCGATGCTGAGCAGTGCGCGATGGGGTATCGCATGGCCGAGGGGCTGAACTGGGATGATTTCGACGAGGCACTTGCCGCCGTGCGCGATATCGGGCCGGGCGGACATTATCTTGGCCACCCGCACACGCAGGAAAATTTCCAGCAGGCCTTCTTCATGCCGCGTATGTTCGACAATAATTCCTACGAACAATGGATGGCGGAAGGCGCGCGGGATGTGACCGCGCGGGCGCTGCAGACGGCGAAATCTTTGTTGCAGTCCTATGAGGCGCCGCCGCTCGACCCGGGGATCGACGAGGCGCTTCGCGACTATATCGCCCGCCGCGAGACCGAAATCCCGGCCATGGACGCGCTGAACCAGGAATTCTGAGGCCCCCGGCAACTTTTTCCTTGCGATATTTTCGTGGTTCCACATGGCCGCATTTTGCGGTTTCATGATGGCTGGGAACGGCATCAGTGACAGGGCAATGGCACCATCCATGAGCAATCTGCAGGGTAACACGCCGCAGCAGGCCTCGCCTCAGCACGCCTCGCCTCAGCACGCCGGGCACTGGTATGAAATCCTCGCCGAGATGGTGGTCGCCGAGGGAGTGCGTGACGTTTTTGCGCTGCTTGGCGATGCCAACATGCATATGGCGACGCATCTTGCCACGCTTGGCACGCGCATGGTCCATGTCCGGCATGAACATTGCGCCGTCGCGGCGGCGATGGCCTATGCCCGCAAGACCGGGCGGGTTGGCGTGGCGACGGTGACCTGCGGGCCCGGCCTGACGCAGTTGATGACAGCGCTACCGGCGGCGGTCCGCGCAGGCATCCCGCTGGTCGTGCTGGCGGGAGAAGCCCCGCTTGGCAGCGCCTGGTATAACCAGGCCATCGAACAGGCGCCGTTGGTTACCGCCACAGGTGCCGCCTATCACAGCCTGCATCATCCCTCCCGCTTCGCCATTTCGATCCGTGATGCCTTTCTGCAGGCGCGCATGGAAGGCCGGCCGGTCATTGTCGGCATTCCGTTTGACCTGGCGGAAAGCGTGGCCACCGCCAATACTTCCCTGCCAGCCCCCTCGGCGACGATGATGCCGCCATCGGTGCCGCTGGCGCCCGCCCCCGACGGCGTCGCCACCGCGCATGACATGATCGCGGCGGCGGACAGGATCGTCGTCATGGCCGGGCTTGGCGCCGTGGCAGCCGGGGCCGGACCAGCCTGCGCCGCGCTTGCCGACAGGCTTGACGGGCTGCTTGCCACGACGCTGCCGGCCCGCGGCATGTTCCATGACCATCCCTTCAACCTGAATGTCGCCGGCGGGTTTTCCTCCGAGATCGCCCGTGAATGTTTCGCCAAGGCCGAGCTGGTGATCGCCGTCGGCGGATCGCTTGCGCGGCATAATTCAGACGATGGAAAATTGTGGCCCTCGGCAAAGGTGCTGCAGATCGACATTGCCCCCGCCATGCATGTTCAGGGGCGACATGCCGCCGATGCGACGCTTCGCGCCGATGCGCGCCTCGGGGTGGAGGCGCTGCTTGCCGGGTTGGATCAACGGCCGGCGAGATGGCGCAGCGACGCGCTGGCCGCCGACATCGCCACGCGTCCGTTCGACAGCGCGGTATTCACCATTGACGACGGCACGCTGGATCCGCGGGAGGTGGTGGCGGCGCTCGAGGCGCATCTCCCGGCCCAGTGCCAGCTGGTCAATTCCTCGGGCCATTGTTCCTGCTTCCTTGCGCATATGCCGTCACGACCGCAGTCACATTTCCTGACCATCCGTGAATTCGGCGCCATCGGCAACGGCATCAGCTTCGCCATGGGCGTGGCGGCGGCACATCCGGAAGCACCTGTCGTGCTGTTCGATGGCGATGGCAGCCTGATGATGCATGTGCAGGAGCTCGAGACGATCCGCCGGCACGGGCTGCGGGTGATCATCTTCGTGATCAATGACGGCGCCTATGGATCGGAGATCCACAAGCTCCGCGCCGACGGGCTTGCCGATGACGGGGCGGTGTTCGGGCGTCCCGACTTCGCCGCCATCGCAAGCGGGTTCGGCGTCGCCGGACACCAGCTTGACGATCTTGCGGCGCTTCCCGCGCTGATTGACGAGGTGATCGCGTCGGGGGGACCGGCCGTCATTGACGTGCCGGTGTCCGACAAGGTGATTTCACCGGTGATCCAGCGCTCACATGGCTGATCGGCGCGCCTCGCCGGCATCGGCAAGAAGCGCCGCGAACCGATAGATGGCGTGGACGAATTTCGAGAAGGGCAGCACCAGGAAAAAGGCGTAGACAACGCCGAGATGCACCGCCAGCGCCAGCCCCATGAAGCCGGTCTCCCGCACCGCCAGCAGGATGAGGCCGGTGGCGCTCACCCAGAACAGAAGCCAGATGAAGGCATAATCCATCCCAAGGCGTGACAGCGGCCGCACGGCCGGTTCCATCCGCCGCTTTTCGCGCCACAGCCCGGCCGTGCCGACGCACAGCATCACGCCGCCAACCGTTCCCAGCACCACCGGCAGTTCAAAATAGCCATAGGGCGCCTCGCGCCCCAGCACATAATGGTAGAGCGTTCCCGTGCTGGTCGCGGCGAAACACAGCATGAAGCCGTAGAAGGTCAGGTGATGGTAATGGCGGCGTGCGAGACTGCCGCGGTCATCGGCGCCCGGGCACCCGCCGCCATTGCCGCTGTTGTCGCCACCAAGATTGCGCATCGTGGCGGTGGCCCGCAGCGCGTCCGACAGCGCCGGCAGCCCGCCCCACCGTGCGCCGGTGGCCCGCCAGTACCGCCGCCAGCCGATGATGAAGGACAGGATGACGAAAGCCGAAATACCCAACGGAATGCCGGCCATTACGGTATGCGGCATCAATACATAGAACGCGCCCTCGCCGAGATGAACGCCCCAGAACAGATGCGGCGCGATCATCGCCAGCATCAGCCCAATGGCCAGCGCCAGACCTATTGTGGTCGCCATCGCCACGACGAGGCCATTGCGGTCGAACAGGCCGGCAAGCGGCCCCGGCCAGGCAAACTCGCGCCAGCTTGCGGCGCGGCGCTCGGCAAGGGTGTGCGGGACATTGACAGCAAATTCATGCGGCGGCGCATATTGGCAGGCATGGTAGCAGGCGCCGCAATGGTGGCAAAGATTGGCCAGGAAGGCGGTGTCCCCGACATCGAACAGCCGCCGCCTTTCCATCGCCGGGAAGACCGCGCAGAACCCCTCGCAATAGCGACAGGCATTGCAGATCTGCATGATTCGCGCGGTCTCTTCATGCGATTCGGCACTAGCAAGGCGGGCGAGATTCAGATCATCCATAGGTGACGGTCCTCTTTCATGGGTTTCAACCGCGGTTCAGCTGTCGGGCCGCCTCGGCGCCGGCGATGCGCCCGAACACGGCGCCGATGGTCATGCCGATACCGGCAAGATAGCCCTGCCCCAGCACATTGCCGGCCATGATCTCGCCGGCCGCGAACAGGTTCGCCGATGGCCGCCCATCCTGCATCAATATCTGCGCCGATTCATTCACCTCGACCCCCATATAGGTGAAGGTGATTCCGGGGCGCAGCGGAAAGCCATAGAAGGGCGGTTTGGCGATCGGCGCCGCCCAGTTGGTTTTTTCCGGCGACAGACCGCTGGTGCCGCAACCATCAAGGACCGACTGGTCAATCGGGCCCGGTGGGCAGGCGGCATTGAACGCGTCCACCGCGGCGCGGGTCGCTGCCGGGTCCAGCTCCAGCTTCGCGGCAAGCCCTTCGATACTGTCCTCACGTATCGGCGTGAAGACCGAGGGCATGAAGCGGTCAACGCCAACTGAATCAAGAATGGCATAGGCAATCTGGTCCGGCTGCGCGGCGACAAGCCGGCCCCAGATGGCATAGCGTTTAGGCCAGAAATCCTCGCCCTCATCATAGAATCGTTCCGCGTCCCGGTTGAGGACGATGCCAAACGGCACGCCATCGATGCGGCTGGCGATGCCGCCGTCGAATTTCGGCGCGCGCGCGTCAATGGCAACAGCGTGGCACTGGTCAAGCGCGCCGACCGGCCGCGCGCCATGGTCAAGCAGGCTTCGCAACACCGTTCCGGTATTGTGCGGCGTGCCCCGTACCAGGAAATTCCGCGCCGCCTCACCCCACCCTTCGGCAAGCCAGTCGAGATTGGCCTCGAACCCGCCGGCGGTGGTGATCACCTTCTTGGCCTGCAGTTCCCGGCCATCGGCAAGCGTGACGCCGTCGCAATAGCCATCCTCCATCCGCAGGGTTGTCACCTCCGCCTCATAGAGGAACCCCACGCCAAGCCCCTCGGCATGACGGCACAGGCTGTTCAGCAATGCGCGGCCGCCGCCAAGAAAGAAGGCGTTGGTGCGCCCGAGATTGAGCGTTCCGGAAAGCGCAGGTTGGAACCGCACGCCGCGAGCGCCAAGCCAGGATGTGAGTTCGGCCGATTTTTCCAGCGTCAGGCTGGCAAGCTTTTCATTGGTGATGCCGCGGGTGACCCGCATCAGATCATCATAATATTCCTCGAAACTGTAGGCATCAGTCAGCACATCTGTCGGTTCTTCATGCATCGCCCGCAGATTGCGCGTGTGTCGCGTGTTGCCGCCGCGCATGTCGCGGCCGGCCACCTCGATGACCAACACACTGCACCCCGCCTCGGCAGCGGTGATGGCGGCGCAGAGCCCGGCGTTGCCGGCGCCGATCACCAGCACGTCCCACAGATGCAAGTGAGGGTGTGAAAGGTCATTGTCGAGGTTTGTATACATATGTATACAGGTACGTGATGAAACCAATGGAAGTCAAGAATGCTGGCGTCATAAACTGGTCGGCGGTCACCGATAGTCTGCCGGTAACGGCCGATCACCCAGGCGCGGCGCCGGCGCGCCTCCGCCGGCTGATCCTGACCGCCATCCAGTCCGGCGCGCTGGCGCCGGGAGCCCGCCTGAAGGAGGTTGATCTTGTCGCGGCGCTGGCGGTAAGCCGCACGCCGCTTCGCGAGGCGCTGACACGGCTCCGTGCCGAAGGCATTCTCGAGCGTGACGAGGATGGTTTGCGCGTGCGCCGACTCGACTGGCGCGATGTGCGCAGCCTGTATGAGCTCCGCGGCACGCTGGAATCGATGGCCGCCAGGCTGGCGGCGCAGAATGCCGGCAATGCCGAGCGCAAGGTCATAGCCGACATCTGCGAGGCGGAGGCGGGACTGGTTGCGAACAACGCCGAACCGGACCGGCTGGCGCGCCATAACCGTCAATTCCACAACGCCATCCTGCAGGCGGCCGGCAACCGGTTCCTTGCCGAGAGCCTGGCGCACCTGTCTCGGCTGATGGTGCTGCTTGGCGCGACGGCCTATTCGCTGCCGGCACGGGTCGCCGCCATCCGCAGCGAGCATGAAGTGATTAATGGCGCGATCCAGAAGCGTGACCCGCAAGCCGCCGCCGACGCCATGCTGCATCACCTCGATACGGCGCTGGCGGCGCGATTGTCGCTTCTCAGCCTGACCGTCGATACCGAGCCTGACTGACATGGCGTTGCTCCAGACCATCTTCCCGGCCTGGCTGACCACCGACATCCGCCGTCTGGTCGTCACCTTTGCCGTCGCGCTGGCCAGCGGCTGGGGATTCTTGCAGATCGGTGTTCCGGCCCCCTATCTGATGGGAAGCCTTTTTGGTGTCTGGATCGGCGGCGGGCTTGTCACGCGCCTGCAACCACATCTTGGCGTTGCCCGCTGGTTCCACAAGCCGGTGGTGCTGGGGCTTGGCGTATTGATCGGCGCCACTTTCAACCAGTCAGTTCTGGCGCAGGCCGAGAAATGGTCGCTGACGCTTGTTGCTATGGTGTTGACAACCCTTGTCGTCACGGTGATCGGCTATCAGTTCCTGCGCAGGTTCCGTGGATATGACCCGCGCCTCGCCATCCTGTGCAGCGTGCCGGGCGGCCAGGCCGAGGCCATCGCCATGGCCCGTGAGATGGTCGACCGCGACTATGTCGTGGCGTTGTTCCATCTTGTCCGTGTCGTTGTCGTCTTTGTCTCTACACCGCTGCTGCTACGCCTGATCGAGGGGCAGGCGGCTGTCGACAAATCCAATGTCGCGCTACTGACGATGCCCAGCATCATCGACCTGCCGGTAATGGACATCATCATCTTCATTCTGCTTGGCGTTGTCGGCATGCTGATGGCGCGTGGGCTCCGCATCCCGATGCCATTCCTGATCGGCCCGGTCGGGCTTTCAACGCTGTTCCACCTGATGGGGTGGGCCGACCTGCCACGGGTCAATGAGTTCGTGATCCTTGCGCAGCTGGCCATCGGCGGCGCCGTCGGCGCGCGCCTCGCCAAGGTGCCGTTCCGCGAGCTGCTTGGCTATCTGAAGGATGCCTGCGCCAACACGGCGGTGATCCTCAGCGCCTATCTTCTGGCGACGGTGGTGATCGCCAAGACAACCGGCATCAGCTTTCTCGCCGCCTGGCTGGCCTTTGTGCCGGGCGGCCTTTACGAGGTCACGCTGCTGGCGCTGATCTTCGGCTTCGATGTCGCCTTTGTCGCCTTTCACCACACGGTGCGGGTGATGCTCATCTTCCTGTCGCTGCCGACTCTGGCCTTCCGGCTTGGCGGCGATTCCAGCAAGGCGCGCGATCAGGCTAGCGGGCCACCGCCTCGGGATTGATCATGTTGATCGGGGCGCCGTCGCGCCAGGCCACGACCTGATCAAAGATATCGGCGAACTGGATCTCGAACTCATCCTCGGTCACGAAACCGATATGGGGTGTCGCGACAAGCCGCGGATGCGTCGCCAGCGGATCGTCGGCCCAGGTGATCGGCTCTTCATCGAACACATCGATCGCCGCCTTGCCGGGGCGGCCGGCATCAAGCGCCGCCTTCAGCGCC
>Ga0181587_10003244_pt1 | contig 13522 bp, 9 predicted proteins | sample 071ome_27_FD_132463 | JGI IMG/M metagenome (GOLD analysis project Ga0181587, IMG submission 132463) | Coastal salt marsh microbial communities from the Groves Creek Marsh, Skidaway Island, Georgia - 071409AT metaG (megahit assembly) | ecosystem: Environmental > Aquatic > Marine > Intertidal zone...
GCGCCGTCGGCATCCTGACCCGGGGCTCGGCGCTGCACCTCAGCGGTGACCAGCATCTCGCGAGCGTCATCCGCTATGGGATCGACCGGCCGGGAGATGCCGGGATCGCCTTCGGAGGCCCCTCGGTCGCGAACACCTGGCCCCGTCGGTGGTTCCCCTCCACTCCCGGCCTGAACCGCGCCCCCGGCGCTCCGGCGTACACCGGTGACTTCCTGGACGGCTTCGGCAACCCGATGCGCGTCCTCGCCGTCGCGAACCCGGCGAAGACCGGCCGGGAGCCCGCGCTCCTGCACGACCGGGTCCCCGGGTTCGCCCTCGTCCGCCTCGACCCGGGAAGCTCATCGGTCACCCTGGAGTGCTGGCCTCGCGGCGTCGACCCTCTCGACCCGGAGGCGCAGCAGTACTCCGGCTGGCCGATCACGATCTCGGCGCGGGAGCTCGATGGGCGGGAGCCCTGGGGGACCCTCATCCCGGTGACCTCTCCTCCCGATCGCGCCGTCCCCCTCGTCGTGCGCGTCCGTCGGGAGCCGGGCGGCGAGATCATCGCGGCGCGCCGCCTCGCTCCCGGGGAGACCTGGCACCCCCCCGTCTTTGAGCCGGGGACCTACACCGTCGAGAGCGGCGACGGGGAGGGGCCCTGGCGGGTGAGCCGGGGTCAGGGCGCCGTTCCCCGCCGCTGACGGCTCGCGATCCGCCGACGCGGGGGCAGAGGGACGGACGAGGGGTCGGGGGGGCCGATGGGCGGAAATCCCCGCCCCCTGCGGTACGATGGAGAGCGCGGACCTCCGCCGGCTGGGGGGTGTCCCCCGCCGGCCGCTCGCACCCGCCTTCTGCCGAGGAGCCCCCGATGTCCCTCACTCCCGCCCACTCCCGAAGAGCGGCAGCGACCGCGCGCGGGGCGGCCGGAGGGCGGACGCTGCTGCCTCTGCTGGGGGTGCTCATCCTGCTGGCTTCGCCGGTCGTGGCGAACGACCCGTCCTCGGCGAGGGGGGCATCCGCCCCGCTCCCCCGGAGCTCGGTCCATGGACTCCGGATCCCCGATCGACTGGCGCTCATCATGGAGGAGCCGGGTCCCCGGCTCCCCGACTCCCTTGTGTCCACCCTCGCCTCCCATCGGAGTCGGGCCACCCTCGCGGAGGGGCACCCGCGCCTCTGGTTCATCGAGCTCCCCGCGGAGGAAGCGCCGGTGCAGCACCGCGCTCAGCACCGTGCACAGCGCCGGGAGCTCCTCCGGGAGCTCCGAGCCCTCCCCGAGGTCCGGTGCATCGGTGAGGTCCATGAGAACTCCGCTGCGGTCGGTCTCCGCGAGCCGGTGCTCGTGATTCCGCTCCCGGAGCTCCTCGTCGAGCTCTCGTCGGGAGCATCGAGGGAGGAAATCGCGGCGCGACTCGCGGCGATCGGGCTCGAGCACGTCGCCCACTTCCCCTCCCTCCGGGGAGGCATCCTCCACCTCCGGCATGGAGGTCTCCCCGCGGAGAGCGCCGCTCTGGCCGCGCAGATCTCCGGTTGGGACGGGATCCACAGCGCGGAGGTGAACGTCCTCGAGGGCTTCCCCCCCCTGAGCATTCCGAACGACCCTCTCTTCCCGCAGCAGTGGTCTCTGAGGAACACGGGCCAGGGAGGGGGCTGGACCCCCGGCGCCGATCTGAACGCTCCCTCCGCGTGGGACCTCGCCACCGGCGACCCCTCGGTGACCATCGCGATCATCGATGAGGGGGTCGATGTCACGCACCCCGACCTCGCCTCTCGGGTGTTGCCGGGGCACGACGCCACCGACCAGCCCTCCCCCGCCGCGATCCCCGGGAACTGCGCCCCCGCGGACGAGCACGGCACCGCGTGCGCGGGGATCGCGGCCGCCGCCGGGAACGACGGCGCCGGCATGACGGGTGTCTGCTGGAACGCCTCGATCCTGCCGGTGCGGGTGGGCTACGGCGCCTACTGGTCCCAGCTCTCGTGGCAGGTCGATGCGATCACCTGGGCCGCGGATCAGGGCGCGGACATCCTCTCGAACTCCTGGGGGAGCTCGATCCCCTCCGCGTCGGTCCGCTCCGCCATCGAGTACGCGACGACGAGCGGCCGCGGCGGACTCGGCGCCGTCGTCCTCTTCGCCGCGGGAAACAGCGACGGCCCGATCGTCTACCCCGCGAAGCACCCCGCCGCGATCGCGGTCGGAGCGAGCAGCCCCTGCGACGAGCGCTGCAGCCCGGCCTCCTGCGACAACGAGGTCTTCTGGGGGAGCTGCCACGGCCTCGAGCTCGATCTCGTCGCCCCCGGAGCGGCGCTCGTGACCGCCGACAATGTCGGTCCCGCGGGGGGTGGCGCCGGGGACTACCTCTTCGGCTTCAACGGGACCTCCGCCGCCTGCCCTCATGTGGCGGGCGCGGCCGCGCTCCTGCTCTCCCTCCGCCCCGACCTCGATGCGGTGCAGGTGCGGAGCCACCTCATCTCCGCCGGACGCGACCTTGTCGGAGTCCCGGCCGAGGACACCAGCGGCTGGGATCCGTACATGGGCTGGGGGCGTCTCGATCTCCGCCTCCTCCTCGAGTCCGCGCTCGGGCCCGCTCCCCCCGGGAGCCTGACCTGCACGCCGAGCGGCACCGCCGTCCTCCTCGAGTGGACCGTCCCGCCCGGTGTCTCCTACGACCACTACGAGCTGCGGCGAAACGGAGATCTCATCGCCGCGGTCCCTGGCGACGCCCTGCTCCACACCGAGCCCGCGCTCCCCCCCGGGAGCCATCAGTACGCTCTCCGCGGCGTCGCCTCGGGGGTGCGCACGCCGATGGCGACCTGCACGACCTTCGTCTCCGGCGGAGCGAGCGATCTCGTCTGGACCCCTCCGACCGCGGTCGGTCCGGTCGACGGCGGGGCGGCGATCTCCGCCGCGCTCATCGCGAACGGCCGTACCCCCGTGGCGACGGAGGACCTCCTCTCCGTCGGTGACCTGGACCCCTTCTCCCGGATCTGGGTCACCCTCGGCACGAGCCCCGCGAAGCATGTCCTGAGCGAGCCCGAGGCGGCGCTCCTCCTCGACTACCTGACGAACGGCGTCGGAGGCTCGAGCCTCTACCTCGAGGGCGCCGACACCTGGGTGGAGGATCCCGTGACGAGCCTCCATCCGCTCTTCGGGATCGACGGGTCCTTCGGGGGCCTCGCCGACCTCGACACGATCACCGGCGTCGACATCGGCGTCGCCGATCTCTCCGGACTCTCCATGGACTACGACGGGGAGAACAGCTCCATCGACCGACTGATCCCCGTCCCTCCTGCGGCGACGCTGTTGCGGAACGGACCGACGAGCGTCTACGACGTGGCGATCCACCGGGAGACTATCGAGTATCGCACCATCGGGGCCAGCCTCGAGTTCGGGGGGCTTCAGGAGAGCGGGGGAGCGACCCGAGCCGCAGTGATGGCGGAGCTCCTCGCGGCGCTCACCGGACCCTCGACCCCGTTCCTGCGCGGGGATGCGGACGGCAGCGGATCGATCGATGTCGCCGACGCGATCCTGATCCTGGAGCAGCTGTTCCTCGGAGGCGGCAGCAGTTGCCTCGACGCGCTCGATGTGAACGACAGCGGCAGCCTGAACATCGCCGATGCCATCGCGGCCCTCGGATACCTCTTCTCCGGCGCCGCTCCCCCCGCTCCGCCCTTCCCCACCCCGGGCCCGGATCCGACCGACAACGACCCGCTCGACTGCGCCTCCTGGCCCTGATCCCCCGGGAACCGATCCCCACCCCGCCGGGATCACCGGGGCTGCCGGGCGCTTCGTGCTATCCTCCGCGCGGAGGCGCCGGACCGGCAGGCGCCCCTCCGGCCGTCCCCCTCCCCGGTGCGAGGTCTCCTTGAAGCGCTCTTCCGCCCATCGCCCCTTCGTCGTCGTCGGTGGAGGCGTCTCCGGCCTCGCCGCGGCGGCGACCCTCGTCGGCGCCGAGCCCGCCTCCGGCATAGCGGTGATCGTCTGCGAGCGCGAAGGCGAGCTCGGCGGCAAGGCGCGGACCCTCGAGCTCGACGACTTCCGGATCGAGACCGGCCCGGTCACCTTCCTCGATGACACCCCGGCCCTCACCGAGTGCATCCGCGCGGCGGGACTGGAGGAGGAGCGGGTGCGGGCGCAGCGGGTCGCCGGGCGTCGCTTCCTGATCCGCGCGGGGAGGATGCGGGAGGTGCCGGCCCACCCGCTCCGGTTCATCCGATCCGGGCCGCTCGGACTCCCCGGCCTGCTCCGCCTCCTCGCCGAGCCCCTCGTCCCCCGCGCCGCGCCGGACCGTGTCCGGGATGAGACGGTGGAGGCCTTCGCCCGCCGCCGACTCGGGGCGCGCGCGGCGGAGCGCCTCGTGACGCCCCTCGTCCGCGGGGTCTGGGCGGGGGATCCCGCGCAGCTCTCCGTGGTCTCCGCGTTCCCCCGCTGGGCGGAGCTGGAGCGAACTCACGGCTCCCTGCTGCGGGGGATGCTCGCCCGACGACGCGGAGGCGCGGCGGGGGCGGAGCCCCGGGAGCCGGGGAGCCGCGCGCCGAGCTCGTTTCGCGGGGGAATCGAGGCGCTGCCGCGCGCCCTCGCCGCGCTCCCCGGAGTGGAGGTGCGTCTCCGCACGACCGTTCGATCGATCACCCGGGCAGGGCAGGAGTGGAGGGTCGAAGGGTCCGTCGGGCCTCCCATCGAGGCGGCCGGTGTGATCCTCGCCGGGGAGGCGCGACCGATGGCCGCGCTGCTGGCGCCGACCGCGCCGCGGACCGCCCAGGCCCTCCGCACCCTTCACTCACCGCCGGTGACGATCGTGGCCCTCGGCTACCCCGCCGCCTCGGCGGCGCGGTTCCCGGAGGGATTTGGCGCCCTCGCGGCCCCCGGCGCCGGCGTACGGCTCCTCGGCACCCTGTGGGATGGGAGGATCTTCCCCGACCGCTCCCCCCCCGGCCAACTCCTCGTCCGGGTGATCTACGGGGGATCGGTGGACCCCGAGAGCGCGGCGCTCGACGACGACAGGCTCGCGGCGCTCGCCCACTCCGAGCTCGATCGTCTCCTCGGACTCCCCGAGCCCCCCCGGCTCTCCCATGTCATCCGGTGGTCCGAGGCGATCCCCCAGTACGACCTCGCTCATCTCACCCGGCGGGAGACGGCGGAGGAGGAGCTCGCTTCTCTGCCGGGACTGGAGCTCGCCGGGACCGCGCTGAGCGGCGTCTCCTTCGGGAAGGCGGTCGAGGCGGGGACGGCGGCGGCGGCGCGGCTCCTCGCCACACGGGCGAGGGGTGCGTCCGCCCCGGGTCCCGACTAGCGGCGGGCGGTGGCGTCAGGACTTGCGGCGGGAGCGCCTCTCCTGGGTGCGCTGGCGACCCTCCGAGAAGCGGCGACGCTCCTCATCGTTCTGCGGGTCCACCGGGGGCACCGTGGTCGGGCGGCCATCCTCGTCGAGGGCGACGAAAGTGAGGTAGGCGCTCGAGGTGTGGGTGAGGACCCCGGTGTGCGGGTGTTCCCCGAGCACCTTGACCCCGACCTCCATCGAGGTGCTGCCGGTGCAATTCACCGAGGCCTTCAGCAGCATGAAGTGTCCCTCGGGGATGGAGTGCAGGAACTCCACATGGTCCATGGCGGCGGTGACCACCGGTCGGCGGCAGTGGCGGATCGCCGTCATGGCGCAGATCAGGTCCATGGCGTGGAGGACCTTGCCGCCGAGGACGTTCCCGTGGGTGTTCGTGTCGTTGGGCAGGATCAGCTCCCGGGTCTCGACCTGACTCTCCGCCGGCGCCCGCGGCGGTGGGCTCGCCCCTCCCTTGTCGCTCATGAGATCCCCGCTCGGTTGCGGCGCGCCCGCAGGCGCTCCAGGTAGCGCTCGATCGGCCAGGTGTTCGTGACCTGCTCGGAGGTGAGGCCCGCCTTGCGGGCGACACCGATGCCGTGGCGGACATCGTCGATCCCCGCGATCGAGTGCGCGTCGGGGTGGATCCCGACCTCGACTCCGAGGTCCCGCACCCGCCCCCCCCACCGCCAGTCGAGGTCGAGGCGGTGCGGGCTCGCGTTGATCTCGACGATGACCCCCTCCTCCGCGGCGACCGAGAGCAGGTGCTCCATGTCGCAGTCGTAAGGATCCCGCCGCAGGAGGAGGCGCCCGGTGGGGTGCCCCCAGACGGTGGTGAAGGGGCTGCGGAGCGCCCGCTCGATGCGGGCGGTCTGGGTCTCCCGGTCGAGGGAGAAGTTCGCGTGGACCGAGGCGACGACATAGTCCAGCTCGGCGAGGACCTCATCCGGGTAGTCGAGGGAGCCGTCGGGGAGGATGTCGGACTCGATCCCGTGGAGGATGGTGATGTCGTCGAACTCCTCGTTCAGCGCATCGACCTCCGCCCGCTGTTCGCGGAGCTCCGCGATGGAGAGTCCCCCGGCGTAGGAGGCGGTCCTCGAGTGGTCCGCGGTGCCGTAGTACTCCCACCCCTTCGACCGCGCCGCCTCGACCATCTCCCTCAGGGAGTTCCGGCCGTCCGACCAGGTGCTGTGGTTGTGGAGGATCCCGCGGAGGTCCCCCACCTCGACGAGCGTCGGGAAGGACTCGGTCTCCGCGCCCTGCTCCACTTCGCCCAGGTCCTCCCGCAGCTCCGGCGGGACCGGCGCGAGGTCGAGAGCGCGGAAGATCGCGTCCTCGTCGGCGGTCTCGATCCGCTCATCCTCCGCATCCCCATCCGCGACCCGCCAGAGGCCGTACTCGTTCAGCTTCCACCCGCGGTCCTTCGCGAGCTGCCGGAGGCGGGTGTTGTGCTCCTTCGACCCCGTGAAGTAGTGGAGGGCCGCCGGGAACTCGATCGGCGCGACGATGCGGAGGTCGACCCCGATCCCCTCGCTTGAGACCACCCGGCACTTCTTCCTTCCCTCCGCCGCGACCGACTCGATCCCCGGGCTCCCGAGGAAGGCGGCGCGGGCCGGCTCCCCGTCCTCCGCCGCGACGAGGATGTCGACATCGCCGATCGTCTCCCGCCGGCGTCGGAGGCTGCCGGCGATCGCCGCGCGCTGCACCCCCGGCGCGCTCTCGACGGCGAGGAGGAAGCGGGCCGCCACCTCCTCGGCGACATGGGTGAGGGAGCGGCCGGCGAACTTCTTCATCCGCTCGATCCCGGCGAGGATGTCCGCCTCGCTTTTCGGGCCGAAGCCCTTGAGACCCCGTACCTGCTCCTGGCGGAGGGCCGCCTCGAGCTCGGCGATGCGGGTGATCCCCAGCCCCTCCCAGATCGCCCGAACCTTCTTCGGCCCGACCCCGGGAATGCGAAGCCACTCGAGGAGCTCCGCCGGGACGGAGGCTCGGATCTCCGCGGCCTCGGCGGACGATCCCCCGGTCACCGCCTCCTCGATGATGGCAGCGAGGGAGCTCCCGATCCCCCGGATGGAGGTGACCTCCCCCGCCTCGACGAGGCCGGCGAGGTCTCCCTGCCAGGACTCGAGGCTGCGCGCCCCGTTGCGGAAGGCGCGCACCCGATGGCCGTTCGCGCCGGCGATCTCGAGGATGTCCGCCAGCTCGAGGAGCTCGTGCACGATCTCGATCGTCTGCATTCCTGGCTCTCCCTGCTCATTCCGCGGTCGGAGGGTGGGTCATCGCCCCCCGGCCTCCGCGAGTCGCCGCTCCACCTCCGCGGCCCGCCGCGAAACCCGCGCGTCCGGCGCGCGCTCCCGCGGCCAGTCCCGTCGGAAGACGCCCCACTCCTCGCGGGCGCGCGGCTCCTCCCCCGCCTCGGACAGGGCGAGCACCCGCTCCAGCCTCCCGAAGAGGACCAGCTCCGGCCACGGGTGGAAGCGCAGATCATCGGCGACGACGCGCAGGCCGGCAAGGGAGTCCGCCGCCGTCCGCGGATCACCGGCGAGGCGGGAGCGGCGCGCCGCCGCGAGGAGGGAGAAGCCATCGGCGAGGCGCCCCGCCCGGGAGTCGACGGGCCAGGCCTCCCCCTCCGGGAGCACGAGATCCTCGAGGAGGGATCGCTCGATGGCCGCCCGCAGGATCACCGTCTCCGGCCGTCCCGGCTCCAGCTGCTCGGCACGCTCCAGGGCGCGCAGAGCCGCCTCGGTCGAGCCTCGGAGGACCTCCAGCGCGGCCTCCACCCGGGACGCCCGCCCCGGATCGGCGCGGTCGACGATCTCTCCGGCCCGGGCGAGCGCGGCCTCGAACTCGCCCCCCAGCGCGAGGGCGAAGGCGGTGGCGACGGCATCTTCGGTCGACGCGGCGGGACGGCGGGCCGCGCCGGCGGCCGCCGCGAGGCGACCGGTCTGGGCGAGGAAGGGGACGCGCAGGCGGGCCTCCGGCCCGTCGACCTCCGCCTCGATGATGCGATCGCGGAAGGAGGCGATCGCCTCGTCCCTCGGGCCGAGCGCGAGGCGCCGGGCATGCTCGAGTCGGACCGCCTCGGTGGTGCGAACCGGGCCTTCGAGGAGGCGCAGGCGATCGAGGGCGCCCCCCATCTCGGGGATGCTCCCCCGCCGCCACGCGAGCTCCACCCGGATCCGGGCGACCCAGGGCTCGATCGGGCCGGGGTCCTCCGCACTCCTCCCGAGCCGCTCCGTGAGGCGGGCATCGGACTCGCGGGGGTCGAGGATCGCGAGGAGGAGGTCGACCCGACGAGCCACGGGATGGTCCGCTCCCCAGCGGAGAGCGCGTCCGCGCACGGGGATGGAAAGGACATCGTCGAGGAGGCGAGCAGGGACGCTGTCGGTTCCGCTCAGGGGGGAGAGGAGGGCGGCGGCCTCGTCAACGCGACCCTCGCAGAGGCGCAGGGCGGCCATCCAGCCGGTCGCCTCCGGGAAGGCCCCGGCGCTCGCTCGGGCCCGGGAGAGGAGAGCCAACGCCTCACCCCGCGCCTCTCCCGTCGCGCTGCGGACCCCCTCGACGAAGAGGAGGAGCGCCTCCTCCGGTCGCCCGGCGATCGGCCCGGGGCTCTCTCCGAGGATCGCGGTCGCGACCGACGTCGCGAGGGGGAGGGCGCCCGCCCCGAAGGCGCTCCCGGCTCGACCGTTCGGTCCTCTCCAGCTCGCGCGCCACTCCCCGGTCCCGGCGGCGCTCCCCCGATCTCGACCGTGCCGGTGATCGGCGTCCCGTCCCCCGGAGCGAGCAGCGCGCTCCCCGGGTCCGCCTTGGCGGTGAGGAGACGCAGGAGATCCGCGACCGTCCCGGCGGCGGCGCTCTCCTCTCCGCCGGGGCCGGTCCACGCCCCGATCGTCGGGGCGCCCGCGGCGATCTCCGCTCCCCCGCCGGGAGACCCGATCCCGAGCCACCCTCCGACCCGCACCCCGACCTCGTCCCTGGCGCTCACGGCGATGAGCACGAGGAGACCGAGGAGGAGGGCGCCCGGGAGAGGGAAGCGACGACCCTCCGCGGCGCGCCGGCGCAGGCGGAAGATCCGCTCGAGCTCGAGGAGGTCGACGTCGCGGCCGACCGGCTCGCGGGAGAGCAGCCGGGCGATTCGATCGGAGAGCTCGCTCGGCAGGTCCGGGCGCAACTCCCGAGCGCGCGGGGCGGGGTTCCGTTGGAGCGCACGCACCTCGGTCTCGTCCCCCTTCTCCCCTCCGAAGGGGAGCGTACCGGTGGCGAGCTCGAAGAGGAGCACGCCGAGGGCGAAGCGATCGGTCGCGGGGGTCCGCGGCTCCCCCCGAAGGAGCTCCGGTGCCATGTAGGCCGGAGTCCCCCAGATCTCCCCCGGGGCGATCTCCTCATCCGCCACGGAGAGTCCGAAGTCGAGGAGCTTCGCCCGCCCCGGCTCCCCCGCGACGACGATGTTGTCCGCCTTGAGGTCCCCGTGGACGATCCCCCCCTCGTGGGCGTGCGCCACCGCCCCGGTGATGTCGCGCCCGAGGCGCAGCAGATCGAGGAGGGGGAGCTCGCCTTCCCGGAGGCGGGCGCGGAGGGTCGGCCCCTCCACCCACTCGAAGGCGATGAACGCGAGGCCGGTGCGGGAGTCGACCCCCGCTTCGTACACCTGGGCGATGCGGGGGTGGGAGAGGCGGGAGACATGGCGCGCCTCCTCGATCAGCGCGAGGGCTCCCCCGGGCTCGTCGAGGACCTTGATCGCGACGATCCGGTCGAGGGTCGTGTCGGTCGCCCGGCAGACGGTCCCCACCCCTCCGCGCGCGACCACCGACTCGATCCGATACTGCTCGATCGTGGCGGGCTCGAAGCCCCCCCCGCTCGGGCGCGAGGGGGGAGGGGCCCCCGGATCATCGGCCATCGGCACCGTCCTCCCCCCGAGAGCGCGCCCGGGCGTGCAGCTCCTCAAGGAGGACGATCGCCTCGCCCGCGAGGTCGAGCCCGGTGGCCCCCTCGATCCCCTCGAGACCGGGGGAGCCGTTCACCTCGACCACCACGGGTCCCTCCGGACCGGCGAGGAGGTCGACCCCCGCGAAGCGCAGCCCGACCGCGCGGGTCGCGGCGAGGGCGACCTCGCGCTCCTCGGCGGACGGCACGATCGGCTCCGCCGCCCCCCCGCGATGGAGGTTCGGCCGGAACTCCCCGGCCCGCGCCCGGCGGCGGATGGCGGCGACGACCCGATCTCCGACGACGAGGAGGCGCCGATCCTCCCCGCGGGCGGTCGCGATGAACTCCTGCACGAGGTGATCCCGTCCTGTGACGATGAGACTCTCGAGGATCGCCACGGCGGTCGCGGTCGTCTCCGCCAGCATGACGCCGCGTCCCTGGGCGCCGCTCGTCGGCTTGATGACCACCGGCGCCCCCCCCACCGCCGCGACGGCGCGATCGAGGTGGTCGAGGTCCTTCGCGAAGATCGTCCGCGGGGTGGGGAGCCCGGCCGCCACGAGGCGCTCCGCGGTGCGGAGCTTGTCCTGGGCGACCGCCATGCCGTCGAGGTCGTTCAGCGGAGTCGCCCCTGCGGCGATGAGGCACCGCCCGAGGGAGAGGGCGAGGGATGGCAGGTAGGCCCCCAGGCGGGGAATGAGCGCGTCCAGCGGAGGGAGCTCCACCCCATCGAGCAGGAGCGCCGGCCGGGGAGCGGCGGCACCGCCGAGGATCACGGCGCCGTCCAGAAGGCGGAGCGGGACCATCTCATGCCCGCGCCGCTCCCCCGCCGCGATGAAGCGGGAGGTGGTCGAAAGCTCGATGTCCCTGGAGATGAGCCCGATCCGCATCGGCCGACCTCTCCGTCCATCCCTCGGGTGGAGACAGGGGTTCCCGCGCCGACGGGAAGCGGGGCCCCGTCGCGGGATCGGGGGGAGGATAAATCAGCGGGTGGGAGAAGTCATGACGATCCCCGGCGGATCGGGGCTCAGGCGCGGCTGAGGTCGAGCACGGAGTCGTACGCCATGCTCGCGGAGCGCTTCTCCGCGGTCTCGGCGTTGTAGATCGAGAACTCCTTCACCTCACAGCCGTAGCAGTGAAGGCTGATCGCCATCTCCTCCCGGTCCGCGTTCGCCATCCGATGGATGTCCACGTGCGGAGGGAAGACGGTGCCGACCGAGCCGGCGGCCCCGATGAAGGTCTCCACCGGCATCAGGCAGCGGTGTCCCTCGATGTCGGATTCCCCGTAGTTGACGAACTTCATCCGACCGCGGGCCACCCCGAGCACGCCCCAGCTGGGATGGTCGTGCAGGGGAGTGCCCTGACCCGGCCGCCAGACGAGGGCGAGCATCGAGTAGCGATCGGCGGGGTCGACATGGATGAGGTGTCGGGAGTACTTCTGCTCTCCCGGCGGGAGCTGGGCGAGCTCCGTCTCGAGGGCATGGGGAAGGAAGCGCTCGAGGACCTCGATGGTCCCGTTGATCCGGTCCCGATCGGAGGACCAGCGCTCGACGACGCCGTCCATCTCCGCCACGAGGGCGTTCAGGGTGCGAATGCCAACCATGGGCGAATCCTTCCTTCGCTCCCGCTCCCTCGACCTCGCGGAGCCGGCCCCTGCCGCCTCGGGATCGAGCCCCCGGGGGCTTCTCCGACCCTTCCAAGGTATCGCTCCCGCCCCGACCCGACAAGCGTCGCAGGGCCTCGGAGGCTTGATGCGGGGGAGATTCACCCCCAAGATCAGCGGGTCCTCTCGCCCTCTCCCCCCGACGGGGGCCCCGCGCGGGCGTCGACGACCATCCTCCCACCACGGAGTCCCCAATGGCCTTCTCCCGGATCCTCCTCCCGACCGACTTCTCGGAGTTCTCCCTCGCCGCCTGCTCCCCCGCGATCGAGCTGGCCCGCGCCTTCGACGGCCGCATCGACCTCCTCTTCGTCCTCGAGGACCTCCCCCCGGTCCCCATCGCGACCTTCGAGCACCTGCCCTTCGGGACCACCGAGCGCTTCTACGAGGAGTCGCGAGGACGGGCCGCCGAGACGATGGAGGAGACGGTGCTCGCGCGGATCCCCGAGGCGGTCCGCGGGGAGAGCCACATCCTGCGGGGGCCCGCGGCGCACACCATCGTCCAGGCCGCCCGGGACTTCGGCACCGACCTGATCGTCGTGTCGACCCACGGTCGCTCCGGCCTGAAGAACGCTCTCCTCGGGAGTGTCACCGAGAGGATCGTCCGCACCGCGCCCTGTCCGGTCCTCACGGTCCGGGGCGAGTGACGCCAGCCTCGGTCTCCCGCCGGGAGCGCACCTCGCGACCGAGCTGAAGCGCGGTGACCCCCGCGATCACGGCGTAGAGCAGGCCGACCCCGACCGGGCCAGCGACCCATCCCCCCCCGCTGGTCGCCGCGAGGAGCGCGAAGAGATGCGCGCCGACGACATCCCCTCCCCGGTAGACGAGGGTGTCGATGCAGGCCTTCGTCTTGTACTTCGCCTCGTCCCCCACGACCGTGAAGACGACATTGCGCGTCGGGGCGGCGAGCCCGTAGGCGAAGGAGCGCCGCGTCGCCTCGAAGGCGAGCAGCGCGCCGAACACCGGCGCGCTCGCGACGAGCAGGAAGCCGAGGGCGTAGACCGCGGGGAGGAGGAGCAGCGTCCCCCCGATCCCGAGCCCGCGCACCAGCAGGCGGAACCCGAGGAGCTGCAGGAGGAGGGTCAGCGCCTGGGTCGCGGTGTCGGTCCGGGCGAAGAGCGCGCGACGGGCCTCGTCCGTGACCTCGGCGGTCGCGACCCACTCCGCGCGGAGGAAGTAGGCGAGAGACGCGCAGACGGTGAGGAGGAAGGTGAGGGTCGCCGCGCGGCGAAGGAGCGGCTGACGGACGAGCTCGACCGCCCCCGCGAGCACGGAGCCGCCGACGGGGGCATCCCCTCCCCCGGGATCCCCCCGGCGCCCGACCGCCCGGGCGCACGGCACGGTGCCGAGGAGGAGCGCGGTGGAGAGGAGGAGCAGGCCCTCGATCGCCCAGCTCCCCGCCAGCCGGGCGGTCAGCTGGGAGCCGATGATCCCCCCCACGCTCCCGAAGGCGGAGATCACCCCGAAGAGCCGGAGCCCCGCCGGATGGGACCATCGATCCGCCATCAGGCTCCAGAAGATCGAGACGACGAAGAGGTTGAAGACCGATACCCAGACGAAGAACACCCTCCCGATCGCCACGCTCCACTCGGGTCGCACCCGGAACAGGACCGCGAACCCGAGGAGCTGGAACGCGAAGAGGAGCGTGCTCCCC
>Ga0181587_10003255_pt1 | contig 13495 bp, 15 predicted proteins | sample 071ome_27_FD_132463 | JGI IMG/M metagenome (GOLD analysis project Ga0181587, IMG submission 132463) | Coastal salt marsh microbial communities from the Groves Creek Marsh, Skidaway Island, Georgia - 071409AT metaG (megahit assembly) | ecosystem: Environmental > Aquatic > Marine > Intertidal...
GAAAAGTAGTCTTTGGGGAAGGCGATTTAAATGCAGATCTTTTTCTTTGTGGTGAGGCACCGGGTGCGGAAGAGGAAGAAGTTGGATCCCCCTTTATTGGTCCTGCGGGTGAGTTGTTGATGAAGATACTTAGTGCGATGGGCTTGAAGCGGGAGCAAGTCTACCTTGGCAATATTTTAAATTGGCGCCCCAAACACAATCAGGCATTCGGGAACAGACCACCGAGGCAGGAAGAGCTGGAATTTTGCCTACCTTACCTCAAGGCTCAAATAGAGATTGTTCAACCAAAGGTAATCGTGGCTCTTGGTAAGACCGCCACGGATGGATTGATAGGGCGTGATGTCAAAAGAAGACTAAGTCAGGTAAGGGGAACATGGAACGAAGTTTCGGGGTTTCCTGTGATGGTAACCTATCACCCTTCGTATCTTCTTCATAACCCTAGCAAGGCAAGTAAAAGAAAAGTTTGGGAAGACTTTATGTTAGTTATGGAAAAGTTGAAGATGCCTGTTTCCGAAAAACAGAAGGCTTTTTTCCAGTAATTATTTATGGATGACACCTGTTTGTTGGTGCTGGCCGGAAATCCGCCTTCTGAGGAACTTCTAAGTTGGCGAGTTGAGGAGGCGAGCGTTACGATTGCCGTTGATGGTGGTATCCTTCCTTTTATCAATGCAAGTCTAGATCTTGTGCCTAATGTCATCCTCGGTGATCTGGATTCTCTACCCGATTCAGAAAATACTATAAGTGAATTCCCTGATGTGGAACTCGTTCAAATGAAAGAGCAAGATACTACTGATTTTGAGAAGGCGTTGCTTTGGGTGAAGGGGAATACAAATCTAAAAAAGTTAATAATCTTAGGCGGTTTAGGCAAACGAACGGATCATTTGATAACTAATCTGTTGGTTGCATCGGTTGCTGATGAATCATTACACATTACCTTTGATGATGATTGCGAGTGGATTCAACGCGTTACTCCTTCTTGCCCACTTCAACTGAATGGTCGTAAAGGTTCAAACCTAAGTATTCTTCCAATTCGTGAATCAATGGGTGTTCGCACTAAGGGCTTAAAATGGGAACTGGATGGTGAAATAATTGGAGGTTCAAGAATTATTGGTCAAAGTAACTTATGTCTATCGGATTCAGTTGAGATTAGTTGTACCTCGGGAAGCTTCTATGTGTTTCTCGAAAAAGGTTAATTTCCACAAAAAAACCTCGCCCATTTTCACGAGCGAGGTTTTCAGAAAAACATGAAAGTACTTAACTTTTAAACTGGGGAAGATGTCCTTTATCGAAAGCTTCCTTGAAGTAGGCATCCGGATCGCGTTTCCAACGACGTTGTGCACTTGATGACCAGAGATAGATAGTCTTACCCTTGTATTCAACGGTTTTTGAATTTGGGTTGATGAAACGCTCTGGATAAATGGGACAGACTCGTTGATCGAGAAGTTTAACTTTATCAACGCCAAGTTTTTTCTTTTCGGCATCGGTATATTTTTTGGCTAGTGCTGGGACTGCCTTTATGTAATAAGCAGCAGCACCATCGAATGCTTTTACGCATGAACCGCAACAAAAGTAAATCTTCTTACCTGTGCTTTCAGAAAATTCTTCTGGATCAATCTCGTCGCCTAACATGATGGCACATTCCTCTCCTTGAAGCGGAAAATTGATAAGAAATAGAAAAAGTAGTGAGCTTAAGATTTTATTCATATTCTTACTAATGTCCTGAAAAGAAGATTTTTTCAAGGTTATCATAGTATTTTTCCAAAAAAGTATTTTGAACTATATTCTTGAGAATTATCTGTTTTCACATGAAATTTTTCTACAAACCTTAAATCTAATGGATCCAAGTATGCAAAAAGAGTACCTCAACAGCTTAGAGCAAATTTTGCAAGAGGTAGAAAACTACCTTGAATCAAGTAAAGATGCTGCCGCTGCAGTTGAACCTGATAAGGGACTGGGTCGATTGTCGCGCATGGAGGCTATGCAGGATCAGCAACTTGTGATGGAGATGAGAAGACGAAAAAAGCGTCAGCTTGCTGATGTCAAATCAGCTATTTCAAGACTTGAAATGGGGAATTATGGCACCTGCATCTTCTGTGGAAAAGAAATTTCGCCTGAAAGGTTAGCTGTGACACCGGAGGTACAAACTTGCATGAGATGCAGTTAGAGACCTATGGTTTAGTTGATTTCTAAATCAAGCCTAAGTGCCTGAAATTTTTTTCGATGTTTGTGACTTACTTGGCTGGCCCGAGCACGCCATTTTCTAAAACTGGATGATTTTAGATTCTTTCTCATAATCCGAATTACATCAGACTCTTTTTTGCCGGTAATTTTATAAATTTCCTCGAAGGTAATTCGATCTGCCCAGGCTGCCCAGATGATCCAATCTTCCGTACCTTGGGGGGGCATGGGTTTGCACGACTTGGTGACAGGGAAATTACTTTGCTTTTTAGACACTTAGGCAGCAGAGATACTTTTCATATCAATCACGAAGCGGTACTTAACATCGCTTTTTACGAGTCTTTCAAATGCTTCCTCGATTTGGTTCATGCGAATCACTTCCACATCGGAGATAATGTTGTGCTCTCCGCAGAAGTTAAGCATTTCCTGTGTTTGTTGGATTCCACCGATTAAGGACCCCGCGAGTTTTTTCCTTCCAAACATGAGTTGAGCCGCATTTACCTGACTTAAGGGTTCAACCGCCCCCACCACACACATAGTGCCATCCACTTTAAGAAGATCGAGGTAGGGGTCGATTTTGTGGTCAACCGGTATGGTGTTGAGAATAAAATCAAATTCACCAAGCTCCTTGGCCATGGCTTCAGTATCGGTGGATACCAGGACCTCATCAGCCCCAAGTGACTTGGCATCATTTCCTTTCTCAGGGGTAGTGGTAATCATGACCGTGTGGGCTCCCATGGCATGAGCAAATTTGACCCCCATGTGACCAAGTCCCCCTAGACCTACAACACCGACCTTCATGCCTTTCGTAACGGACCAATGTTGAAGAGGTGAGTAAGTGGTAATTCCGGCACAAAGAAGGGGAGCAGTTCCGGTGAGTTCAAGATTTACAGGCATTTTCAGGACGAAAGATTCATCGGCAACAATTCTCTGCGAATAGCCTCCATAGGTAAATCCACCAGGATCATCGGTTGGGGAATTGTAAGTTGCTGTGAAACCAGCATGGCAATATTGTTCGTTTCCTGCCTCACATGATGCACATTTTCCACAGGCATTAACCATGCATCCGATAGCCGCTGTATCACCGACCTTGAATTTAGAAACTGAAGACCCTACTTCGGTTATTTTTCCGACGATTTCATGACCGGGGACTACTGGATATTCGGTCATGCCCCAATCATTATTCACGAAATGCAAATCTGTATGGCAAACTCCACAGTAATCAATTTCGATTAAAACATCCTTATCATGGAGTTCCCGTCTCTCAATCGTGTATGGGTGTAAAATATCTTTGACCGCTTTTGCAGCGTAACTAGCAGTTTTCATAGTATCATTAATGTAGGCTTATCTTGGAATAACAAGCCAACGGGTTTAAATAGCCTTTTAGTATTTAACTACTTTCTGACTTGTTTAACGATCGTTTCGGCTTTGGATACGACAATATAGCCAAGACTTGAGGAATCGGGTCGTAAATTTACGAACTCAAGAATGTAAGGACAGGTTTTAAAAATTACTTTTGTCCGGTATTCACGTTTTTTGTATATTTTCTACTTTAGCACATAGTCAGTTACATTAGTTCCTGATCTGCCTTGCTGAGACTTCGCAAATCTAATGTAATCGTTAAGACTACTGTTTGAGCTACTTGTAGGAATTTGGGCGAGGCCGGATTGGATGAGCTTGGGGAACATTTTCGATGACATTTCATCGAGGTCTCGAATATTTAAATCGCATTAGCTCAACGATGCTTGTTGTGCAATTACCAGTTCATTAATTCCTTTTTCGGCCAGTTCCAGCATTTCATCCAGTTGAGATTTGTTGTAAGTCGCTTCCTCTCCGGCTGATTGTACTTCAACAAACTGACCACTTCCCGTCATTACGATGTTAGCATCAACTGAGGCATCCCGGTCTTCGGGGTAGTCGAGATCAAGAATGCAAGTATTTTTATAGATTCCAACACTTATGGCGGCTAGGTTATCAATGATGGGGTCCTCATCGAGTTTTCCTCTTGAAAGCAGATCGTTAATAGCGATACGAGCAGCAACCCAGGCTCCTGTTATAGATGCGGTTCTTGTACCCCCATCCGCACGCAGCACATCACAATCAATCCATAGTGTCTTGTCGGGAAACTTTTTCAGGTCTACAACCGCACGCAGGGATCGACCAATTAGCCGCTGAATTTCAATATTTCTTCCATCTTGCTTACCTTTGCTACTTGGACGATCTTTCCTCGTTAGAGTAGAATAGGGAAGCATGTTGTATTCTGCAGTTAACCAACCTCCCTCCACTTTTTGCTGTCGCATCCATCCTGGAATGCGATCTTCTATCATCGCAGCACAAATAACCTGTGTATTGCCAAATGAGCAAAGCACGGAACCATTGGCATGAGGTGCAATGCCTGTTTTGAATTCAACCTGCCTCATCTGATTGAATTCACGACCAGAAGGACGGGTGAAAGCTTCATTGAGTTGATCAGCAAGAGAGGGATTATCTAACGATTCAGATGTCATAGGTTTTTAGAGGTTCAGGGTCGTAAATGCTAAAAGGTTCGTTTTCTAAGTTTTGCTTGAACCACTCGCGTGCTTCAGGATCTCCGTGATGTAAAATGACTGCTCGTGGGGATATTTTTTTGGCGTAGGCAATGAGTTCGTCTCGATTCGCGTGACCACTTAAATCAAATTTAGATACTTTAGCTTCTATTTTTTGGAGGACATCTAACGCATCAAAGTCAAAAGTCTCTCCTCTAGATGCCTCTAAAAGCTTGCCTCCCGGAGTACTTGGGTCGCAATAGCCCACAAAAAGAATGGAATTTTTTGATTCCCCTAAAAGACCCGAAGCCAAAACATAGGAAGGAGTATTTTCAACCATCATTCCACTGCTAACAAGAAAAATGCCTTCCATCGGAGGTCTTCTTCCTGGTTCAATTTTCTTAGGTAAGGGTCTTGCTCCAATAGCCCTGAGCACTTTTCGATTAAACCTAACACGATTTGTGTTTTTAGAAATTTCGTGGAAATGGTTGACCAAATCCATGCCCAAGCCGGAACAAAAAACTGGAACCTTGGGTATAGCCTTTTTGCGAAACGCTTCGTCCAAAATCGCGAGCATCTCCTGCATCCGTCCGAGTGCAAAAACGGGTATCAATACGGAGCCTTGTTTTGCGAGCGTTGAATGAATCGTCTTGAGCATCCGAACGATTTCAGACTCTCTAGATTGGTTGCGGGGAATTTCGGTGGAGCCACGTGTGGTTTCAGTGACTAAAATATCTACCGGTTCTTTGGGTAAATTTGCCCCATCCAAAGTTCGCTGGTCATTGAATAAAATATCACCAGTAAAAAAAGTGATATTTCCTTTATATTTAATACTAACTGAGACTGCACCAGCAACATGTCCCGCATGATGTAGAGTAAGTTCAATTTGCTCACCGTTTTTCTCTAAGCGATAAGGAGTGTGCAATGGAGGAGTCTTGAAACGGTCATAGAGAGAGGTAAGATCACCTCTGCCGTAATAGGGAAGTTCGGGGATGTTTAATTCCGTTCGCTGCCTTTTCATTACGGAAATTGAATTTGAAAGCATTCTGCGGGCTAGAATAGAGCTGGCATAGCTTAGAATGACAGGAGCGTCGGGTTGTTGCCTTGAAAGAAGGGGGAGGCTTCCCAGGTGGTCAAGGTGGCAATGAGTGAGGATAATGAAATCAAGGGAAAACCTTTCGATTTCTTCGTGTTTGGGTAGGGATTCAGAACCAGCAAATTTTGGGTGTAATCCTGAATCAATCACAAACTTAAAAGGACCGATTTCGCAGAGGCTACAATTGGCACCGATACCACCTCGGGCGTTTAAATCGGTAAACTTCATGAATGCACGGGGTCGATGTTGGCCCCGCCGGGAATATCCAAGCGGAAGGGTTTCATTCTAATGTGAATACGGTTTTGGAATTCATCCACTCCATGGAAAGAACCAAATGCCTCAGCGGAAAGATGGGTTACATGATAGCTGTTGTAAGAGAATGTTTCTCCTGGAGGGATTTTGGGAGATTCCCCTACAATCTTTTCACCTTCTACTACTGTCTTGGTTCCATCATCATTGGCCAATACCCATTTTCTACCAAGCAGGGTGACCATGCGATCCGAAAGGTTAGAAATACTGATAAAATAAATAAATGCGTGTAAATCAATACCCTCCACTTTTGATTTCTCTCGGTGATGAACCAATTTTTCCAACGAGGCCTGCAATCCCTCTAATTCTATACTTTCCTCCTTCAAAATAGATTTAGTCACCATATCACAGATCAAATAAACACCAACGATTATTTAATCTCATAAGATTTCTCTAATTGTGAATGAATTACGCTTGCTCAAGTGGAGAGAGCATACAAAACGGAATGAATGCAAAAGTTTGCTCTCTTATCAGTTAGTGACAAAACCGGGATTGTTGAATTTGCCGAGGCTTTGGTCAATGAATTCGGATACACTCTTTTATCAACGGGTGGCACGGCGAAACTTCTTCGTGATCAAGGCATTTCAGTCACAGATGTAAGTGATCATACCAAATTTCCTGAAATGATGGATGGCCGGGTTAAGACCTTACATCCAAGGATTCATGGGGGTCTGCTATGTTTGCGTGACAACCCCGAACACCTGAAGGCGGCGGCAAGTCATGAAATAGAAATGATAGACCTTGTGGTTGTAAACTTATATCCTTTTGAAGATACAGTGGCCCGGGCAAATGTGACTTTCGAAGAAGCAATTGAGCAAATAGATATCGGTGGTCCTTCCATGTTACGTAGTGCTGCAAAAAATCATAAAGATGTTATCGTGGTTTGCGATCCCTCTGATTACACTAGAGTCATTGAGTCGATTGGTTCTGGATCAGATAATGTTGAGTTCAGAAAGGAATTGGCTTTGAAAGTGTTTACTCGAACAGCGGCCTATGATGGTGCAATTCGTAACTATCTGGTAACTCAATCTCAGAGTGCTCAGGATCACTTTGATATGGATTCGGTTTCCGGTTTCCCTTCAGTACTTCACATTGAAAGTAACAAAGCCAATAACCTTCGCTATGGAGAAAATCCTCATCAACAAGCTGCTTTGTATGGAGATTTTTTAGACTATTTCGACCAATTACAGGGCAAGGAATTAAGTTACAATAATATCATCGATATCTCTGCGGCTGCATACCTGATAGGAGAGTTTGAGCGACCAACTGTTGCCATTCTTAAACATACTAATCCATGTGGTGTCGCCAGTGCAGATAACATTTCAGAAGCATGGGATTCAGCTTTTGCAACCGATCGGCAGGCACCCTTTGGTGGGATTATAGTCGTCAATAACACTTTGGATATTGATTTAGCCAAAAAGATCGGAGAAATATTTTGCGAAGTAATCATTGCACCTGGTTTTACAACGGAAGCCAGGGAATTCTTTGCGAAGAAAAAAAATCTACGTCTTTTACATTCTAAGGTTGGCTTTGGTCCGGATACTTTACAGGAAATAAGAACTGTACCCGGTGGACTTCTTGCACAGGATCGCGATCAGAAACGGATTAATCCGAAAAATTTTGAAGTAGTGACTAAGCGTCAACCCACAGATCTTGAGTTCCGGTCTATGTTATTTGGGTGGAGGGTGGTACGACATGTAAAAAGTAATGCGATCGTATATGCCGGTGACGAAAAGACTTTGGGGGTTGGAGCCGGGCAGATGTCAAGGGTGGATAGTTCAAGGATAGCCGTATGGAAGGCCGGGGAAGCCAGCTTGTCCCTTACAGGTTCTACAGTTGCATCAGATGCTTTTTTTCCATTTGCCGATGGATTGTTGGCTGCTGCTGATGCTGGTGCAACCGCTGCAATTCAGCCAGGTGGAAGCGTAAGAGATGAAGAGGTTATTGATGCCGCTAATGAAAGAGATATGGCAATGATTTTTACTCGTACCCGTCATTTCAAGCATTGATATAAAACACCTTTTCATTTGTGGTACAATGAAGTGTTCATACCATAATATTTAACGATGAGGAAACTACTACATTCTTGGGCATTATTGCTATGTTCTTCGGTGTCTACATTGTTATTATCCGGTTGTGGCGTTGCCATGATGTCTGATGAACGGTTGGCTAGACAATCAACGGCGCAATTTACTCAGTTGAAGAAGAAGGATCCAGTATCCAAAAATCGTGTTTACCAAAAGATGATTGAAAGAATTGGCAAAAGGATTACTGATGTGGCCAAAGTGGATGTACCCGGAACGGACTGGGAATTTGTAGTTTTTGATAAAAGTGAGCCAAACGCCTTTGCAATGCCTGGTGGAAAAGTAGGGGTTAATGCCGGACTAATTGAACTGGCTAATGAAGATGAAGACGAAATTGCTGCTGTGATTGGACATGAGGTTGCTCATGTGGCTAAAAGGCATAGCAACAAAAGAATGAGTCAAGGTGTTGGAGTTGCTTTGGGTGGAATCCTTTTAGACACGGCAATGCGGAATAAAAGCTCGAGTGACCGAGCCTTGGCAAGGGGTGCTTATGGAGTGGGGGCTACGGTTGGAGCTGTTTTGCCTTTCAGTCGTTCTCAGGAAAGGGAAGCTGATGACCTCGGGTTGATTTATTCAGCCAAGGCTGGGTATGATCCGAGAGCGTCGATCCGTTTTTGGCAGAAAATGATGAGTAAGAGCAAAAGAAAGATGCCACAATTCCTTTCGACGCATCCAGATTCCGGTAAAAGAATTGAATTTCTGAAGTCAAGAATGCCCTATGCTATGGCTTTATATAAAAACGCAAAATAAAACATAGGAAAAAATTCTAAATCATGAGCGACCTACTTGACGACCCCGTTAAAGCCTTAACTGAATATGTTAGTTTCCCAAGTGTTTCCGCTGATTCTTCTTTTTCAGATGGAATTTGTGGTGCCAGGGAATTTGCTACAGCAAGAATGAAAGACCTAGGTTTCTCGGTCGAAACAATTGGCACCCCAATCCATCCAGTTTTATTGGGAACCCGGGGCAACCCATCTTGGCCAAGATTAGTCATTTATGGGCACTATGATGTTCAACCCCCTGATCCGATTGACTTATGGAGCTCGGATCCTTTTGCGGCTTCTGTAAGGAATGGCAGGATATCTGGCCGTGCTGCAGCCGATAATAAAGGTCCCCAAATTGTCCACATGTGTGCACTCCATCGTGCGTTAAAAAAGAATCCCGATCTGCCATTACATATTACCTACCTAATCGAGGGAGAAGAAGAGATAGGTAGTCCCAGTTTTCGTCCTTTTTTAGAGCAAAGGAAAGATCAGCTCGCTGGTGACATGCTTCTGGTCTCAGATACAGGCAGTCCAGGTTCAGACCAATTAGTTGTTACGACGGGGCTGCGCGGACTCACTGCGATGGAAGTAAAACTCACTGGGCCCAAGCAGGATCTGCATTCTGGTGTTCATGGTGGTGCCCTAAGAAACCCTTTACAGGCACTGGTCCAGATTTGCTCTACTTTACACGACGAATCAGGAAAAGTTTCAGTAGAAGGATTCTACGACGATGTGCTTGAGCCCCAAGCATGGGAGAGAGAGGAGCTAAATAAACTGCCTACCAGTGAAGAAGAATATCAGAGGTTTCTTGGTGTTCCTAGATTATCACCGCCCCCTGGATTCAGTGCACTGGAAGCAATCAGGTTCTCCCCTACATTGGAGTTCAATGGTTTGGGTGGTGGTTATCAGGGAGAGGGTTCCAAGACAGTTATTCCCGCTGAGGCATTTGTCAAAATAACTTGTAGACTCGTACCCAACCAAAAATCTGAAGATATTGCCCGCAAGGTTAAAAGTTCAATAGAATCGGCTTGTCCAGATTCTATAAAAGTTGAAGTTGAGTTGAAGGGTGGGGGAGATCCCTATGTTGTCATTCCGCCCGGTAAACCGGGTTCATCTGGTGACGAGTCACCTCTCCTGAAAAAAGCCTTTCCGCTTCTTGAAGATTGTGTAAACAATCAATTTGGTACAAAGCCGATATATCTAAGAGAGGGTGGAAGTATTCCGATTATTCGGGATTTACAGGAGGTCGCCGGTTTGGAAGCGTTGATGCTGGGTCTCTTCACCAATGAGGATAATCTTCATGCCCCTGATGAGAGCTTTAATCTGAAAATAATGAATCGGGCTATCGATTCATTCGAATCTTTTTTCCTTAAATTAGGAGAAGGTTCTTAAGCAAGATCAAGATCCTTTAGTTACTACAAAAGCAGCTCTGCGGTCCAATTTAGCCTGGTCTCCATCTGCATTAGGAATTGCTGATTCATCACCGATAGAGACTGTATCTATGCGGGATTGATCGGCACCTAATTCTGTTAGATAAGACTTCACCGTAGTAGCCCGTCTGTCTCCCAACGATTTATTGTAAGCGGGTGTGCCTTTCCAATCGCAATAACCTTCGATTAATAGCCTAGCATTTGGGTTTGTTTTCAGAAAATCTGCAATTTCAGCTAATTTCTCACGTTCAGTTGCGTTGATATTATACTGATCAAAACCAAAGTAAACTGGGTCAAAAGGGCGGATTGTATTTAACGGATCACTAAAGGCGTCAAGTTCATTACTTCTGGGAGCCAATAAATCATCGTTTAATCCTAGCAATGTATTCCCTGCGATTGAAAACTCATCGTCGGTTCCTTGGTTAAAATCATCTGCAGAGGCAGACTCTTCATTGTTGTTGGAATTTCTTATTAGAGCTGTGTCTGGATCAACCTTCTTAGCACAAGATGAAAAGCAAAGAAGGGACACAAGAATGTAGACGGGTATTTCTTTACAAATTTTCATCTGAGACCAACTCAAGAATCTCTAAGGATAAGGAAATGAGCTTTTCTCTCCAATCCCGCAGTAGTCGGATCTGCGTTTGGAGTAGCCATTTCATCTCCCACTGAAATTATTTCAATCCTACTGGAATCGATTCCAAGGTCGGAAAGATAGTCTCGTACGCTAGTTGCACGACGATCTCCGAGAGATTTGTTGTACGCGGGTGTACCTTTCCAATCACAATATCCCTCGATCAAAATTTTGATTTCAGGATTTTGGGTCATGAAGACGGCAATATCTTGTAATTTTTGTCTTTCATCTGTGCCAATATTGTATTGATCAAAGCCAAAAAAGATAGGATCAAAGGGACGCTCCGCATTTTGTATAGTATCAGGGTCGCTCCAAAAAGGGTCTTGAGGCATCAGTCCATCCTCTCCTCCAAGGCCACTTATAGTGGATCCGATTGGTGATAAATCATTTTCGTTTTCACCGCCGGCTAAATCATTGGAAGAGCCGGTAAATGTGCCTCGGTCAGTACCTTTGATAAGGGCTGTATCTTCAGGAGATAGACCACTTTTTTTAGAGCACGAAGTGATAAGTACCGTTGAAAGTAGTGTTGTTGCCATCCACAATTTAATTTTCATAATAATAATTCCCGCTTAATTAACTACATAACAGCTTCCCAACTGTTTCTTTCAAATTTGTCCTTCATTCCATGACTCGTCAAATGGAAAAATTAACTTCACAAAATTTTTTTTTAGTCGATAACGGTTCTCTTAGACCCGAATCTATTCTTTATATCCGTGATATAGCAGATGATTTAAATAAATCTACCGGAGTTTCGATTATTCCAAGTGGTATAATGCATTCGCATAAAGTGGATGCGTCGAAATTAAACGGAATGCCCTCCGTTTCAATGGACTCTCTATTTAATGAGAGGAATGGTGATGCATTTGATTCTTTGGCAATTATCCCACTGTTCTTCGGGCCAAGTTTGGCCATCACTGATTGGTTGCAAAAAAAACTGGAAGAATGGCAGAGTCTCGGAAGTAACAGGGAATTTGTTGTTGCCGATTGCCTTTATCGGCACGGAGATGAAAGAATTGCTGAAGCCTTAACGGAATATGTGGTCAGTTTTATTTCAAAAAAAGACAAATCAAAGCCATTTGTTATTTTAGTTGATCATGGAACTCCTCTTCCAAGTGTAAATCTTGTCCGAGAGCAGTTAGGGCAAATAATGGTGAAAAAATTAGACGGTTTGATTTCAGGCTTTTCGACAGCATGCATGGAAAGAAGACCAGATTCTAAGTATGATTTTAATGATCCGTTATTAGGGCAGTTACTTATCGATGTCCAAAATCATGGACACAAAAAGGTTATTCTTGCACAGTTGTTTTTGGCACCTGGTCGGCATGCTGGAACCAATGGTGATATTGCCGAAATTTGTGAGCCGTTTGTAAAAAATGGATTGGATGTCAGAAGAACTCCGGTCTTGGGAAAACATCCTTTAGTGCAACAAGTCCTCTCAGAAAGGGTGCAGGAAATATTGCGAATAGATTAAGGCCACGATTTAAAAAGAAGTTAGCCAAACCCCGATTAATAATAAAAGGGCTCCGATCATTCTCCTGAGAAAAAGTGAGGCCGAGGAATGACCCTCTTTCAGACCTAGCCATCCTCCAAGAATCACTACGAGAATAACCGACCAAAAACCTCGCCCTGCATAAAAAATATTTGCCTCTGTCTGAACTTGGTAAAGACCAATAGCCATAGACATACAGATAGCTTGTCCTCCCATAGGTAGAGCCGAGAGCCACATCCAAATGTCTGTTCCTTTTCGATAGGGTAAGAAAGGTCCCTCAGTCCAAGGGATTATGATAATTGATATCAAGCCAACAGATCCAAAAACGATGAAGAGCAAAAAGAAAGGATCTGAATTATGAGTGAAATAAGGAACCAGTGAGTCGAGAAGTCCAAATCCAGCAGCACCGGCGACTGCTAGGAGTAACCCTTGTATTGAAAAAACGGACCCTTTACTTGGCCACCCGATTAACCCTATGGACAAAGCGGAAAGTCCCACGGCAACCCATGTAGAGATTGTTATCTCATTAGGTACAAGGTTGAAAAACACTACGAAAAAAGCCACAAAAACTGGCTTGGTTCCCATTATTGGAGTCATGAGGCTTGCATCGCCCCGTCGAAGAGAAAGAAAGCAAAGCATTTGGGATAGGAAAAAAAGAATTCCCAAGAGGAAACCAGAGAGAATAAACTCCAAGGAAAGCTTTTTCTCAGCGAGAAAAGGATAGGGTATAAAGCAAGCCGACATAAATATATTCGAGAAGACCAATGATCTCAGGGTTCCGGATCCAAGCTCGAGACCTCTTTTGCAAAGAAGGGCACTGCAAGCATACAGAAAGCCTGCGGCCAAAGCTAAAAAATATGCAGGCGAGTCTTCGTTCAAATCAGGTTATTTATGATTGGAAACGACAATTATAGCTGATTCAGGAATTTGGATGAGTAGGATGAACAATCTTGAGGAGATAATTCTTTTGTTCCAAAAATTAGTCTGTA
>Ga0181587_10003259_pt1 | contig 13492 bp, 10 predicted proteins | sample 071ome_27_FD_132463 | JGI IMG/M metagenome (GOLD analysis project Ga0181587, IMG submission 132463) | Coastal salt marsh microbial communities from the Groves Creek Marsh, Skidaway Island, Georgia - 071409AT metaG (megahit assembly) | ecosystem: Environmental > Aquatic > Marine > Intertidal...
AAGCTTAAGCACCCCGGCAAGGAGCAGATACCAACCGAGCGCCTGCCGAAGGAGTAAGGGGCCGTACAGCGAATTTCCTACTGGTTTATTCAGTTTTATAGCCATAGTGATCAACCTCCGCGGACCAAAAACCGCCACCGAGAAACAATAGCGAGAAAGAGTGGATTTGGAAATAGGTTGTTTTTCTTGAGGAACGGCCAATACGAGGGAAACGGGAGTTGCACTCTCTTCAGAGATGTAAAAACAATATGTTAAACCCATTACTTCGAGGAGGAGTATTCAGGCATGAATCAAGCAGTTGAAACTCTGGGAAATTCAGAACTACGAGACAAAGTACTCGCCGAGGTCAGGCGGTTTGTTTTTGGGCAAGAACAGCTTGTTGAGCGGCTTCTTGTGGCGCTTCTTTGTGAGGGCCATGTGCTTATTGAAGGAGTTCCTGGTTTGGCGAAAACCCGACTCCTTAATGTCTTGAGTTCCCTACTCTCGTGCTCCATGAAGAGAATTCAGTTTACTCCAGACCTTCTCCCCGCCGACATTACCGGAACAGAAGTATATCAAGTTTCTAGGGGGGAGTTCTCTCTTCGTAAGGGACCAGTGTTTACCAATATTGTATTAGCCGACGAGAATAATAGAGCGCCTGCAAAAGTTCAGTCAGCGCTTCTTCAAGCGATGCAAGAGAAAAACGTAACGATTGGTGATCAGACGTTAGAACTTCCACGACCGTTTTTTGTCTTGGCCACCCAAAATCCGATTGAACAAGAGGGAACGTACCCACTACCAGAGGCGCAACTTGATCGATTTCTCTTTAAACTCCTGGTGCAATATCCAGAGTACGCAGATGAGGTTCAAATGCTAAATACGGTGGGCTCGACCATTTCCGATCCACCTCTTCCGAATCCTGTCATCTCCGTAGAAGAGTTGACCAGTGCCTCTCGACGTTCCCTCGACATCTTTGTCGACCCGAAAATCGATGAATACATCGTGCGTCTCGTGCATGCGACAAGGGACCCAAAATCATTTGGCCTCGGAGATATCATCGAATGGGGCGCTTCTCCCAGAGCCAGCCTCGCCTTAAAACGGGCTGGTCGTGCACTGGCACTCATTCGAGGCAAAGATTTTGTCGGTCCTGATATTATCCAAGAGTTAGCGTCTGACGTACTTCGTCATCGAATAGTACTCTCCTTTGAAGCCGAAGCGAGAAATATCACTGCGGAAGAGGTCGTTACCAACATCGTTAAGGGAGTACCAGAACCGTGAAGCTGATTCGGTATCTGCGCGAACTCTGGAGAGGGCCGAGGCTGGAACATATATCAGACGAGGAGTCAGAAGCGTCTCATATCTTCAAAGCCAGAGTTCATGAATTACAGACCAAGCGGCTGATGTCATCACAGCTTACCGGAGACTATGCTTCGGCCTTTCTCGGACAAGGTTTATCTTTTTCGGAGTTAAGAGAATACCAGTGTGGAGATGAACCTAGGCTCATCCACTGGGGAGCTACCGCGAGAATAGGAAAACCATTCGTTAAACTCTTCAAAGAGGAACGGCAGTTACGACTGATCATTCTGCTCGATACTTCACCATCGATGATGATGACCTCACGAAAGGAAAAAGCTCTGGAGTTCGCAAGCCTACTGATTAGTGTTGGTCAAAAAAACCGTGATCTCGTTGGGTTTTGCTCCTACGGAGCGCAACTTCATGACCTGTATCCTCCAGGAAACTCCAGGCCGCACTACCGACAAGTACTTCTCGCCCTCCAGACGGCAAAGTGCCATCGAGAAGTCGTTGACTTTGAGCAGATATCAACCGGTTTACGAGAGAAACTGAAGCAGCGTTCAGTGCTTATCTTCCTCTCTGACTTTGAAGATGCAAAGGAGACAGAGGGGCTCTCTCTGCTCGCTCGAATGCACGATGTTTTGTGCGTACACATTCCTGGAGAGGCTCCTTCGAAGGAACATGGGCTCATGAAAGCATCAGATCCCGAGACTGGGGTGGTAAGATTGCTGGACTCTTCTTTGAATTCTCCGCTCTATCGAGAAGCTCAACAGAGAGAGGAAGACCACTTTCTTCTCCTTAGTGAGATTTTGGGTCGAGCAGGAGTGGAACTCGTCCGCTATAGAACAAACGCCTTAGCAACCCTTGATGAAATTGCACACAGTAGAAGAGGGAGACGACACTGATGCCTAGCCCTGCTCCGACGCCTTTTGATATTATTGAACCGCACCAGTTGCCAATGGAAATACCGCTATCTGTCTGGCTATTCGCATCAGCCTCGATACTTCTCCTTTCTCTCCTCACCTACTGGATAGTAACTCGTAGAGACAGAGACGTCCCTCAGTTCTTAGAGGTACCGGCATTGATCATTGAGTTGAGAAAAGTTCTCGATGAGTTTGAGGCAACTGGCAGGAGAGAACTCATTCATCTTTTCGTAAAACTGGTACAGCGAGAACAACTGATATTAAGTGAAGAAGCGAAAGAACTCTTGGTTCAATTGGAGAAAAACAGATTTTCAGAGAAAAGTTCGGTCGAAGCGGAATTTCCTATGCGTGAGATTCTTTCGATTCTATCGACGCAAGGCGGAATTCAAGGAGAAGCAAAAGCATGACGTCTGCATCCTTTGCATACCCATGGCTGGTGTTAGCCTTTCCGTTACTCGTTATCCTGCCATTCGTTCGCCGTGCGAAGTTCCAATATATTCCAGTCACTCGTTGTGTGCATCAATCGAACGGAGCAACACTCCGATTGAGGGCTGCTTCATGGGTTTTGCCGCTGATACGGATGATCTTTCTGTTGTTACTTGTTTTGTCTGCAGCCCGGCCACAGATTAAAACAGAGCTCCCTTTTGATAGTAGAGAGAAGCGGAATATTATCCTCGCCTTGGATGTATCGAGAAGTATGGAAGCGCAAGACTTCATCTCTAGCTGGGGCATAACGACCCGAATGCAAGGCGTTCAGCGAGTGACATCTGCTTTCATTGAAAATCGCAGAGCGGATCGAATCGGTCTTGTTCTTTTCGGTTCACATGCCTTTCTTCAGTCGCCGCTGACGGCTGATCATAATTTCCTCAGGACGCTACTCGTCGATCTCCGCCCTGGGGTTGCTGGAGATGGGACTGCAATCGGAGAAGGAATTGGAACAGCCCTGAAGCATATTCAGGCGCTGCCGGCCGATACAAAAGCCGTAATTCTACTCACAGATGGAGTCAACACGTCAGGAACCATCGAGCCGATCAAAGCAGCACGAATAGCGAGCAATCTGGGAGTGCGGGTCTACACCATCGGGATCGGTTCGACGGAAGGAGCTTTTCTGCCGTCGGTTCGAGGAATCCCTCTCTCCCAAAGAGTCTCAGCTGGCTTTGATGAATCTGCTCTTCGTCGAATTTCTGAGATCACTGGTGCGCAATACTATTTTGCAAGCAATGAAGATGAGTTGAATCGGATATATGAAGAGATAGAATCTTTAGAAAGGACAGAGGTGGACATCCCGCCAGCGCCTGTGACCACCCAAGAGCTAGCGCAGCCCCTGCTCTTTGCAAGTCTTCTGCTCTTCCTCGTGCACTTCCTGTTAAGTCAGACTCTTCTCAAGGTGCTGCCATGAGCGAGAGTCAAGTATTTCGTCCTGAATTTGAGTTTCTCGCACCAGAGTATCTGTGGTTTTTGCCGCTCGTTATTGCTCTTTTCTTTATGGGCAAACTTTTGGCTGGCAAAAGAGGACTGGCAAGACGTCAGATGGGCTTTTCTTTCACCACGGATTTAATGCTCTGTCGCATAGTGCCGCCACTCATAGCTTTTCTCCTGATATTCGCGCTCCTTCGACCTTCGATTGGAACCACCATTCAAAAATTTCAACAAGACACACACTCGCTATTTATCGCGCTAGATTTAAGCCGCTCTATGCTAGCGGAAGACGTTTCACCGAATCGACTTGTGAGTGCGAAGAGAGCAATTACCGATCTTTTGAGTAACATAGAGCAATTATCTGGAGATATTCGCGTAAGTATTATTCTCTTCTCTGGAAGCGCAGTCACATTCTGTCCCCTCACCTCGGATCTTGAGATTCTGAGAATGTACGCCCGAGAAATCTCCCCAGAGCTATTCTCCTCGAGAGGGACATCGTTGCTTGCGCTTAAGCGAATAATTGAAGAGAAAAAGACGAGCCTGGATCTTAAGACCTTTACCGTAGCACTTTTTTCAGATGGCGAGTTCTCCGATTATGAACAGTTTAGCGATATGGAGATGCTCGGAAATGACATTTCTCTATTTACGTATGGAATTGGTAAGCACGAGGGAGTTCCTATTCCTCTCGGCAATGGCGCTCTTCAAAAGAATCGATATGGTGATATCGTTATCACGAAACTGGAACCCGATTCGTTAAAAACAATAGCCAACAACAGCGGCGGAGTATATGTGGAGCTGAATTCTTTTTTGCGCCCTTTCTCACCGCTCTTAGCGCACATAGAGAATCAGATGCGGGAGAATACAGAAACATCTGAGCAACACCACTCGGTAAAATATGAGATCTTTCACTATGCGATTTGGGGAGTGCTCTTGGTTGTTGGATTTCTTTCCTTGATTCCACTTCGAGGCGGTATCCTTGTTCTCTGTTTTTGCCTCTCATCCATCTTTTGTATTGAGCCTGTTCAGGCTGATTCCAGCGAACTTCGCTCGGCCTTAGACGCGTATGCGGAAAAAGACTACGAGAACGCTTTAAGACATCTTCGGCTGCAATCCAATAGAAGTTCGCGAGATATACACCAGCAGGAGGTGCTTGGAGCAACATTATTTCGCCTTGAGAAGTACCAAGAAGCCGGTGAGGTGTTTCGTTCGATTGCAGCTGAATCGGAAACAGGCAGAACAATTGCTCAAGCGCTCTATAATGCTGGAAACAGCTATCTTGCAGAACAACGAGCTGAGGATGCGATTCAAGCATATGAAGAAGCTCTTGCGATTCATCCTGATGATGAGAAAGCGCTGCATAATTTAGAGATTGCAAAAGCCCTTAAAGAGCAGCAGGAGGAACAGACTCAGCAATCGAAAGATGAAGAGCAAAATAATCAAGAACAGAGCCAAGAAAACGCTACGAATGAAGAACCACGGTCAAACTCGGAGGAACAGCCTTCCTCGGACAACAACCCGCAACAAGACCAATCAACGAGTGAACAAGAGGAGTCAGGAGAGCGAGAAGAGCACGGCAGTGAGAATCAATCAGAAGAGCCCTCGCCCCAGGAGCAAAGGCAAGAACAACAGGCGAATCAAGAGGGAACGACCGATCAGAATGAAAATCAAGAGGGAATGGAGATAGGAGACGCAACAGAAGAGAGCGAACAAGATCTCGATGCCATGAGAGATGGGGCCAGGCTGTGGCTTGACTCTTTGCCACAGGCGCCAATTCTTCTCCCCTTGCACAAAGATGAAATGACGAAAGGAGGTCAAGAGTGGTAGTAGGCTCTGATAAGACACGAAAGTGGTATTCAAGGATTTGGTGCTTTCTAGCTATAGTCTTTTACGTTCCTTCTTTTTCTGATACCGCGGTAGCGACCGAACCACCGCAGGTATATTTATCCGCTAGCAGTGGGAGCCTTGAAGATATTTTTGAGCTCTCGGTTGTATCAAATTCATCGGGAGGTGTTTCCCAACCGAGGTTTGAACCGAGCGCAGATTTTTCAGTGAGTTATGCAGGACAATCTTCGCAAATACAAGTTGTTAATGGGATAGCGACTTCTGAGATGCGGCATCTATTTCTCTTAAAGCCAAAACGCATCGGTGAACTAGAAACTCCGAAGGGTATTATTCAAATAGCAGGTCAGGCTCACGAGATTACCTCACTGCCAGTCAGGATAGACACAAGAACGAAGGAGAGGAGTGAAAAAAACTCCTTGAATGGAGATGAACAAATCTCGCTATCACGAGACCTCTCACGCACATCTGTTTATGTGGGAGAACAATTGATCAGTACCCTTGAGCTCTCGTCTGACTCCAAGATTCATCAAGGAAGTTTTGATGAACTGACCTATGATCAATTCTGGAAAGAGGATCTCAGCAGACCAAGACCTGAAATGCGGCAAAGAAATAGACAAACCACCTATCTTCATCAGATTCGTCACGCGCTATTTCCACTCACACCAGGTTCGCTTGTTATCCCGCCAGCAAAATTGCAATTGCGTGTAGAGCGCAAGCGTCCCCTATCAGGTCGGTTTTCCTTTTTTGACTCTGGTTTCCTGCGGATGTCTCAGATAGAAGATGTTACTGTTATCTCTGAATCAACGCCGCTAGAAGTACTCCCGCTCCCTACGCTTCCAGACTCGATGAGTGATGGAGGTGCACATCCACATATTCCCGTTGGAGAAGTGGCGATATCGCTAGGGCTGAATACTGAACCGATTGAAGCGGGACAAAGCAAAACCGTAACAATTTCCATTGAGAGTGACGGTAATATCCGACCCATTGATAAACTCTCTTTAGACGTACCAGAGAGCATATCAGTGTATGCTGACACACCAGTAGATACTGATATCAGTACGACTGAACGCTTTCGAATGAAGCGAACCTACAAGCTCTCTCTAGTTCCCAAAAAGGGAGGCACATTTGATATTCCTGGAGTTGCCATTCGGTTTTTCAATCCGAAGCTAAGGCAATATGCATGGGCAAAAACAAGAGATATTCGGCTGATTGCAACGAGTCAGCCTGCGTCCGCAGTCCTCCAGGGTGCTCCAGCTGAAAGGCCCCGAACGCGAGAGGATATAGAACAGGGAGAGTCAAAGGAAAGAGTAATATATCGGTATCGTGAAGAGTCGCTCATCGAGCGCCTCTCTAGAAGTATCTCACTATCCCTTGCGCTGTTCACCGCTTCGATGGTGATACTTTTGATTTTCTGTGTGAATGCGATTCTCCGTCTGAGAGTAAAGAGACCTCAGCAAGGAACCCCTTCTGTGCTTGCGGGCGACTTTGCACACCCGCTCCAACTTCGTGAGCACTTTATTGAGCGCTTGTCCTCGCTGCTTGGCGCCAAAGATGGTGAGTCATTTCGAGGGTATCACTTAGAGCAAGAGATCGATTCTCATATTCTTAGTGAGCAACTCAAAATCATTTTGAGTCGACACCTTGAACGGCTTGATTCCGCTTCTTATGGGAGTGAGGTTGATGCAGGGAACCAGGAAGAATTAAAGCATCTCTTGTCAGAATCTCAAAGCATCCTTAATGAGGTATCAAAGTGCTCTAACGGTGGTTAAACTGTGTTTGCAGTCACCTGAAAAGTTTCATACACTATGCCCATCCTGGCTAAGAGAGGGAAAGCGGGGATGCGTAAGGATTCAGACAAGTACTTTTGTGGAGAGTCACACATGGCAGAAAACGTTATCATCATCACGACTGACCTTTCAGAAGAGTCCAGCGAGGCGCTTACCCAGGGAATACAACATGCCAAAATGACGAATGCGGATGTGAAAGTTCTCTACGTGGCGCAAAAATTTGAGCTGCCAGTTGCACTACAACGACAGTTAAACGATCCAGAAGCCATTAAAAATATGGAGCTCACCTATCAGGAAGATGAAGAGAAGTTGCTAGCGCAATTTTTAGCCGCACACAATGTCTCTGATGGAGTGGACCCTATCGTGGAGTTTTCAGAAGAGCCAGCGAGTGAGATCATATGTCAGTATGCGAAGTCTCTTGATGCGAGACTGATTGTCATGGCCAGCCAAGGAAAAGGGACTCTGGGCAGAATCTTTCTTGGGAGTAATACCCAAAAAGTAGTAGCTCAGGCGAGCTGTCCAATTCTCATAATTCCGGCTCACAAGGAGGATGAGAGTTCCTAAAGTTCCCGCATCTTGTTCCCACTGCTAGAAATGATTCTCAAATATGCTAAAACATGAGTGATGAGCGGCTCGGCGGCTCGTTTGTCTAAGGAATCGGTATGAATCTTGAAGGATTAGAGCATCAAGCGATATTAGAGAAAATGCGTGAGGGGCTGGCTCATCTAACGCCTGATGCTGAGCTTCAAATTAAATCAGAGCTCGTCTATGAGATTCTTCGGCTGAAGCGTGAGCGGAACGCGATTATTTTAGGCCATAATTACATGGAGCCAGTGCTCTTTCATACAATCCCAGATATTGTTGGTGATTCACTGTACTTGGCACAAGCTGCAGCTGCGACAGAGAGAGATGTTATAGTTTTTTGCGGCGTACGATTCATGGCGGAGACCGCAAAGATTCTTAATCCCACAAAGACGGTCTTGTTACCCGCTCAAGAAGCAGGATGCTCATTGGCAGCAAGCATTACTGCACAGGATGTACGCGATTTGAAAAATATGTTTCCAGGCGTTCCGGTGGTTGTCTACGTGAACACCTATGCCGATGTAAAAGCTGAGGCGGATTTCTGTTGCACCTCTGGTAATGCAGCAGCAGTACTGGACGCTATGGAGAGTGAAGAAGTGCTCTTTCTTCCTGATGAGTTTTTGGCACGCAACACGGCTGAAGAGACTGGCAGAGGATGTGTGGTTGTTACCCGTAATGCTTCGGGAGAACTTGAGGCTCAACCTCCTGTGCTTCCAAGAACGGAGCGAGGGAGTGTAATTGCGTGGCATGGAAAATGCGAAGTCCATGAACAGTTTCAGGTGGAAGATATAACCCTCGCCCGCAAGCAATTTCCTGACATAGAGGTCATTACTCATCCTGAGAGCTCGCCAGAGGTAGTCCATGCCTCTGATTTTTCAGGAAGCACTACTCGCATGGTGCAATACGTTAAGGAATCATCGAAGAATCACTTCCTCATTCTTACGGAATGTAGCATGGGTGATAATATCATCGCCGAGAATCCGGAGAAAAAGGTCGCGCAACTCTGTAATGTGCGCTGTCCGCACATGAATCAGATTACCTTGGAAGATGTAGTCCATGCGCTTCGTAACGATGTAACTCTGATTACCGTGGAAGAAGAAGTACGTCAAAAAGCGCTGCGTTCAGTTGAGCGGATGATCGCTATTTCCTAGAAGCCGCATCCAGAGCCTTCGCCGCGATAGGTAATGATATGAGGACTGCATGGCTATTTAGTGGATAGTCGTTGCCTCTTTTTTTGCCTGCGGAGTAAGTACCTCGACAGAGAGCTTGCCTTTATCGACGTCAACCTGGATCTCACCTTCTTCCTGCACTGCACCTGAAATCAGCGCCTTCGCAATGCGAGTCTCCAACTGGCGTTGTAGGTAGCGTTTCAGAGGCCTTGCACCAAACACTGGATCAAAGCCTTCACGAGCCATTAGTTCAATGGCTGCGTCTGAGACTGTCAACTCGACGCCTCTTTCTTCTAATCTTTTCTTCACATCGGCAATCAGTAGGACCAGGATACGTTCGATCTCATCCGCCTGAAGAGGCTTAAATAAGATCGTTTCATCGACTCGATTGAGGAACTCAGGTCGAAAATGAGCCTGTAGTTCGTTCTCGACGGCGATTCTCGCAGACTCTTTTAAGTTTCCGTTAACATCAATGCCACTCAAAAGATGAGGTGAACCGATATTAGACGTCATGATGATCACGGTATTTTTGAAATCAACCGTTCGTCCCTGGGAATCGGTAATTCGTCCATCATCGAGAATCTGCAGGAGAATATTGAATACATCGGTATGAGCTTTCTCTATTTCGTCGAAGAGAACGACTGAATACGGACGTCTTCGAACCGCCTCGGTTAGCTGCCCGCCTTCTTCGTATCCTACATATCCTGGAGGTGCACCGATTAGCCGTGAGACCGCAAATTTCTCCATATATTCCGACATATCAATTCGGACGATATTCTCCTCTGAGTCGAAGAGTGTCGCAGCTAAAGTCTTAGCCAGTTCGGTTTTTCCCACACCCGTAGGACCAAGAAAAATGAAAGAGCCAATTGGTCTTCGCGGATCTTTAATGCCAGCTCTTGCTCTAAGAACGGCATCAGAGACAAGATCCACTGCCTCATCCTGTCCAATGACCCGACCATGGAGAATCTCTGACAGCTTTAGAAGTTTCTCGCGTTCTCCCTCCATCAGCTTGGTGAGTGGAACTCCTGTCCAACGCGAGATAATCTCTGCGATCTCCTGCTCCGTTACTTCTTCTCGCAATAGGCGCTCAGGGGCTGAAGACGTGCCGCCTCTATTATCCTGTGAGAGAGATGCTTCTGCGCTTTTGAGTTGTTTTTCTAACCCTGGAAGAATCCCGTGCTTAAGCTCAGCTGCTCGATTGAGATCGTAGGCTCGTTCTGCCTGCTCGATTTGAAGCCTCGTATTCTCAATTTGTTCACGAAGATTTTGTAACTTATCGATACTCCCTTTCTCGAGCTCCCACTGCGTGCGCATAAGTGTTTCACGTTCACGAAGCTCAGAAAGATCCTTCTTTAACCCTCCAAGTCTCTCCTGACTCGATGAATCTTTCTCTTTTTTTAGCGCTGCCTCCTCAATTTCAAGCTGCATTATACGCCGTGTGACCTCATCAAGTTCAGCGGGCATAGAGTCTATCTCCGTACGAATCATCGCACAGGCTTCATCCATAAGGTCTATTGCCTTATCTGGAAGAAACCGGTCGGAAATGTATCGATGAGATAAATTTGCTGCGGCAACGAGAGCGTTATCCTGAATGGTAACTCCGTGGTGAACCTCAAAACGCTCCTTAATTCCACGAAGGATGGAAATGGTATCGTCTACTCCCGGTTGTTCGACATAAACTGGTTGAAACCGTCGTTCAAGAGCCTTATCCTTTTCGATATGCTTTCGATATTCGTCTAGAGTCGTCGCGCCGATACAATGCAGCTCTCCGCGTGCGAGCATTGGCTTTAGCAGATTGCCTGCATCCATTGCCCCTTCCGTCTTTCCAGCACCCACAATCGTATGGAGCTCATCGATAAATAGGATGATGCGTCCGTCTGAGCGTTTAATTTCTTGAAGAACGGCCTTCAATCGCTCTTCGAATTCTCCGCGATACTTTGCGCCTGCAATCAGGGCACCCATGTCTAGCGAGAATATCGTTCGGTCTTTTAATCCCTCTGGCACATCTCCTCTAACGATTCTTTGTGCTAAGCCCTCCACAATGGCGGTTTTCCCTACCCCAGGCTCACCGATGAGCACGGGGTTATTTTTTGTCTTTCGAGAGAGGATTCGAATTGTCCTACGAATTTCTGAGTCACGTCCGATGACAGGATCATTTTTTCCTAACCGTGCTTCGTCGACAAGATCTCGACCATACTTCGAGAGCGCTTCGTATGTATCCTCTGGGGTTGCACTTGTGACCCTCTGATTTCCGCGTATTGCGTTCAGTGCTTCCAATACTTTTTCGCGAGTGAGAAGACGGTCTGCAAACACCTTCTTCGTTCCCCCTGTAGCGAGCTCTAATAGGGAGAGAAAGATGTGCTCTACTGATACATATTCATCTTTTAGTCCTTTCGCCTCTTTCTCCGCCTGAGCAAACACTTTTCCCAGCTCAGGGGTAAGATAAATCTTATCGGGTTCCACCCCAGGACCTGACACTGATGGCTTTTTTGCTAACACGTTTTCAAGCGCCATGGATAACTCAGATCGGTCAATATCAATCTTTTCAAGGAGCCTTGGCACCAATCCATCCGGTTGGCTGATGAGTGCTAACGAGAGATGCTCGCTATCAACTTGTTGGTGTCCTCGCGCTAGAGCCAGGCTTTGTGCGCTCGCTACCGCTTCCTGTGATTTCTGAGTGAGTTTGTTCATATCCATAGAGCACCTCGTTTCTTCTCATATAATCATCACAAGAAGCGTTTTCTACCCCTCGGGAAAAATTTCTATCTCATTGAATTCTTTACGGTCTGAATTACTCATCCCGTGGATTAAACTGTGAGACGTTAGAGAGCTTCTCGAAAAGCTCTTTTTCCTCTTTTGTCAAATCTTTGGGAACTACGATCTTCGTAGATAGCAAGAGATCGCCGCGATTGCCTTTTGCATCGAAGTACCCCTTCCCCTTTACTCTGAGTTTCTGACCCGACTGAGAGCCAGCTGGAACTTTCAAGGTCACGGTTCCATCGATAGTTTTTATGGGGAGAGAAGTACCGAGAGCTGCTTCCCACGGTGTTATCTGAATATCAGATAGAAGATTTTTGTCTGAAACAACGAACCGAGAGTCCTCCGAGATAAACACTCGTATGAGAAGGTCTCCTGCTTCTCCACCTGAACTTCCTGGGGCACCTTGCTTTGCCAGCCGAATGACTTTTCCCGATTGGATACCTTTCGGAATCTTGATATTGAAGCTTTTTTTCTCTTTCTGGCGGCGACCATCCTGAGCTGTAGATATGAGATCGAAGGAGACTTTCTTCGTTCCAGCGGAAAAGGCTTCGGCGAGAGTTATGTGTATACTTGTTTCTAGGTTACTTCCACGAACGGCCCTTGCTTGTCCGAAGGGATCACGATAGGAAGTCCCGCCGCTGCCTGCTTGTTGAAATCCGCCACTCCCGAAAATTGCTTCAAAAAAGTCGCTAAATCCACCCCCGCCTCCGAACGCTTGTCCTCTTGAGGTCTCACGCCCTCCACCGAACTGTCCGCCAAAGAGATCCTCCCAGTTTGGTGGAGGCCGAAACTCTTGTCCATTTTTCCAGTTTGCACCAAGTGCATCGTACTGACGTCGTTTCTGTTCATCTCCCAGCACTTCGTATGCTTCGTTGACCTGCTTAAATTTATCTTCAGCTCCTGGCTCTTTATTGACATCTGGATGGAAGAGCCTCGCCTGCTTTTTGAATGCTTTCTTTATATCTGCTTGAGAGGCATCCCGACTCACCTCCAAGGTCTCGTAGTAATCTTGGAATTTCACTGTTATCCCTTTTTATCTGGTATGGGGCTGAAAAAGCCTTTGTTGTTTGAATAACCATTGTCTGGGCTTTTTTCTAGCCAAAAAATCCATTGAGTTATAGAGCCCACCTCACTTTTTGAAGATATCGCTCATGAGAGCGATTAGCTTCCTGAGGCTCGTGGTGCTTGGATACCCGATGAGAATGGCTGTTTGCCTTGAAAAATTGAAGGGGTTTGATTCTCCACACGAATAACGGCATAGTTTCCGTTCGAATTTTGGCCATGTAGCTCAGCTGGTTAGAGCGCGGAACTCATAATTCCGAGGTCGGTGGTTCGAGTCCACCCATGGCTACTCTTAACTCTCTGCTCTTATTACACTTCTTGTTTCACATAATCCTGAAACAGAGTTGTAAGTCGCTTGCACACTTCCACTAACGAATAGAAGCACAAGCATCAATAAAGATAGAGAGCGCAGCATAATCAACACCCCTTATACTTCTTTTTAATACACTCTTGCGCTAATGCTTGCGCTTTACTGATGTCTTCACTAGTCATCTTTTGCGAAAGAAGGTCTCTATACTTTGCAGCATCAGCAACTCCCCGTGCTGCTGAAAGATTGTACCACATGTGAGCGCGAACGTAGTCTTGTGGGGTGCCTTCGCCGTTATCGTACATAATGGCAAGACTGTATTGCGCTTGAGCAAGACCCTGCTCTGCTGATTTTGTGTACCACTTAAGC
>Ga0181587_10003264_pt1 | contig 13480 bp, 9 predicted proteins | sample 071ome_27_FD_132463 | JGI IMG/M metagenome (GOLD analysis project Ga0181587, IMG submission 132463) | Coastal salt marsh microbial communities from the Groves Creek Marsh, Skidaway Island, Georgia - 071409AT metaG (megahit assembly) | ecosystem: Environmental > Aquatic > Marine > Intertidal zone...
CAGAGGCTGATGCGGTAGAGGCCTCCGACGAGGCCTGATCCCTCACGACAGTCAAAAAGCCCTCTGCGCGACGAGCTCAGGGGGCTTTTTCGTTGTCAGGCCCTCATTTTCGTTGTCAGGCCCTCATTTTTGCCCTTGTGAGTCGCTTCCCTTGTGACTGTTCCGCCCATTTCAGGGTGATGAGGTTTTTCGGGCCTCAGGGATTACGGCAGAGACGCCCTCAAGCCCTGCAAAATCGCCATTTTTTGGGTTGCTTAATCCCCGCCGCCGCGTTACTTTTGTGGTAACTGACCCCGTTTCTCGGGGGTCTGCGTGTTCATAAAAAAAACCGAGGCTAAAATCATGAGAGCTACCCCCATCCGTTTGGTGTCAGCCGTTGCAGCCGCTACGCTGGCAGTGACGCCGCTTGTTCAAGCGCAGCTTGAGGAAGTGATCGTCACAGCGACGAAGGTCGAGTCTTCGATTCAGGACACCCCGATCGCAGTATCTGCGTTTTCACAGGACCAGCTGGACTCTCAGCTGATTAACGACACCATGAATCTGCAGTTCTCGGTCCCCAATATGACCATGACGAAGCAGAACTTCACCGCCAACGATATTCGTATCCGCGGCATTGGTGCTGGCGCGATTGGCCCCGCGGGCGACAACGGTGTGGGTATTCACGTCAACGGCATCTACCAGACCTCTAGCCGTATTTTCGAAGCACAGTTCTACGACACGGAGCGCGTCGAAGTCCTGCGTGGCCCACAGGGTACCCTGTATGGCCGGAACACCACCGGTGGTGTTGTGAATGTGATTACCGCCAAGGCCGACCCGAGCGAGTTCTCCGCCAAGGTGGATGCGACTGTAGGTAACTACAGCTACACGCAGCTGCGCGGTATGGTGAACGTGCCGCTAGGCGAGAACTTTGCGTTACGCGCCTCCGGTATGGGCCTCAACCGCGATGGCTTTATCGAGAACATCTATGACGGCGAAGATGTTGACGACCGCGACATGTTTGCGGGCCGCTTGTCTTTGACTTGGGATGTCAGCGATCGCACTGAAATCAATTTTATGTACAGCTACTTCGAGGAAGACGACAATCGTGTCCGCTCCCAGAAGCAGGCGTGTGTCTACGACCCCGCGGGCGTCTTGGGCTGTTTGCCCGGTAAGCCGAAGTACGAAAATGCCAACTCGGCGGCGGGCATTGCCGGTGCGCTGATGAACGCGATCAGTGGCCTCAACTCGCTGTCTCAAGGGTATTTGGGCCAATACGGTGCAGCGACGGGGCAGATGAACTACGCGATGCTGGGTCTGAACGCGCTATCAGGCGCCACCGCGTTCCCGACCCAGGACTATATCGGTGACACCAACCCTGATGACGTGCGTCAGGTCAATATGGACACCAAGCCGCTGTATTACACCGACGAAGAGACTTATCAGCTGCAGTTGAGCCATGACTTTGGCAATTTGCAGATGTACTACTCAGGGGGCTATTCCGAGACATCGGTTGTTTCCGTTGAAGACTATGAAAAAGGCGTGTCCAACGCGGACTGGACGCCGGCCCTGAACACCTTGGCGGCACTCGGCTCCGTCCCGGCGCTGCCTGGCGCAATGTTGCCGAGCATTATTGAAGCGCTGGCCCCCACGTATGGTGCCGGCACCGCGCAAACTGTGGGCCTGTTGATCACCGATGCGGCTACCGGCATCCCCGGTGTGGGTATCTGGGCGGGCAACCCCGCTTTGGCGGGTTTGTCTAACGGCATCTCGGTGCTGGACTTGCCCAATGACGACAACTACACCCAGTGGTTCCGCAACGGTGGCTACGACGAATCGTCGAACAAAAACACCCAATGGGCGCACGAGCTGCGTTTGCAGAGTAGTTTTGACGGGCCCTTGAACTTCCTGTTGGGTGGTTTCTACCTCACTTTTGATAACAGAAACAGCTATTTGGTGCGCGCTGCCGGTCTGGCACTGCCTGGGCAGATTTTGCCAATCAACCTAGCGGTATTCCCGGCTCCCTACGGTGATCCGGATAATCCCCGTTCCGAGCCCAACCCGTACATGCAGGGTTACCACAACGATTCGCGCTCTTATAAGCTGAACGCGAAGGCTCTGTTTGGTGAGTTGTATTGGGATGTCACGGATTCCTTGCGCCTGACCTTTGGTGGTCGGTACTCCGAGGAAGAAAAGCGCGGTAAGCAGCGCACGATCTATGTGACGTTCTCCGATCTGCCGCCCATCCAGCCAAATGACGCCTTCTTTAATCCTTACTACGAGCAAGAAGAGTTCACCTGGAAGGTCAACGCAACCTGGAACATGTCTGACGACACCATGATGTACGCGACGGTGTCCAGCAGCTTTAAGTCAGGTGGCTTCAACCCTATCAGTGACAACTCGCCGCTGCTGACGCCCGAATTTGGTGGTAGCCCGGCTAACGCGTTCTTCGACCCGGAATTCATCGATGCGTATGAAATCGGCATGAAGACCACGCTGCTGGACGGTGCTCTGCGCATTAACGCGGCGGGTTTCTACTATGATTACTCCGACTTCCAGCAGTCGCAGATCGTTAATGTGACCTCAAAGAACGTGAACGCTGACGCTGAAATTACCGGTATCGAGCTCGACGTTCTTTTTGCGATTACGCCTAACCTGATCGCGTCGTTCTCTGGTGGTTGGCTGGATACGGAAATCGGTGAATTCTGGAGTGTCGATACCGCTAACCCCAACGCCACCTCACAGGCTGATTTGGCCCGTGATCCGACGTTGGCAACGGTGGGCGTGGTCAGCGTCAACGGTGTGAACTTTATCCCGGGCGCCGATGCCACTGGCAACCGCAGCCGTTGTGAGACTGCCGCTCCGAACCCCTGCTATGGCTACATGCAGAACCAGCAAGGCAATCAGATCGCCGGCTCACCGGAGCTTAACTACAACATCGGCCTGGCGTGGACACTGCCCATGGGTGATGTGGATCTGACGCTGTCTACCAACTACTACTGGCAGGACGAGTTCTACGCTTCCAACTTCAATAACATCTCCAATCTGGTAGATGATTGGTCAATGTGGAATGCGAGCGCCCGTCTAGCCGGTGAGCGCTGGTATCTCGAAGCCTGGATCAAGAACATCGAAGACAACGACAACGTTACGGGCCACTACCTGACCTCGTCGGTCTCTTCACTGTTCACGAACCAGTTTATCCTCGACCCCCAGACTTATGGTTTGAGCGTCGGTTACCAGTTCTAAGCAGTTAGTGATTCAGAAAACCCGGCCCTGTGCCGGGTTTTTTGTTTTTGCGGTCCGGTTTTTTACGGCGTACCGCCGTTATTGGGTAGGGGAAAATGTTGGCGGTGACTCGATCACCGGCTAGGCGCTGTGAGTGCATATTCGCGCCCGTCGGGGCGACACTGCAGCGGCAGTTGGCCGCGTAATCGCGCGACACGTGCGCTGAGGCGCCTACAGATCAGGCCCGTTACGCGGCTTTGGAGCGCGCCTTTCTGACCGGCTTATCCGCGCCTTGCTTGAGTAGCGGACCCAAAAACCGGCCAGTATGGGAACGCTTTTCTTTGGCGACCGCCTCGGGGGTGCCGGTGGCGATAATTTGACCGCCCCCGGATCCACCCTCGGGGCCGAGGTCAATTAACCAGTCCGCCGTTTTAATCACATCGAGGTTGTGCTCGATAATCACGACGGTATTGCCACCATCACGCAGTCTGTGCAGCACCTCGAGTAACTGGCGGATATCCTCAAAATGCAATCCGGTCGTCGGCTCGTCGAGGATGTAAAGTGTATTGCCAGTGTCGCGTTTGGACAGTTCCCGAGACAGCTTTACCCGTTGAGCTTCGCCGCCCGATAGCGTCGTCGCGGCCTGGCCCAGGCGGATATATGACAGGCCGACATCCATGAGCGTTTGCAGCTTGCGGTGGATGGCCGGTACAGCATCGAAGAAACTCAACGCATCTTCAACGGTGAGCTCAAGCACCTCATAAATATTAAGACCCTTAAATCGGATCTCGAGGGTTTCCCGGTTGTAACGCTTGCCTTTGCAGACATCGCAGGGAACATAGATATCGGGCAAGAAGTGCATCTCGACTTTGGTCACGCCGTCACCTTGGCAGGCTTCGCAGCGCCCGCCGCGCACGTTAAAGCTGAAGCGCCCGGGTTTATAGCCTCGCGATCGGGCTTCCTGAGTGCCGGCAAAAAGCTCCCGAATCGGGGTGAAGATGCCGGTGTATGTGGCCGGATTAGACCGCGGTGTTCGCCCGATAGGGCTTTGGTCGATGTCGATACATTTATCGAGCTGTTCAAGGCCGCTGATGCTATCGTGCGCGGCCGGCTTGAGCGTCGTGGCGCCGTTGAGCGCCGTTGCTGCGAGGGGATACAGCGTGCCATTAATCAACGTTGACTTGCCCGACCCCGATACTCCGGTCACACAGGTGAGGAGCCCCAGGGGTAGCGACAGGTTCACCTGCTGCAGATTATTTCCCCTTGCGCCGGTAATCGTAATGACGCGCTTGGGGTCTATCTCGTGGCGGCGACTGGGTACCGCGATCGATTGCTTCCCGGATAAATAGGCGCCGGTGAGCGAATCCGGATGACTGACGATGTCTTGCAGCGTGCCAGAGACCACCACTTGTCCACCGTGAACCCCGGCCCCGGGGCCGATATCGATAATATGGTCCGCGTTGCGGATGGCGTCTTCGTCGTGCTCTACCACCAGCACCGTGTTCCCCAGGTCGCGCAAATGCAGCAGTGTTGCGAGCAGACGTTCATTGTCGCGCTGGTGTAGTCCGATAGACGGTTCGTCGAGGATGTACATGACGCCGACCAGCCCCGCACCGATTTGGCTGGCCAAACGAATGCGCTGGGCCTCGCCGCCGGAGAGGGTTTCGGCGCTGCGATCCAGCGTCAGGTAATTCAGCCCGACATCGACAAGAAAGCGATAGCGTGCGCGCAGCTCCTTGAGGATCTTGTCGGCGATCTCGCCTTGCCGCCCAGAGAGCTGCAAGGCGTCAAAGTAAGCCTGGGCGTCGCCCACAGGTAGCGCCGTGATGCTGGGCAGTGTGCGGTCATCAACATAGACGCTGCGCGCATCGGCGCACAGCCGCGTACCCTCGCAGTTTTTGCATGCCGCGGTTGACACATACTTGGCCAGCTCGTCGCGCACCGATGCCGACTCTGTCTCCCGGTAACGGCGGTCCATATTCGGAATAACGCCCTCAAACACGTGCCTCCGCTTGAATACGGTGCCGCGATCATTGACGTAGGCGAACTCAATTTCCTCGCCGTCGCTGCCATGCAAAATGATGTCGCGATGCCGCTGCGACAGCTTTTCGAACGGCTTGTCCATGTCAAAGTCGTAGTGATCAGCCAGTGAGCGCAGTAAATGGAAGTAGTAAACATTGCGCCGATCCCATCCGCGGATGGCCCCTTCGGCGAGGCTCGCTTCCGGGTGCAGCACGACGCGGCTTTCATCGAAAAACTGGGTAACACCCAGACCGTCGCAACCGCTACAGGCCCCTGCGGGATTGTTGAAAGAGAAGAGCCGGGGCTCGAGCTCGTCTATGGAATGTCCGCAGCTCGGGCAGGCGTAGCGCGCGGAGAACAGGGTTTCTTCACCTTCGCCATCCATGGGGGCGACCGCGGCGACGCCGTCAGTGAGCTCCAGCGCGGTCTCGAACGACTCGGCGAGCCGCAGTTTGAGGTCGTCTCTGACCTTGAAGCGATCCACCACCACATCGATACGGTGCTTGCGCTTCTTGTCTAGTGCGGGAACATCATCGAGGTCTACCACGATCCCGTCGACACGCACGCGAATGAAGCCGGCTGCCCGCATTTGCTCAAATACGTGCAGGTGCTCGCCTTTGCGGTCCCTTACCACGGGCGCCAGTAGCATCAGCTTGGTGCCCTCGGGCATCGCCATGACCGCATCGACCATTTGCGTCACGGTCTGCGCTTTCAGCGTCACGCCATGAGTGGGGCAGCGCGGATCCCCGACGCGCGCAAACAACAGTCGCAGGTAGTCGTAGATCTCTGTGATAGTGCCCACCGTCGAGCGCGGGTTATGCGAGGTTGATTTTTGCTCGATAGAAATCGCGGGTGACAAGCCTTCGATGTGGTCGATATCGGGCTTTTCCATCATCGATAGAAATTGTCGGGCGTAGGTGGACAGCGATTCGACGTAGCGACGCTGGCCCTCGGCATAGAGTGTGTCGAAGGCGAGGGAAGATTTCCCTGACCCTGAGAGCCCGGTAATCACCACCAGCTTGTCACGGGGAATATCGAGGTCGATATTCTTGAGATTGTGGGTGCGCGCCCCGCGTACCTCGATGGTGTCCATGCTGCCTCGCGAAAACTCATTACAACAGCACAGTATACGAGGATCTGCAGGGCCCGGACTGTCGATAGCCGGTTTTAGCACCGTGTTACACTGCGATCTTCCTCGAGGTTTCTGACTACGTGCTGGCGAAAGATCCTTTTACTGCAGTGGAGCGCCGCGCCGTGCTGGGTTTGGCCAGTCTTTACTGCCTGCGGATGCTCGGTTTATTCATGGTTCTGCCGCTGTTTGCGGTATACGCGCAAGCATTGGCGGGGGCCAGCGTGGCCAGTATTGGGCTCGCGCTCGGCGCCTACGGCCTCACTCAGGCGACGCTGCAGGTTCCGCTGGGTTGGTTGTCCGATCAGATCGGCCGCAAACCCGTGATCATCGGCGGGCTGAGCATGCTGATTGTCGGCAGCCTCGTCGCCGCTGCAGCGGATACCTTGCTGGCATTGGCCATCGGCCGTTTGTTGCAGGGCGCAGGTGCCATTGCCTCCGCCACGATGGCCCTGGCCGCCGACTACACCCGTGTTGAACAGCGCACGAAAGCCGCCGCCATTATTGGTGCGAGTATTGGCGTCTCATTCGCCTTGGCGCTAGTGCTGGGACCGGTGCTTGCGGCCTGGGGCGGGTTGCCCCGCGTTTTCGAGGTGACCGCGGCGATGGGTGCGTTGGGCCTGCTGGTGGTGCTGTTCTGGCTGCCGCCCACGCCCGCCTTGAGTGAGGCGGGCAGTGCCCACATTGCGGATCGGGCGCGGTTAGGTGAGGCGCTGTGGGGGCGGGGCCTCGGTATCCTGTATGCCAGCATATTTTGCCTCCACCTGTTGTTGATGGCGGCGTTTACCGCGATTCCGGTCATTATGGTCGATCACATAGGCCTGCCCACTGATGAGCACGCGTGGGTGTATTTATTGACCCTGTGCGCTGCGATACCGGGCGTCGTGCTGTTGGTGCGCCGGCGGCGCACGATGGAGGATCCCCGGCCGTTACTGGCACTCACGGTTGTCCTCACGGTCGCGGGTCTGATTGCGGCACTTTGGTCGACATCGGTACTGGCTCTGGGCGCAAGTTTGGTGGCGTTTTTTGCGGGATTTACGGCGCTTGAGACGATTCTGCCTGCTTTGGTGTCCGCTTTCGCGCCGGTCACATTGCGCGGCACCGCCATGGGTATTTTTTCAAGCGCACAGTTTCTCGGCGTATTTACGGGTGGAGCCTTGGGCGGTAACGCCTTGCACTGGGGCGGCGCCGCCTTATTGGCGCTACTGCTGGTGTGTCTGTCGGTGCTGTGGTTGGCCGGTCTGTGGCGCTTTGGACAGGCGCCCGAGGTGGTGGCATAGGGGCTGAATTGTCCGAGAATGATGTACACGCCACTCCCCAGCGTTGTTATAGTTTGCAGTCACACGGAATAAACGGATCAGCGTCGCCACGTACGCGATCCCGGGCAGATTGGAGAACCCTATGGCCTCGCGCGGCATTAACAAAGTGATCTTAGTCGGTAATCTGGGCAATGACCCCGAGCATCGTGTGCTGCCATCGGGCGGCGGGGTGACCAATATTAGCCTCGCCACCTCAGAGAGCTGGCGCGACAAGAATACCGGCGAGCAACAGGAGCGCACGGAGTGGCACCGCGTGGTCTTTTTCAATCGTCTCTCTGAGATCGCGGCCGAATATCTCCGTAAGGGCTCCAAAGTCTATGTGGAGGGTTCCCTGAGGACCCGTAAATGGCAGGATCAATCTGGTCAGGATCGTTACACCACCGAGATCGTGGCCCAGGAAATGCAGATGCTCGATAGTCGCGGCGCCATGCAGGACGGAGGCGGCTACCAAAGCGCGCCTGCGAGCAGTGCACCCGCGGCTGCGGATCCCGCGCCGATCGACTTCCCGGAAGACGACATTCCCTTCTAAGCACACGGGCTCGCAGGAGCCCCTGGTCGATACGCGACGATAGTCATGCGCATTCTGGTTTTGGGCCTCGATTCCCCGTTAGGGTTTTCCCTGCGTTCGTTTGCCGCTCCCTTGATGCGGCACGAAATTATTGGGGTCGACATGGATGCGACGCGTTGGCGCCGCGAGCGTCAGGTCAAAAAACTGATTCGTCGCCAACCCATTGATTTGATCTTGGATGCGCGCTTGGTGACGCAAATTGATGGCGTGGATCCGGTGGGTCAGCCCGATTTGGAGCGCACCCGGTGGCTCGCAGGGTTGGCCGCCAAGGATCGTATTGGCTATTTGTTTCTCTCCAGTGCGCGGGTCTTCTCGGGAACGCTCACCCGACCCTACCGCGAGAGTGATCAGCCTGATGCCACCGACGCGGTCGGTAAAACCTTGATCGAAGCCGAGGCGCTGCTGCAGGACAAGCTCGACGAGGTCTTTATTTTGCGTCTTGGGCTGATGTTCGGGGGCCGTCGTCCCAACCCCTTGGCCAGAGCGCTGGATGCGCTGTCCCGCGGCGACAAGATCAAGGTCAGTGAACAGGTGCGTGGCAGCCCGGTGCACGTTGCGGAGGTCGCGCGGGTGATCCATGGCATCATTGATCAGATTGGCGCTGGTGCGCCGCGCGCAGGGATTTACCACTACAGCGGTATCGGGGAGGTCAACGCCTATTCTTTTATGGAAGCGGTGTTGGCCAATGCCTCTCAGTACAAGCCTTTTACCCAGGCGCGAGACCTGATCGTATTGTCTGCCGACACCGACGAAGCGCCCTCCAGCTTGACGTTGGACTGCGCGGCGATCCGGCACCAGTTTGGCATTCAGCAGCTCAGCTGGCGGGAGTTTGTTCAACGCGCGGTGCAGCGCTACATTGAGTTATATGTTGAGTAATGAGGATGACCCCATGAGTGCGGCACTAAAGGTAGCGGTGTTAACAGTCAGTGATACGCGCACCCACGAGACCGATACCTCGGGGCAGTTTCTGGTCGATGCGTTGTCTGCGGCGGGTCACACCGTGGTCGACCGACAGATCGTGATCGACGATGTCTACCAGTTGCGGGCGATCGTCTCTGGCTGGATCGCCGATCCCGAGGTTGAGGTTGTGCTGACCACCGGGGGCACTGGCTTTTCGGGTCGGGATTCGACGCCCGAGGCGCTGCAGCCGCTCTTCGATAAAAGTATTGATGGCTTTGGCGAGGTGTTTAGAGCACTGAGCCATGCCGAAATTGGTTCTTCCACGGTGCAGTCTCGCGCGCTGGCAGGTCTGGCAAACGGCACAGCGATTTTCTGCATGCCGGGTTCTACCGGTGCCTGCCGCACGGCGTGGAACGGGGTGCTCAGAGAGCAGCTCGATAGCGAACACCGGCCCTGTAATTTTGTTGGAGTCCTGCGGGGCCATTGAGTCGTGGCGCTAACACCACTCACTGAAGCGCTGCAGCAAATTCTTGCTACTGCGACGGCGACCCCCGACGTGGAAACGGTGCCGACCGGTGAGGCGCGGCATCGGTTCTGTGCACAGTTGATCAGCGCGCCAATGGCGGTGCCTCCTCGAGATAACAGCGCCATGGATGGCTACGCGGTACGCGTCGGTGACATCCCCGCGGTCTTGCCAGTGAGCCAACGGATCCCGGCGGGCGCGGTGCCCGAACCGTTAAGCCCCGGCACGGCGGCGAGAATCTTCACCGGCGCGCCGGTGCCGACAGGTGCCGACGCGATTGTGCTGCAGGAAGATGTCACCGAGACGCCGGAAGGGATGCTTTTCCCCTCTGCGACGGCAGGGCAGCATATCCGGCGCAGGGGTGATGATATCGCGCCCGGCGATCAGCTGGTCGCTCGGGGTCAGTGCCTGCAACCCCAGGACCTGGGTTTACTGGCCTCGGTCGGGTTGGCACAGGTCGAGGTCTATCGACCACTGCGCGTGGCGATTCTTACCACAGGAGATGAGCTGCGGGAGCCCGGCGCGGGTCAGCTTGCGCCCGGTGAGATCTATAACAGTAATCGCGTGATGTTGTCGGCGCAGATCCGCGCACTGGGTATGTCGGTATCGGATTTGGGCAATCTGCCAGATGACCCCGGCCGCATCGGTGACGCGCTGGAAGAGGCCGCGGGCGCGGCGGATTGCATTGTGACTGCCGGCGGCGTTTCTGTGGGCGAGGAGGACCATATTCGCGCGCAGGTCGAGGCGCGTGGTTCGCTCTCCCTGTGGAAGCTCGCCATCAAGCCCGGTAAACCGCTGGCGTTTGGCGAGGTGCGTGGAACACCGATTTTTGGTTTGCCCGGCAACCCGGTCTCCGCCTGGATTACGTTTGTGCTGGTCGCTAAACCCTGGTTGATCAAGCAGCAGGGCGGAATCGTTGCTCCAGTGTCCCGGTACCGGGTGCGCGCCGGTTTTAGTGTCACAAAACCGGGCACTCGAGAGGAGTTTTTGCGGGTACGATTTGTCGGGGAGGGGGACGCCAGACGCGCCGAGCTCACGGGGAACCAAAGCTCTGGCGTGCTCACCAGTTTAAGTCGGGCCGAAGCGCTTGCCGTGCTGCCAGCGGGGGAATCCATCTCAGAGGGTGACTGGTTGGAGATCATTCCTCTGTCAGTGCTGGGTGATCTGGGCGCCTGCTGAATCAGCGGCACCGGTCGCTGTCAGTTGTCCAGTCGATCTAATCAGTCAATCTAGCCAGTTAATCTAGCCAGTTAATCTAGCCAGTTAATCTAGAAAGCGGCGAAAGACCAGGGTCGCGTTGGTGCCGCCAAAGCCAAAGCTGTTTGACATGACCTGTTGCAGGCCGGCGTTGTCAACGCGGGAGAGGGCGATGGGCAATCCCTCGGCGCCCTCATCGAGGGTTTCGATATTGGCGGAGGCGGCAATAAAGTCATCCTGAAGCATCAACAGCGAATAAACGGCCTCATGTACGCCGGCAGCACCGAGCGAGTGGCCCGACAGGGATTTAGTTGAGCCGATAATGGGTGCATTGTCGCCAAAGACCGTGCGCAGTGCATTGAGCTCCTGAATATCACCCGCCGGCGTGCTGGTGCCGTGGGCGTTGATGTAATCGATCTTGCCTTCGAGTCCTGCCATGGCTTGCTGCATACAGCGGACGGCGCCCTCCCCGGAGGGCGCGACCATGTCATAGCCATCCGATGTGGCTCCGTAGCCCACCAGCTCAGCAAGAATCTGCGCGCCGCGTGCTGTGGCGTGAGACAGGCTTTCGAGCACCAACATGCCGCCACCGCCGGCGATGACGAAGCCATCTCGGTTGGCGTCGTAGGCGCGCGAGGCGCGCTCTGGGGTGTCGTTGTATTGGCTGGACAGCGCGCCCATCGCATCGAACAGCGCGCTCATGGTCCAGTGCAGCTCCTCGCCACCACCGGCAAACACCACGTCCTGCTTGCCAAGTTGGATGAGCTCCATCGCGTGACCGATGCAGTGCGCGCTGGTCGAACAGGCGGAGGAAATAGAGTAGTTGACCCCTTTGATTTGGAAGGGTGTCGCGAGACAGGCCGAGACGGTGCTACCCATCGTTTGCGTTACCCGATAGGGGCCGACCCGGCGGATACCGCGGTCACGCAGGATGTCGGCCGCCTCGACTTGATTGGATGAAGATGCGCCACCGGAACCCGCGACAATGCCCGTGCGCGGGTTGGAGACCTGATCCTCGGTCAAGCCGGCTTGCGCGATAGCCTGCTGCAGGCTCAAAAAGGCGTACCCCGCGGCATCGCCCATGAAGCGCCATTGCTTGCGGTCAATGTGTTCGGAAAGGTCGATCTGCGGGGTGCCAGCGATCTGTGAACGCATGCCCGCTTCGACATGATCCTGCCGGAGGGAGATCCCTGATCGACCTTCAAACAACGCATCGCGAACCGATGCCGCGTCGTTGCCCAGGCAGGAGATGATGCCGAGCCCCGTGACGACTACTCGCTCATGCATCACATGTTCTCCGTATTCTGAAACAGCCCCACCCGCAGATCGCTGGCGGTATAGATCACCTGGCCATCGACAGATACCGAGCCGTCGGCGATACCCATGACCAGCTTGCGCTCGATCACGCGCTTGATATTGATGCGGTACTGCACCAGCGAATGGCTGGGTAGGATTTGCCCAGTAAACTTGACTTCACCTGAGCCCAGCGCCCGACCTCTGCCGGGGTTGCCGCGCCAACCGAGAAAAAACCCCACCAGTTGCCACATCGCATCGAGTCCGAGACAACCGGGCATCACGGGATCCCCGGGGAAGTGGCAGGCGAAGAACCAGAGGTCAGGGTGGATATCGAGTTCGGCAATGAGCTCGCCCCGGCCGGCCTCACCACCTTCGGAACTAATGTGGGTGATGCGGTCCACCATTAACATGTTATCAACGGGGAGCTGTGCATTACCCGGCCCGAAAAGTTCACCCATGCCGCAGGCGACCAACTCGGCTTTGTTATAGCTCGACTGCGGGGTAAAAAAGGCGGGTTCGGGCATGGATAGGGGCTTCCGGCGAGGATGGGGCGGCGCGCCAGGCGACAATCGGCGCCGAGGGCCACGCGTGGTATTGTTGAGGGCGCAATTGTAGTGGAAGGGCCCGACGCAATCCAGCAGGGGGATGCGGCGAAAACCGGCCGACTGGCCCGCGAGCCCAATGATTCTAGGCGCTCATGTGAATACGGCGCCGCCGTTATGGGTGACCTCCTGCCAAGGTTCCAGTAGCATCGCGGATCACAGAGCACCGAACCAAAGCATCGAAAAACGCATGTTAATACCCGTTTTATTGTCTGGTGGCGTTGGTAGCCGCCTCTGGCCCGTGTCTCGCGCTGGCAGGCCCAAGCAGTTCTTGCCGCTCGGGGGCGAGGGCTCGATGCTTCAGGAGACCCAGCGGCGTCTTGATGGGCTGGCGTGCGGCCCCGCCATCGTGGTGTGCAACGATGAGCACCGTTTTATGGTGGCCGAGCAGTTGCGCGGAGAATCGCCCATTGCTCCCACCATTATTCTTGAGCCCGCGGGGCGCAACACCGCCCCGGCAATTGCGCTTGCGGCCCTGCAGGCCAGTGGCGAGGACCCGGAGGCGCTACTGTTGGTGTTGCCTGCCGATCATCACGTCACGCATCCGGCCGCGTTTCGCGCGGCGGTTGAGCGTGCGGCGGTGCACGCCACCGCCGGCAAGCTCATGACGTTCGGCGTGGTGCCGACGCACCCCGAGACCGGTTACGGCTACGTGCGCTGCGGCGAGCCTATTGAAGACGGTGTCTATACATTGGCCGAATTCGTCGAGAAGCCGGATCGTGA
>Ga0181587_10003283_pt1 | contig 13438 bp, 19 predicted proteins | sample 071ome_27_FD_132463 | JGI IMG/M metagenome (GOLD analysis project Ga0181587, IMG submission 132463) | Coastal salt marsh microbial communities from the Groves Creek Marsh, Skidaway Island, Georgia - 071409AT metaG (megahit assembly) | ecosystem: Environmental > Aquatic > Marine > Intertidal...
ACTAAAAATGTACCCATAAGTACTTTATAAAATTCTAAACACATTGAAAATGTTGTTACAATTCTTTGTTTTGTGTCTGGGTCTACTTTCATTATAAATTATATTCCTAAATTTATTATTTTTGTATAATTAACGCACTTAGAGTGATTTACTTACAATTTAGATACATAGGATAACCATGAAACCGCATTTTAAATCTTTGAAGATGTAGTGTATTTTTTATTAAATAATAATTTATATCTTCATTATTTAATTTATATTCAGTCATTTTTGTATCTGAATAGTAATTATCCATATATCTATCGAAATATTTTACCAATATTTGATCTCTATCGTATAATAATGTTTCTTTATTAGTATTTTTATATGCTATATTCACTTCATTTAATTTAGATATATGTTTTGATACTCTTTTTTCTTTTTTTTTAAAGTATTTAAAATTATTAGTAAACCGCCAACCATATTTCCAATAAAATCCTATTACATCTTCCATAGCATTTAATTTACAATAATCAAAATAAGAACGTCTACCAAACTCTCTCCAAAATAATATCATATCTTTTCCTGATTGTACTTTTATCTTATTTTTACGTTTCATTGATCTTACAATAGAATTTGTAATAGCAATATTACCTATTAATTCAATTGTAAAATATTTTTTATTTTTATGAATGTCGTTGCCGGTGTTACTTACAACTGTAATACCTCTTAAAGATAAACGTTCACCATTTTTTGAATCAAAATTAAATAAAATATATTTTGGACATGATTTTTCATAATATCCATATTCACAATTATAACCAAATATTGATATATCAATATAATTTTTTGGTATTGGATAGAATATTTTGTAGTTTAAATATTTTTTTATAAATTTTATTTCTTTTTTATTCCAATATCTTTTTTTTCGAATTAATATGTAGAAGTTATCATTTAATTTTCGAATATCTACATAATCAGATTTTTGGGTTTTTTTATTTAATACCATAAATCTTATTATGTTATTAGAATGTTGTATATATGATTAAATATAAGTAATTAATTTACATATTTCAATTTTTAATTTATGTGCGAAGATACATAATCTGCAATGTGTTGAGGTTTGAGATTATATTGTTTTTTATGATTAGGACGTGGTTTATGTGTATTTTCGTCATCTGAGTCAGAATCAGAGTCATAATCTGTTTCATATTCATCATCTGGTGAACCAGGATAATAATGTCTTATATCTCTTTCAATATCTTTTTCTGTTTTTTTTGGATATTTTGCTAAATCTCTACCATACAAAAAAATATTATTAACAATTACAATAAGAATTAGAATAACTAAAAATAGTGCGATTAATTCTAAAAAATTCATTTTATATATTATTCTAATAAAATTATAAACGATGAATACCTCCTGGTCCTAATAAATGATGTGATGGTACAAGTGGAATCATAGGAACATGATTAATTTTTCTTCTTATAGGTCTAGCCCATCCACTAGGTACCCGCCATATAGGAAATGAATTATTTACATAAATAATATCTTTTCGATATGGATGTCTATTTACAATATGATGTTTTCTAGGCATTTGAGCTAGAAAAAAAATAAGTAAAATTATTAATGCAATTAATAAAATTAAAGTATTATTCATTATACTATATCATGATAATATTTTCATCTCTTTCATAATTTTAATACCTGAAGATACATGGTTATTATTATAATCTTTTGTTCTAACACTTACAATATTATCAAAATCATCTGTGTATTTTATTTTTTGTATTCCGCATTTTTTAATTAAAGATAAACAATGATTACATGGCGCAGACATTGCTCCTTTATATTTTGGATGTGACTTATTTTTTCTCCTTCTAGCAATATATATAGTCAACTTTTTGCTTTTTCTCGTAAGCCTGCTAAAACTAACGACTTATTTCTTTTACCACGGAAAGAGCGATTCAAATATTGCAACACACAATTAGCTTCACTATGTCCGCAACAATATATATTCTTACCAAACTTAGTTCGGTCATTATTAATTGACATACATATAATTTTCTTTCCGCAACAAATAGCTGATGCGTGTTGCTGCCAGTTTTTTCCTCCCTTAGACTTTTCAGCCAACAACAACAAACGGTTTATAATCTTCAACTGTGTGGAACTCATAATTGTCTTGTATTATTAGGTTTATATAACATTGAATAAGTTATATTAAAAATATTTCAATTTTTTTTACTATAACTATACAAATGTTTTACTAGATATTAGTAGATAAATTTTATATTTTAAATTTGCATATAATAGGATTTAAAATTATTCCATAATTCAACTATTTTTGTATTTAATTTTTTTTCATCAACTTTTTCTACATCTAACATTTTACAATATGATACTGTTAATATTTGAGCCATAATATTTTCAAATAGATTACCATTAGGCTTCGTAAAATCCATATTCAAAAGTTTATCATTAAAGGAAATTCCATCACATTCATTTAACTTTTTATGAAGTACTTTAATTAAATTTAATAAATTTAAAGAATCAACATCAGTCGCCCAGTCAGTAATAATTTGTTTTTCTAAATCAGTCATTTTCGGCCAAATAATGGGATTTTCATTATAATTAACTTCACTTTCATTGGAAACAGTTTGTTTGTTTTCTTGATACATTTTGGGTTGCTGTATTATTAAATACTATTATTTAAGATAATTCAATTTTTTACTTTTTTACTTTTAAATTTTTATATTTTTATATTTTTAATTAATTGATTAATAATTACCATTCCTGGTTTTTTTGTTTGTTGTAAATGTTTTATTTTTGTAATATCAACTTCTATATTTTGAATATTTTTGTATTTTGAATTGATTTTTAACTGATATGCAGCTTGTTTTATAATTTTATTATGAATCCTTTTTTTATTTGGATTTTGAATAATTACATGAGGTGAAGGATAATTAGATAAATGTAGCCAATAGTCATCTGGATCTGCATTATTTACTAATTCATCATTTTCATCTTGATTTTTACCGATGATAATTTTGTGATCTTTGAAAGTTATTTCGAGCATTTTAAATTTAGTTTTTATAAAATAAAATTTAAAATAAATTAATCAATTTAATTCTAAAGTAAATAAAATTTTGATTACATAACATCAAATAATGCATCAGATATTGAAAGTGAATTTGTACACGCAATAATACCAGGTATTGATATATTTGAACTTTTTGGTACAAATTCTTTTGTAGAATTAGAAAAAATTTGTGACTAACTTAGAACTAGAAAAGAAGAATGAATTATAAAAACTTAGTTGAAATTTTGATATCTTGACCAATGATGTACAAATGACGTTTATATTATATTTTACATTTATTGGGGAATAAATTTTTTATAATCTTCAATATTTGTCTCCATATATTTCTTATTTTGCTTTTCAGGTAAACACATACTTTGATATAATTCTAATACGTGTAGGAATTTTTCTTCATCACTTACTTTTTTTTTACCAGTTGTAGGAATATCTTTACCAGTTGTAGAAAATAATCGACTAAGGACATATTTATTTCCACGATTTTTTGCTTGAATGAATTGAATTCCTTGTGGTGCGTTACGCATTAGTTCTCCAAGTGGGTTTGAAGGGAACACACGTTTGGGTGCTAATATGGAAATATCAGGAACATTTTCAATAAATGTTGTTTGTTCTTGTATTTCTTGTGTATTCTTATGTTTATGGAATGAAACCATATTTTCTTTACGCGTTCCAATTGATAAGTCACATAACCAATTACGATAAGTTCCATCTTCTTGTAAAGGCGCTGTATCATCGTGCATGATATCCATTCCTTCTGGAATAGGACCAACCCAAGTTTCCCATACTAATTTATGAATATATTTTTGTGAGTTTTGAAATGATACAGACGAATATTTTGCACCATTACGCATTTTTTTATTTGTAGTAATAATCCCATATGAATTTCTAAAACGTCCATGTGTAGATACTTGATATTCAGGACATTCAGGATGTTGTTTCCATTCTTCTTCCTCTATACTAATTTCAAATTTATCATAATAATATCCGTATGCTTTCAAATGTGGGGTAGATATAGCACGTCGAATTTTTGCCGCTGTTGTTTTGAGTTGGGGTTTCTTATCTTTTTGAATAACATTATCAATAACGAATTGAGCGCATTTATCTACACTACGAAATAAACCAATAGGAATAGATTTATCACGTTTGTTTTTATCTGTAAGGTCAGGTTTTCTCATAGTAACATATTTACCATGTCTTCCTCCATTTGCGTTGCTGTTTTTTACAGCCTTTTTCTGTCCTTTTTTACTATTCTCACTTCGTTCCATCCACATTAGATTTGTAATACGATTATCAGTAGGATCATCATTTATATGGTCGATTGTTTCTTTTGGTGTAATATGAGGGAATGCTGATGCAACGGCGATATGAATATCTGTGTAAGTGTGGTTACAACTATCTAAAGCAAGAATATATCTATTCCGACAAACATTAATGAAATTTTTTGTTTTTTTATGTCTTATTATAAATGGCGTCTCTTGATTGTTAATAAATATTATTTCATACTTAGGATGTTTTCCAAATTCGTGTGCTTTTGTTTTTTTATTTGTTCTATGGAAATACAAAGGTTTCCATACATTATATTCAAAAGTTCCATAAATAGGGTGATTGTTCAAATTCATAATTATAATTTATAAATATGAATTATATTTAAGTTATTTTTGTAAGTAAAGGGTTTTAAGATTTCAATTTTAAGAGAAAATCTAATTACTGTAAGCAAGACCTCCCATACCACTCATGACGCGAAGGACATTGTAGTTAGTGGCGTAGACACGGACCTTAGCAGTGGCATCACCACCAATAGCGTGGGTGGAGAGGACAAGCTGAAGTGTGGCGTTATCGATGCGGCTCATGTTGCAAGTACCAGAGGGCTGGTGCTCCTCAGGGCGGAGAGCGAATGAGTAGACATTGATACCAGTGTCGGGGTTACGTGTGTGGTGCTGGTAAGGCTGAACGAGATCGAAGTAGGTACCCTCGCGCTCAGAGAAGCGATCCTGACCGTTAAGCTGGAGCTTAGCAGTGACGACAGGGTTCTGTCCCCAGCAGTGCATGTTGAGGGCTGTCTCGGCAAGGACGAAAGCGCCGGCATCAGAGACACCAGAGTCAGCGAAATCCTCCTCAACAGGGAAAGGAACCTTGTAGTTACCGGGGCCAGTAGTGCAGCTGGAATTAAAGGAGGCGGCAGAACCGCTGGGGTCCTTAATACCAGTGAATGTAGCATTGTTACCCATGTTCTCACCCCACTGAATGACAGGTCCAGAGAGAGTATCAGCAGCACCGTCCTGGAAAAGACCGTCCTTATCAACGAAAGCATTGTTACCTCCGTTGTAGACACCCATGGGTCCAGAGAAGGCAGCAATTGTGTTGGTAAGAGCATCTAAGGCATCGGTGTAGTTGAAAGGCTGAGCTCCAAGGGCACGGTTAAGGTTTGTGCCGCTAAGGAATGACTGGCAGTAGTCAACATTGGCGTCAGGCTGAACGACCCAGACAAGCTCCTTGCAAGGGTGGTTGAAATTGAGTTTGATCTTGTTGGATGAAGAACCGACGGACTCATCACCAGTGAACTGGAGCTGTTCGATGAGGTACTCGTGGGGGTTCTGGGCCATGCGGCGGCGCTCATCAGTGTCGAGGAAAACGTAATCGACGTAGAGTGAGGCAGCAACAAGAGATTTCTGGTAGGAAGCAGCGTCCTTAACGGATTTACCGGAAGCCTTAGTGGCGTCAGTAGCGTCCATATCTGCTAAGCTAGTAACAGCGAAAAGGCACTCGTCTGATGGGCGAAGCTCAAGGTTGATGCGGACCTCGTGATACTGAAGGGCGATAAGAGGAAGGGCAAGACCAGGGTTGCGGCAGAACCAGAACTGGAGTGGGACGTAAAGGGTAGTCTCAGGAAGAGCGTTGCGAGGGGCGCAGACAGCGGCGGGGACAGATTTGTTAGCGCAAGCAGAGTCAACATCGGCGAAAGAGGGGTCGATGAGGTAGGTAAGCTGGGTGGTCTGACCAACCATCTTGTTGTAACCACGCTCCTGCTCGGCGGTGAGGGTAAGCTGGTTCCAGATGTGCATCCAGTCACCGTACTGGCGATCGATGCGCTGGCCTCCGATCTCAACCTCAACCATGGAGATAAGCTGCTCTCCGGGGTAGTCTAACCAACGGGCGTAGATACCCTTGCAGTCGTTGTTATCATTGCAGCAGGAATCCTGTCCGATCTCGGGAAGGGTAACCTGAAGGTATGTGCGGTAGGCAAGATCACCATTTCTGGAGATAGTGCACTGGACACGGCGACCGAAATCGGCCTGGCCATTGAAAGTCTGTTCAATTGACTCCATGGCAAAGTTGGTATGTCTGCGGTAGGTGACTTTCCAGAAAGTAATCTGGGGATTTCCAGTAAGGTAAACATCTTGGGCGCCGTAGGCTACGAGTTGCATTAATCCACCTCCCATATTATTATAATATTGCTAAAGAAAAAAAAATTTTGAAAAAGCGAATAATTAATTTAATTAATTAGCTTATTCTAAAATACTTGATATTTCAAAATTATCCTTCATGAATCGTTTTAAATAATTATCCAAATATACTTCTTTTTTACCTTCATGGTTCTTGGTAAAAACATATGCATTATTCTTTTTTTTTATAGTCCATCCGTTTTCAAGTGCATTATATAAGAAGGCCATTTTATGTAGTAGTATTGGGTTTACATGTTTATTTTGAATTTTATCAAGATTAATATCCATTGATTTTTGGAGAGAAAAATACTATAAAATTTATACATAAAACATTAATTAACTAAAAAGCAAATTAAATAATTATTTATTATAATAAATATATGCCTGCCTTTAAACCTAAGGCTACAAAAAAAATAATTTGTAGTACAAAAAATAATGTTACTGTTGATAATAAACATCAAGAAATGATGAATAATTTTAATGATATTGAAAATAATCTAATACCAAAACTAGAAATAGAAAAAGAAAAAATAAAAAAAATGATAAAATTAGAAATTTCTATAGAAGAAAAATTAGAATTAAAAGATAAATTAAAAGAAATTAAAAAAAAAATTAAATCTGAAAAAAATAAAAAAAAGATTATCTTTTACAAAATGCTAAACATGTGTTTGATTATTTTGAAAAAAAGAAAGATCTAACAGATGGTAAAAATAAAAAAACAATACTTCATTCGTTTTTTAATAAAAATAAAGAAGAAAAAACAAAAAATGAAGATATTAGTTACATTCAAAAATATCTAACAAATATTGATGATAAATATTTTGATATTAATAATTATATTGTTAAAGAAGAAAAATGTAAATGCTCTGGTGAATTAATATCTGTCGAACATGAGGGTGTTTTAATTTGTAAGGAATGTGGTACTAGATATGATTATCTTGTAGAACATGAAAAACCATCATACAAAGAACCCCCAAAAGAAGTTTGTTTTTATGCATATAAGAGAATTAATCATTTTAAAGAAATTTTAGCTAAATTTCAAGCTAAAGAAACCACGCAAATACCTGATGAAGTTATTGAAAACATTAAAGCTCAAATTAAAAAAGAAAGAATAACATTAAAACAAATGTCTAATAAAAAAGCTAAAGATATATTAAAAAAATTAGGTTATAATAAATACTATGAACATATACCTTTTATAAAGGATAAATTAGGTATTAAACCACCAATCATGAGTCCAGAATTAGAAGAAAAACTTTGTAGTCTTTTTATGGATATACAGAGACCATATGCAAAACATTGTCCTGATGATAGAGTAAACTTTCTTAATTATTACTATGTTCTGTATAAAATGTGCGAATTATTAGGGGAAGTAACTTTTTTACCATTTTTTCCTATGTTAAAAGATCCTGTTAAAAGAATAGAGCAAGATGAAATATGGAAAAAAATATGTAATGAATTATCTTGGGAATATGTACCTACTATTTAAGCTAACCCATATTATTAAATATAATTTTGAAAAAAATCAAAACTATATTTATAGGATGATAGAAAAATATGATAAAAGAAGTATTATTGATATAATCAATTATAAAAAACATTTTTTTTATTTCTCATTATTTTCATTAATAATAACAATATTTGCATTTTATAAATCTAAAACAATTTCTGATTATTTAGTTATGATTTCTTCTTTATTTTTTCATACCATTGCTGTATCTGGATCTTTTTTACATAAAGATAATTGTATTAATATTTCGGATGTAGCATTCAATATTTTTATGGTTATTGGAATAATATATATAAGAACACCTGCAATTTTATATTACTTAATTTTTATGAATATACTTACTCTTTTAACTAGACATATTTATAAGGGATGTTTATTTAAATTATCAACAGTAAAATCACATAGATTTTTAAGTCCACGTTTATCTGGTGATTTATTACACATGATACTTATTGTATTAATTTTATTAAAGTTATGTATTCTTAATAGAAATTTCTGAAATTAATTCCTTTGCAATTTTATTAAATGATGATTCTTTAATAGTAAATCCATCATTTTCTAAATCATTCTCTCCAATAATCTTATCAATAGGAATAAATGAAATATTTTTATTTCTAGAATAATTGCTTAAATTAGAATTCCAATAGTCTATGTCTTCCTCTAGATATTTATCTACTTTTAGTTTATGTTTACAAACAGGTATTGTACTATTCATTTTAGGATAATAGCTTCCTAAAATAATAATGTTTGCTTTATCAAATTTTTGAATTAATCTATTTATTTCATTAGCCCAATTATTATAAATATGTGTACTTTCAATACAATTTATGGTTTCTTTATTGGGACTTATTTTTTTATTTGAATTACAATTTATCAAATTTTTATATATATCGTTCATACCAACAGCTACAATTATTATTGTATTTTTATTGTTAAATAAATCTGGAATATTATTAATATAACTATTAAAATTATTTATCATAACACAATCATTTGTGTATGTTTTTATTTTTGCTAATGGATATTTACTTAATAAAATTTTTTTTAATGATGGATATTTTATGTTTTTTGGTTGATGAAAATCATAATCTCCCATTAAAACAATATTAGGTGATGGTAATTTTTTTGCTGATACCATATTTTCCTTATTTTTGAATGCATATTTCACAAGTAAAATAGATATTATAATTAAAATTCCTAAAAGAATATATTTCATATATAAAATTGAATTATTAAAAAGTTTTCTAATTATTCAATTATAAATTTCTAACAATGTCTACTAACAAACCAATTCAGTTGGGTCTATGTTGTTTAAATACAACATTAAGAGAACAGAAACCAACTGTATTTTGTTCTAGAAAAATGATTATAAGAAAGATAGAAGAAGAAGGTATACAAACACTAAAATTAAAAATAATTCAGAATTTAAATGATTTATATAAGATGATTAAATGGAACGAACAAAATGGTATTAAAGTTTTAAGAATTTCAAGTGAATTATTTCCTCATATAAGCAATCCAATGGTAGAAGATTACGATATGGAATTTGCTGATGCTCTTTTAAAAAAAATAGGAGAATATGCTAGACATCTTAATCATAGATTAACTTTTCATCCAGGACAATATAATGTTGTAGGGACACCAAATGAAAGTACCTTTCAACAAACTATAAATGATCTTAGTTACCATGCAGAAGTTTTAGATCGTATGGGTATGGGCCCAGATTCAGTTATGGTAGTTCATGGTGGTGGATTATATGGTGATAAAGAAAAAACACTTGAAAGATGGTGTGAAAATTACAAACGTCTTCCTGAATCAATTAAAAGAAGGTTAGTATTAGAAAATTGTGAAAAATGCTTTTCCATTAAAGATTGTTTATATATATCAAAAAAAGTTAATATACCTGTAGTATTTGATACACATCATTATACATGTTATAATATATTACATCCAGACGAATGTATTGAAAAAGCAGAATATTATATAGAAGACATATTAAATACATGGAAAAAAAGAGGAATCAAACCTAAATTTCATGTTTCAGAACAGGGTTCGGGAAGAACAGGGCATCATTCTGATTATATTGAAGTAATACCAGAATATTTATTAGAAATTCCTGAAAAATATGAATGTCATATTGATATTATGATTGAAGCTAAAAAAAAAGAACTTGCTATATTTAAATTATATAGTAAATATCCTTTCCTTAATTGTAAGCGAGAGCATAATTAATTAATATAAATATATTAGAAATATTTGTATTATAAATTTTAATGAATTATTTTTATATTTACTTACAACTTATATATGCAAATACCTTTTTTGCTAGTCAAACATTAAAGATAACATCACTAATAACAAAAGGTCATTATGAAAGGATTACAAATTACACATATGCATATGATTTAACAATTGCGTTATTAATAACTTATACAATAACTACGATATCTCAATTAACTTTTAAAAATCTTTCAAGAAAAAAATTATTTTTATATCAAATTATAACAATTTCAAGTGCAATAATTTTTGCTTTATTAGGACAAGTAAATTTTTTACAAAATTTTACTATAAGTGGAAACTTTTGGAATCATCTTACATTAAGGGAGATTATTGTATTTATTATAATAGGTGTACCTTTGCTGTATTTAACAATAAGAGACATATTAGATCTAACTAAATATAGAAGATGTGGAAATACAATATTATCAATATTATCGTTGTTTTTTATTTTTGGGTTGAATTACATTCTTTTATTTATAAATTCTGCTAAAAATATTCATTATCATATACATCATGCTATATTTGCAGCTCTAATGGCGTTACAGTTTAATGATTTAACAAATAATTTATTAATTATAGGTAATGGTATTTATATGGGTGTTTTGGTAGAGGGTATAAGTTTTTATGGTTTAAGTGAAATATATATTTTTATGAGCGATTCTATGGAACCTATAACAAATATAAGTTATTCATTATTTTTTACTATTGTATTGATAGTATTTTGGATATTTATAACGTGTTTAAATTTTAAACATATTACAAAATATAATTTACATGCGAGGGAAACCAACAAGGTTAGCGCCCATACCGAAACCAGCTCCGGAGCGAGCACTTACAGCCATAGATGGGACGTAAGTATCGAGGATGGAGAAAGTAGCGGCAGCAGTGAGGGCAATAAGCATGACCTCATCTAAGTTAAGAGAGCGCTTGGGGATAGCGTAGGCGGCAATAGCAACCATGATACCCTCAACAAGGTATTTTACAACACGACGGATAAGTTCACCAAGGTCAAATAAGTTTCCAAGTTCACCGAGCATTTTATATTATTTCTACAGAAAAAAAAATACATTATTAGATAAAAATAACTTAAAATATTAAATACTAAAAATATTATAAATGTCTAAAGAATTACCTTTTGAAACTGAAAAATTACCTAATGGAGAAAAAAATCCTAAATACGTTGATCTTTTAGATGAAGATAAACCTGTAGCAGGTCAAAAATTTGTGTGTATGAGTTTTGTAAGTCCAGATAAAATTTTAAAGAAAAAAGAGCTATTTTTCTTTGAGGAATTCCTAAAGCATTGGGATTATAGTAAAGGAGTTCAGAAGTTTTCACAATTTCTTAATTTCATCTCATACAAATACAATATGAATTTTGATAAGATTATGAAAGATTATCAGGAATTTGTTAAAAGCGAGGAGGCTGAACTTGTTAAGACAACAATTACTGATGATTATAAGAATTTCTTAGATGCTAAGGAAGAAGAACTTGAAAGTGCATTTAATGAGATGCATAATTTTCAGACAAATACGCGCGGTGTAAAGGTACGCGGATCTTATCCTTCTCAGGAAGAGGCAGAATTACGTTGTAAACTACTTCGCGAATTAGATCCTAATCATGATGTATTTGTTGGGCCTGTTGGTACATGGATGCCTTGGGAACCAGAAGCATATAGAACAGGACGTGTAGAATATCTTAATGATGAACTTAATCAACTTATGCATGAAAAGAATAAGAATGAAAAACAAGCAAAACGAGAGTTTGAGAAACGTGTTGCAGATGCTAAAAAGAAAGCTATTGAAGATAATAAAAAACTTGCTAAGGAAACAGGAAACAAGCTTACACAAAATATTGATTCAGAAGGTAATCTTGTAGGTGTTGGTTCATCAACAGTTGAGAATAATCTTAAGAGTAATGAAGAAATTAGTTCCGCAGATATTAGAAAAGAGCTTTTTGAGGGTGATAACATTAGAACGCGTGAGACAGATAGAGTTCAGAAGGAAATAGATGATAATGCAAATATTGATATGACTGTAAGTGAGAAGAAAGAAGATTAAATAATCATATTAAATAATTATACTTAAAATATTTAATATGAATAATATTTACAAAATATTAGAAAAAAATAAAGAAAAGATTAATGATATTTGTAATTGTATTGTATGTACGATAGAATCTGAAAAGATAATTTGTAAAGATTGTAAAGATAAATGGAGTTTTTGTGAATTATGTATATTACCCATTAACTGTTATAAAACAAATATCATTATTTTAAAAAATGTAGATGTAAATAAAAAAAATATTCATGATATAGGTATTTGTTGTGAATGTTTTAATAATTATGATTTTAATAGTGATATTTGGTTAATTGACGATTATTAAATATTATTACTTATTTAATATGGTAAAAAGATTTCATTGTGAATTTAAAAATTGTAACTGTTGCGAATATGAGTTATTTTGTAGTGGTAGATGCAAATACTGTAATCATCATAAAATATGGCATTCATTAAGAGAAAATCCATGTAAAACAAATAAAACACAATTTTTATCTACAAGAATGCAGGCTCGAATACCAAAATATATATCTGATAAATTTAATGAAACTACTATTTTCAACCCAATTCCAATTGTAAATGCTGTCCCAATTTTCGATAATACTACTAATTTTTGTATTACTGTTGAAGCTTTACCAGTGTAATTACCATCTACTTTTTTTAACATTTATTCGTGGACCCTTTCTACTGTTTGTTGGATCAAATTGTTCTTCTTCATCATCACTTCCAATATCTTTAGACATATCCCAAAATTCTTTACTTCCTAATTTAAAATCTTTATGTGGACTGGCTTTATACCAAAATATTTGGTCTTCTAATTTATTTGATTTTGAATTATTTGAAACAACTAAACATTCATAATTTTCAGTACATTGATCCATAACCTGACAGAAAGACTCAAATGTGGGGAACATACCTGCAAAATTTTCATAAATTCTTTTTCTATTAGCAATATACGGTTCTCTTAAAATAAATGTGTAATCAATATTTGTTCTAAGATTTGGTGGAACCCCAAGAGGATACTGCATAGTAATTACTAACATGATTTTCCAATGACGACCATTCATAAAA
>Ga0181587_10003286_pt1 | contig 13428 bp, 9 predicted proteins | sample 071ome_27_FD_132463 | JGI IMG/M metagenome (GOLD analysis project Ga0181587, IMG submission 132463) | Coastal salt marsh microbial communities from the Groves Creek Marsh, Skidaway Island, Georgia - 071409AT metaG (megahit assembly) | ecosystem: Environmental > Aquatic > Marine > Intertidal zone...
GAGTCATGATTCCTCCGGCAGTCTCCGGGTCATACTCCAAAAGCTGTTCTACGCTTTCCCTGTCATCTGGCTCCAGCCTCTGAATAAACTCCTTTTGATCTGCCTGATCCAGCTCCGCCACAATATCCGCAGCATCATCCGGTGCGATGGCACTCATGATATGCGCCGCTCTGCCTGCCCGCATGGCAAACAATACCTGCGAGGAATATTCCGGATCCATTTCTGCCAGAGCATCTGCCGCCAGTTCTCCGGAGACAGTTCGGAGCAAGGCCCGGCACTCCTCCACATTCAGCTCTTCCATAAACCTGCCGATCACCTCAGGAGGCGTAACCCTCAACCGGTCTTCACGAATCGCATCCAGGCGATCGAGAAAGTTCTGATCCAATTCCTCAAATGTGTAGGACTCCGTTCCGCTTAATTTTTGTGTACCTTCACTCATCACTCAGCAGCCCTATTCCGCAGCATATTTCTTAACCAACCCAGTAAACTCCCGAAACAAAGGATCCTTGGCATCCCGAAGTAAACTGTAAAAAACTGTCTCTGAAGGAAGAATATGACAATCTGTGCTTGTGCGTAAAAAATCAAGGCATACCGCCGCATCTCCATTTCTCCTGGCACCAATACAATCGCTTAACAGCGTACAGGCAACACCACGACTACCGGCCTCCAACACAGTGTTATATACACAGACAGGCACCTCTAGTCCAATCACAAGTAAGTGCTTCACTCCCAACTCCTCCAGATCTGTATTTAGCCCATCTGCCCCAAATGCAGAAAAAGTAGTTTTCGGGTAATACCTGGAAGTATCCGGAGCCACACTTTGAATCTCGTCTGCAGTCCCACCCAATTTCTCAGGATACTGTTCGGTAATAAAAACAGGCAACTGAAAGAGCTTAGCCACTTCCAAGGTAAACTGGCATCGCCTCGCCAATTCATCGCCATCCTGCATAACACTTAGAAAGGCGGGTTGTAAATCAATCGCCAGCAGGGCTAAGTCGTATTTTCTGGAATTGGAGCTCATAATGAAAAATTGGGATGGTAAAGCTTGTCAGAACCGCTTTATTTTTTGTATCTCCAACCAAGGCAACACAGAAAGGCCAAATCCCATAAAATCTTCATGACAGATATACAGAACAGCCAGAATCCACAACACTTCCGATGCGGGCTGCAATTTTTTCTGTGTGCGATCCTACTCCTCTTTAGTGCTTGTGGGAAAGACAAAGCCCGTCATGGAGACAAAGGAGATCTGCCGCCACTTGGAACAGCTGGAGAAGAATCGGCCCAACTCAAAGGCAAAACCCTGGAGGAATCCCTCGAATATTACAAAAAGTCTCTCCTCATTCTCCTACGCATCCATGGAGAAGCCAATGAAGAGGTGGCCAACATCTATGAAAGGATGGCCAGAATCCACAAAGAATTAGGAAACAAACAAGAGTCCATCCAATACTACGGAAAAACCCTCACCAGCCGACAAGCGATCTATCACGCTGGCCACCCCCTGGTACTCACAACTCACAAAGCCATTGCCGACAACTACTACGAAATCGAAGAATACGTACTAGCCATTCGTTTTTATCAGGAATTTCAACGAGCCGGGACACCCCTGTATGGTGAAACCCACAGATTGATTCTGGAAAGCCATGAAAGAACGGGCGATGCTCACCTCAAAATGAACAACCCCCGGGAAGCCCTCAAAAGCTACCAACTCTGGGGGCAAGGGGTCCAAAAATCACCTGCCCTGGGAAAAAAGCACCCAGAAATGGCAAGAGTTTATCACAAGTTAGGCAATGTCTATTACCAACTTGGAGACATCCCAAGATCGGATCAGGCCAAAAAGATTGCTGTGGATATCATGTATCCTGGTGTCAATCAGGAGAGTGATCTCTTGCGGGCAAAATTCTACGTCGGGATTCACTCGACGGACGTGAAAAGAAATCGGGCCACCCTCAATTTTCCTGACAGTGCCTCCCTCACCTTTGGAACTTTGGAGTACGTATTACCCTCCAACCGCAGAATCCGAGTCCTGCCTCTTCCAATTATCAACGAATACGAAATCCAGAATGTGGACCTCGCCGCCGTCTCTGCGGGCAATGGGCTACTCTTTTACCTGGATGCCACAGCTGCTTCCCGCTTGGCCACCTTCACGGCTAGCAGCAATAACATGAGTTTGGTGCTATTTATTGACGATAAACCCATCGGCGTACGTCCAATTGATACAAAAATTCAGAACGGCCAGCTATTTACTCTTGTCGAACTCCCCGACGAAATTCTCGATAAACTCGTAATCAATCTAAAAGAAACATGCTCAAGGCTCAGTCCAAACCAAGCAATCGGTGGCTAGAACCCACTATTCCTGCACTGGCACCACTCACTTTTTCTCTGGGGCTCCTCCTGCTTCTTTTCACAACTTCCACAGCCGAAGCCAAAATCTATTGGCCCATTCAAGGCCACCCCATTCCACGCAACAAGCCTGTGGAAACCGTCATTCAGGCAACCTCCTCTGGAAATCCCGAATCCGGACTCTTCGGATGTGTACGCAACAGTGGCTACAAATTTCATGAAGGCATCGACATCAAGTCTCAGAAAAGAGACCGCTACAACCGCCCGATGGACAAAGTTGTCTCCGTATTACCGGGAAAAGTTGCCTACGTAAATAAAGTCGGGGGTAAAAGCAGCTATGGCATTTATGTGATCCTCGAACACACCCAGGAAACCCCCAAAGTCTACTCTCTCTATGCCCACCTCCATAGTGTAGAAAAGGAGATCACTGCGGGGAAACAAGTGGCTGGCGGGCAAGTTCTGGGCCTCATGGGACATACCGCAAGCACCGGCATTCCACGCTCCCGGGCCCACCTCCACTTCGAAATCGGACTCCGCCTGACAGACAAATTCCAAACTTGGTACAACCAGCAAAAATATCCCAGCAAAAATGAACACGGAAACTGGAATGGAATGAACATGGTCGGACTCGATGTACTTGATTTCTTCCGCAAAGCGGCAGATGGGAAAATCCATAACATACAGGACTATTTTCGCACCATCCCGGAGGCCCTCCGCCTCCGAGTCCGAACTGCCAAAACTCCAGACTTCATAAAACGATATCCAGGGCTCCTCACCTCCTCCGCCCCCGCCAAACCAGCAGGCTGGGACATCGCATGGTCATGGTATGGCTTGCCCATCTCCGTAACTCCCCTCTATCCACAAACCACACAGCCCGGACCGAATATTCAAGTCGTCAAAGTCAATAAAACCCTGATGGCCCTAAGAAGGTGTCGGTCCACAATCATCATGAAAGACGACAACATCAAGCTGGGTTCACACCTCACTCACTACCTAAAACTCATTTTTGAGTATTGAGCCGGACCAAGTAAGCATCCCCTGCTCCAAGTTTTTACTCTGCCGCCCGGTTGTAAGCACTGACCACGGCATAAACACCCGACTTACCAATATCGGGGTGGACCCCACAGCCATAGATTTTTCGCCCATCATCCATCTCCAGCAAAACATAGGATGCCGAATCTGTTGCAGAACCAGTCCCTATGGCATGTTGCCTGAAATCCGCCAGAGTGAAATGCTTCAGACCCTCATTTTCCAAGGCATGGACAAATCCATTAATCGGACCATTGCCAATACCCGTGAGCTGTAATTCCTCCTGCCCTAAGCGTACGGCCGCTTTCACCTCCACCTGACCATCGCCTTCAGGAATAGGCAAAGCTTCCAGATTAAAAAGCCGCAAAGGCATATCCTGTCGAATGAACTCTTTTAAAAAGACTTCGTAGACCTCTTCCGACGTCAATTCCTTCCCCCTTTCATCCGCAATCGCAGAAACCAGGTTCCCAATCTCAGGATGCATCGGCTTGGGTAAATCAAGACCATAGTCCCGGTCCAGAACATGAGCAACACCACCTTTTCCACTTTGGCTGTTGATACGAATAATCGCCTCGTAAGTGCGGCCAAGATCATACGGATCGATCGATAAGTAAGGTACAGCCCAAGGGACAGTTGCCGCATCCATACCCTCCTCACGAACCAAACGGGCCCGCCGATCAAACCCTTTCTTGATTGCATCCTGATGTGAACCAGAGAACGCAGTGAAGACCAGTTCCCCAGAGTAGGGTTGACGCTCCGGAACTGCCATCCGCGTACAATGCTCATACACACGACGCACACGATCCAGTTCCGAGAAATCCAAGCCAGGATCAATACCATCCACTTGCAGATTCAAAGCCGTAATGACCAGATCCTGATTCCCCGTACGTTCCCCATTGCCGAACAAAGTACCTTCCACCCGATCAGCACCAGCCATTAAGGCCAGCTCCGTCGCGGCCGTCCCCGTTCCACGGTCATTGTGAGTATGCAGGCTGATCAGGGCTTTGTCCCGCTCCCGCAGGTTTTTGCAAAACCACTCAATCTGGTCTGCATAAATATTAGGAGGAGCCACTTCCACCGTTGCCGGCAAATTCAAAATGATTGGACGCTCCACAGTCGGTTCCCAAACTTCCATTACCGCTTCACAAACTTCCAGAGCATACTCTACCTCCGTGTCGGAAAAACTTTCCGGGGAATACTCCAGACGAATATCCGTATCCGGCAATTCCCCTAGTAAACTCTTCACCAAACGGACCCCTTCCACCGCAATGTCCTTAATCTCCTGCTTGCTCTTCCCAAAGGTAATCTCCCGCTGCATCGGAGAAGTCGAATTGTACACATGAACAATCGCCTGATGGACTCCCTGCAAACTCTCAAAAGTTCTACGAATCAAGTGCTCTCGGGCCTGGGTCAAGACTTGGATGGTCACATCCTTGGGAATTTTTCCCTCATCAATCAGAGTCCGGGTAAAAGCGAATTCTGTATCCGATGCGGAAGGAAAACCGACCTCAATCTCCTTGAAACCAATACCAACCAGTTCCTCAAATAATTTCAGCTTGCGGTCCCCGTCCATGGGAATCGCCAAAGCCTGATTCCCATCTCGCAAATCTACGCTACACCAGACCGGTGCATGCTCAATGATACGATCCGGCCACTGTCGATCCTTGAGATCAACACGACGGTACAAACCATATTTATGGGTACTGCTTTCAGACTCCATTCGCTTCAGCGTTCAGGTAAAGTATCTAACAAAGTGGAGGCCGCAAAACGAGTAAAGTAACGGGGTGACTGCAGCACCGAGCCAGAATCTGCCAAAGGAAAAGGAGTTCCACTCTTACGCTTCTGAAAATCCAAAGCTGCCTCTTGCACATCACTTCTACCTGCATTGTATACGGAATCAGCGGCCCAAAGGACTTCTCCAGAATTCACTTCAGACATTTTGGCACGTAAACCGATGGACATCGGCTTATAAGGATAGAACGAAGTCAAATCCACCATCAGGATCCCATCGGCTGAATATACACTACGTAATTGGCTGAACAAATTCGGGGGCAATGCATCCGTTGTGTCCCAACTGGAACGCCCTGAAATACGCTGAAGATCAGCTGGGCGAACAGGGACAGCTTCCAACACACCTTTCCCATTCAACTCAGCTAAAATTACAGCCATAATGACATCCACATCTGCTACCATGGCAGGATCATGATGCACAGGAAGCACCGCTACTCGGGAAAAATCATTCGGCAGGTATTGGACTCCATAGGTATTCGCTGGCTTGTATTCGACAGGAATATCAGGCTTCTTGAAAGGCAATCTCTTCATTGCCGTGGAATTACATCCGGCCAGAACCAGCAAAACCAGCCCCGCAGAAATCAATCGTGAAAAAATACCCATAATGTGTTTTGTAAAAATTTATGAAAATCTAAAAGCGACCAACCACCGAAGGCTCAAACATAAAACTACTTCTTCTTCGATCCCTGACCAAAATTATTGGCAATACTCGAATCCAACATCTGCTGCTGACTCTGAATCTGAGACTGCATCTCCTCCATTCGAATGAAACTATTGGTCAATTGCTGCTCTCTTGAGGCCAGAATGGTTTCCAATGCGGCAATGTCATCATCAAGCTGATCATTGGCATCAGCCAATGCTTGCTGCTGAATGGATAGAGTACCATCCGATTCAGTATCATCAGGATTGGGAGTCGTACCCTCAATAAAGTTACTGATGTGCTCCATGACACGGTAGGCCATTCCATAAGCAACCCCATTGATCACTGGTGTTCCCGTATAATCAGAGGAAGTGTTATTATAACGGGCCACATCATCATCATAACCATAAAATGCCCAATTCGCATCAATATTGTTGGACGCCGTTGAACCATCATGGGTTGGCGGACTGTTTCCAGTCGTGGATTGAAGAGCGATCCAGTAAACCCCATCATACTCAACAATCTCCCCTTTCGAATAGCTGTCAGAACTGCTATAAAAGCTAGGTGTATCAATACTGGAAGCAAACAGCTCCTGTACCTGTGAGCCATTCTCTTCCAGCATTTCCTGCAACAAACTGGAATCTTCGATCCTTAACTCTGCACTCCCTGGAGTAAAATCAATTCCAATATCCGTAATCAGCTCAACCCCAGAGCCTTCCATCGTAACTGGATTCACACTGTTTTGGTCACCAAACACAGCCGCACGCAGGCTACTGATCAAATTTGAAACCTCCAGATTATCGGAAAAGATGGAAGTCTCCACATCCGTGTCCGTAGTGATCGTCTCCGTCACACTGACCAAATGCTGCTGCATGGCATTGTAGTCACTGATAAAGGTATTGATCGCAGCCTCTGCCGCAGAGATGTCTGAGGCAACAGTGAGAGTCAGATCTGCATCCGAGGCATCAAAATCTTCCTTAATCGTAATTGTCAGACCCTCAATACCATGAGCAGTACCCGTGACTTCATTCCGGTTGCTGGTGACAACGGTCCCATTGATTGTTAAAGTGGCATCCACACCTAGATCCAGAGTCCCATTCCCAGAAACTTCGGAGTCCAGATACATCGTTTGCAAGAGACTATTACTGGTGTCGGTAGCAGTAACCTTCAATTCACCGGTTACCTTACTGGTGAGGGAAAAACGATCTTCAATGGGATTGTAGGACATCGTGACCCCAGCATTGGAAGCAGTGATCTTATCCATGAATTGCTGCATGGTGGTGTTATCCATGTCAATCTCTCCATTAGTGGTGTCAGCACTGTTCTTCACCGTGAAGGATTGCCCATTGATATCAAATTCGTAGGTGCCATCAGCAAGGCTTCCCAAGGCATCACGAATACTGTCAGACACATCTACAGAACCAATCGGAAATTCACTCCTCACATGATAACCATCAGGAGCTACTTGGGAACCATCAAAAACCTGGCTGTCGGATACCGCAGCAGCCACAGCACCACCCCCATTGATCGCGGTTGTGGTCAAAGACGCGATATCCCCCGCACTCTGCTCGGAAATGATCAAATCATCCCCCACCACAGAAACAAAGACATCTGTGTTGATCAAAGCATTCGCGTCAATGGTCGTCTTCAATTCTGCGGCCGTCGCTGCAGCAGTCCCCTGCCATGGAACAATCTCCACCTGCCCATTGATCGTAATCTGAATAAAATCAGAGCCATCCCCATCCAGACCTGTCACTTTATAGGCCGCATGGGTATTGGGAATCAAATCCCCAAAATAACTATTCGGAGCCCCGGAAAGATCTGCACCACGAGGGGCATCCTGTAGCACAGGGTAATACCCATTGGTATCATAGACAAAATCTCCCTGACGATGAGTCTTCGTCGTAGAAGTCGTCGCAGCACTCTCTGCCTCAGCATAAACCCCAAAAGCAGTATTATAGTTCGCCTCGGACTGAGAGAATAACTTCAAAACCGAGAGAAAATTGCTCGTATCATCCGGATGTCCCAGAATGATATCCGAACTGGCATCCAAATAAAACTTCCCGTCCGTAACACCCGCACCACTGATATCAGCGATTGCCGCCACAATCGTCGCTGCAGCCGTACTCAAATCCTCATCCAAATTGATATCAGTGCCACCTGTGCCTCCAGTATCATTCACTGTGAAAATTGTTCCGTTGATAGAAAAAGTTCCTTCGTAAATAGCCGAAGACACATCCATGGTATCAATGACCGAAGCACCGGTTATATTGGCGGTCATGTCCGTATTACCATACAGGACACTCGCTGAAGCACGAGTCGCATCAGAAATCACATATTCTCCAGTTAAAGTGCCCGTGGAGGCACTCACTGAAACTAACGAAGTATCCGGGTCAGAAAGCTCCACTGACCTGGCATTCCAAATACTGGAATCCGTCAAATTTTTTGCGGCGGTACTCAGTTGCCCCAGCCTTGAGCTTAATATACTCAACTCTACATTCTTCTGGTCATTGGTAACCTTTTCGGCCTCCATCCTACGGATCGGAAAACGCTCCAGTTCCATCAACTGCTCGACCACACTCTGCCAGTCCATACCGGACGCCAGACCACTCAGCTGCAAACCACTCATTGATTCGAAAAAATTAAGGATGAAATTGACATAATAAGACTGCTAAATACAGCGCGGAAAAAATTTACACTCCGCTACAAAGCAGAAATAATGCCAACTCTAACCCCTCTACCCACTCAATCTCCAAACCACTCGAGGTCAAACAGACTCAATCACCCAAGCAAAAGCTGCCTTTAAAACCCACATCTGATGCTTGAATGAACTAAGCAAGATGAAAAGAGCCCTCAGCTACACCTCCATACCTCCCGTATTCCACTTTTCCAACTATCCCTTCTCCCCCCCCATTGCCCGGTCCGGACCTCACCCCGCTTCCGCAGGGTGAGTCCGGAAAAATCGGACAATAAGTGGCTGTTACCAGCCAACGACTCAGAATTAACCGAGCAATTGGAGGGCCACGTTTTGAGAAGCATTGGCCTGAGACAGCATTGCCGCTGCACTCTGAACCAGAATGTTCTGCTTAGCAAGATTGGTGGACTCAAGAGCCACATCCACATCAGCCAAACGGCTACGTGCTGCGTCCAGGTTACCTTGGTTGGTCTTCAACAACGAAAGAGAAGACTCAAGACGTGCAACTTCTGCACCATTCTGAGCACGAGCTGTAGCTGCACTTTGAATAAAAGTAGTAAAATCTCCAACACTGTAGTTGGACAGCGTATTGCTAGTAGTCAGAAGGTCTGCACCAGAGACAGCCACGCTGGTCAACTCTGTCCAAGCAGCGTTGGTGCCACTAGGAATGGCTCCGCCAGCAGCGACACCAGTACCTTCAGCAACCCAAAGGCTACCGTCCTGAGCGACAATATCCCCTGTTTCATAAGTTTCTGAGGTAGAGTACGCATCGTAGTCAGTGACCTTCGCGTATCCTGGCAATTTGACGAACTCTCCTGGATTGGTTGCATGGATTGCAGAATCAGCCTGAGTCGCATCTGTATAATTCAATGATTGACCCGCAGCAATAAAGAAATCACCGCTGGCATCATCAAAAACAACAGAACCTGCTGCATGCGTCGAGAGACCTGCACCGACTGAACCTGCATAGAATACGTCAGCTTTAACAACGCCTGCTTCGTGGTCGTACAGTGAATCAACATTAGTGATTTCAACAATTGCACCACTGCCGACAGCATCGGCAAAACTTTCATCAGCTGCTGCCGCCGCTGTGACTTCTCCCCCGGCATCATCAGCAATGAAACCAATGCGAACGGAACCATCAGCTGCCGTTGACTTCACGAAGGTTTTCGAGGACGCTGTTGCAATCTCGTTTGTACCTGCAGCAGAGTAATCCACTTTGGAATTATACTCTTGAACAGCAAAGGAACCAGTGCTGCCTCCGTAGGTGATATTTCCAACTTCCTGGAAAAGACCAGTACGAGTTGCGGTGACAGAAGGTTCACCTGAAGCATCCCCCTCCTCTGTTGTGTAAACGGTGAGGCTTGCCGTTGCATTAAACAAGTTGATTCCGTTGAAGCTCTCTTGTTTGATATTAGAGAGTTGAGCTTGGAGCTGAGTGAATTCAGCATCGTAGTTGGCGATGTCATCGGAGTTCTTGGTGGGATCCAATGTCATGGATTTCAACTCACTCATACGGTCCAGAATATTGGTGGCCTGAGCAATGGCACCGTCCTGCACCTGAAGGAATGAGATCGCATTCTGAACGTTCTGCTGCGTGCGAGCATTACGATTCAGAGTTGCGGCGAGTTTGGTAGCTACCGCCAAACCTCCTGCATCGTCCGTTGGATCCAAAATCTTGGAACCACTGGACAAACGAGCCAGGCTCTTCTGCAAGTTAGACTGATTGGTGGTCAGCGTATTGCGTACGGTGTTAGCTACTAGATTAGTATTGATTACTAGTGACATGATACTTCCTTGTATTTATTGGGTTATTTGATAGTAGACCACATCCATGTGGTCGTTTGCCGGCTTCACTCCGGGTACCGGCAACCCGGTTTTCCCCGCACTCATTGCGAGAGAAAAGTCTGTTTTGAGCTGACCTCTTACTTGCACAAATAAATAAGGATCAGGCTACTTACGTATATACATATATTAGCTGAAGAATCCGTTAAAAAACTAAAGGCACTTTTGTTGGAGGCATTGGATGGAAATGCTACTTTAAATCGCAGCGCATCAATATCAGTGATTAATATTAACATTAACTTGATAAAAGACGCTTGGCAACCACCAACGCATCCAAGAAACCTAGTGATCTCTATGATTTCACAGATCCTAAATTTGAATTATTTTTACTACTCCATATTTTATAAAATTACATTAAAAAATCTTTCTACAAAAATCAGACATTAAAGTTATTCATTCAGAAATTAATTATCCACATAAACCTATGCCTACCCATAAGATGCTCCTCATGAATAAACATGAAATATACGAATATTCCCACTATTATAATTATGCCCCTTGGCATGATAAAACTTGTTACACATTCCTATAGAATCGCTTCACAACTTTGTACTACTCACAACCTCTTGCACACGAATGAATGGCTTAACGAAAGATAGCATTAGCACTAACCAACAACCCCTCATATACATAAGGCCAAATAGATTTAATGAAACACACCGACATTCCTACTCGGCTCAATGCTTCTGCTCTAGAACTTCGTCTACAACCATAGCCAATGCAAACTGCTAATAAAATTGGAACATACCAATTCCTCAGTACAAAGCTCTGGATTTGCGAACGGCATCCATACATCCTGAATTACAAAATGCTACACACATAAATCGAGCACATCGAATTGTGAAGAAACAAAACTGGCCTCCTTACGCTTCCTTTCTATTCATCATATATATTTTGTTTATCGGTTCACTTTTAAGTTTAAATTCGTTTCCACCCACCGTAAAACCGACCGGCAACCTAGACCTCCTTGTCTCCAGTTAACCGACCGGGTTTACCGTATCATATCTATAGTTCTAGCATGTCGGGCTCATCCCTGCGCAGACGGAGGAACAAAGTCGTCCACGGGCAGAAATCTGCCTGGACAAACCCTATCAACAACTAACCGGGGTCTATCACCTCCCGGGCAATCGCTTGTTCCAACTCTATCTCTTTGATTCCGTAATGGAAATTGTATGCCGACACCCAAATCATCGGGTTGATAGCGAGCGGAAGCTGACCGGCCACGTCGACATCCTTGTCTCTGCAGCCTGGCCAGCCTTCCTTTCGTCACGTCACTAGTAAAAGTGTTAACGCATGTCCGATCCAAACCAGACACACTTGAATAGCCTTGAAGCGAGGAAGACGTGATTCCCTCCTGCTTACAAAAACTACTACTTACTTCTACTAATAACATTATCGACATAGGTTGATATTTTCCATTACGACACATGAAGGTGACTGGAGTTCAACACCCCATAACACACTCCATGAATAACTTATTACGCACTCATTGTTAGGGGTTTATTCCTTCACTCCAGATCTTCTATTTCTGAATAATTGCTTCAGGAACTTCCCTACAATGACTGCTGATTACGTTGGGCATTTCCCTTTCAGGTATATGCCAATCAGTTTCCACTGATGCTTGGTTTGATTTCTTATTTTATTTTACAGTCGACCTTATCGACCTTACTTTGCCTTTCTAGACTGAGTGATATATTTGGATCTTATTTTGAAGATTCACAAGGTGACCCCAATAACGCTCTTGCATTACCAGAATCCTGCTTGCGGAGATAACCAGCCTCATCCTTGAGGAGGGTGTACCAGGATCAGTGGCAACCCTTAGTCGTCCTTGACAGTGTTGTTACGGTAGTCCGTTAGGCATTTCCTTTCTTACTGGGTTTATATTCTTCTTCATGTTTCATCCGGTCGCCCGACAAACCTGCCTGTCAAACAAGTCTGCGTAGAGCAGCCGTACACTTCGAAATTCATTTCCACACACACCAAGCGTCCCTAATTTCCTCAATACCCGAAACACCCGCCCCGCTTCATCGTAGAGAAATTTGCCCCCAATACCGACAACCCCAGTCCAATTCTCCATAGTGCCAGACGATTTTGCATCTTCCACTACAGACTCCCGGACGATAAACCGGGACTGATCAATCAACATCTTCATTACTCTCTACTCTCTACTCTCTACTTAATAACCAGCCAGCCGCATGGCCTGCCCGGCCCCGGACGTTGCCCCACTTGCGCAGGGCACGTCCGATAAGGCCGAACAATGATTGGCCAGCGTCAGCCAAGAACTCAGGATTAGCCGAGTAGTTGGAGAGCGATGTTTTGAGAAGCGTTCGCTTGGGCCAGCATCGCAGCTGCACTTTGAACAAGAATGTTCTGCTTCGCGAGGTTGGTAGACTCTAGAGCCACATCGACATCCTCAAGACGGCTGCGAGCAGCATCCAAGTTACCTTGATTGGCCTTCAACATCTCCAGAGAAGACTCCAAACGGGCAGCCTCAGCTCCATTTTGAGCTCGGGCAGTCGCTGTTGTCTGAATGAATGCCTGGAAGTCTCCAACACTGTTATTGGTGGGAGTATTGCCAGTCGTCAGTAAGTCAGCACCAGATTGGTTGTAAGTTGAGAGCTGCACGAAATTACCACTCTTACTGGGGATATCTAGGCCAGCTGCGACTTGAGCAGTTGCCACGTAGAGATCATCTCCATCTCTCACAATATCTCCGACTTCATACTCTTCAGAAGTAGAAAACGCATCATAATTTGTGATGGATGGGAAATCACCAAGCTTAATGAATTCTCCGGCAGTAGTGTCAATGGTAGCTACTGCTGCCGAAGAACCAGCAAATGTACCACCAGTACCTGCAGATAGGTAAAACTCTCCAGAGTCATCGTCGAAAACGACTTCTCCAGCAGCATGAGTAGAAACACCAGCTTCGAATACTCTGGCACGTGCAGTCCCCAGCTCATGATCATAAAGCTTATCAACATTTGTGATGGAAATAAGATCGTCGCCAAGCTCGTTAGCAAAACTAACTCCATTTCCAGTTGCAGCGATACTGTCATCACCTGTGCCATTAGAAGCTACCAATGCAACA
>Ga0181587_10003288_pt1 | contig 13424 bp, 8 predicted proteins | sample 071ome_27_FD_132463 | JGI IMG/M metagenome (GOLD analysis project Ga0181587, IMG submission 132463) | Coastal salt marsh microbial communities from the Groves Creek Marsh, Skidaway Island, Georgia - 071409AT metaG (megahit assembly) | ecosystem: Environmental > Aquatic > Marine > Intertidal zone...
TCGATGCCAGCCCAATTTGTGAGTTGCTTGAGCTCACCGTCCTCTTCCATGGCCCGATACCAGGCCAGTTGCCCCTGGGTCATGGCATGGGCTTGAGCCGGGGAGTTCCACGCACCAATTGGGGCTGCGGGCTTCATGCAGCCTGCCAGTTGGGTCGCTACGCACAGCCCGATGTCTGCCTTTCGCATTTCTGGAAAGCAGACGGTGCCGAGTTCCCGGCCTTTCGGGAAGGTGATGCCTTTCTCCAGGTCCCGAATCTTTTGTAGAGGATGCCTCAGGTCGCGATCATATTCAATCGCATTGAGGCTGAGGTCGAGGTGAGCGTCGAAGGTAAACATAATGCTGGATCGGTCTGATCATTCTCCAGCCAGTTGCGGGAATTTGGCCACAACTGGTTTGGGGAAAGTATTGGGCCAACCTTCGTTGCTTTGCTTGGGACCTTTGGTGGAGCGGCCATTGGCGATGATTTTTGTGAGTTCCTCCACCAGTTCCTTGACCACTTTCGGGTGTTCTCCCTGAAGATTGTTCTTTTCGGAAGGATCCTTTTCCAAGTCGTAGAGCTGGATCGGTGGAAGAGATTTGTCTTTCAAAGCAACATTGGGTTTGGGAGCACTCCAGCCGCCGGAGCCTGGACAAAGGTTGAGCTTCCAGTTGCCTCGACGGATGGCGAAGCTGCCGGCAATGGAGTGATGGATGAGGCTTTGGCGGGCCTTGTCGGCACTGCATTTGCCTTCCAGGGCATGGAGGAAGCTGATGGAGTCTTCCGCGATGTTGGGCTTGATGGCTTTCTCTGCACCAATGATCTCCGCAGAGGTAGCAAAGAAGTCGACAGTGCTGATCAGGGCATCCGATTCTGTCCCTTCTTTGATCTTGGCAGGCCAACGAACATGGAAGGGGACTCGGTGGCCGCCTTCAAAGATGTCAGCTTTGTGACCACGCCAGTGTGCGTTCGGAAGATGCCCTTTCTTGACCAGATCATCAATCTTTGCCGCTGGGGAGCATCCGTTGTCTGTGGTAAACAGGATCAGGGTGTTTTCCGCGATGTTTTGTTCATACAATTGCTTCAACACTTGTCCAACAACCCAATCCGTCTCCATGAAAAAATATCAGTATTTGCCGATCTTTGACTTTCCTTGCCATTCCGGTGCTGGGGAAATGGGGGTGTGAGGACTGGTCAAGGGCAAGTAGAGGAAGAAGGGTTTCTCTTCCGGAGAATTTTTGATGAATTTTCTAGATTCTCTGGCAAAGTCCCGCAGGCATTTGATGTCCTCAAAGTTCGCTCCTGCTGGTCCAGGTCTGTGAAAGGCTTTGGTGTGAGTTGCAATTTCCGTACTGAGACCGTTCCTGAGATAAACATAGGGGAACATGTCCAGAGATGCCGGGATAATGAAGGACTCTTCGAAACCCAGTGCATTCGGTCCTCCTTTGACTGGCTTGGAGTAGTCAATGTCCCAGCCTCCTCCTTTGGTAGGGCCATTGACTGCTTTGCGTGTTTCGCCATTGGGCAACTTCTCCCAACCCAGCCCCAAGTGCCATTTCCCAACAATGCCGGTGTGGTAACCTTGTTTTTTCAGAAAGGAAGCAATGGTCGTGCGGCTTTCTGGGATCAAGGGTTCGTGCAGCCCAAAGAGAACGGATTTCTTGAGTCGGGAACGCCAGTTGTAGCGGCCCGTGAGTATACTATAGCGTGTGGGTGTGCAGACGGAGGAAGTGGTGTGAGCATCGGTAAACCGGATGCCCTCTTTGGCAATGCGGTCAATATGGGGAGTCGGTGCCAAGCCGCCCGAGAGGGAGGTGTCGCCGTAACCCTGATCATCGGCAAGGATGAAAATGAGGTTGGGCTTTGAGCTCTTTGCCGAGAGGTTGGCTACACAGAGGAGAAGTGTCAGTAGTGTGATACGCATAATTTGTGATGAAAAGGAAAGCTCATGAGGCCTTATGGTGTTCTTCCATTTCGCTACGCTCTTTGGCGAGAGCGGCAACGGCTTCATCATGGGAGAGCTTGTCCGGCTTGGTGAGAAGGGAGGCAATGCTTCCAGCAATGGCAGAAACGATGAATACCGGGATTACTGAATTTCCCCAGAAGTCGGCACAGGGCTGATTGTATTGAATGAATAGGGCCGTGGCACTGGCGGAAATGAGCGTCGTCATGGCACCGACAGCATTGTAGCGATCCCACAACTTTCCGAGTATTCCCGCAACACTCATCCCAACGATGAACAGGTTGATCATGATCTGAATGTACCCAAGGATGCTATTGGCCGCCAATGACATGGAGAGGGCAATGATTGTTGTGAAGATCAAGGCTATTCTGGATAAGGGGACGACTTGTTCCGGGTGTGGCGGGTGCTTGAAAAACAGCTCGTAAATGTCCCGGATCAGAATGGTGACCGCGGCAATGGCATCCGAGCTGGCACTGGACAGCGTTGCAGATAATCCGGCCAGAATGACCAGAACTCCAAGGGCCACTGGCAGGGTATCAGTCGCCAACTTGGGGAAAGCCAGGTCCACTGTGGCTAAATCTGGAAACGTTTTCCATGCGGCCATGCCAATAATCGATGGGATGGCTGCGAAGGCGAGGTAGAGAATGCCGCTGGTGACATAAGCTTTACGGATGGAATTTACCGAAATCCCTGAGTAGATCCGCTGCCGGAATGTGGGGTTTCCCAGTACGCCTACACCAATTACCAGGATTAAGGAGAGGTCATGGATCGGGTTTCGGGTGCTGGCCGCGGAGATTTCGGCGTTGGTCGCCTTGAGGCCATCCCAGCCTCCCAGAATTTCCAGAGCAAAGTAACCGGTCGCAATAAACCCAACAAAAAGGACCAGAGCTTGCAAGGTATCGGTCCAGACAACAGCTTTGTAGCCTCCGATGGCGGAATACACTCCAAACCCTAGGGCAATCAGGCACTTGGCGTAGATTGGGTCCAAATCGGTGACATGCGTTAAGTAGGCAGCTCCACCAATGATGTGTGCCCCCAGCCAACCGATGTTTGCCAGTAAGGTAAGAAATCCAATGGTGTTGAACACGGTTCGGTTGGCTCCAACATAGGAGGAGATTTCCTCCGCCATGGTCATGAATTTGTGCTTTCTTGCTGTGGCAAACAACCATGCTGTGGCAAAGATCCCGAAGGCACCTCCAATGCCAAATAGAGAACCGGCCCAACCGTTTTCATAACCCTTGCCGACTGCGCCAATGGAGGAGCCCGTGCCGACCATGGTGGCCAGGGTCGTCCCCAAGGTGAGAAACAAGGGGAGGGAACGTCCACCAAGAAGAAACTCCTCCCCGGTTTGTTTCTTTCGGGTCATCCACCACCCGAAGATGATGGTGGCGACAATGTAAAGAATGAAGGAGGTAAGGAAGAGTTGGGGTTCCATAGTGGGTTATGAGGTCATCGGGGTGGTTGGGGTGGTTGGGGAGGTTGGGGAGACACGGACGGACAGGGACGAACACGGACGATCAGGGACACACGGACGGACACGGACGAGTTGCGTGGTGCCATGTCCGTGTTCGTCCTTGTGTCTGTGCCAGTCCGTGCTAGTCCGTGTCCGTCCATGTTCTTCTCCCCCCGCCTCTACTTCTTCTCGCCAGGAAAAGGGAACACCGGATTCGGCTCATGAGCTTCCTCCATCAAACGAGCCAACTCCGCCACAATTTTCGGATGATTCGCAGCGATATTCTTTTGTTCAGCCAGATCTTCCTCCAAGTTATAAAGCAGCACAGGAGCTTCTTTGTTTTTGAAAATGCCCTTTCGAATGCCTTTCCATTTGCCCTTGCGGATCGCTTGCGTTCCGCCTCTTGAGTGAAATTCCCAGTAGAGGTATTCGTGAGCGGTCTGGCAATTGCCCTTCAAGCTTGGAGCAAAGGAGATACCGTCGTTCTTTGGAGCTTCCAAGCCTGCCAGATCACAGTAGGTCGCCAGGATGTCCCAGAAGGCAGAAATGTGATCATTCTCACTACCAGCCGCAATGGTTCCCGGCCACCAGGCAATGGTGGGCACCCGAATTCCCCCTTCGGTGAGATCACGTTTGAAACCTGTCAAAGGGCCGTTGCTGTCAAAGATCCTGGGTTTGTGACCACCTTCCACGTGAGGTCCATTGTCCGAAGTCAACAGAACAAAGGTGTTTTCATCGATATCCAGTTCCTTGAGCAGTTGGAGAATTCGACCAATGTCTTCATCCACCAGCGTCATCATTCCCGCAAAAGCGGCGACCGGGTTCTTGACCTTGGTGCCATGACTGTATTTCCCGATCAGGTTTTCGTATTCCGCAAACTGTTTCCGAAACGGTGCCACATACTTCTCCGGAGCCTGCATGGCGGCATGCGGTATCGTAAAAGGCACATAAGCAAAGAACGGCTTATCCTTCTTTGAGGCTCCCTTGATGAATTCCAAAGCCTTATTCGCAATTAACGAATGGGAGTACGTTTCTCCATCCAGTTCGACCTTCTTTTTGTTATCCCACAGATGGGTCGGGTAAAAGGTATGTGCCTGACGCTGGCAGTTGATACCGTAGAAGGTCTGAAAATGGTCCGCCGGATCACTACTCGAACCTGGCGCTCCCAATCCCCATTTCCCAAACATCCCCGTTTGGTAGCCACCTTTGGACAAAATTCTAGGAAGAGTCTGGAGGTTCTTCGGCATCGGGGCCTGTCCTTCCGGTTGCACTTCACGATTTCCCCTCACCAGGCAATGCCCGGTATGCAGACCTGTCATCAGGCTGCATCGGGCCGGAGCACAAACCGTACTGCCTGAATAATACTGAGTCATCTTCTGCCCCTCCGCCGCCATCTTGTCGATGTTTGGAGTCTCAAACAGCTTTTGCCCATAACAACCGAAGTCTCCATAACCCGCATCATCCAACATGATGTAGATAAAATTAGGCGACTTGGGAGCCGCCGAAATCAACTGCACCAATGCAGCCAACAGAACAGGAAACAATATTCTCATGAGCATTTCAAATTTCGGCCAGCGTTGTGCGGGAATGCTATAAAATTGTCAAGTGACCGGATCGATTTAGCCAAATACAAACTGAAGTCCTGCATAATTGAATTTGCAGAAACTAAAATCATAAGTATGTTCGATGCATGTCACCAATACTTGAAAAGGTCACCCAGGATGCATTCTCCTTGTCCTCTGACGAAAGGGCAACTCTTGCCTACGCTCTACTCAACAGCTTGGACGAGCATGAAGATCAGGACAGTGACCAACTTTGGGATGAGGAAATCAAGAGAAGAGTGGATCTAATTGATTCTGGTCAGGCACAGGGCAGAGATGCAGAAGATGTGTTCCGAGATATTGACCGTAAATTTAAATCGTGAAAATCCGATTTCTTGAGGATGCGGAAGACGAGTTGGTCGCATCCATTGAATTTTATGAAGGGAGAGTCTCTGGATTGGGGATCGACTTCTATGAGGAGGTGAGAAAGGCAACAGATCTCATAAAAGCTTCTCCTGATACATGGCCCATCAAGCGATATAAATGCAGATGCTTCTTTCTCGATAGATTTCCCTTTGCCATTTACTATTATCCGAAGAATGAAATTACCTGGATTGTTGCTATCGCCCATTCTTCCCGGAGACCTTTTTATTGGAAAGCCAGGGTGGCAAGAATCAAAGAATAAAGCAGATTATTTCGGTAGCTCCTGGGAACGGAACATCAGTGATCGTCTACGGCAAAGATGGCGTTGGCTTCAGCCTGTTGGACCTTTCCGCAATTACCGATGTTCGGGTTGAGTCAATGAGTGCATGACTGCAGCCTACGCAATCCACTGAGGGATCACCTTGCCGGCGACGTCGGTCAGGCGGAAGTCTCGGCCTTGGAAGCGGTAGGTGAGTTTTTCGTGGTGGATGCCGAATAGGTGGAGGAGGGTGGCGTGAAGATCGTTGGCGTGGACGGGGTTTTCTTCGATGGACCAGCCGATTTCGTCGGTTTTGCCGTAGACTTGGCCGCCTTTGATGCCTCCTCCAGCCATGAGCATGGAGTAGCAGAAGGGGTGGTGGTCGCGGCCGGAGACGTTATTGGTGTTGCCGCCTCGGTTTTCTCCGAGGGGAGTGCGGCCAAATTCAGAGCCCCAGACGACCATGGTTTGGTCGAGGAGACCGCGTTGTTTGAGGTCTTTGATGAGGGCGGCAATGGGTTGGTCTACGGCACCTGCGTTGTAGGCGAGTTCATTGTCGAGGCGGGAATGATGATCCCAGGAGGCGTGGACAATGTTGATGAAGCGTACGCCCCGTTCGACCATGCGGCGGGCCAGGAGGCAGTTGCGGGCAAAGTCTTTGTAGGTCTCGCCACTTTTGCCGCGTCCGCCGATTCCTGAAGGTTCGGGACGGTTGAGGCCGTAGGCTTCGAGAGTGGATTTGGATTCGCCGGAGAGGTCGGAAAGTTCCGGGGCTGCGGTTTGCATGCGGCCTGCCAGTTCGTAGGAGGCGATGCGGGAGGCGATTTCCGGGTCGTGAATCTTTTCGAAGCGGGATTTGTTGAGGGCGTTGAGGGTCGCCAAGCCCTGGCGTTGTAGTTTCTGGGGTAAGCCTTTGGGGTTGTCGAGATTGAGGACAGGTTCTCCGGTGGAGCGGAAGAGGACTCCTGCGTAATTGGAGGGCAGGAAGCCGCTTTGCCAGAGTGTGGCTCCACCACTGGAACCGCGTCCTGCTGTCAGGACTACGTAGCCTGGCAGGTTTTTGGATTCGCTGCCGAGTCCGTAATTGATCCAGGAGCCCATGGAGGGCATTCCGAAGCGGGATACGCCGCATTGCATGAGGAGTTGACCGGGATGGTGGTTGAATTCGTCGGAATGCATGGATCGCACCATGAGCAGATCATCCGCGACAGACCCCAAGTGGGGGACCAGATCGCTGAATTCCATGCCGCATTGGCCGTATTTCTTAAACGTACGTTTAGTGCCCATCAAAGTTGCGGTATCCGGCTTGATGAAGGCGAAGCGGGCTTTGTCCAGGATACTCTTGGGGAGCTTTTCTCCGGCCATTTCGTTGAGTTTGGGCTTGGGGTCAAAGAGGTCGAGATGGGATGGAGCCCCAGCCATGAAGATGAAGATGCAGGCTTTGGCTTTCTGGTTCTTGATTTTGTTTTCAGGGTAGGCTCCTGCAGCCAGCAGGCCGTCCTCCTGAAGCATTGAGGTCAGGGCAAGGCCTCCGAGTCCGGAAGCGGAGGTGGCAAGGAAGTCGCGGCGGGTGAAATCTGTGAGATTCATTTTTAGTAGAGACTAGAGAGTAGAGAGTGGGGAGTGGAGAGTCGTGTTAGCTTTATTCTCGGGTGAAGAATTCGTCCAGGTTGAGGAGGACTCGGGTGGTGGCGGCGAGGGCTGCGGTTTCGGGGTCTCCGGCGAAGGTTTTGGCTTCTTGTGGGTTCTTGGTGTAGTAGGCTTTGGATTCAGCCAGGAGGGTGAGGAGGGCTTCGGTTTCCTGTGTTTCTGGAGGTCTGGCAGTGGTGAGGAGAAAGGCTCTTTGAAGGCGGGCTTTGTCATCCTTTTCGGGGATTTCTTTTTGTAAACGTTGGGCGAATTGCCTGGCAGCATCGACGAAGGTGGAGTTGTTGAGTGTGACGAGGGCGGCGAGGGGAGTGTTGGAACGTCTTCGTTGTACACAGGTGACGTTAGAGTCTGGGCAATCAAAGGTGATGAGGTTGGGGTGAGGGGACGTGCGTTTGAAGAAGGTGTAGAGTCCGCGTCTAAGGCCTTCATCGCCTTTGCTGGTATTCCACCTGAAGTTGTTGGCATAGGAGAGGGAAGCGACTCCATTGGGTAGGGGTGGGAAAACGGAGGGACCTCCGATCTTGGTGGAAAGGGTGCCGGAGGCATGGAGGGTCAGGTCTCGAATGATTTCGGCTTCGACCCGGAAGCGGTTTTGGCGATGCAGCAAGTTGTTGTTTGGGTCGATGGTGGTGAGTTGGGGGCGATGTTGAGAACTTTGACGGTAGGTGTGCGAATGGACAATGTGGCGTATCATGGCCTTACGGGACCACTGGGCTTCGTGGATGAAGTAGTGGGCCAGGTGGTCAATCAGCTTCGGATGCGATGGAGCTTCTCCTCGAATGCCGAAATCTTCTGGTGTTCGGACCAGGCCATGTCCGAAGAGGTGACCCCAAATGTGATTGGTAACGACTCGGGCTGGTAGTGGATTGGAGGGATGCACCAACCATTTGGCGAGTTCGAGACGATTGGCTTTGTTGGCTTTGCCTTCGGAGGGAAGGGCGGGGAGTACTTCAGGAGTTCCTGCCTCAACTTTGTGCAGAGGTTCCTTGAATTCGCCCCGGCGGAAAACGTGGGTATTTCTGGGGGAGCCTCGTTGAGTGATGACTCGAATGGAGGTGGATGGCAACTTTGGGGTTTTCTTGGCCAGCTCAGCCTTCTCTTTTTTCAACTTGGTAAGACCGGCAATGCTTTTGGCGAATTCATCCTGGATCAGCTTCTTGTCGGCATCCGTACGGTTCGAAGCTTTGGTGAGCAGAGCTTTTCGTACATTTTCCGGGGGGAGGGAACCTGGCTCGTCTCCAGTGATGGCCAGAATCCTGAATTTGCCGATGACGTGCTTGGTGCCGTAGGTTTGCACTAACTCGAACTTTAGGTACCTGGCGGCTTCTGGTGGGAGAGGTTTGGCGAGGCGGAAGGTGGCGTTGTGGTTTTTGCCCATTTGCGGAGAGATGGCCCAGCCGGTGTCGGGTTTGTTATCAATGGCTCCACCCACTACCCAATTTTTCTGAGAAAAGTCGGCTTTGGCGGAGGCGAAGTTCAGTGGCTTGGGTTCGAGGCCGATTTCACTTTCCAGGCTGTAGGCTTTGAATTCATTGAGGACGAAGTTGCCGTGTTTGGTAAGGCCGGGACCTTTGGAGGGGAGTTTGGGGTCGGCAAAGACTTCGAGGCGGAAGGCGGTGATGGGATCGGCCACTTTCGGCAGTGATGCCTGGATCTTTACGGTGGTAGTGTCTGCCTTGAGTTTGTCGAGGAAAAGGCTGCCGTCGGCTTGTTCGGAAATCTTAAGGTCGTCAGAATCTGGCAATTCGGAATATTGAAAATCGTGCCTGGCAGGGAGTTTGGTTTGGGAGAGGCGTTGTTGGAGGTCCTTTTCCCAGTTAGCTTGTTCTTTTTGGTGAGAGGTGAGGAGCTTTTGGATCTTATGGTCCAATTCCTTCAATTTTGCGTCGTGGGCGGCTTTGTCTTTCCCATGCTTGGCTCTGGCACTTTTGGATGGGGGAAGGTTGTAATTGGTTTCGTCTCCGTTGTTGTAGTAGGCGAAGAGTTTGTAGTATTCATCCTGGGACACGGGGTCGTACTTGTGGTCATGGCAACGTGAACAGGTCAAGGTGAGTCCAAGCCAGACGGAGCCTGTGGTTTCGACTCGATCCATGACGGCGGCGACTCTCCATTGCTCTCTGTCGGTGCCGCCTTCGGTGTTGGTCAGGGTTTGGCGGTGAAACGCGGTGGCGAGGCGTTGTTCGGGGGTAGCATCGGGGAGAAGGTCTCCAGCGATTTGTTCGATGGTGAATTGGTCGAAAGGCATGTCCTTGTTGATGGCGTTGATGACCCAGTCCCGGTAATGCCAGGCATTGGGGCGGGGGCGGTCTTTCTCGTAGCCATCGGAGTCTGCGTAGCGGGCTTTGTCGAGCCAGTGGCGACCCCAGCGTTCACCGAAGTGTTGCGAGGCAAGGAGTTCATCGACGAGTTTGGAGTAGGCATCGGGGCTTTTGTCATTTACGAAGGCTTCGACTCTTTCGGGCGTTGGCGGTAGGCCAATGAGATCGTAGTGGAGGCGTTTGGCCAATGTGCGGCGGTCGGCTTCGGGAGCTGGTTGGATGTTGGCTTGTGTGAGTTTGGACTGAACCAATTGGTCGATGGGGTGTTGTTTCCCGGAAAGATTGGCTGAGGTAATCGGTTTGAAGGCCCAGTGTTTGGGATAGGCGGCACCTTCCGTGATCCATTGTCGAAGAATCTTCACTTCTTCCTTGGTGACCGTTTTGCCTGTTTTCTTTGGGGGCATCTGGTCGTCTTCATCATCGGTCAGAATCAGGGCCAGAATTTTGCTTTTGTCGGGATTGCCGGGTTCAACGGCTTTGTAGCCGCCCAAATCTTTTGTGGCCCCGTCAAAGGTATCCAGTCGCAGATCGCCTTTGCGTTCCTTTTTGTCCGGACCATGGCAATCGAGGCAGTGGTTGGCCAGAATAGTGCGGGCTTGGGCTGCAATGTCTTGTGCGGCCTGAGTTTGGCAGGTCAGAAAGGGAAGAATCAGGGGGAGCAGGATTTTTGTTTTCATGCGGTTTTTAAAGGGAGAAATGTCTATTCATCGGGATTTTCGGAAGGAATGACTTTGTGGATTTTCCACTTTCCTTCCTCTTTTTTCCAATGAAAAATGACAGTCTGTTCGTACTCAATCGGGTCGGCCCGCTTCAGGTCTGCGGAAAGGTAGGCATCGGTTTGAACGGTTACGTATTTGCTGTCCCTTGCCTCAGCTTGGGAGTTTTTGAATTCCAGAAGGATGGTCTTGGCCGATCCCCGGCCTGAGAGGAAATGGTTTTTGAGGGATTCTACGTCGTGGGTCGCATTGAATTCGCCGTACTTGGTCTCGATGCTAACGGGGTCTGTGAAGAACTTCAGAAAATCCTGGGCGTCCCGAATGGCATCGAGTGCTTTGAATTCTTTCATGGAAACGACTTCCGCCAATTGGTCCATCCGTTTGAGGACAATGCCTTCCGGGCCGCGAATTATCCGGACAATGCCCATAAACAAAATGACGACCAAGCCAAATGCCAGGCAGAGGAGGATGAGGTTGCGGCGTGTCACAGTTCAGGGGATTTGGTAGAGGGATTTGCTGCCTTCTTTGTTTTTTTCGACAATGTAGGCACGGGTCTGTGGCTGCATTTGGAGGACTTCTTCCAATTGGCACACGGGTAGAATGCAGGCAGTGGAGGCGAGAGCATCGGCATAGATTCCGGTGGGGGAGATGAGGGTGGCCTGGCGTTGGTTGGTCAGACCGATGCCAGTGAGGGGATTGACGATGTGAGAGTAACGGTTTCCATCAATTTTCACAAATTGCTCCGTATCGCCTGAGGTGGCAACGGCGCAGTTGGCGAGTTCGAGCACGGGCAGATCCGGGTGCACATTCCCTCCAACCGCAATCTTCCAGCCGTTGCGATCTGGTGGGGAATCCCCCAGAACGAGATCTCCACCGGCATCAATCAACGCAATCGGGATGCCAACCGATTTCAATACCCGCAGGGCTTCATCGGCCGCGTACCCTTTGGCAATGCCACCCAGGTCCAGAAACATGTTTTCCGCTTTCAGGCGAACTTGTTGCTGCCGGGGCATATACTCAATTTGCCAATACCCGACCGCATCTCTGAACATTGCCAATCGCTCCTTGGCCGGCATCTCCCGCTTTGCCCTGGCAATCTTCCAAAGTCGGGCGTAAGGGCCCACTGTTACATCAAAGGCTCCCGCACTTTTTCTGGAAACCCGGTCAGCCGTCCTCAATACAGTCCACAACTCGTCTGAAACCTTTATGCTTTGGCCGCTACCAGAGGATTTTGACAAACGGCTTAACTCACTTTCCGGCAAGTAATCGCTCAAAAGGCTATTCAATTTTGAGACACGTGAAAATGCTTTGGTTAACCCAGACTTCGCAGTCTCCTCGCTTTCGGCATACACGACAATCCGGAAGAGAGTACCCATGTGAAGTTGGCTTTCTTCAAACCTGATCTTCTCCGCCTCAACCCCAGTTATCCCCACCATTATTCCTAATAAAACTCCGCAAATTACTTTCATTTTTTGTTGATGAATTCTCTATTCCTGATCTTTTCCAACCCCCTGAAGGACAATTTACCTTGTCTGGCCAATTTATGAAAAAAACAAATCTTCTGCTGGGCGTTCTGCCCATTCTCCTCAGTCAGAACCCGCTTTCGGCACAGCACACCGTTGATTTTGAACGCGACGTCAAGCCGATCCTCGAACTCAACTGCGTAAGTTGCCACCGCGAGGACAAAGCCAAAGGCAAACTTCGCCTGGATAACAAAGAAGGCGCCTTCAAGTCCGACGAGGTCATCGTGAAAGGCAAGCCCGACGACAGCCTTCTCTATGTGCTTTCCGCTCTGCCTGCGGATGATGACGACGTCATGCCGCCTCAGGATTCCACCAAATCCTACCCGATGCCAGCCTGGGAGCTTGAGATCCTGAAACAATGGATCAAAGAAGGAGCCAAATGGCCCGATGGTGTCACCTTGAAGCCAGCCAAAAGGCTCCCGGCAAAAGTTGATTTCGTGGAGCACATCCAGCCGATTCTTGAATTCAACTGCGTACGCTGCCACCGGGATGGAAATGACAAAGGGGATCTTCGCCTGGATACGGAAGAGCATACATTCGCCTCCATGGAAGTGCTCACTCCAGGCAAACCTCTCGATAGCACATTCTACACTCTCTGTATCCTACCACCAGACGATGAGGACATCATGCCTCCCGAACCCGATGAACCACTTTCACAAACTGACCTTTGGTTCCTCCGTCGTTGGATTGCTGAAGGAGCCAAATGGGCCAAAGGCGTTACTTTGGTTTCCCGCAAGAAACAACGTGAACTGGCTGGCCTCACACCCAAGGAACTCTACCAGAAGCTCGGTTTTCAGTCTGGAGCCATCAATGAACCCAAGGAGAAATACAAACAGGAGATCCCTCTGACCGATGATTCCTACTCGTTCAATATGGTTCCCATCCCTGCCGGGACCTACAAAATGGGAAGCCCAAAAGGGGAGAGCGACCGCCTCGAAGATGAACCCCTTCCACACGAAGTGCAGATCGGTGGCTTCTGGATGGCTTCTCACGAACTGACCTGGCCCCAGTACGAACTCTGGATGACCGGCTACGACATCAATCAACGCAAACAACTTAAGAAAGAGCCTCGGGACCTCGACCTTCTTGCCGATGCCGTTACCCGCCCCACTCCTGCCTACACTGACATGTCCTTCGGAATGGGGAAAGAAACTTATCCAGCCATCTGTATGACCCAACTCTCCGCCAGGGTCTTCACCATGTGGCTCAGTGCCAAGACCGGCCGTTTCTATCGTCTTCCAACCGAAGCCGAGTGGGAGTATGCCTGCCGTGCCGGTACGACGACCGCCTACTACTTCGGCGATGATGCCAGCCAGCTCAAGGAACACGGCTGGTTCTTTAACAACTCCCGCTTCCAATACCAACCAGTGGGCTCCAAGAAACCTAATCCCTGGGGGCTCTACGACATGCATGGCAATGTCTGGGAATGGTGCCTCGATCAGTACGTCGATGGCCGCACATTTTCTGGTAAACGCAAGAACCCTCTGACCTCACCCGTTACACTCTATCCAAGAATCGTCAAAGGTGGAGGCTGGGACGACAATCCCGATCGCCTTCGCAGCGCAGCCCGCATGGCATCTCACCCCGAATGGAAGCAA
>Ga0181587_10003291_pt1 | contig 13417 bp, 16 predicted proteins | sample 071ome_27_FD_132463 | JGI IMG/M metagenome (GOLD analysis project Ga0181587, IMG submission 132463) | Coastal salt marsh microbial communities from the Groves Creek Marsh, Skidaway Island, Georgia - 071409AT metaG (megahit assembly) | ecosystem: Environmental > Aquatic > Marine > Intertidal...
ATCTCTCTGGGAAGAAGGAAAGAGCTGGCAACCCGGGCATATCGAGCTGGCGGATCAGGCTGATCTCTTCTTGGTCGCCCCGGCTACTGCCAATGTGATAGCGAATTTCGCCAATGGATGTTGTCCCGATTTGCTCTCCACTATCTACCTGGCCACACCCGCACCAGTCATGATCGCACCTGCGATGAATGGAAAGATGTATGACCATGCAGCTACGCAGGCCAATCTCTCCGTTCTCCGGGAAAGGGGAAATGTCATGGTGGAACCAGTGGAGGGTGAACTTGCCTGCGGATATGTGGGAGTGGGGAAGCTTGCCCCGGTGCAGGCGATCTTGGATAGGGTGGTGTCTTGCTTAGGTGGTCATTCATCCCGCCCATAAAAAAGCCCTTGGCGAACCAAGGGCTTTTGAATTGCTCCAGCAAACTGCTAGTTAAGCAGCCTGAGGTAATTGCTGAAGTGAAGACTGTTTGCGTTTGACCTTCTTGAGTCGCGAACGCCGGCGTAGTCCGCGGTCGAGTTTCTCAACAAGGTCATCAATAGATTTAAAAATATTGTCACTGGCAGATGAAATTGTGATCGATCCACCTTTGAGTTCGAGGTGCCCCTTGGCGACAAACTCATTTCCATGCGATGACGATTTTGTAGATCTCTCGAGTTCAACCCTTGCCCTGATAATTTTCTCCTCATGTTTGAAGATTTTTTCCATCTTTGAGGATACTACATCCTTGTGGGAGTCGGATAAGGTTAAATGAAGTCCGGAGAGGATCAGATTATTCTTCATATATGCTTTAATATTTTGGATTAGTGTCGTGCCCGCTAAGAGGGGCGATATAGTATTACCCAATCACAGGTTTTCCAAAATATCCAATTATATGTTAATTTTTTTATGCCTGCATTAGAAACGAGTCTCTGGAGTGAGTCTGCACCCCTGGTTTCAAGAGAAGAATTTATACAGTGGATTATCTTTGAGGACGATGATGTGCTTGTCCTTAATAAGCCTGGTTGGTTAGTATGCCATCCTTCTAAAAATGGCCCGTGGTCTAGTCTGGTGGGGGCAGCAAAGCAGTACCTCGGTGTGGAATCCATTCACCTAGCAAGTCGTCTTGACCGAGAGACCAGTGGATGCGTTTTACTGGCGAAGCACAAAAAGTCGGCCCGAACTTGGCAGAAAGGAACGGAGGACAGACTGGTTAGAAGGTCATACCTGGCAGTATTGAGGGGTAGCCTCCAAAAAAAAGTTTCGATATCGACCTACTTGGGTAATGATCCGATCAGTAGAGTATTTGTTAAACAGCGAGTAACCGAGGAATCAAAAAAGTCCAAGCAGGCGGAGACTCATTTTACCCCGCTTATATGCCAGAACGACCACACCCTCTGTCTTGTCTTTACGGAAACCGGGAGGAAGCACCAAATCCGGGTTCATGCCCAGCACATTGGGCACATTTTGGTGGGAGAGAAATTGTACGGAGACGACGAAAACTATTACCTCGAGTTTTGTGAAGGTGGATGGAAAGAGGAATGGTTACCCCGACTCGGGATGTACAGGCAAGCATTACACGGACGCTCGCTTTGCCATCACCATGAAAATGTAACCTTTTATGCCCCTCTTCCTGATGATTTTAATATCTATTTACAAAATGGCATGCAGATGGACTCGCAGTTGGTTCAGGATTGCCTCGCAGAGGCGGATCGGATCATAGAGGGCAGAAATAGAGTTGTCCTCGAGGGTGGGGCATCATAATCAGTTTCCCTTCTATGTCTGAAACACAACTATCTCCACTTGAGTCCCTGAAGGCAGGGTTTCGTCGTGCCTGTATTCGCCGACTTGTCGGGGATGAGCAGGGTGCTGTTGGTGTTTTAAGGGATGAAATTCCTAAACTGGTTGTAGGTTGGGCCAAAACAAGTTCGCTGGATGCATCGGAGAAGAAGGCGAAGCTTAAAGAATTATTCGATGATGAATCTGCCCGTGCCGATGAATTGTCCTCTGCTTTTGATTTATTTGCCGGCCGTTTTGAATCCCGCGTCACCCAACTCGTAAGGGAGGAACTTTCCGGGGTGTTGTCTCAATTCGAGGATGCTGTCACGAAAATGAATGAGGCACTCGCTGCCATCCAGTCTGCCCCACCACCTGCACAGGAACTGCCCCAACCCCTCCCGCCAGCTTCCCTGGAGGAACAGGCCATTTCGATAGGATCGAGTACAATGCCCAAGAAAACTTCGGGCAAACCTCTACATAGGAAACAAGAAAAAGATGGCCAGTTGACGCTGATCGAAGAGGACCTTGCTGCGAGCCCAATGGAGGGCGTGGTGCCCGAAACTGTGGAAAGGCCCAAGCAGGATAAGATATCGATCCCTACCGCTGGAATTGGTTTGAGGTTTGACGAAATCGAAGAAATGATTGATGAGATTTTATCTTTCTAAAGCCTAGCTAATACTTCCAACTCCATTTGATCGAATGACGGACACGCAGACCCAAGATATTTCAGAAACAGGTTCCGATGTGCCTGCTGAAAACAATCTGCAAAGAAAAAAACTTCCCCTAGGCTTGGACTTGGGTACACTTGAATCCTGCATCCTCGCTAAGCTGAGCAAGCCAGGGACCGAATCCCACCACGGTATTGTCGTACCTACTATTGTCGGTTACCCCGAAGAAGGTATACTGGCTGGGATCCTTCCTGGTAATGCACAAATGCTTCACGGGCAAGAGGCACTCGATAATGAACTTCATCTTCGCCTTGCCTATCCGTTAAGCGACGGAGTTATACAGGATGTAGAGTCCGCGAAATCTTTTATGCATTACCTTCGTAGTCGGGTGGATGCAGATAACAGTAGGGAGACTCTCTGCGTGATTGGCATTCCGGCGGTTGCCGATGAACAGGCCAAGGAAAATCTTAAGGTCGCCGCCAAGGGTGCATTTGATGGAATCCTTCTCATCCCAGAACCTTTCCTTGCTGCCCTGGGCATGCGTGATGAAGAGAGACTGAAGGATCCTGACTATGTAGATCCAGTGAGCAACTCGCTTTTCATAGACATTGGTGCAGGAACCACTGACTTTTGCATTATCCAGGGCTACTTTCCCAAACCGGAAGACCTCTTGAGTATTCCCTTTGCTGGAAACGAAGTTGATGTAATTCTTGATCAGTTAATTAGAGAAGCCTATCCGGAGGTTAAATTGCCTATTTCGATGATCCGTAAATTCAAAGAGGAATTTTCCTACACAGGCGAACTTGAATCAGGTGCCCGTGTCAAAGTTCCAGTAGAGGGTAAACCCAGAAAAATCGAGATTGGTAAGCAGGTGGGAGAGTCCTGTAACCGTCTGGTAGACGAGATTTTTGATTCAATCAAACAGGTCATCTCTTTGGCTTCTCCCCAGTCGGTCTTTTCCTTGCTTGAAAATATTATTTTGACAGGTGGAGGTAGCCGAATCCGAAACCTCGACCAAGAGTTGCAGCGAAAACTGCAGGATGAAGGTTATGAAAATCCTAGTGTGAGAATTTCATCTAAGGATGTTTCCCCCCTGGTCTCTATTGGTGCGTTGAAGGTGGCAAAAGCAGCCCGTGGCGATCAGTGGATTAGACCTTAGTTCTTTTATTCCTACGGGGACCTAGAAGATCCCGTTTAAGGTCTGGGATAGACGATCAATTGAACTATCTAGCTTGTCTTCGAGGAGTTCAATATCTTCTCGGTCATTGGTTAACATCATCCACCCGCTCAATTCTTTGTAAGAACCTCTAGGCGGGGTGGGGAATTTTCCCAATCCGCGTACTCCAAGTTCTGTGACTGCCCTGTCAGATACTTGTATTGCAGCTGCGAGCAAGGGGCTTTCCTTCGCCATCGTAGGGTCGTTGTGCCAATGAATGGCATCGACTACCTGATCAGAGATATGGTGGTTCCATAAATAATAGGCACCAATTTTGGGGTGATCCCACCCAATGGCCTTTCTTTCAAATTCGGCTATCTCCTCGATTGAGGAGTACGCTTTAAGATAAACCTCCTGAAAATGCTCAGGGAAGGTGATCCCAAGAATAAGCGTGCCCAGGTTATGAAGTAATCCGGCAACATAATCTGCCTCTTCTTCATAGCTCTGGTCCAGTATGGAGAGAAGCTCTCGTGTAAGAATCGCACTACCAATGCTGTGCTTCCAGAATTCCTCCCAGTTGAAAGAGGGTGCGTTCTTGCCGAGTTCAAAGATTTCCTCGATCACGGGGGTGGCAACGAGGAGTTCATGTATACGATTGAGGCCAAGGAAGATGGATGCTTCTTCCACCCCGCTAATCCGCTTGTTATCTTTGCTACCAAAGAAGATGGAATTAACCAAGTCAAGTACCCGGGTGGTTAGCGAGGGGTCGAGTCGGATGACTTCTGCGATTTGTGCGACAAAGCTATCTTCGGAATCGAGGAGAGACTTAAGCGTCTCGTTTATACTCCGAAGGGAAGCAAGTTTCGGGCACTGATTAATCCTTTCAATCAGCAAGAAATCTGAAGGAGGATTTATCATGAAAGAAGGTAAATCCCTAAATTATGATTGGGAATTTAAGCAGGCAAGATCACTTTTGAGGAATCGGTGCTCACAAGGTTCTGGTTTAGTTGCATGCATCCGTTGTGGTAATCGTTGGCCAACTGTGCGGAAATACTACCTTTTTCGATGACATGCAATGAACCGGAAGAAGAGAGAAGACGAAACGAACCGTTGGCTAGTTTGTCCAAGTGAATGGTATTGCTAATGTTTTGTTCGATAAATTCACGAATCTTGGGATCCTTGAGGAATTGCTTCTTGATGTGGTCAAGGTCTTTATTGGAAAGAGCCGTATCCTGATGAACCCCAACCTTTTGGGCACTATCCAGTTCCGATGTGAAGATTTGTGAGGAAGAAGGCACGGAAGCAGTCTGGACGGGTTTAAACGCCTGAATGCCACTTGCCAGAATGTCCTTACCGAGGTTGGCAAGACTAGATGCAATAATTGGGTTCATGCACCCAATTAAGCAAAATTCCTGCCATATTTTAAATTATGAAATAAAACGTAGGCACTTTCTTTCGATCATCGCCTCAGCAATCTGGATGGCATTAAGAGCTGCCCCTTTCCAAAGCTGGTCGCCCACCACCCAAAAGGCGAGTCCATTATCAAGGGCATGGTCCACCCTTAATCTGCCCACTTTGCAGTTTTCCACTTCGGAGCAGTCAATTGGCATTGGGTAAAGGTTATCTTTTGGCGAATCAACCAAATCAAGACCTTCGAATTGTTGTAAGGCTTCGCGAGCATCAGGTATATTTACCCCTGATTTAAATTCAGCATTAATTGAAATGGAATGGGCCCTGTATACGGGGACGCGAACACAGGTACAGGAGACCTGAAGCCCAGGGAGTGCAAGAATTTTGCGGGACTCATTTTTCATTTTCAATTCTTCTTTGGTGTAACCGTCCTCCCGAAATTGGTCTATGTGAGGAATTAGGTTAAAGGCAATAGGATGAGCAAAAGCAGAGTCGATCTTGTCAGGTAATGGAGTAGAGAATGTTTTTTCCCGTATTTCCTGATCCAAAGAAATGGGGCCCGATGCGCCTGCCCCTGATACGGCCTGATAGGTGGAGGCAACGAACTTTTTTAAGCCAAATCTTCGGTGCAGGGGATAAAGAGCCATCAGGGCAACCGCACTGGAGCAGTTAGGGTTTGCGATTATACCTTGATGTTCCTCCAGGGCATCCCCATTGATTTCAGGGACAACCAAAGGGACTTCGGGGTCCATCCTGAAGGCAGAACTGTTGTCAATGACGACACAGCCGCGCTTCACTGACTCGTGGGCAAATTGTACAGAATTGTCTCCGCCGGCACTAAAAATGGCGAAGTCGAGCCCTTCAAAGGAATCAGGGGTCGTTTCCTCTACTTTGTTGGTAGTACCAAAGGCCTGAATTTCCTTGCCAACCGACCTAGCAGAAGCAAGCAATTTAAGGTCACCCACGGGAAAATTTCTTTTTTCCAGAAGAGCAATAATTTCTTGGCCAACTGCACCGGTGGCCCCTACGATTCCTATGCGATACTTTTTCAATTTGATTCTATGATGGAGAGTTATAAATTTTACATTGAAGAAACTGGGAGGCTCAAGCTGCAGAGAACAGATGTAGTCCTCGTCGCTTCGATCCCAAGACAAGTGATGTATCTTTATAAAGGGGGCGAGGCTGTCAAAGCATATGTGATATCGACCTCAAAATTGCCCCCGTCCTGCAAGCAGAATTCGCTTGGTACGCCGTGGGGGATGCACCAAGTTAGCGAAGTTATTGGTTCGGGTCAGCCTGAGGGCACAGTGTTTAAAGGCAGGAAAAGCACGGGTGCTTGTTACTGGGAATTTCCCAGCGAGGATCAGCTTGCCAATTTAATCACCTCCAGAATTCTTAGACTGACGGGCCTGGAAGAAGAAGTGAATCTGGGTGGCGAAGTAGACACTTTTGCACGCTATGTTTACATCCATGGGACCAACCACGAAGAAAAACTAGGAAGCCCGGCGAGCTCTGGGTGCATTCAGGTCTCTAATGCATGTGCGGTCGAACTAGCTGGGCTTGTCCCGACAGGTAGTCACCTTTTAATATCTCAAAAATAATCCCGAGCTCTGAGTTTATTTTGGGCGAATCTTGCTTATCTCTTTTTGTAGGAAAAGTTCGGGGCTTTCTTTCAGTTCTTCGAAGAGTGCGATGCGCAAATCTTGATATTCGGAGGCGAGTTGTGTCCTGTTGGTTACAGGAAGCTGTTCAAACTTGGAGTTCTTGTTTGCATTGGCCACTTGAGCAAGGCACTTTTCTATTTGAATCTTTTCGGCAAGAGAGTTCATTTCATTGAACAACCTTTCGGTTAAGTCGGATCTGGGGTTATCCTCACAACCCAAGGCAACCACCTCTATGATTCTCCGATTTTTCTGCATCAATAATTTCTTGAAGTCCATGGCAGAAGCATGGGGCAGTTCACCAAGTAAGACAAAGAGGTCAGCCTGTTCGTGGTAGCGATATCGAAAAACTTCGGGCAGGGATTGACAGACCCATATTTCTTTTGCCATGGATGAAAGAGTGTCCATGGGTAGGGTGCGGGTTAGAGTCTCTGGGCCAATGAGAAGCAAGTTTAATTTCAGCGTACTTGCTTTCTCTGAGATATCCTGGGCTAGTTGGGTGATCTTTTCGTTGGTGTAAACAACATTGCGAATGGTGGGCAGGGCTTGTGTGCTATTCATAGCGATAGGGGTTAGGGGGATAGGAAATACACTCTATTTTGGCAGCGTTTAAATTGTCAAACTGAACTTGGTGACAGCTAAGGTGGGTCAAGCGTCTTGAGCGTTGGGGGTAAGCAACTTGTTTGTCACTTGATTGAGGTCTTGGAGGACGGTGGTGCTGCCTAGCGAATAAAGCTCATCTGCGGAATGAGTACCTGTTGGCACCAGAATACATTCTAATCCGGCATTCTTTGCTGTTTTAAAGTCGTATGGAGAGTCTCCAATGTAGACTGCATCCGAGGCACTGACTTCTAGCTTCGCGAGGACATGGTCTGTTAACTCGGGTTGAGGCTTTTTCCATTTTGTGTCATCTGCACCTAAGGTAAACTCGAGATAGTCGGAAAACCCAAGGTGATCACAGGTTGCTCGTGCGTGGGGTCCATACTTGTTGGTCAGTACAGCAGTTTTTAGCCCAGCTCGAGTCAGGCGTTCAAGTGACTCGAGGGCGTAGGGGAGGGGCGTTACCCCTTTCAGCATAACTTTCTCAAAATTGGGTCTCAGTCGTGCAACCGCTTCTTTGGCTCGTTCTTTACCGATTAATAGAGTCATGGTTGCTTCGGATGCACCGCCCACCGCACGCCTAACCTCATGGTAAGTGGGTGCCTGATAGCCCATGTCTTCTATGGTCTTGGAAAAGGCTTGATGAATCGCCTTAAACTGATCGATCAATGTTCCATCGAGGTCGAAGATGATTGCTCGGTATCTCATAATGCGTAAAAGAAAAGAACATAGAAATGTCAACTGACTACAAAACTGGCAAAGCTAATAAGCCCAACTGCCCTCTGCTGAAAATAGAAAAAGAGGAAGGGGGCTTTTGTTTGTTCTTTTCGGGAGAATGGACCAATAGTCACACTAAGAATGAAACGCTCGCCGAGTTCGATTCATTCGCAAGCAAACTGTCAGAAAATACTACCTGTAGGTTTCAATTGTCGGATCATTTCATTTGGGACTCCTCGTTTTTGCTTTTCCTTCAGCATGTCGAGCAGAGGATATCAAGGCATGGATCGAGAGTTGATTTTTCTTACTTACCCGAGGGGATAGCCAACCTGCTCGCCAAGAACGAAACCCAATCCTTAGAGCAGGGCAGGGCTGAAGCACAACTCGAGACAGGGGTTTCCTTTTTTGATCAAATTCTCTCCTCCTTCTTGCGGGTGGCCGAATTTTGGGGGAAGTGGTTAATGTTTCTTTCGGGTCTGATTCGTGGTAAAAGTTTTGCTCGAGGGCGTGACTTCCTTCTCGCATGTAGAGATTGCGGGGCATCTGCGCTTCCGATTGTTACTCTCATCTCCTACCTGACTGGTTTGACAATGGCTTTTGTTGGGAGTGTGCAACTGGAGAAATTTAATGCGACTATCTACACGGCGGATTTAGTTTGTCTAGCGATGGTGCGAGAAATGGGCCCGCTGATGGTGGCCATTGTGATGGCTGGTCGCACTGGAGCATCCTTTGCTGCGGAAATTGGTAGCATGAAAATCAACGAGGAGGTCGACTCTTTGCGTACGCTAGGTATTCCTGCTATTGATTTTCTCGTTTTGCCTCGGACACTGGCTCTTTTTTTGATGACTCCACTACTTACCCTGTATGCGGATATCGTAGGAATTATCGGCGGACTGACTGTCGGAACGCAGGTGATGGGCTTTTCGGCACTTCATTATTTTGAGCAAACCCAATCGGCTCTTCTATCGATGTGGGAAATTTATTCGGGGCTTTGGAAGAGTTTGGCTTTCGGTTTGATTGTCGGACTAGTGGGATGCTACAAAGGAATTAATACGGGGAGTAATTCCAGTTCTTTGGGCAAGGCAGTGACATCCTCGGTAGTGATTTCAATCACACTAATCGTTGTTGCCGATGCATTGTTCGAGCTGGCTTACAGTTATCTTGGTCTGAGGTAAGATGAATCCTAAAAATACCAGAGAAGAGATAATCGTGGTTTCCGAGCTTTGCTTAAGTTATGGAACTTCGCTGATTCTAGGAAATGCCACTTTTTCTGTCGAGCAAGGTCAATGCCTAGCTGTGATGGGTGGAAGTGGGTGCGGCAAGAGTACATTGCTCCGCTCGATGGTAGGCTTGTTGCGCCCAAAATCCGGTCGGATCAGTGTAAATCATACTTCTCTTTGGGGTGGCTCCCAAGAGCCCGATTGGGAGATTTTGAGGAATTTTGGTGTTCTTTTTCAGAGCGGTGCTCTTTGGAGTTCGATGAATTTGTTGGAAAATGTTTCTTTGCCCCTCGAGACATTTTCAGGTCTCAGTGCCCGAGAAATCAAGGAACTAGCAATGTACAAGATTGGTCTTGTCGGGCTCAAAGGTGCGGAATTTCTCTACCCCTCACAATTGAGTGGAGGAATGAAAAAACGTGCGGGGATTGCTCGTGCTCTGGCATTAGACCCGAAAGTACTTTTTTTTGACGAGCCTTCCGCGGGGCTGGATCCGATAAATTGCCGGAAGTTGGATGAACTGATTCTTGATCTCAAGCAAAACCTTGGACTCACTTTCGTGGTCGTCTCCCATGAGATCGAGAGTATCCTAGCCATTGCGGATGACGGAATTTTTCTCGATGCAAACTCAAAAAGTATTCTTGCCCGGGGTCATCCGCAAACCTTGAGAGATAGTTGTGCGGTTCCTGAGGTGAAGAATTTCTTTGCCCGGAGTTTGCCCTCTTCAGTACAAAACCAGAACTAAACATCAATGTTGCCAATTTTGAGACCAGGTATTTGATGAAAAGCGAATGAAGAACTTGGCGAATAGTGCACTGGTTGGAGTATTTACAATCGGTGGTTTTGTTATCCTGCTTGGGTTCGCCATTTTTAGCGGTGGATTTTCCCAGTGGCGTGAGAACAATGAAAAGTTCGTGCTTGTTTTTAACGAAAATGTTTTTGGGCTACACGAGGGAGGTAAAGTTACCTTTAACGGTGTCCGGATTGGTCGGGTTGAACGTTTCTTCCTTGGAGAGGCCTATGAATTGAGTCCGGTGCCCGTTTTAATTGAAATTAATCGTGACCTTGTTAGAAGGCACATGATTCTTGAGGGAAGCGAGGTGTTTGATGATGAGGGAAACTTTAAGAAAGAAGTCCTTTCCCGGCTAATCGGGCAGTTAGTCCAGGAAAGTTTCGTCACCGGAATCCTCTACATCAACCTTAATGTCGAGAAACCAGATGCTGTGGAAGATATCGGTGAAAATTTTGTCCACGGACACAGGTTGATCCGTAGTAAAGCCTCTATATTCGCTGAATTAAGTGAATCAATTAATCTAGAGAAAATAAGTAAGCAGGTCAGTCAGCTCATCGATGTTGCCACAGTTAAATTAAATGAGTTTAACTCAAAGGGTATGAGCGAAGGCCTTGTTTCCCTGAGTGAGGAGGCCAAACTCTTTCTTGCTGGTTTTTCGGATAGTTATCTCGGTGCGGGGCCAAGTATCACAGCGACTTCAGAGCAAGCTAGGGAGACCTTCTTGAAAGTTTCCCAGTTGAGTGCCCGCTTGAATGAGATGCTTCTTCCTGAGTCGGACTTGCGCTATGGTATGGTCACCGCTCTTCGTGATGTAAGTGCCATGTCAAAATCCCTGAAAACCTTAGCCGACCTTCTGGAGAGAAACCCTCAGGCATTCCTCCAAGGTAAACCTTTGCCTAACCAAAATGATTAGCAAGAATACCGTTACCCTTGTGCTTTTTCTGTCAGCCTTCCTCTTTTCGCAGTCCTGTATATTGCCTGAGGCCAACCATGTAGAACCTGATTTTTATCTGCTCAACTTGCCTGATTTTGAGCAGAATGGTACCGTGAGCCGAGTCTCGCCTGCCCCTACATTTTATCTCTCCGAAATCGAGCTACCGCAATACCTCATGGACAATCGACTTGTTTTTAGACCGTCGATGGAGTCTGTCGGGTTTCGAGAGTATAAGAGATGGGGTGAACCGCTCGGGGATGGTATATCGAGGGTACTGGGTAACAACTTGGCTCAGCGTCTGGGCACACTTAGTTATTCTGTTTTCCCAAACCGTCGCAAAAGCGGCCCCCAGTTTGAGATAGCCATCTCCATTTTGGCCTTTGAGAAATCATTCGACGGTATGGCTACACTAGATTCACTTATTGAACTTCGTGACATTGAGGGAGATATATTCCGTGATTCATTTCAAGCCAGTTGTCCCTTGGATGATGAAGGTGAGCCAGCGGAAGTCCGTGCTTTGAGTAAATGCTTGGGAGAACTTTCCCAAAAACTCGCTAAACAGATTTACTCCAATTTATCCGCGGTAAATTCAGCTAAGTAATTCTCATGCTTGAGGGCTCTTTTTTCCTCTTGGTGCTGATCCTGTCTATTCTCATGGTCAGGTTTTATAGAAATTCCGTTCATTCTAAGGACCTAACCTCACTGGAGAAGGAGATTGAAAGTGACTTTGTCGAAGAAATCAAGGAATCCGACGGTTCTGAACTTGATCCAGTGCTGGAATGGATTGAGAATGAACAAACGCTTGATACGATAGAGGACTTAAAGAAGCAACCTAAACTCTGATGACTAATTTAACAAAAATTCCTTGGTGCCAGATTTTTCTTCTAGCACTTTCTATATCACTTCCCCTTGGAGCTGCAGATTGGTCGAATTGGCGAGGCCCAAATTACAACGGTTCGACCGGGGATAACCTCAAATACCCCACCAAATTTAGCCCAAATCAAGGGGTCAAGTGGGCCTTTGATTTACCCGGGGCGTCTGCTTCCACTCCTATCATTCACGGTGATTTCGTTTATTTATCTACAGTGAGTTCCTTGGCGGCAGATTCTGGGTTGATTGCAATTTGCTTAAACCGTAAGGATGGCTCTGTCGTTTGGAAGAAAAATGTAGGTAGTGGCTACAGACCAGGAGGAGGGGATGGTTTCATTCATCAGCTTGATTCGAAGTCAAATTATGCGAGCCCTTCTCCGGTCGCCCACGCGGGTGGGGCAGTCTTTTTTTACGGTAATGGTGACCTTGTAAGCTTGAGCAATTCTGGAGATGTTCTTTGGCGTAGGAATCTCCAAAAAGATTTCGGCGACTTTTGCTTTCAGTGGACATTTTCGGCCAGTCCGACTCTCCATCAGGGTCGCCTTTTCTTACCAGTCCTTCAGCGGCATGAGCCGGTGCATGGCAGGGGGCAACCGGGCGCACTATCCAATATTTACTGTTTTGACCTGAAAGACGGCAAAGTCATCTGGGTACACCAGCGCAACACTCCGGCGGTGATGGAATCCCGTGAATCCTTTACCACCCTAATCCCTCACAAGGGTAGCTTACTTCTTGCTGGTGGAGATTTCCTGAGTAGTCACAATCCGAAAACAGGAGCCGAACAATGGCGATGGGGGACTTGGAATGATGGCCATAAGCAGGCATGGTGGCGGTTGGTGCCTTCGCCAGTTCATGGATCCGGGAAGGTCTTGGTTTGTGCGCCCAAGGGAGCACCGGTCTATGCCGTTTCAATTAATACAAACAATGATAGCTCATCTGAATCTGCCCATCTGGCATGGGATTCATCTGCTAATGGCTTTGTGACTTCCGATGTGCCTACACCGCTCTTTTTTGAAAATAAATTCTATGTCCTAAGTGATTTGAGAAAGGTTCTTTCTTGCCTGAATCCAGATGATGGTAAAGTAATTTGGAAGGTTTCACTTCCAGGTAAATACAAGTGGAGAAGCTCCCCCACCGGAGGAGATGGAAAAATTTTTATCATGAACCACAATGCTGAGGTCTTGGTCATCGATGCCGAAAGTGGGTCCATTCTTCACGATGTTAAAATGGGGGGCACCTATGATGACCTTACCCGGGCGTCGATTGCCCTCAGTCACGGATTTCTCTTCATTCGGACCAATGAAAAATTGTATTGCATTGAATAAGAGTTGCCTGCAATGTGAATAACTTATTTCCCATCCACCACACCCGCGCCGGGCGGTTCCCGCCAATCTACCGCCCGGCGCTTTTTTTGTGTCAGTTGGTGATTTTCGGTAGCGGATTTTTTCGATTTTCGTGTATTGCCTTTAAGCTACTTCTCATCTTTTCGGTCTCTCATTGGTTGACAGGTCTGTCGACTGATTTGTTTGGGCAAAGCGAGTGGAGTCAGAGGGCCTTATCTTTGAAGCAGAAGTCCACCGAGCATAAGAGATATATCGATTCAATTCTTATTAAGAAACAGCCTTCCTTCTCTCC
>Ga0181587_10003294_pt1 | contig 13416 bp, 12 predicted proteins | sample 071ome_27_FD_132463 | JGI IMG/M metagenome (GOLD analysis project Ga0181587, IMG submission 132463) | Coastal salt marsh microbial communities from the Groves Creek Marsh, Skidaway Island, Georgia - 071409AT metaG (megahit assembly) | ecosystem: Environmental > Aquatic > Marine > Intertidal...
CCATAATCGTAACACGTACCGAGCAGAAACGGCTGGTATGATTGATTATTTGATGTTGGTAAAGTTGTTGAGAACGAGGAATAAGAGCTAAAAAAACTTTCGACTGGATATCTTTGATTCAGTTCGAGTAATGCAGACGTAGTGATGCGTGCTCTCACGGATCTCGAAAGAGTGGCAACTCTCCTCGGATAGAGTCCATGGATTTCTACGGTGCGGACGTTTTGCGAGCGATACTCCTATACCGCTATCTTGAACTTTATATGCGGATGCGCCTCATAGCCCTCTATCGAAATATCCTCATACTCGAATTCAAAGATATCTCTGACTTCAGGGTTGAGAGTTACACGAGGTAACGGCAATGGCTCTCGGTTAATCTGCTCTCTTGCCCCCTCAACATGATTTGAATAAATGTGCACGTCACCAAAGGTATGGATGAACTCATACGGCACTAAATTCGTTACCTGCGCTACCATCATCAACAATAAAGAGTAACTCGCTATGTTAAAGGGAACCCCCAACATGAGATCGGCTGAACGCTGGTAAAGCTGTAAACTCAACCGATCACCCTTCACATAAAACTGCATTAAAGAATGACACCCCTGAGGCGAAACCTTTGGTTGATCAGCCGGATTATACGCAACCACTAAGTGACGCCGACTATACGGATCCTCCTTGAGCCTTTGAATCAGATTGGTTATTTGATCAACTTCCCCATCTGGCCCCTCCCAACGCCGCCATAATTTTCCGTAAATGGGTCCAAGCTCTCCCGATTCATCCGCCCACTCATCCCAAATCGTTACTCCACGCTCGTTTAGCCACTTCGTATTCGTGCTCCCCTTAAGAAACCAGAGCAACTCAATGATTATCGAACGCAAATGTAACTTCTTCGTAGTGACCATTGGAAAACCGTCCGCCATTAAGAAACGTAATTGCCTTCCAAAAACAGAATAAGTCCCAACCCCAGTTCTATCAGTTCGGAATCCACCCTCATCAGGTGCGCCGTTGTCTAAAACATCACGTACAAGTGTTAGATACTGGTCCACTAGCCTTACTCCTCCTCAAGTTTTGCCCTAATCTCGCCCAGATCATGACTCGGGGTCAAGCACCGCCCGTCCTCACAGAGATAAAAAATGGATGAATCACTTTCTCCCGTAGCAAGCTCTTTCAAGGCTGGAATCAGAGCGTAGTCCTCCCCGTGAGAAAGTACAGCAAAAATCGACAATTGAGCCCGAAACGGTGCAAATTCTCTTACGACTTCGGGTCGATCGTCTTCGGAAGCTGCCATTACCACTAACTCCTTTCCCTTGGAGACGCTCAACCCAGCCATAACAGCCGTCGGAGCTGCACTTGGAGCACGCTCAAAAACTCGCTGGTATCCCTCCTGAAGTCTCTCTCTCTTCAAACGCAAGGTCTCATCCCAAAAATAGAGCGATAATCTGTGGAGATTGGAAATGCTCGCCGCATTTCCACTCGGAATCGGGCCATCGAATAAAGGATATCGCTCTACGATCAAATCAGCTGCAACACTAAACCTATACAGCCCCTCCTTCTCACTCCAAAATAGTTCATCCTGCTTTTTCTGAAAATTACGCGCCTTCAAAAGCCACTTCGGTTGACCCGTCAGTTCAAAAAGTTCTATCAAAGCTGAGATGACAAACGCGTAATCCTCCAGACATCCTACACCGCCTCGTCTCTCACCTTTCGCAGAGCTGGTACAGAGCTCATCAGCGTCTCCTCCGAGATCTATCAGAAAGCTCCCCAGCTCCTGAGCCCTCTTCTTATAAATCGGCTCATTCAGAACAAATGCCGCCTCTACAAGCGCCGTTAATAAGAGCCCGTTCCAAGCCGTGAGGATCTTTGTGTCCCGATGCGGGCGTTCACGATAAGAGCGAAGCCGTTGTAAGGTTGCCTTCGATGAGAATGGGAATCGGCTCTTCCACGGTGAAAATTTCTGAAGAAATAAAACCGTTCGCCCTTCAAAGTTCCCCTCTGGCAGAATCTCAAAGCGTTGAGAGAGTCCTAAGAACTCATCAGCCGTGAGCGCGTGCTTCAACGCATCATAATCCCAAAGATAAAACTCACCCTCTCTACCAACTTCCCCCGCATCTTCAGCAGCATAATATGCTCCACATGCAGCATCACGCATCTCAGTCTCAAGATACTCAAGTGTTTCTCGAGCGACTTCCAGAAAGTCATCACGGTCAAGCACTCTACCAGCTTTCAGATACGTAGTGGCCAGTAATGCGTTGTCATACAGCATCTTTTCGAAGTGCGGCACTTTCCACTCAGCATCAACTGAATATCGAGCAAAGCCGCCGCCAAGATGATCATACAACCCACCCGCTGCCATCCGCTCAAGAGAACACTCAAGCGCACCCCGAGCTTCCTCTTCACCAGTCAGGCGATAGAAATCAGCATAGACGTCCAACAGCCTTGCAGATGGAAACTTTGGAGCCTGTCCAAAGCCACCCCATACAGAGTCGTAACGCTTTAGTGACTCCTCAACGGAACGCCTGGCTGCCTGCAAAGGCTCGGTGCGAGCCGTAGCACTTGGTGCGGTCTCAAACTGAATAGCCGAAGTAACTCGATCCGCTGCTGCTTCAATCTTCTCTCTATCTGACTGCCACCGACTTGATACCTCTTTCAGAAGCGGGATGAACTGCTCGCGCGCAATATACGTGCCCGCCCAAAACGGCCGTCGGTCACCCGTTAAGAAAACACTCATTGGCCAACCGCCGTGACCCGTCATACCCACAAGTGCATCCATGTAAATCTGGTCAATATCGGGGCGCTCCTCTCGGTCTACCTTGATTGAGATAAATTTTCCGTTCAAAGCGTCCGCTACTTCCTGGTGCTCAAAGCACTCCTGCTCCATCACATGACACCAATAACAAGTCGAATATCCAATAGAGAGAAAGACTGGCAAATCCCGCTGACGGGCAGAGGCAAACGCCTCTTCTCCCCACGGAAACCACCAGATTGGATTGTTAGCATGCTGCAAGAGGTAGGGGCTTACCTCAGTTCCCAGCTTGTTAAGATTGTCATTCATAACCGAGCGTTCGCACTAATCTCTAAAATTCGTGAACTGGAGCTCAAGATCTGGTGCCTCCTCACGTAGCACCGCCATCACCGATTGGAGATCGTCTCGCTTCTTTCCGGTTACCCTGAGCTGCTCTCCTTGGATCTGAGACTGTACCTTCATCTTCTTCGACTTTATAAGCTTCACCATTTTGCGAAGCTCTTCATCCTTCAGCCCATTTTTTACCCGCACGATCTGCCGGAGCATATCTCCTCCAGCAGGCTTTGCTTCTTCAAAATCTAACAACTTTAAACTCACATTACGCTTTGCCAATTTCAGCTTTAGGATCTCAACAACTGCCTTTAGCCGCATCTGATCATCGGCAAGCATGGTAATCTCTAGCTCGTTAAGACTAAGACTCGCCTTGCTTCCCTTAAAGTCATACCGCGTCTGCATCTCTCGCACAGCTTGATCTACTGCATTTCTCACTTCGTGTTGATCCGCTTCACTTACGACATCGAATGAAGGCATAGGTCCTCTCCTTGCAAATCTTTCCGTTCTCTCCCTCTTGTAATTAAAACAAGATAAATTTCAGAAGCCACTGGAAATAGCTAAATTATCGGCATCCGATAATCCGTAGCACTACATCCTCGCTGAAACAGGTAAAAAAACTGTAGGTTGTCCCACTTGTAATGAGAAACTGAATCCCACTTGCGCTGGATCGTTAAACAGAACATGACTTATTTCCTCTATTGAGGATGGTGGTCTGCCATCTGAGAGTAGCACCTCAAGATCGTTCACCGCTCCTTCAGATAACCGTTCTGAGAAGAGCAAGACTCTATCGCCCGGCTCAACAGGCACGTTGGCAATATCAACAGAAACGAGAGAGTTTGTTCCGAGGTAATTCTCGGTGGGTACTTGCTCTAAACTTTTTTCTGCCTCAAAAAAAGGAAATAAACTCCCCTCCCGCAGAAGGTACGCAGGGCCACTTCCAACTCTGCCGACACAGAAAGAAGCGCCCCCATCAGAATTCGGAATATAAACAAGCGACATGAACACCGCCGCCAATCGTCCTCCCGCAGCCAAGCTGTGTCCAAATTGATACACACTTCGATTCGCCTCTCGGAAGGCATTTTCTATCGCGGCAACACTCGAATCCTCTCTGCTTTTTGTGGGATCATTCCGCGTAAAATAATCCAATAATGCTTGAGAGAAATGTGCCAAAGCAAGGCGACATGCCACCCGACTTCCAATACTCTCATGAGCAGCGCACGAGCCCGCCATAACGGTACACCCAGGTTCTCCGACAGGATTGAAAAATACATAGCTCGAACTCTCTAGCGATCTTTCTGGCCCCCGAAAAACAAGGCACTCTGTATGTGAAGAAATCATACTGGTGAGTATACACCATTCCTGCCCCAAATTGGCGAGATATCATTTTGTGGTCACAGAGGAAATCTTCGGAAAATCCTATCGAAACATCGACCGAGCTCGCTCTATTGCCTCTAGCAGACGGTCAACGTCTGCTCTTACCGAGTACAAACCAAAACTCAACCGCGTCGTAGCTGGCAAACCGAGCGATTTCATCGCCGGCATGACACAGTGATGCCCAGCCCGCACTTGTACGCCATGAGAGTCGGCAATGGTTGCCATGTCGTGAGGATGCACTTCGTCGACGAGAAATGAAATGATGGCTCCTTGATCGCGCTCCAGAGGACCAACTAAACGCACCCCGTCGCACTGACGCATTCGTTCTACTGCGTACTCATATAAAGCCTGCTCCGCCTCAACCACGGCGTGCTTACTATTAAGCTCTGTCAGCTTCTCAAGGGTAGCAGAAAAACTTATCACCTCTGCTATCGGCGGGGTGCCTGCTTCAAAGCGCGCAGGGATATCAGCCCACGTGGTGAACTCCGAGGTGACCTCTCCTATCATTCCGCCACCAAAGGTGCTTGGGGAAAGCTCTTCAAGCAACTCTCCTCTTCCAATTAAAACACCGAGTCCCGTCGGCCCATAAAGCTTATGTGCTGAAAAAAACACGAAGTCTGCGTCCATCGCACCGACATCGATTCCTCCATGGACAACACTCTGGGTCACATCAACCACTGATATACAGCCCACCTTCTTGCACTCAGCTACAAGCTCATTCACTGGCGTAATCGTCCCAAAGGCATTAGACATCGCTGTAAACGCTGCAATACGTGGACGTTCATTGTTCAAACGATTGGCAAAGTCTGAAATATCAATCTCGGCATTTGCATTGATGCCGACCACAGAAAAGCGACTCTTCGTTTTGCGCGCTAATTGTTGCCACGGAACGAAATTACTATGGTGCTCAAGGCACGTGGTAAGAATTGTGTTGTTCTCATCGACAAGACTCTCTTCCAGGCCACGAGCCACCACGTTTGCACTCTCAGTTGCTCCAGAGGTGAAAATCACCTCATATGATGATGGGACATTACAAAAGGAGCGAATCACATCTCGCCCCAAACTATAATTCTCCGATGCAGTCACACTCAGTCCGTACGCCCCACGATGGACGTTGGAATGTTCATATGACAGGTAGCTGGTGAGTCGCTCTATACACGCATCGAGCTTAAGGGCGGAAGCAGCGGAATCAAGATAAGCGGAGTCCACTCCTCTCGCTGAGGAAAAGAACGGAAAGTGCTCTCTCATGAGATAGCCCAGCTCTTCTCCCGTCGAGTGCTGAGCCAATGCCGAAGATTTATTGCGCATTTTTATGGACTTACTCCTGTAAACTCCTAGCGAATTATCCCTCTATTCGCCACCGATAAGCAAATTCCCATTTAAAATATACAGAGATGCCGTAGTAAATCGCTAAATCTTCGATTTTATTATCGCGCTTGCCTGTAGGTCCTTAGCGGTATTCAATAGTTACGATGAGTAAACAACAAAATACAACAAGGATTCTTATCAGCGGGCTACTGGTCTTGGTGGTCGCTTATGGCATCGTTCTATCGCTCAGAAACACCTCAGAGAAAGTACGCGCAATAACTCTCGACGAATATCAAGCAGCCCTAAAGGAGAGTAAGTTCTCAAAGGCACAACTCATGACGGAAGAGTATGCAACCTTGTTCCGTGCTACAGACCTCTTAGCCATTCCACCGTTCCAGCGAAGACAGGTCGATCAACTCGAGCGTGAGCGGTTGATGCTTGAACAAATCGGCACGCTACTCGAGGCTCTTCAACAAAAACCTATTGATAGCACTACCGTAGAGCCATTAATCCTTGTCCTTGCACAGAACTCTGAGAACACCGATCTCAGTCCACTGGTAAAGGAGATGTATCCGCTCCAAGAAAAGCTCCTACTCTATGAAAATGAGCTCAAACAGAACACACAGACTGAAGAAGGCATCTGGAGCAGAATAACGTTATTAAAAAATGACTTCCGAGAGCTGCTCCAGCTCCCAATTCCAACCGAGGAACAGGAGGAGTCAATCGAACTCTACCGAAAAGGTTTTCTGAGTGGACTTCCTATTGTGCCCGAGCTTGAGACTCCACCAGAAACCTCAAGAGAGCTCGCTGACAGATTAAACGCTCTTCAGATCCCCCTTCCGTCGCTGACGGCACAAGAATTTAATCAGCGACTTTCAAAGCTAAGGATATCACTCTCGCAGACGATTCAGGAGCTTGATAGAAACAACGAACGGAACGAAGAACTCTCGGAAGCATTAAAAAATCTCGGGAGTTCGCTTGCGACACACTACCAGGATATCCGGGAACAACTCCTTATGAACACTCTTACCCTAAACAAAGACTCCTCCATGCCCTAATTCACTCCTTGAAAAACGGATAAAAACTCACGGCGTCTTGTAAATCAACCACGGGAAGGATAAGAAAAGCCTATAAAGTGTAGTCTCATACTCTGAGTAAATCTGTGGAATAAACATGTTTGATACTCTCCTTAGCTCAGCTTTCTCTAAGCTCGCCTCTGCAACCTTCATGATTGCGGTTGCCATACACTCTGCCGCTCTCGCTGATATCAATTCATCTGATCAGTGGCTGCAAGAACGCCCAGACGGGCACGCTCCGATCGGAGTTATGGGAGACCACACTCATACTGAAGGTGAGTTCATGTTCTCATACCGGTATATGGCAATGGACATGGAAGGAAACCGCAGTGGAAAAAGCAGAGTAAGCCCATCAGAAGTGCTTCAAGACTACATGGTTTCGCCAACTCGAATGGAAATGAAAATGCATATGTTTGGTGGAATGTATGCTCCTTCAGACACTATCACTCTCATGGCAATGCTTCCTCTTCTTGAACTTTCCATGGATCACGTAACCCGAATGGGCTCTGAATTCTCTACGAGAACATCTGGATTGGGAGATATTCAAATCAGTGCGCTTTGGAAGATTGTTGAAGAACGCTCGCACCAAGTACACATCAATGCCGGAATAAGTCTTCCGACTGGAAACATCAAAGAACGTGGAAACACTCCTGCTGGAGCCGATATGAAGCTCCCCTATCCAATGCAGCTAGGTTCTGGGACTTTCGACCTCCGCCCAGGAATCACGTACAACGGCAAAACGACGAGAGTATCATGGGGAGCACAAAGTCTTGGAACCTTACGGCTTGGAGAGAATGGAGAGGACTATACTCTTGGAGACCGCATTGAAGCTTCAGTATGGGGAGCAGTTCTCTTGAGCGACTGGTTAAGCGGCTCATTACGAGGTCGATGGCACAGTTGGGATGATATTAGCGGAAATGACAGCGAACTGAATCCAATGATGGTGCCAACTGCCGTCCCAACTCTTCGGGGTGGTGAGATCTATGAGCTCGGACTTGGATTTAACCTCCTTGTTCCAAATGGGTCACTAGAAGGACTACGATTAGCCTTTGAAGTACTCTACCCCATAGACCAACACTTAGACGGGCCTCAGCTCGAGACCGATCTTACCTATACTTTCGGTATCCAAAGGTCTTTTTAAGGGTAATCCCCAGCCTCTTTATTGCCTTAGTCGAACCTCGCATCATGAGCCGCCTCTCTATGCGCTCCTTTGCCAACCCGTGAAGAAAACGACTCTACACCGCTTAAAATGAGTCGAGATGGGATGCTTTGTCTTTTTTGTCATATGTAATCGAGATAAGACCTTCTAACTATTTGATTATACATAGCTAAAAGTTTTTTTTCTCTGGTGTATTTTTTCGTTGACTAGCTAGTGAGCACCCTGTAGCTTCTCGGGTCTGCGATGCGCACCGCTTGCAGCACATTTGGGGGTCAAAGCGAACAAAGTGTTTAGCTTCTTCTCTTCCAAAAATTGCTGACAGCATCTTGTTAAATCAGTAGGTTAGCTCTCTTAAAGAAGTTCGATGGCAACTCTTTAAGAAGATGACAAAGCTGGTTCACTGGATTAGCGGGCTGGTTGGAATGACTGGGGTCATATTCGGCGAGACTGAAGGCAGCGAAACTTTCTACTGTTCGATTTTAACGGTCAGATGTTGATCAACGGAAGGAGCTCGGCTCTTGAAGGGATGCGTCCCTGGAGAAGGGGGTCGCACTTAAGGGTGGCGCAGTAAAGGGAATTAACGATAAACTGTTGGCGGTCTCCAATTTCGGTAGACCAGCTAGATTCTAAAAACTTAGAATTCGGCACGCCGAAAGATTTTAAAAACGTGTGGGAAGCTTCAGGTACAAATTCTTGAAAGCCTCCCATCGGTAGTGAGCTTGTGAATACAGCTTGGCTTGCACTGAAGGCATTTGAACAGGCTGGCACGAGAAAGAAAAGAATGAAGAAAAAGAAGTCACAGAAAGGGATGTCACCCCACCTGATGGGAACGAGCCAAAGCGCTCGTACCACTCGTGTTGTGCCAGCTCCAAGTATGGCTGCTCGCCGTCACGGGGGCGCAGCTCTCTGTCTCTTCTCACATGCAACCTCTTCTCGCTCCTTCTCGTCAACACGCTCCTTCTCTTCAACAAAGGCACTCTCTGAAAAAGCAGAGCAAGCGCAAACAAACAAATCTCATAACTCCACATCATTAACATCAGCAGGCAGACACCTATCGGACAACACGACACTTTCGTTAGTTGGTCCTGAAAGAGCAGCTGCTGAGTTCATGGGTGTAGGAGGAAGGGAAGAAATCAGGAGGAACGATCCTCCTGGATTGAGTCCAACAGTATTGTGGGGCGCTCTCTACGCGGGAGACTCCAGACTGCGGGGCAAAAGATTCAATTCGTTTTGGATTACCGAAACCGGCCCGAGGAACTTTCTTAACTAACAACGCAGGTAAAAAAGAGCAGATAGAAACGCTCTTCACGAGTGTCAAACAGCACTGCGCTTGCGAAAAAGTTAAGAATGACTCCAAAGAGACGGCAGAGGCAAATAGGAATTTTTACTTAATAAGGAAAAAACACTATGAAATTTTGGTCAAATGCAGATACACCGAGCGAAAATACTCAAGTTCCAGAGCGTCGACTCCTCGCTGCAGTACTTCAAAGAGCCATCACCGATTACCTCACAGGGGACGGAGATCTTCGGGATAGCGCTGAAGCATGGCTTATCCATGACTTACCAGAAGATGCGCCCCTCTCATTTAAATTTATTTGTGAAGCACTCGATTTAGACTATCCAAGCCTCAAGGAAGCTATTCGCTCTCAAGGCTCAACAGATACGAACTCAGACGTCAGTTCAATCTGCCAACAAGCAGCTAACTAACTGTTTGATCTAGGTTCAGTAGTCTATTTCCTTAGGGACATAGACCAAAAATCGATTAAAAACGCACTGAATGAGCTCGCTCTTCAGTGCGTTTTTCTTTGTTCACAGAGAGCATCCAACCGAAGAATTCAGAGACCATCTCTCTCTTATCTTCTCCCCACCGAATGAACTTTCGGAAACGTATCAGCAAAATAACCGCGAAACAGGTCAACTTTTGGCGAAAAAGTGCCGATGATCCATTGGGGTGAAAGAGCTATCTTTCGCCCTTTTTGTATGGGTGATAATCTGAAAATCGCAGACGGTTCATCCAACATTTACGTTAAGTCTAGAGGTGGTATCGAGGAGGCCAAACCCCTTATGAATCCTTCATCATCAAAAGGAAATCGACCAGAACTTTGGGCCAAGTTTCTCGATCACCTAGATGAAAAGCTTCAGCTTGGACTCCTAGACCAAATGAAGAGAGTGCAATCATATCATTTCGAAGCAGACATTCTCTATATTCAACCATCATCCGAATCGGACTATGAATACTTGAAAGGAAGTTCCCACTTTCAGCAACTTGAGATCCTCGCTCAAGCCGCATTGCAGGTCGATCGAGTGAAGCTCACTCATCCTGATGATGAAGCAAAGTAGCCACTGTCTGAACTTCTTTAGTAGCTACCTTCTGGGAGATGCTGTCTTTGATTCTTGATTTTTTATTACTCCATCAGGAAGAAGAGATATAAAACACATTAGACTCTGCGCTCTTGCGAGAAACATTTTCTCTCATGCGATGTTCACTGACCTTTAAGTACTACGCCGCACTCGCTTCCACTCAAACGACTGGCTGCTCGCCGCATTCGTCAGCCCTGTGCGTAGGTACTCCGCATTTATTCCTAATCCCTCACACACATTATTAAAGGAAAAAATATACTCATGGTCTTCACGCGACACCCAACGAACCGCCTCTTCGTACTTCTTCTGGTCTCTATCCGTATCCGCACAAATAAAGTTCATATAGGCCTGTATTCCATCAAATAGAATCGCGGACATCAGTGTTCGCTCAGGGCCCCGTGCCGTGCCAGCCTCTTCATCAAACCCCTCAGAGAAATGAAGTGAAGTTGCTGCAGACGTGTCATAGCCAAACTCTAAGGGATGGGACCAAGTACTCATATCCTCCTCCTGTAGATCTATTAAAATACAAGCTCTCTACCGTTAATGATGGAAAACTAAGGCAAACGATGCGCAAGGACTAACAAAAGATATAGAATGCAGTCAGATACATGATAAAAATGATTGCTCAATACAGAAAAAAACAGTGCTGAACGCTCGGTGTAGCCTGTCTTATACGTGGCTTGGAGCAGGAGACGTTCGAAACATCATCAGTCGATAGAGAGCCAAAAGAGAAATCACAGTGACCGAGACAACTCCAAACACTTGACTGACCTCGAAGAGACCGAAAGTAGAAGTCAAGACTCCCCCCAATACGAGAAGCACTGCAAGAATCGCCACCACAGCTCTCATCCAGTAAAAAAGCCGTGATAAGACTATCAGACGCCTTACCGGAGAGATCCGTCTGTTCACCAACAAAATGCCTGGAAAGGAGACGTTCCACAATGTTTCACGAAACCACGTCATCGCAAGTACCGGCGCTTGCTCATCATGCTCTTCACCCGATTGATGGAGTCCGCAATCTTCAGAGAACTGTCCCTCCTCTGGTGAAAGTAAGACGTAGAGGGTGTCTTCTTCCCCCTCCTCTCGCTTTGATTCACTCACTTCGGAATCGCGGATATCCACTAACTCAAATCCAAGAGTCTCTCCAAGCTCGTCTAACTCGACAGGGTCTACATCAATACCCTCTAAAATTGGTCTGATGTGCTGCTTTCGAAGCGCCTGGATGAGCTTTGGCATCTCTGCGAAAAAAGGAGGCTCTATAAGAAAGGAACCTACTACTTCATTCCCAACGGCCAGATACAGCCTCGTAGTAAAATCAGCTTGTTCATAGAACGCCTCCGAGACCTCAAGATGAATTCCGTGCTCAAGCAGCGCGTCCTCAGTACCCACCAAAAACTGAGCCCCCTGAACGGATCCGCTCATCAGCTGTCGTTCGCTTTCCTCTTCCTCAATTCGAAAAAGCTCTGGTCGTGGTGAACACTCGAAGCAATAGTCCCGAACCGCAGTAAAGAAAGGATCTTCACTGTTTCGAAGGATTCCAAAAACGATCCCAAACAAACGGGGAAGGTCAATCCGCTCATCGATTAATTGAAAGTCCCGCACTACAGCGGAACCAATCAAGGGGCTCTGCGAGCCTATTCTAAACACAACCGTTTGAACTTTGCGTAAGCCCTGAAAGATGCGAAAGTCCCGGATTACTACACCACTTTCAAAAAAACGACGAGCAAATCCGTTCCTCAACCCACTCCATAACAAGATCAGCTCAACAGCGGGAGCAAGAGCAAACACTCCCAACACGAGATTTAACTCAAGTGGAACGGCAATCACCCCGCCAAAGAGTTGCAACATGAGCCAGGACAAGGCTGCTACTGCCAGCCCCAGAAAAATGGCTTGAACAACTCGATAAGAGCCTAAAACATCGGCGTCTTCCTCTTTTAAAAAGTGATTCGCCTGAACACTCACCCACTCTTGAGCTGGATTGCTCTCTTCTGACCGTAAACGAGTCCCCTCTACGGTTCCCTTCAACATGAGGGCCCCAGCGGGTAGTTCGTCTCCGGCCTGGCGCAAAAGAGGAGTTTCACTCTTGCCTCCTGCCCTCGGACGAATAAGACACAATCCGCGTGTTACTTGCATTCGGTAGGGCACCGTATTCCCTGCCGTGAGCCGACTGCCGTGATCTCCTGAAAGCTCACGCCTTAGCTCTTCGTTTTCTCCGTAAAGCTGTTCATCCCCGTTAACAATGCCCCGAATAGAGAGATACAGTTTCTCCCGAAACGCCACGAACCAGGCAGCGCAAAATAGTATCCATACGCTTTGATGACATAGCTGTTGAGTGAACTCATCCATCAACCCCCACAAAAAGACCTGCTTGATCGAGAGTAAGGTTACGATACTTGCCAACGAGACAAGAACAAGATTCGCTCCATACGGATAGCGTGAAGAACTTTTTCCTGCGACCCACTCTTTCCAAAGCGCCACAGTCACACTCAAGGCAAGCAACAGAAGCAATACGCTAAAAACTGATGTCGTGGTGCCACCGCGGATGCCTGAATTTTCAGCCATGCCATTCGGCTCAAAGAAGATCTGCGATGTCTGAAATAGAACTAAATTGATAGCCGCAAAAGAAGACAACCACAGGGACCAGCGAAGGGAGAAAATCTCACTCCAAGAGAGGGAAGATGATTCGTTACTTTCGTCAGATGGCACTTGTTCTCGAATAGCCGAACCAGCATCGCCCTCGAGTTGTTGTGGCTCATAGTCAAAGAGCACACTCTGCTTCATTTCTCCCACGAACATTCCCTTCAAAAGGATTAAGAGGTGATCACACGACGTTTATACACCGTAAGATATAACGGTGTCACGAAGAGTTTCACTTATCGATAAAGGTGTCCGCTCGGCCCTCTATGAGCTTGGCCCTCAGAGACAAAGCTCTCCTTCGCCAGGGAAGATAAAGATGGCGATAGACGAAGCTAGCGGACTACAGGTTTATGGCGGGCTGGAACAGCAGGACAAACAACTACACCGCATATAAAACTACACCGCGCACAAAGCTACAGCATGGATAA
>Ga0181587_10003305_pt1 | contig 13409 bp, 11 predicted proteins | sample 071ome_27_FD_132463 | JGI IMG/M metagenome (GOLD analysis project Ga0181587, IMG submission 132463) | Coastal salt marsh microbial communities from the Groves Creek Marsh, Skidaway Island, Georgia - 071409AT metaG (megahit assembly) | ecosystem: Environmental > Aquatic > Marine > Intertidal...
CAATGAGCTCGATGATGCTCAACGGTCCGGATTCGACAACTACGTCTCAAACGGTGGATCGCTCCTCTCCATCCACATTTCAGCAGCCTCATGCCCGGAGTGGTCTCAGATGAAAAAGATCACTGGCGGCGGCTGGGTGCTAGGCGAAAGCTGGCATCCTCCATTCGGATGGTTCCAGGTCTTCATCGACAATCCAGACCACCAGATCGCCGATGGTGTTTCCGACTTCTGGACCTACGACGAGTGCTACTGCGGCCTAAACCTCCAGGAAGGCATCGACGTGTTCATGCACGGCGTGGTAGATGGTGAGGACAAACCTCTCGGTTGGTCTTACCAGTACGGTTCAGGAAAAGTCGCGAATATCGCGCTCGGGCACGCTGGCTCATCTCAGCAGCACCCTCTGTTCCAGAAGCTAATTCTCAACGCCCTCAACTACCTCTCTTAGACCGTTCGTTACTAAAAGGAACTGTTCCTATATGGCTGAATCCCGCCGTCCCAACATCATCCTGATCATGTCCGACGACCTCGGCTACGAGGCACTTTCGTGTAACGGTTCAACGTCATACGACACTCCTCGGCTCGATCAACTCGCCGATACCGGCATGCGGTTTGAGAACGCTCACGTGATGCCTTTGTGCACACCAACCCGAATAGCGTTGATGACCGGCAAGTACAACTTCCGCAACTACATTGGGTTCGGACTAATGTCACCGGACGAAATCACCTTCGGACACCTGTTCTCCGACGCTGGGTACAAGACCTGCATTTCGGGAAAGTGGCAGCTGTACTCCTACAACCCACCGCTCGAAATGCCAGAAATGCGGAACAAAGGCCAGAAGATCGAAGACGCTGGGTTCGATGAATACTGCGTGTGGCATGCCCACCAAACAGAAGAAAAAGGCTCCCGTTACAAGGACCCGATCATTTATGAAAACGGTGAGTACCGAGACGACACCAAGGGCAAGTTTGGTGAAGATATTTTCCGGGACTACATCCTCGATTTCGTTGAGCGAAACAAGGACGACGAGTTCTTCGTCTACTGGCCAATGGCTCTAACCCATCGACCAATGGAGCCAACGCCAGACCATCCTGACTTCGCTGATTTCAGTCCACCTTCCAACGAAACTTTGGGAGGCGGAACATGGGGAGAACTCGAAGGTTGGCCAGACGACGAGAAGTACTACAAGCCAATGGTCGAATACCACGACAAAGTTATTGGTGATCTCGTAGACAAACTCGACGACCTCGGGCTACGTGAAGACACGCTCATCATCTACCTGGGTGACAACGGATCTCCGGTTGAGGTTTGCACGATGGAGCACAACCACCGACAAATGTGCGGTGGTAAGGGTCTAACCGTCGACCGTGGAACTCACGTTCCCCTGATCATCAACTGGCCTGGGACGACTCCAGCGGAAGTCAGCGGAGACCTGATCGACAACTGCGATTACCTGCCGACAATGCTCGAAGTCGCCGGCATTACTGCTCCAGACGGCTATTTGATCGACGGTCGATCGTTCCTCCCCCACATCAAAGGCGAGGACTACGACTCACGCGACTGGATCTTCTTCCACTTTGAGCCAGGTGGACGGAACGCCGGACGTTATGGGCGATTCTTCCGAACTGACAAGTGGAAGCTCTACGACGATGGCCGCTTGTTCAACATCATCGACGACCCGGAAGAGGAAGAGCCATACTCAGCGAGCACCGACGACGAAGAACGCGCCGGTATTCGTGGACGTTTCGAACCAATGTTTGCCGACATGGTGAAGTAAACAAACCGAACAACAAATTAGTCAGCCAACGCAAGGGGAATCTCTATGGCAGTCATCGGATTAGAACACGTAAAGAGCTTCCCTTACGCTGGCGGTCGAGAATTCGGCGAGGTCGGGGCGTACGAGCAGATCGACGCCATAATGACGTTCGCAGTCGACCCTGAAGCGGAACAAAATCAGTCAATAGTCGATCTCGAGTTCGCTCAGCGAAATTCCGACGGCAAAGTTCTATTCACTGCTGATTTTTCCCTGGTCAAACCAGTCGATCCATCCAAAGGATCAAACCGGTTACTGATCGAGCTTCCAAACCGGGGGCGTCGCCGCGTAGTCGACACCTTCAACATGTCGGGCAAAGACGCGGCAGCAAGTCCTGATCCGGGTGATGGGTTCCTCTTTGAGCGAGGATATTCCGTAGCTTCAATTGGATGGCAGTGGGACGTGTATCGAGACGACATTCTCATGGGTCTTGAAGCGCCTTACGTTGATCTTTCTCAGTTCGATGATCCCGGTCAAAACGTAGTTGAAATACGACCAAATCTGGCGAGTAAAACCTGGTTCCTCGCAGACCGTATCCACCGACCACTCAAAGTTGCCGATCTCGATGATCCGAATGCCGTTCTTTATGTCCGGGATTACGAAGATGGAGATACAACAGTCATCCCGCGTGAAACCTGGCGTTTTGCACAAGAAATGTCTGACGGAGTGTTGCCCAGCGATGAGCACATCTACCTCGAGTCGGGTTTCGTTCCCGGCAAGTACTACCATGTGGTATTCGAGACGAAAGATGCGCCAGTTGCTGGATGCGGATTGCTCGCACTTAGAGATGCTACCTCATTCTTGAAATTCGAAGCTGAATCACTGCTTTCTGGTGTTGGCGACCTCGACTTCGCAATCGGTTACGGTGTATCCCAAACCGGCAGAATGCTCCGGCATTTCATGCACCTCGGTCTTAATGTGGATGAACAAAATCGAGTGGTATTCGACGGTCTGATGCCTCACGTTGCTGGTGGTCGAATGGGTGCGTTCAATCATCGCTTCGCTCAACCGTCCAACCAGTCATACCCAAGCTTCGGTCACTTGCCGCCATTTACCGATATTGATTCACCGGACCCAATTTCGAATCGTTCAGACGGATTGCTTTCGAACCTGAAGAAACTCGGTGCAGTTCCAAAAGTCATGTACACGAACAGCTCCGCCGAGTATTGGCGGGGCGACTGTTCCCTAATTCACACCGATGCCACGGCGTCGAATGATGTCGATCTCGAGTCGACCTCTCGCGCCTATCACTTCGCCGGGACACAGCACGGTGCGGGTTCCTTGCCACAATCGCACGAAGGGGCGGCAGAAGGTGCGAAAGGGATTTATCCCTATAACGTGGTCGACTACTCACCCTTACTACGTGCAGCACTAGTAAACCTCGAAGAGTGGATTACCTCAGGCAAAGAACCACCTCCAAGCTCACACGCAAGAATCGATCAGGAATCAGCGGTATCCCGAGCAGCCGTTTTCGACACGATCGATCAACTCCCCGGCCAACCCAAACTTGATCCCGAAAAACTGTGGGTCATGCGACAGACCGATCTGGGCGACCGCGCCGACCATGGAATCGGCCTTTACCCACCTGTAGAAGGTGAGGCATATCCTTGCTTGGTCTCAGCGGTAGATGCCGATGGCAATGAAATAGCTGGAATCCGCCTACCGGACCTCACTCAACCGGTCGCCACACACGCAGGATGGAACCCGAGAGATCCCGAGACAGGCTCTCCTGATCAGATCGTCCCTATGCAAGGATTCACACGCTGGTTCCCGATTTCAGAACAGCAGCGCGCCGACACTTCTGATCCAAGACAGTCAATCGAAGCACGCTACGAGAGTCGTGAACAGTATGAGGAACTCGTGCGTCGTGACACGGCAGCACTGGTCACGTCAGGTTACGTACTGGAACAAGATTTCGAACTGGTCGTCCAAAACGCCCTCGACCGCTACGACGTCGCGGTTAGCAAGTAACGGTCTAAAGGACAGGATCCTTTGACAAGCTCAGGATTACGGTATTCGCTCGTCGTCCAAATCGAAGCTTTCGTCATCCCCACAAAGCCCCTTGTCACCCCGAGCGTAAGCCGAGGGATCACGAACGTCGCAGTCAGTGTCGATTCCTCCGTGAATGTCCGAATGACAACACTTGCCAGTCATCCCGACCGAAGTGGAGGAACCTCAAACGGGAGGTGCTGTGGTGACCGCCCGAACTAATCCTGCGGCGGAGCAGGATTAACTAAGTCCATCCCGATCGTCTCCGGGAAAACACCAGCCAACTCCTCGACAGTCCAGCGTCCATCCTTGTGAATCGACCTTCCTTGTTCCGGAGAGTTCATCAAACTGACCCGGTTGCCAACGCAGTGGAATATTCGTCCTGTCACACCTTCAGCGGCGTCCGACGCCAACCACGCTATCATCGGGGCAACTTGATCTGGCTCATTGGTCAGAACATCCTCAGGTGCTGGAAGGAATTCTCCCTTTCGCATGTCACGAGTTGCGTCAGGTATTGAGTCGGTCATGCGGGTCGATGCACCAGGAGAAATAGCATTTGCAGTCACGTTCGATCGTGCAAGGTCTTTCGCGACAACCCGAGTAAATCCGGCAATCGCGTCTTTGGCAGCACCATAATTTGACTGGCCACCGTAGCCGTACAAGCCCGACACAGAGCTAAAGGTGACAATGCGTCCACTTCCCTGTTCTTTGAAAATTTGGGAAGCGGGTTGAACGACCGAGAACGTGCCCTTCAGGTGGACTGCCATTACATCGTCCCACTCTTGTTCGGACATGTTGAACAGCATTCGATCACGAAGAATTCCCGCAGCGGTTACGACTATGTCGAGCCGACCAAATTCATCGATGGCTTTCTTTACGATGTTTTCGCCACCCTCCATCGTTGCTACAGAGTGATAAGAAGCAACGGCACGTCCACCAAGCTCGGAAATTTCTTCGACAACCTGAGCTGCCGGGGTTGCGTCCTCACCTTCACCATCAAGGGCGGCACCGACGTCTGCCACGACTACCGCAGCACCTTGTGCAGCAAGTGCTTTGGCGACTCCCCGACCAATGCCGCGCCCTGCGCCAGTGACAACGGCAACTTTTCCTTCGAGTCGTTTCGACTTTTCAGGACCAGACACCTTGGGATGATCCAGCAAATTCGGACCAACCTGTGCGTCTAGTTGCTCTGGTTCCCATGTTGCAGGTGGGTTCGAGTTAAAGATCGTTTTCACACGGCGCGGCAAGGTCATGTGAACAACGTTCCCGCCGTACACGAGGAAGGTTTGACCGTTCACGGGTGCGGAATAATCGGACGCGAGGAAAGCAACGAATGGAGCGACATCGCGCGGTTCCCACGAAGCCTCACCTTCCACGGGCATTAGCCCTTGAGTTGCCAGCTTTGCACGAACGTTGTCGGGAATACTCTCAACCATCCGAGTTTCAGCTCGAGGAGCGATTGAGTTTGCCGTCACTCCGTACTTTCCGAGGTCTTTGGCGACCACCTTGGTGAAACCATGAATCCCCGATTTTGCAGCACCGTAGTTGGCCTGTCCTGTGAATCCAACAAGTCCGGACTCAGAAGTAAACGTAATGATTCGTCCACCCCGTTGCTGTCGGAACAATGGGGCAGCATGGCGGACCACGTTGAACGTTCCTTTAAGGTGAACGTCATAAACCGCGTCCCACTCTTCCTCGGTCATGTTGTAGATCATCCGATCTCGAAGAATTCCAGCAGCAGCGACCACGATATCGAGCTTGCCGTACGAATCAAGAGCGGCTTGAATAATCCGCTCCCCACCCTTGAAAGTGGCGACCGATTCAGTGACAGAGACCGCTTCGCCGCCAGCAGACTTGATAGTCGCAACGACTTCTTCGCCCGGGCTCAAAGATTCAGACTCACCAGAAAGCGATAATCCGGCGTCGTTGACCACGACCTTTGCACCGTTGGCAGCAAGTTCTTCTGCAATACCTCGCCCGATACCTCGACCGGCTCCGGTGACTACTGCAACTTTTCCTTCGAGCGCTCCGCTCATTGATCAGTTCCTTTATTAATTCGAGTCTTTAGATGGGAGTGATACCAACGCTCTGCCCGGAGTCGTGACCTGCTCATCATCGTTGTAGAGGCCAATTTCAAGCTCAACTGTTTGCTCAGTCGGCGACACACCAATCACTTTGCCTTTGCAAGTCGCTGTGCGCCCCGGGTAGTCGATTGCACGGTACGAAACATCCAGTTCCAGCAGTCGTCCGTCATCCCCCATCCAAGTCGTCACCAGCTCTCCGAGCCATGCGCTCTTAAGCGCGCCGTGAACAATAACGGATGGGTGTCCGGCTTCTGCTGCTACATCCTTGTCGTAATGAATTGCGACAAAGTCCTGCGACGCGCCTGCGTACATGACGAGCTGCTTCGTGTCGGGGTTCTTTACGAGGTCCGGTAACTGGTCACCCTCTTGAACATCCTCAATGAAAATCTGATTGCTCATTAGTGCCCCTTCACCCCGTCATCAGGTTCTCCGTGACCATAGGTAATCGTGGTCGTTTCCTGCGTAGCGACCAAGTCACCTGAGGAATCAAGATATGAAATTTCAGCGACCTTGAATAGCATTTCGCCCATTCGACCCGATTTCGAAAACAGGTTCTTTAGTTCTCGAACAACGGTTATTTCTTCGCCAACTTTGGCAGGTCGCTGATGCTGGTACTTGCTGCCCCCGTCAAGAATGTGAGCGAACGGCTCAGGGAATTCTTCTGGATAAGCCCCCGGCAGTAACGACCGATAAAAAGTAGGCGGTGCAATTAGCCCGCCGTGGCTCGAAGTGCTGGCTTTGCCTGAGTTGGAATAAAGAGGATTTGCATCGCCAATTGCAGCGGCGAACCTCTCAACCGCGTGCTTCTCCACCGTGTAAGTGACAGGGATTGAACGCATACCGATGAATCCTCGCATTTCATCGGTAATTACCGGCTGTTGCTCTTCGTGTTGGCTCATCGTTACTTATTCCGGTTTCGCTTGCCGCCACCGCGTCCAGACATGCTACCCGGGGTGGTCACGGTACTTCGTTGTCTTCTACGGACCTGCGCTCCGACCGTCGCTGCCGTGATGAACATTGCGCACGGAATGAACAGAATTCCAACGGAAAAAATCGTCCAAACAACAAACAGGTAAACGACGAATGTCGAGATCCAAAGATTGATCTTTGCCGACCGATCAGGCATCCCGTCTTTGGGCACAGCAATTAGTCCACCAAGTGTCAGCAAAACAGGAAGCAATCCTGCACCAAGTAGGAATGTGTCGCCGTTTGCTAACAACGTGACTCGCCGCGATGTTTCGCCGTCTCCGCTGAACTCGACTATTTCGGCCAGTGGATACACCAGCATTGCGAGGAAGCCAAGAACGGACAAAATCGTGGCAATAAAAACGAAGTAGTAAATGCGGTCCCAGCGGGGCAATGTCATTGCAATATCCGTGACCTAAACCGGTTGCAGTGGGCCCAGCGCGCCGTATCTAACAATTGAAACCGAGTCACCGGGTTTCACCTCGCCACCAATGACAACGACACTCATCACCCCGGTTTTGCGGATCACATTTCCATTGGAATCTTTGTCGAGGGTCGCTTCCATCAATCCATCAACAAGTCCGTCGATTTGCGCACAAGGATTTCGTACTCCAGTCAATTCGACCGTCGCACCGCTTGGAAACTCGAGTTGAGTTCCACCGGCGAGCTTTAGTAAATCAATGCCCGAGGTCGTGACATTTTCTCCCAGTGCACCCGGCTGCACTTCAAAACCTTTGTCTGCCAGTTCCTCAAATAGTTCGGAGTGGATCAGGTGAACCTGGCGTAGGTTTTTCTGAGTAGGGTCTTTCTCGACTCGTGATCGATGTTTGACAGTCTCACCTGAGTGAGCATCACCTTCAACACCGATTCCCTCAATCAACATGATCGAGTCTTGCGATGTCTTCGAAAAAGTGTGCGTTGGGCTCAAGTGAACGCTATCGACTACCGCGGGCATACAACTCCTTTAGGGTGCAAACAGATCTGGGTCTGGCACTTCAATTTCATCTTCGTCAGGATTGAATTGACCCGACGGTTCGGATTCTACTTTTTCCAACGGTGCAAATGACAGCATCAGCCGTTTCACGCCGTGTCCTGAGAATGCGACTGTCACCTGGGTATCGGATCCCACTCCGGTGGCACTGACGACAACGCCTTCACCGAAGTGACCGTGACGTACTTTGTCACCTGCATTGAACTGATCAGATGGTTTTGATGCTGGTTTCGCTGCCGGAGTTGATGCGACTTTCCTCGTCCACATTGGGTCAGGTATCCGGTCGGCTACTCGAGCGTGCCCCCTGATGTCCTTTGTGGTTACGAGAGATTCAGGGATTTCTGTCAGGAACCGGGACGCCATTTGCGCGTCTGATTGGCCTCTGAACCTGCGCTGGAATGCTCGGAACAAGTAAAGCTTCTGCCTCGCACGAGTCATGCCCACGTAGAGCAAACGCCTCTCTTCCTCGAGCTGCATCGGATCATCGATACTACGCGAGTGTGGGAGCATTCCTTCCTCGAGTCCAACGAGGAAAACTGCGTCGTATTCCAGACCCTTTGCTTGGTGAAGAGTGATGAGCGTGAGTGCTTCGCCGTCGACAGATGTGGCGTCGCCACCTTCCAGTCCATCGACATCGGAAACCAACGCAACATTCTCAAGAAATTCCGACAACTGTCCGCGTTCTTCTGAACCAGCGAACTGCTCGGCCGAAGCCTTCAGTTCCTGCAGGTTTTCCATACGCTCTTCGCCGCGTTCTTTATCTTCCCGCAGCATCGCACCGTAGCCAGATCGTTCGACGATCAGATCGATCAAATCGTTAGTGTCGAGCGCCATCGATTGCTCGATCAGACGTGTAATCAGATCACCAAACGCTGCAACAGAATTCAGAGCCCTCGTAGCAAGTTCAACTGGATACGCACGTGGATCTTCATCACCCGATGCGACCCGATAGATGTCCAAGACGACCGCTAGTTCAGGCACGTCGTTCTCACGAGCGACTTTGCGAAGCTCTGTAACTGTTCGATCTGAAATTCCGCGCGCCGGCACATTAATGATTCGTTCAAGCGCAGCATCGTCAGCCGGATTCGCAAGAAGTCGCAGGAACGAAATAATGTCCTTCACTTCTTTACGGTCGTAAAACTTGACGCCACCAACGAGACGGTATGGAACGCCTTGAGTGTTGCACGCGACCTCAAACGCTCGTGACTGTGCGTTCACCCGGTACATCACGGCCATTTCGTTTCGAGAAATGCCTTCACGTTCCTGGAGTTTTTGCGCCTCTTTAAGGACGAGACCTGCTTCTTCCTCTTCGTTGTAGGCTTCAGCAACCGTAACCCGTGTACCACGACCGTTCTCAGTCCACAGGTTCTTCTCCATCCGACCTTCGTTGTTGCCGATTACCGAATCGGCAGCTTCGAGGATGATCTGGGTCGACCTGTAACTCTGGTCGAGGGTTACCACTTTGGCGCCATCAAACGTTTCCTGGAAATCGGTCAGGTTCGAAGGATCGGCATGACGCCATGAATAAATTGACTGATCTGGGTCGCCAACAACGCAAATATTCTTGCTCTTCAAAGCCAGCAATCGGGCAACCTGGAACTGCAGCGGGTTCGTGTCCTGGAACTCATCAACCAGCATATACTCGAACCGCTCCTGATACTTCTCAAGTACTTCGGGATTTCCTTCAAGTAGCTGGAAGGTTTTCAACAGCAGATCATCAAAGTCGACAGCATTGGCGCGCTGCAAGGCGGCCTCGTATGCCTCGTAAACCCGCACGACCACTTCGTCACGATATGTCTCTGCCCGTTTCGAAAGCCCCGCAGCATCGAGCATCTTGTTTTTCGAGTCGGATATTGCCGCAAGTATTGCCCGTGGCGGGAACTGCTTTGGGTCGATGTCCAGATCGTCCAGAATCTTCCTGGTGACTCGCGCCTGATCGTCAGTGTCATAGATCGTGAATTCGGGTTTTAGTCCAACATATTCACCATCAACACGCAGCACTCTCGAACAGAAACCGTGGAAGGTTCTGACCTGCAATTCTTGCGATCCAGCCCCAACAAGAGAGTCGCACCGCTCTCGCAATTCACGCGCAGCTTTGTTGGTAAAAGTAACTGCAAGAATCTTCCACGGAAGAACGTTCTTCTCACCGATGAGATACGCCACCCGGTGAGCCATGACACGCGTCTTGCCGGAGCCCGGACCGGCGACAATTAGTAGCGGTCCTTCGCCATGTGTAACGGCTTCTTTTTGGCGTTCGGAAAGTCCCGAAAGCAGCTCTTCAGTGGATGATGAAATCGGCATCGGACAATCTTAGCTGTCTACCTGTAATTCGAGAGCCAATTTGGCACGATTTCAAGAGCGTTCTGACTGGCAAGCAAGACCAACGCGTCTCGACCAAAGCGGAGGGACCTAAAACCCTGTCTCCTTGGAATGAGAGCGGGAGCGACGGAATACCACCGACCAACATGCCATCCTGAGGTTCTCGAAGGACCGCCCTAACAAGGCACCCGTTCGTTCATCGTCGCAAACCAGAGATCACGAGTTACTTCAAGAGTTAGATCATCCACCCGCCAGAAGTAACGCACCTTGTCGTACCACGCATCGATCCGCCACGACCCAAGATCCAGGTATTCAACCGTGTACTCGTCTTCAGCGAACAATGACCAGCAGGACTGCCCTGCTCCAGAGTAATTGGCAGGGACAATTGTGTTCTTCAGATAGTTCTCGACCTGGGCAAAAACGACCTCTTCCGTTTGGGTCGCGGGAATCGGATCAAGCGTTTGTTCGTCGCCGAGCATGACCCAGCTAATTAACACGAAAACACACAGCACTGCGAAGAAAACATAAAAGCTCGACTTTGCAATGACCGAAGGAGTCCAGCGGCGCTGTTTCTTACCCTGACGAGGCGCGATTGTGTCCAGAATGCTCAAGAAGAATCCGAGGTCGAGAAACGCACTCTATAGAGCGCTATGAAAACTACTTCCGGTAGATATAGGGGCTGCCGTTTACTTGGTTGCTGGCTGCGCCAGTTTGTCGCTTATAGCGTCGAGGTCCACGTTCTGTTCAACCAGCTCGATCATCCGAGCCAGCTTGTCCGGGTGGTCGAACCCAACCTTCGGCTGCAGGCTTTCAAGCTGTTCGGCAACATCGTGCGTGTTTCCAGGAACTACGACCAGCGGCACACCAACCTGTGCAGCTTCGTACATTACATACTCGACCGGTCGGACACCCTTGGTAAGGATTAGTGCCTGGGTTGTGTCGGTCTGAATGGCTGCAAGCTGAACGTCGGGACGATCACCACGAACGATCACACCGGTGTTCTTACGCGTTGAGAAGTAGAACGGTCCCCAGTCCAGGACAAGTCCACCGATCAGGAAGTTGTCGAGCAGTCGGTCCGAATCTTCATCACCAGCAAGGAATGTCCCACCTAAATGCTCTGCAACGTGCCCGAGTTTAGGTGCAAGCATGCGTCGATCATCTGGAATTGATCCCAGAATCGCAACGTCCCCGATCGACGCGTCTTCGTCAGTTCGGTACTTGGGTACGTTGTTGACAACAACACCCGCCAGGCGAGAACCGTACTGAGATGCAGTACCCGAGTAATCCTCGCCGTGTCGAACAACCAGAAGGATCAGTCCGTCTACCTTCTCAGCAAGATCGAGATTTTGAGTAGCGTCGGCGGTTCCTTCGATGATCGAAAGATCAGAAGACCCCGAAATCGTTCCAGCGATCTCGTCGATTGATCCAGAAACCGCATTGTTTTCTGGAAGGAAATCAGCGAAAGAAACCGAGTCGCCTACCGAACCGATAGTGGCTTTTGCATCCTCTGAACTGAATTTCGCCGCCAGGGCAGCTGCGAGCGCTGATTTGCCAGCGCCATCGGAAATCGAAGCAATTATCAGAGATGCCATTCATGCCCTCAAGGGAACTGATTTCGCCATTCCGGCGAACACAATTTGCTCGCAAAACCAGCATCGGTTCGGAGCGCAAAAAAGTATAGCAGCGTAAACCTGTTTTCCAGCGTGGAAATCAGCCGCCGATTAGCTAACTGACAGATACACGCTTTAACGTCTATTGCTTACAACGCATCGCACGGCTACGATGGACTGCCGTGCCGTGTGCCCAAGCCCACGTGCCGAGGTAGCTCAGTTGGTAGAGCAATGGACTGAAAATCCATGTGTCGGCAGTTCGAGTCTGCCCCTCGGCACCATTTCTCGAACTGAAAAAGAGCCTTAACGTTGATTCGCTAAGGCTCTTTTTTCGTCTATTGCACACAAAGTGCAGACATTTGTCAGCGGATCACGGCTGCAACCGCCTTGCCATACGCATCGGCTGCTTCTTGCTGTAATCCTTCACTCACATGCACGTATCGAGCGAGCGTGAACGCCGGGGTCGAGTGCCCCATGCGTTCCTGAACTGTCTTTGTATTTGTACCGTCAGCAACCAAGAAACTTGCGTGGTGGTGTCGCAAATCCATCAACCGCACCTTAGGGAATCCGGCCGCTTTCGCGGCCTTGCGCCAAACTCGGGTGAGCCGGTCAGGGTCGTTCAACTTACCTGCTTCATCCGGGAATACCCAATTCTGGTCTACAACCACCCCTCCACCTGCTAAAACTCTTTCTTGTTGAGCGGAATAGTGCCGCTTCAGAAGCTCGACGGAGTTTTCATCGATCATAATTCCCCTGCGGCCTAACGAGTTCTTCGGTTCGCCTATTTCGATAGCACCGTTGTTAGTTCGTTGCGCGGCTCGCGTAATCCTGACGATCCGCTTTGCCAGGTCAATATCTTTCCATTTCAACGCTGTCAGTTCACCACGTCGCATTGACCTGCCCCCGATAGCGTTACCACTTATTATCTCGGATTTGCGACCAACTGAAGCCTGGGCATGATTGCCTCGGGTACCGGTGGCCTGTATCCAAGTGAGCTGTGTGGGCGGATAGTGTTGTACTCCCTTCTCCACCGTTCTGTCAGTATTTCGACCTCCTTCAGCGAGTAGAAGATCTCACGATTCAGCAACTCGTCTCTGAGCTTCCAGTTGAAACTCTCGTTATAACCGTTCTCCCACGGACTGCCTGGCTCGATGAAGAGTATCTTCACCTCGACTGTACTCAGCCACTCCCGGACCATCTTCGAGGTGAACTCAGGACCATTGTCCGAGCGAATATGCTCAGGTGCTCCGTTGACGACAAACAGTTCGGTTAGTGCGTGAATCACGTCATCCGATCTGACCCGTCTGGCCACATTGATTGCCATGCACTCTCTCGTGAACTCATCAATCACCGTAAGCATTCGAACCGGTCGTCCATCCTCGGTTCTGCAAGCTACGAAGTCGTAAGCCCACACGTGACCTCTACGTTCTGGCTTCAGCCTGATGATTGAACCATCATTCAGCCAGAGCCTGCCTCGCTTCGGTTGCTTCTTCGGGACCTTCAGCCCTTCTTGTCGCCAGATGCGTTCAACGCGCTTGTGATTCACCTTCCATCCTTGATCACGGAGTAGTGCAGTAACCCGGCGGTATCCGTACCTGCCGAACCGCACTGCAAGCTTGACGATGTCGGCAGTCAGCGA
>Ga0181587_10003309_pt1 | contig 13400 bp, 11 predicted proteins | sample 071ome_27_FD_132463 | JGI IMG/M metagenome (GOLD analysis project Ga0181587, IMG submission 132463) | Coastal salt marsh microbial communities from the Groves Creek Marsh, Skidaway Island, Georgia - 071409AT metaG (megahit assembly) | ecosystem: Environmental > Aquatic > Marine > Intertidal...
ATTTGCTGTTAGCGTCCAATACTCGTGCAATGTTTGAAATGGTTCTAATCAGAATGCTGGTTTTTTCTCCTACAGGGGTGCCCGTCGTGCCGCGAAGCCAGTCACCCGAAAGTCTGCCTGAAAAGCATACAGCAACGGTCAGTTCATCGCCTCCAGCTGCCTCCAAGCAAAAAAAAAAGACCCTAAAACCTGATTCAACACCGCCAGAGAAAGCCAGGGCGGCGGGTGGAACGGAGCAACAGATATTGGAATTGCCGCGATTACCTGAAGAGCTTGAGGAAGGCACTTGGATTCGGCTATGTCAGGAAATAAATCCCGGAGGAATTACAGGAAACATACTCGCCCATTGTGTTATCGTCGGCGCACGCGAAAATGTGCTCGAAATGTGTCTGGATAAGACCCAGAGCGCGGTATACGGTGAGGAACATCGAGACAGAATAGAGCAGTTACTGGCCAGCTATTTCAATCAATCGCTGCGGGTGAGTATTGAAATTGGTGAGCAGAAGGATGAATCGCCCGCCAGCTACAGTCAACGCCTGAAGCGCGAACAATTGGAGGCTGTGCGGAATGGTTTCAATAGGGATGACAATGTGCAGGCATTGCTGAAAACTTTTTCAGCCGAAGTTTTGCCAGAGTCAATTTCACCATTGAAGCAATGAGGAGATTAAGATCATGGATATGAGCGAATTGGTAAAACACGCTCGCGAAATGCAAGAGCAAATGAAAAAGGCACAAGATGAGGCTCTTGGCCGAGTGGTCGAGGGGGAGTCGGGTGCTGGTTTGGTTAGGATCACCATGAATGGTCGTCATGACGTCAAACAGGTGGAATTGGCGGACGATCTGCTTGAAGAAGAAAAGGCGGTAGTTGAGGATTTGATTGCAGCTGCCGTTAACGATGCTGTTCGGAAAATAGAGGACAGCAACAAGGAAGCCTTATCGGGAATGGCTTCCGGAATAAAATTGCCGGAAGGTTTCAAGTTTCCATTCTGAGTACCTCTCTTCATGTATTCCAGTCCGTTAATCGAGAAGCTAGTAGATGCTTTCAGGTGCCTGCCTGGCGTAGGTCCCAAATCAGCACAGCGCATGGCTCTTTACCTTCTAGAGCGAAATACCGAGGGTGGAAAAAAGCTTAGCGCAGCACTGGAGGAAGCGATTGAAAAAGTGGGGAAATGCAATAGCTGTCATACGTTAACAGAATTCGAGATATGTAATATTTGCAGCAGTCCTTCCAGGAATAAGCGAATTTGTTGCGTAGTTGAGTCTCCGGCAGATGTGTATGCACTGGAGCAAACTGGTACTTACAGGGGAGTTTATTTTGTCCTGATGGGACATTTATCACCCATTGACGGAGTGGGACCGGAGCAGCTTGGCATTGATCGATTTTTGCAGTTGGTTGACGAGTACGGCACGGAAGAAATTATCATTGCCTGCAACCCCACAGTCGAAGGGGAGGCTACAGCTTACTTTATTGCCGAACAGTTGCGCGGTAGAGAGTTGTTAGTCTCTAGAATAGCTCACGGAGTTCCCGTTGGAGGCGAGCTAGAGTATATCGACGGAGGAACTCTCAGCCATGCCATGAGTGGGCGCAAGCCGATGAATTTGGACTAGGCATGTCGGTAGAAGAGTCGGCGCATTCGTATTGTTACGTAGACAGTAACCAGTCCATCAAGAGAGTTTGTAGGGAACTTGCGGAGAATGCATGTCTCGCCTTTGATTCTGAGTTTATCCGCACTGATACCTTTTTCCCCAAACCCGGTTTGTATCAGATTGCCTGCGGCTCGGGGACATTTCTTGTAGATCCGCTTGCAATTGACGACTGGAATTGCCTGAAGCAACTGCTTAGTGCCTCTAACATCGATGTGGTCATGCATTCATGCGGTGAAGACCTTGGATTGCTTCATCACGCATTGAATATATTGCCTGCCTGCTTGTTTGATACACAGCGCGCTGCCGCTTTCGTTGGGTACGACTATAGTCTTAGCTATCAGGCGCTGGTCAAGGCGGAGCTGGGCGTTGAATTGCCCAAAGGGGAGACCCGCTCCGATTGGTTGCGCCGTCCGCTAGACCAAGCACAGCTCTCCTACGCTGCTCTTGACGTAGCTTACCTGCTTGAACTGCGTCTGCGACTGATTGATAAGATGACTTCACTGGGGCGACTGGACTGGTTCGAGGCTGATTGTCGAGACATGATTTCGAATGTCACCGATGAGCGGGATCAACGGGCATGGGAATCTGCTTATAAAAACATTGGTTCCGCCTGGAGACTGGATGAGAACTCGCTCAGCTTGTTGCAAAAATTGGCATACTGGCGAGAGTTCACTGCCCGCGAAAGGAATAAACCGAGAAACTGGATCGCCAAGGATCAGGACTTGCTAACCCTGGCGAGCAGGCTTTCCGCTCATCGCACTGTGACTCCTCTACAAATCGAGAAAACAGATGTGTTTACGCCCAGATTTTTGGCGACATACGTGAATTCGATTGTCGAATTTCTTGGTGGCGACCACGAGTATCAGCAAGATGCTCAGTTAATATTGTTAAGCAGACCGTTAAATAACCGCGCCAGGCAGCAGTTGAAAGAACTGCAGAACTTTACCCGGGAAGTTGCCCAGCGTGAATCAATTAGTCCTGAATTGCTTGCGCGAAAACGGCAGTGGTTGGAACTGCTTGAAAACCGCCAACGTGGGATTGAAAATTTTTGGCCTGCTGGGCTCGATAACTGGCGTCGAATACTGCTTGAGCAGGGTGCGGAAAAAATTATCACGAAAAGCGCAGCCTGAAGGCTCGGAAGAGTGATGGAAAATGTGAAACATTTCTGGGAAAGGCCTCTGGAGACATTAACTGCCGAGGAGTGGGAAAGTCTTTGTGATGGCTGCGGTCGCTGTTGTCTAAAAAAACTTAGCGATGTAGAAACCGGCGAGGTTGTGTATACCAGAGTTGTTTGCCGGTTTTTTATCCAAAGCAGCAGTCGCTGTTCCTGCTACGCCAGTCGTTGTGAAAAAGTACCAGACTGTATAAAGATTAGAGAACATGACATAACTAAATTAGAGTGGATGCCGTCTACTTGTGCCTACAAGCTTAGGGCGGACAATAAACCGTTATATGAATGGCACCCGCTTATCGCGGGATCGCGAGAACAAATGGAAGCTCAGGGTATATCCGTTGCGGGTCGGGCTCTTAGCGAAGAGCATGTCCATGATGAGGGACTGATAGAGCATGTTATCACATGGGTAAACGCGGATGATTGATTCAACGAATTATTGGATAGCCTGGATAGCATACGCGTTAGCCGCGGGGCTTTTTTGCATAGTCTTCTGGAAAGTCACCTACTTTCAACACCGGCGAGTTCTCAAATATTGTCTGCGGGCAGTGACGATAGCGATTATCGCCACGCCGTGGTATGTCAGCGATAGCGGCGAGGTCATGGCCCCGGCGTTGATAATTGTCCTGATGGATGCAATTACGATTAGCGGTGAGGCTGCAGTTCGTGCGTTTGTTCCGCTGTTGCTTTCGGTAATCCTTTCATTGGTACTCGTAGTGATTGTGCTGCTTGTTAAGCGCGGCAAATCACAGCGCTTCGACGAAATTTCCTGACCTGTATTAATCGACAGGCGCTCTGTAAAATAAGGACTTTCAACAATTCAATCTAAATCGGGCTTTTAAATATGAGTTTCAAGGGTACTAGCGAGTATGTCGCGAGCGAACAATTACAAATGGCCGTTAATGCGGCGGTTAGTTTGCAGCGGCCACTTCTTATCAAGGGCGAGCCTGGAACGGGCAAAACCATGCTGGCGGAGCAAGTCGCAAAGTCCATGGATCTGCAGCTAATTCAGTGGCATATCAAGTCGACCACCAAAGCGCAGCAGGGCCTATACGAGTACGACGCCGTTTCCCGACTTAGAGATTCTCAGTTAGGGGACGAAAAGGTTCACGACATCGCAAATTATATATTGAAAGGTAAAGTCTGGCAGGCATTTGAATCTGATAAGCAGGTGGTATTACTAATAGATGAGATCGACAAAGCGGACATTGAATTTCCTAATGACCTTCTGCTTGAACTGGATCGTATGGAGTTTCACGTCTATGAAACGCGTGAAACTATTAAAGCCAAACATAGACCCATAATAATTATCACCAGCAATAATGAAAAGGAACTCCCGGACGCCTTTCTGAGACGGTGTTTTTTCCATTACATTGAGTTTCCCGACGCCCAGACGATGGAAAAAATTGTTGAAGTACATTATCCGAATATCAAGAAACAATTGGTTCGACAGGCCATGGAACTATTTTTTGAGGTTAGAAAAGTGCCAGGACTGAAGAAAAAACCATCCACATCAGAATTGATTGACTGGCTGAAGTTATTGATGGCTGACGATATTCCTGAAGATATTCTTAAAGATCACGACAATCGGCGCGCTATTCCGCCCTTATACGGTGCTCTGCTTAAAAACGAACAAGATGTGCAATTGCTCGAAAAGCTGGCATTCATGCACCGTGCCAAGAGTTAATTGGAATGCTGATCAATTTTTTCATGACGCTTAGAAGCGAGCGTTTGCCGGTCACTCTGACCGAATTGTTCTCATTGCTTGAGTGTCTTGAACATAATCTGGCGTTTGCCGATGTAGACGCGTTCTATCACCTGTCACGGCTATGTATGGTGAAAGATGAAAAGCATTTCGATAAGTTCGACCGTGCATTTTCCCGTTATTTCGATCGCGTAGAACAGCTAGATGAAATGTTTCAATATCGTATTCCAGAGCACTGGCTGCAAAAACAATTCGTAGCGTCTCTGAGCGAAGAGGAGAAAGCGCGAATCGAAGCAATGGGTGGATTTGAAAAATTAATGGAAGAATTCCGCAAACGTATGGAGGAGCAGAAAAAGCGACATCAAGGAGGCAACAAATGGATTGGAACAGGAGGAACCTCACCTTTCGGCGCTCATGGTTATAATCCAGAAGGTATTCGGATCGGCCAGGAAGAATCTCGCCATCAGCGTGCCGTCAAGGTCTGGGACCGACGCAATTATCGAGATCTTGATGATAGTGTGGAGCTTGGAACCCGAAATCTTAAGCTGGCTCTGCGAAGATTGCGCAAATTTGCGCGCACTGGGGCAACAGAGGAACTGGACATTGATGACACCATTTCATCTACGGCTCGGAATGCCGGACTATTGGATATCAAAATGATTCCAGAGCGCCACAACGCCGTTAAAGTGCTGTTATTCTTCGATGTTGGTGGCTCAATGGACCCCCATATACGAGTTTGTGAGGAACTTTTCTCTGCCGCAAGATCCGAATTCAAGCATTTAAAATATTTTTATTTTCATAATTTTTTATACGACTCCGTTTGGACAAAAAGTCATCGACGTATGGCTGAAACTACTTCCACCTGGGATATCCTTCACAAGTATTCCGCAGATTACAAAGTCATTTTTGTCGGGGATGCCACCATGGCGCCCTATGAAATTACGCATGCCGGGGGCAGCATCGAGCATTATAATGAAGAAGCTGGCGCGCTATGGATGCAACGTTTATATGAGAAGTTTGAGCATCTGATTTGGCTCAATCCTACTCCCAAGGACTTTTGGCAGCATAGTTATTCGATCGATATAGTCAGACAGCTTATCGATGATCGAATGTTTCCGTTGACGGTTAAGGGGTTAGAAGAAGGCATGACCCTGCTGGCCAGGTAGTCTCAAAAGCAAATTCTGCAGGCAAGCGACGAGAGAGTAAATGGTAGAGCAACTCAGCGGAGAATTTGACCCCAGAAGACATCAGACGCTGTTGGAGATTCTACGACGCGCAGTCGAGCTCTATGGCGAAAAGCCAGCCTACACCTGCTTTTCTCAAACCCTGACTTATCGCGAAGTCGATAGCTTGAGTAATCGTTTTGCCCAGTTTCTTCAACATCACACTACGCTATCGACGGGTGATCGTATAGCATTGCAGCTTCCTAACCTGCTGCAATTCCCGATAGCGTTATACGGGGCAATGAAGGCCGGGTTGATAGTCGTGAATACCAATCCGCTCTATACCGCCAGGGAGATGCGCTATCAGTTCAAAGATGCAGGCGTTAAGGGAGTAGTGATACTTTCGAACTTCTGCGACAAACTGGAATCAATTCTTGATGATACAGAAATTCAAGAAATCATAGTGACAGAACTTGGAGATATGCAGTCTCCAGTACGTCGTCTGGTAATTAATTTTGGTGCGAGGTATATCAAAAAATTGATTCCCTCCTATCGGCTCCCATCAGCGACAGCATTTATTACAGCGCTGAAAAAAGGCGGGAATTCGACTCAAGAATTAGCGCCAAGCTCGAGCAGTGGCGATGATGCAGTGGTAGTTCTCTACACCGGCGGTACCACAGGTTATGCAAAAGGTGTGGTGCTATCGCATAACAACTTGCTCGCTAATATGATGCAATTCAGAGTGCGGTGTCTTGACATCATCAGCGACGGCCAGGAGAGCATCGCTGCACCGCTGCCGCTCTATCATAGCTATGCGTTTCTGCTGCATTGCTTTTCTATGCCCTATGCCGGTAATCACAATCACCTGATTCCCAACCCGAGAGACCTCGACTCGGTAATTAGGATCTTAAAAAAACACAGGATAACCGGGTTCGCGGGTATCAACACCCTGTATCTAGCGCTGTTACAAAGGGAAGAAATTCACACTGTTGATTTTAAGGCCATGCGCTTTTGTGGGGCCGGCGGCATGCCTCTTACCCGAAAGGTCGCAGAAGAATGGGAGCAACTCACAGGCTGCCCGGTTTTCGAAGGTTATGGGTTGACCGAGTGTTCACCTATAGTGGCGATTAATTCGCCCGATCGAAATAAGCCAGGCACGGTGGGTTTGCCGATGGCTGAGACTGAGGTGAAGGTAATGGACGATGGGGGTAGTGAACTCACTGCCGGAGAAATTGGTGAGCTGTGGATTCGTGGACCTCAGGTGATGCAAGGCTATTGGCAGCGAGATTCTGATACCAGGGCGGTTCTAAGCAGTGAGGGCTGGTTTAAATCAGGGGATTATGTGCAGCAGGACAGCGAAGGCTACATTAAAATTGTCGACCGCAAGAAGGATATGATTTTGGTCTCAGGCTTCAATGTCATACCCGGTGAAATAGAAGATTATGTCAATACTCACAAAGATGTTCTAGAGAGCGCGGCGATAGGCGTGCCCGACGAAAAGTCTGGAGAAAAAGTAGTTCTTTATGTCGTCCTCAAGCGGGGCGCGACCTTGATGGAAGAACAATTGCACATTTTTTGTCGCGAAGGTTTGGCCGCCTATAAAGTTCCGCGTCACATCTACTTCACCGATGAATTGCCCAAATCCAATATAGGCAAAGTGTTGCGTCGAAATTTACGCGAACAATACGCCACCAGACTCTGACTACTCAGTGGCTTACTTGATCGAAGAAGCTATCAATGATTGTGCGCTCGCGGATCGCCACCGACTGCGCCGATTGCTGAAAAAAGTTAATCGATTTCAAACTGGAAGTCGAGACTACAGGCAGGGCATTGCTGAGCTCGAAAAGCTAATCAGAAAATCAAGAGCACTTGTCCAATCACGAACAGCAATGATTCCTGACGAGATCAGGCTTCCTGATTCCTTGCCAGTCAGTGGACGCGCACATGAAATTGTAGAGCTCATCAAGAACCATCAAATCGTGGTGGTCGCGGGCGAAACCGGATCGGGAAAAACTACTCAGCTCCCCAAACTTTGCCTGTTGGCGGGACTGGGAAGGACTGGAATGATCGGCCATACGCAGCCCAGACGACTCGCCGCTGTTTCCGTTGCCAATAGAATAGCCGAAGAGCTCAATTCCGAGCCCGGTCAGGGCGTCGGTTATCAGATCCGATTTAATGATCACACGGCAGACGCCACTTATTTGAAATTAATGACCGATGGAATTCTGCTTAACGAAATTCAGCAGGATCGCTTTCTTAATAAATACGAAGTTCTGATCATTGATGAGGCCCATGAGCGGAGCCTTAATATTGACTTCATTCTTGGCTATCTCAAGCAGCTTTTGCCCAGGAGGCCAGACCTCAAACTCATAATCACATCCGCCACCATTGACGTGGATAAGTTTGCTTCCCATTTTGATAATGCACCAGTAGTCTCGGTCTCAGGGCGAACCTATCCAGTGGAGATACGATATTCGCCGCTGGTCTCCAGCAAAGAAGCCGTGTTTGACGATGATCTCCAGATCGAAGGGATTATTTCTTCTATACGCGAAATTGAACGGATCGACCGGACACATATCGGACCCGGAGACATTCTGATATTTCTTAGTAGCGAAAAAGAAATTCGTGAATCAGCCCTGGCTATTCGCAAGCAGAGATTTAAAAACCTGGAGGTTTTGCCACTTTATGCAAGGCTCAGACAGGCTGATCAATTAAAAATATTCCAGCCACACAAGGGTCGACGCGTCATACTTGCAACAAATATTGCAGAGACCTCATTAACTGTTCCTGGGATTGGGTATGTCATTGATACTGGTCTGGCACGAGTTAGCCGTTACAGTATCCAAAGTAAGATACAGCGCCTGCCTATAGAGCGCATATCTCAGGCCAGCGCCCGGCAGCGAGCAGGGCGGTGCGGTCGAATCGCTGAGGGTGTGTGCATTCGCCTTTACTCCGAGCAGGATTTTGCTTCTCGCCCAGAATTTACCGACCCTGAAATCAAGCGGACTAATCTGGCGGCTGTCATCCTTCAGATGCTTGCGCTGCAATTAGGAGAAGTCGCAGACTTTCCATTTCTCGACGAGCCCGAAACGAAGGCGATAAACGATGGATTCAAACTGCTTTTTGAGCTTGGCGCTATTGATGAAAAACGGAGACTGACATCAATTGGTAAAACCATGGCACGATTACCGATTGATCCTCGGTTTGCGAGAATGCTCATTGCTGGTGATAAATATTCCTGCCTGAAAGAGTTGCTTATTATTGTCAGTGCATTGAGCATACAGGACCCGCGGGAAACACCGGCAGATAAGCGACAAGCTGCTCGGGAAAAACATGCGGCATTTGATCATCCCGATTCAGATTTCCTCAGTTTGGAGAATTTGTGGCACACGTATGAAAGCAAGCGGCAGGATTTCACCCAGTCCCAGCTAAGAAAATATTGCAATCAGAATTATTTGTCTTATTCGCGCATGCGGGAATGGCGCGAGACACACCGACAATTAATGACTTTATGCAATCAATTGCGCCTCAAGATTAGCGCTTCCAAAGCGGCGTATCGTGAGATTCATAGCGCTTTACTCACTGGATCCCTCAATCAGCTTGGTAGTCGCGTAGAAAGCGCTGAGTATCTTGGTAGTCGTAATCGCAAGTTTCGCTTATTGCCGACATCCACACTGGCCGCCAGGTCGCCAAGGTGGATAGTCAGCAGCAGCGTATTTGAGACCAAGCAGGCATATGCCAGCGCAGCAGCAAGAATAGACCCGGAGTGGATAGAAAGTGTTGCCGGTCACCTGCTGAGGCGGGAATGGTTCGAGCCTCATTGGAGCAAAAAGCGGCAGCGGGTAATGGCATACGAAAAGCTAACCTTATATGGATTGACTGTTATCGAGAAAAGAGCGGTGCCTTACGGAGATATCGACCCTACGGTCTGTCGTGAACTTTTTATCCGTCAGGGACTGATCGACCAGCAACTTCAAGTAGATCTGGCTTTCTATCGCTACAACGCTAATTTGAGGAAAACGCTTGAGAAACAAGAAGAAAAATTGCGCAAGCAAGCAGTGTTTATGGATGAGCGGCGGATGGAGGACTTTTATGCAGAGCGAATACCGGAACGGGTGATAGATCGGGTTTCGCTACTGCGATGGTACGCAAAAGCAAGCAGGCAAAACCCGGATCTCTTGAACATGCAGTTGGAGGACCTGATGCCCATAGCATCAAGTCAGCAGCTACAGCGGGATTTTCCGGATCGTACCACCGTTCATAACAATCCGCTCGAAGTACGCTACCAGTTTCAGCCAGGAGCCGAAAAAGATGGCGCAACTATTGAGATACCGGCACCTCTGATGGTGCAGATTAGCACCAGAGACCTGGACTGGGTTATACCGGGGCAGCTTCGAGAACGAAGTATTCAACTTCTGAAAACGCTTCCTAAATCCATGCGCAAGCTATTGATTCCGATTCCAGATTTTGTCGATAGAGCCCTGGCAGGTCTCGATATTGAACGTATGGAACAGGATCTGGTGACGGTCCTTTGTGAACAGGCCAGTCGATTAAAAGGCGCTGATATTTCCAAGGAACTTCTGGATACGAATAAAATTCCTGATTATCTAAAGATAAAAATCAATGTTGTGGACGAGGCAGGAGGCGTGCTGTGCAGCGGTACTGATCTAGATCTGCTCAAGCGGGAATTATCGAGCAATAAGCAAGCTCGATCTGCTATTCGCCCAAAGCATGAGGAGGCAAGGCATCCGCTAGAAATGTCAGGCCTTACGGACTGGTCTCTAGCTGAACTCCCCGAATGCGTCGAAGTTGGGCGGCAATTGAAATTGCTCCGTTTTCCGGCTCTTGTTGACGAGTTGGATTCTGTAGCTGTCAAGTTGTTAACCCATCGCAGACAGGCATTGTGTGAAACTCGACGTGGCCTTGTGCGCTTGTTCAGACTTCGAACGCGACAACAGTCGGCTGAGCTAAGTAAACAGTTCACAGGCTTGCAGCGTTCCTGGGGATTGAAACTGCCACCTTTCCTTTCCGGCAAGGAAGTTACCGAAGCTTTTGTCTTTGCTGTGTATTGCGACACGTTTAAATTACGCGATACAGTTCCACGAAATCTGGCCTCATTTGAACTGAGACTGATGGATTGCAAATCAGGCCTGTTTGAAACTTCATCGCAGCTGTCGGCGTTATTAGATAAGGTGGTCAATCGCCATTTCGAATTACTACGCCGCTTGATTCAGCCGGATATCTCGGTTAATGAAATTGACGCCGATATCCGGTCGCAACTGAACGAACTATTTGCCGAAGGTTTTCTTTATCATGTCCCATTTGAATGGTTAAGGGAGTACTCTCGCTACTTGCAGGCAATCGAACATCGATTGGAAAAAAGCAGAGGCGGCCATTCCAACAGGGAATTTGAATTGCATAGGGCATCGGCAGACCAGTGGCAGAGACTGGTTAAACAAGTTGAACCAAATGATGGGGTATCACTAAATGCATTTGTTGAAGATAGGCCTACCTTGTTACAAGTCCGCTGGATGATTGAGGAATTTCGTGTTTCCTTGTTTGCTCAGCATCTGCGAACAAGAATGCCGGTATCCGCCAAACGTATCCAACGTTTGTGGGACTCTCACAATGCCGATGCTGACACGATTCTCCAACCAACCCCAATCGTTGCGACTTAACCCTAACCGATCAAGGTTAAGCCCGGCAGTAAACAGCGGAATAGAAAGATTCACGAGGTGCTGAAAAACGAGTGGTTGGGTTTTTATCAGGTGAAAACCCGGATGGTACACAAGGATCTTTCAGATCACTGCTTCACTCGTAATTTTGTCTGGATAAAATCACCATGACTGACGTGTATCAAATCGGATATTCTGCGAATTAAACTCTCTTCATACTTGTCCAATTTTGCGTCCGCAAAGGCCAATCGCCAGAGGTTTTCTATCAAGCGAACCTTATCTTTATAGTCGTAGTTGTCGTTGATGAGTCGAGTAAATTCGTACAATGAGGTAGCGTCGCGAGCTTGTTCGTGAGCAAGAGCGATTATCTCGTGAATGTCAGCTGATGCGAGTTGGAAGGTCTCCTTAAGCACGCGGATAAATTCTTCGGATTCGCGATCGTCGAGTTCATCATCGCTTTGCATCAATTCCACCATCAGCGCTGCACCCGCAAGCTCGCACGCTTTTAGTTTCGTATCTTCATCGTCAGCGCTATTAGGGCTTAACTTCAGCTCGAAAAACGTCTTTAGCATGTCAATCATGGCTATCTCGATCGGAATAAAAAGTGTCAGCGTACGAAAGACATGGCATCCAGTAAAACATTAATTCCCGCATCACGACGGAAGGCATGCTCGCTAAGATGCCGTCGAAACGCCTTGCCACCTCGAACACCCTTAAAGAGTCCAAGGATATGCCGTGTCATGTGGTGTAAGGGTATCCCAGCAGATAATTCTTGTTCCACATAGGGCAAAAATTCCTGCAGATAGTCCAGTCTGCTTCTGTCTGAAGCAGGATCACTGAACAAAAGCGGGTCAACATTTCGAAGCAGGTAGGGATTCGCGTAAGCTTCCCGTCCAACCATAAACCCGTCGACCCGATCCAGCATATTTAGTCCCTCACTCAAGTCGATTATGCCACCGTTAATAATAAATCGCAGTTCGGGGAAAAGTGCCTTCATACGGAAAACCCGCTGGTAATTCAGAGGAGGAATCTCTCGATTTTCTCTGGGGCTTAGCCCCTGCAGTATCGCTATGCGGGCATGAATTATAAACAGCTCGCAGCCTGCATCGGCCACGGTTGAGATAAACTTCGAGAGAAAGCCGTCTGAATTATGCTGATCAATTCCAATGCGGCATTTGACTGTAACTGGCAGTTCGACACTTTCATTAATGGCGGCAACGCATTCAGCAACAAGTTTCGGATCGCCCATAAGACAGGCGCCAAACCTCCCTGACTGCACACGATCGCTGGGGCAGCCAATATTAAGATTAATTTCTTGATAGCCTCTATCCTGGGCTTTGCGCGCAGCCCTGGCCAGTTCGTCAGGAACACTCCCACCGAGCTGAATTCCAAGGGGGTGCTCCTCGGGATTGTATCGTAAAAGATTGTCGGCATCTCCGTGTACCAGGGCAGAACTGGTCAGCATTTCGGTATACATAAATGCGTGGCGCGTGAAAAGTCGGAGAAAAAAGCGTTCGTGACGATCTGTCCAATCCATCATTGGCGCTATGCAAAACCTGTGACTAAAAGAGCTTGTCATGTGATTACGCGTGGGAAACAAGGTCGTGGTTTGTACCCAATGACACCGAATCAGTCAATAGTAACGTACCCTTTGTGTGCGAATGGCGTATAATCTGCGCCTTGCGAAATGCCAACCTCGGGCAATAGTCAATGACCCAGATCAGAACCAGAGTAGCGCCATCCCCGACTGGAGATCCTCACGTAGGAACGGCGTACATTGCTCTCTTTAATCGCTGTTTCGCCCATGCTCAAAACGGCCAATTTGTGCTTCGCATTGAAGACACAGACAAGAATCGCAGCACCGTTCAATCAGAAAAAAAGATACTTGAATCTCTCCGCTGGCTCGGCCTAAGTTGGGATGAAGGACCTGATGTGGGTGGCGAGTTCGGGCCTTACAGACAGAGCGAGCGCAGCGATATCTATCGGCAACATATCAATTCGTTACTTGAGAATGGTCATGCGTTTCGTTGTTTCTGCAC
>Ga0181587_10003314_pt1 | contig 13395 bp, 12 predicted proteins | sample 071ome_27_FD_132463 | JGI IMG/M metagenome (GOLD analysis project Ga0181587, IMG submission 132463) | Coastal salt marsh microbial communities from the Groves Creek Marsh, Skidaway Island, Georgia - 071409AT metaG (megahit assembly) | ecosystem: Environmental > Aquatic > Marine > Intertidal...
AGTAAAATTTGCTGTTTCAGGATTTACTAATTTGTCACAAGATCATTTGGATTACCACAATACAATGGAAGAGTATTTTTTAGCTAAGTCAAAACTGTTCAACACTGATAAATCAGATAAATTTTTATTTATGGACAATATCTACGGAAATAAAATCAATCAGATGTATAACAATAGTGGATTTTCAGTTGGGATTAGCAATAAAAATGATGTTCAATTATTAAAATCAGATAAAAAAAATATTAAATTTAGAATTGAAAACAAGACTTTCGAAAGTCAATCAAATGTATCTGGTCCAGAAAGTTATAACAATCTACTTTTAAGCCTTGGAATGGCTTATTTTTCTGAGTTGTTCTCATTTGATAAAATTGTCAAAAATATTCCAAATGTCTCTAATCCACCTGGAAGATTTGAAGAAATAAAAACTGAAAAAGGAATAGTAGTTATAGATTATTCTCATTCACCAGATTCAATTCATAAAGTCATTACTTATTCTCAAAAAAAATATAACAAAAAAATAATTGTAGTGTTTGGTGCTGGCGGTGAAAGAGATAAAAGTAAAAGAAAATATATGGGTGAAGCAGCAAACCAAGCAGATAAAATTATTTTGACTAATGATAATCCTAGAAGCGAAGATCCGAACACTATAATAAACGAAATAATTAGTGGAATAAACTTAAATAAAAAAGTAGAGGTAATTACTAATCGTTTTGAAGCTATTAAACAGTCAATAAGTTTATTGGATAAAGAACATGTAGTATTAATACTTGGTAAGGGACATGAAAATATCCAAGAAATAAATGATCAAGAATTAGTATTTAACGACAAAGAAACTGTAATGAAAATAATTGGTGAAATATGATTGGAATAATTGTCTCAGGTGGTTTAAGTTTTATATTTGTAATTATTAGTACTTTTTTTGGTGTTAACTATTTTAAGTCAAAAAATATTGGTCAAAATATTCAAGAAGAGGTTGATTTTCATGATCATAAAAAGGGAACTCCAACAATGGGAGGAATCTTTGTTATTTTAGGAACCTATTTTGGATACCTAATTTCACACATAAATTTCTGGACAATTGGAAGTGGATTTAAAGTATTAATTCGTGAATTCAATCAAGAAGTATTTTTTATTTTATTTTTGTCAACTTTAATGTCTCTCGTTGGTTTGTTTGATGATTTATTAAAAGTAAATAAGAAAAGAAATTTAGGATTAAAAACATTTTCAAAATTAAATTTACAAATTATTGTTTCAATAATTTGTGTTCTTTACTTTGTAAGCTTATCTTTAAATACTAATTTAAATTTTTTTAGTGGGTATGAAATTAATATATCTGCATTTAAATGGGTATTGGTTGTGTTCTTGATTGTCGGGTTGACAAATGCTGTTAATTTTACAGATGGTTTAGATGGATTAGTAGCCGGAACAAGTTCTATCAGTTTTGCAAGCATATTAATAATGACTTTTTGGATGTTCAGGAACAAGACATACTATTCAAACTTTATGCTTGATAATTTTATATCATTAGATACATCCATTTTAATTTCATCTGTTGCAGGATCATGTTTAGGATTTCTTTGGTGGAATACAAATCCGGCTAAGATAATTTTGGGAGATGTTGGTTCACATTTTATTGGATCAATAATTGCTCTTTTGCTAATAGCTATTTCAGCCGAAGGTTTAATTTTATTTATATGCATGGTATTTATACTTGAAGCATTTTCTGTTGTAGTTCAAATTCTGTCATTTAAATTAAGAAAAAAAAGAATTTTTAAAATGGCACCTATTCATCATCATTTTGAAATGATAGGATGGGCCGAAACAACGATAATAGTAAGATTTTGGATCATTAATGGTATCTTTGTTATCTTTGCTTTAGGTTTGTTTTACGCAGATTGGGTTCTTTTTGGTAACTAAATCATGAAATCTTTAATTCTAGGTTATGGACTTTCTGGAAAGGCAATTGAATCTTATCTTGTCAGTAAAAAAAAGGACTATTTAATCTATGACGAGAATCCAGAACACATACCTCCACAGTTTCTTTTTAAAGAAGAGTATTTTAACGATATAGAAATAGCATATGTATCACCTGGTATACCGCCTACAAATAAATTATTTATTAAATTAAAAAAAAATAAAATCAGAGTTTTAACTGATTTAGATATATTCTTTAATGAATTGAACAATAATAATATTTTCTCAATTGGAGTTACTGGAACAAATGGCAAAACAACCTTTGTTACAATACTAAGTAAATTTTTAAATTCATTAAATTTAGAAACTTATGCTATTGGAAATATTGGCAGGTCTCCACTGGAAATTCTTGAAGAGGTAAATCAACAAAATAAGCGAATATATTTGATATTTGAAATATCAAGTTATCAGCTGTATCATTCCGACGCATTATATTTTGATATTGGAGTTTTATTAAACATCTCTAAAGATCATTTAGATTGGCATAAAGATTTTAATGATTATGTTGCATCAAAAAATAAAATAATTACTTTTACTAAAAATTTAAGTGGAATAGTTAAAGAATTAAAAGTAAACGAAGTTGAAAAGTTAAATCCAAACTTAAGTTTATTTATAAAAGAATTAAGGAAAAAAGGGTTTCATATTGATACGCTACTTAGTTTTTTTAAGGTATTGTATTTTCTTGATCTTCTTGAAAATAATTTAAAGAAAGCCTTTGATTTTTTAATGAATTTAGATCAATTCGATCATAGATTTGAAATTTTAAACTCAAGTTCAAAAAGAATTTATATAAATGATTCAAAAGCCACAAATCTTGATGCAGTAAACTTTGCTATTGAAAAATTAAACAATATAGATGATAAAAAAGATAGAAAAAAAGTATTAATTTTACATGGTGACAACAAAGGTGTTGAGTTTTCAGAATTAAACTTAAATAAGATAGATGTCTTAATAAAGCCAAAAAAGACTATTGTAAATCAAACTAGTGAAGTTGAAATATATAACTATAAAAAATTAAAAAATGAAATAGAATTCATATTAAATCAGGTACCTATTGATTCAGTAATTTTATTTTCTTGTGGTGGCTCAAGCTTTACAGAATTTAACAATTATATGGATAGAGGACAATTTTTTAAAGATGTAGTTAAAAGACTAGAGGTTTAAAAATGATTAAAAATGATTACTTAAATTTAGAAAAATTTAATAGAGTTTTTTTAATTTTGTTAATATTTTTTGGCATTCTTCTTGTCTCATCAGCTTCTGCTTTAGAATCTCAAAGGCTGTACGGAAGTAGTTTTTATATGGTTAGAAATCATATAATTTCGATATTAATTGGAGGATTTTTATATTTTTTTATAAAGTCTTTTATTAAGTTTGAATTTTTATTATCAAACCTTAAATACCTTAGCATTGGCATGGTTGGTATATTATTTATATTGTTTTCATATGGTGAAACTATATTTGGTAGCAACAGATGGTTAGACCTCGGCGTAATAAGATTTCAACCTAGTGAGTTTGCAAAGCCTTTAGTTTTTTTATGGGTTGCAAAAGAAGTTTCAGAATTTGATAAAAATCATCCTTTAGCTAAACAGCTATTAAAGATAGCATTTATACCTGCTTTAATAACACTATTAATCCTTTTTCAGCCAGACTTTGGTACTGCTGCAACAATAGTTTTTGTAGTATTAATGCAACTTTTTGTTTCAAGAATCAAATTAATTGTTCCGATAATATCTTCTGTAATTTCTTTCTTGCTAGGTTACCAAATTTTATTAAGTCAAGGATACAGAAGTAAACGTTTCCAAGTATGGATTGAAGGTGTATGTGATAGAGGAGAGGAGCTTTTAGGTGCATGTTATCAAGTGCATCAAAGTAGAATAGCAATTAGTTCTGGCGGACTTCTTGGATTAGGGCCTGGAACTTCGAGATCAAGATGGGGTTCTTTACCAAGTTCCTATTCCGATTTTATATCTGCAATTATTGGAGAAGAATATGGATTTATTGGTTATATAATTTTTCTAATAATTCTATTAACTTTTATATTTACATTGTATTTAATGGGAGTAAATAAAGATAATGAGGTTAAAAAAGTATTTATTTTTGGTTTAGCTTCATGGATTTTAGTTCAATCTGTTTTAAATTTGGGAGCAACAGTATACCTACTACCTGTTACAGGCATTGTTCTTCCCTTTATATCTTATGGAGGTTCATCTATGGCATCATTGTTTATATCATTAGGAATAATTAAGATGAGGCATGAGTAAATTAGTATTTTTTTGTGTTGGTACAGGAGGTCATGTCTTTCCAGTAAAAAATATAGTATTAGAACTAATTGAAAAAGGTATTAGCAGTGAGAGAATCATAGTCTTTACTGATGCCAGAGGAAAAAGGTACTTAAATGATATAAATGTAAAGATTTTTACTTATGATTTCTTTTACTCAAGTAGTGGAATTCTAAGTTACTTTGGGAAAATAAAAAAAGTACTTATTTCTGTACATTTTGTATATAAAATTCTTAGGCCTTTAAAAATAAGATTTATTTTTACCTCTGGTGCTTATATTGCACCAATAGCTTCTTTAATTTCAATAATTCTACGAATTAAAATGTATTCTCAAGAACAGAATATTGAAGCAGGATTTGGAAATAAGTTTGCTTCATACTTTTCAAAAAAAGTATTTACTTCATTTCCAGATACTAATAATTTACAGAACAAAAAAATAGAATTTGTTGGCCCTGTCATTAATAAAAAAATTGAAACAACTATGAAAATTGCTGGTAATAGTGATATACGAATCGGCGTTCAGGGTGGAAGCCAAGGATCAAAAGAATTAATTGATTTTGCTATTAAATTATCGAGAGATAAATACCTTAACAAGATCCATATCATATGTATAACAGGTACAACAAAAGATGTATATGAAGATAATGAGAGTATAAGTTTTGTAGAGTTTTACAATGATATGTCAAAATATTATTCTGTTATTGATTTGCAGATTTCACGTGCAGGAGGAGGTGCTTTGGAAGCTTCCTACTTAAACATTCCTCAAATTCTAGTTCCGTATAAACATGGTACCTCAAATAGTCATCAAACTTTGAATGCTAGATATTTAGAAAAAATAGGTTTAGCTAAAGTATTAGAAAGTTATGAAGAAATTTTAAGTTTTATCAACCAATTCAGTAAGGGAAATTTAGATAAAAATAATAACATAAACATTAACAATGGTTTACATCGTATTGTAAAGGAGTTGATTAATGTTGAACATTAACAATTTTAAAAACATTTTCATACTTGGGATTGGAGGTTCTGGAATGAGTTCAATTGCTAAGTATTTAAAGCAAAAAGGATTTAATGTAGAAGGTTACGACCAAAGAACCTCCTACATTGTTGAATTATTATCAGTAGAAAATATTGAAACAATACACTCTTTAGACAGTGTTAGTTATCGGGAAGACTACCTGTATATAGTTTCGTCAGCAATAACAATTGAAAATACATTTTTGGGAAGTTTTAAAAACAAATTAAATGTTCTTACAAGACCAAAATTTTTAGAAATATTATCAAAAGAAGAAAATATCATAGGGGTTACTGGAACACACGGTAAAACATCAACTACCGCTTTGTTGTCACACATTTTTCAATACAATAATCGAGACATTTCATATATATATGGTGGCGTCAATAGTTTTGGTAACATTGGAGGTCATTTTGGTGGAAAAAATGCACCTCTAGTTCTGGAGACTGATGAAGCTTTTAATACATTTAAAAATATTGATATACAAAATCTTTTAGTTACAAACATTGATGACGATCATCTTGACTTTTATGGAAATTATCAAAATTTGTGCGATGCTTTTACACATGTAATTAAAAATACTAAAAATAATGTTGTATTGAACATCGAAGATAGCGAACTAAGAAAATTAGAAAAATATGCAAAACTTACATATTCAAAAAACTTCAATTCATATCTAAAAATTATTTCAAAAAATGAATTTTGTATTGATGATCAAAATTTTACTGTGGATTCAAATTTAATAGGCGAACATTACTTAATGAATATTTCAGGAGCTATTTTAACTGCTACCTTACTGGGTATATCCATAGAAGATGCCTTAAATGCTGTTAAAACTTTTCCAGGTGTAAAGAGAAGGATGGAATTAAAGGGAATTAAAAATAACATTAGAGTATTTGATGATTACGGCCATCATCCTACAGAAATATTGGTTACTATAAATTCACTTAAGGAAATTACAGAAGGTGAATTATATGTTGTATTTCAACCACATAGATTTACAAGGACAAGAGACAATTTCAAAGCACTAAAAGAAAGTTTAGAAGTTTGTAATAATGTGATTGTTACCGATATCTTTTCTGCGGGAGAAGAGCCGATACCAGGTGTTAGAAGTAAAAATTTTCAGTCAAAAAATATTACATATTTAAATTCTCTCACTTTAGTACCTGAGTATTTGAAAAGAAACGTCAAAACAGGAGATTGTATTTTAACTTTAGGAGCGGGTGATGTTACACTGCTTGGACAAAAAATTTTGGAAGCTCTTGATGGATAGTAGAAAAATTAATTTATCTAAATTTACAACTTATAAATTTGGAGGTTTAGCTGAGCAATTTTTTACGATTAAAGATGAATCAGATATAGACTATTTAACTAATTTTGTTAACTTAGAACAATATTTTATTCTAGGTAAAGGATCAAATGTAGTTTTTGCTGATCATAATCATACTTACCCAATAATTAATCCAAATCTCAATAGTTTAAAAACGCTTCAAAAGAGCAACTGCTTAAGAATTGGCTCAGGGGTGTACCTTCCTGAATTAGCAAGGCATTTAAAATCTAACAATTTAACAGGAGGAGAGTATATGTTAGGCATTCCCGGATCGGTTGGTGGTGCTTTTTGTATGAATGCAGGTTGCTATGGGTATGAATTTTTTGATAATTTGGTTTCTGCTAAAATTTTCGACTTTAAATCTAACTCTATTAAAGAAATTCAAAAAAAAGATATTAACTATGGCTATCGCTTTAACTCATTAAGTGATTACTTACTATTAAGTGTAGATATGACATTCAATGTTGACACAAGTGAAAACATAAATAAAAAGTTAAGTAAATACAATAAACTCAGAAGAGACTCGCAACCTCCAGCAATTTATAATGCAGGAAGCGTTTTTAAAAACGGTAAAAATTACTTTGCGGGAGAATTGATAGAAAAAGCTGGGTTGAAAGGGTATAGATTGGAAGATGTTGCTGTGAGCGAGAAGCATGCAAACTTTTTTATAGCCGATAAAGGGGCTAAGGCTATAAATTTATTCAAATTAGTTAATTATGTAAAAAGCAAAGTATACGATAAGTTTGATGTAGTTTTACAAGAAGAGATAATATTTATTGGAGAGTTTTGAATTCAGACTATTTCTACAATCAAACTAGCGCTTTTAAAAGATTTTTATCATTCTCACTAATATTGATCACCTTGCTGCTGTTTTTGTTTGAAATATTTAGCCAAAATAACATCATCAAGAAGGTAGAGATAGACTCACAATCTGAGCTAGTTAAAATAGCCAGTGAAAACTTTGTTGGAAAAACAATTTATCAAATCAATGATAATGAATTATCAAAATTATCAAGTTTAGATCCTTCAATTAATAGTATTGTTATCACTTCTTTTATCGACCATACTCTTAATTTAAAGATTATTTTTTTTGAAAAGATTGCAATTGTTGAAGATTTGAGAAGAAATCCTTTAAGAAAAATGGTTTTATTAAAAAATGGTTCTTATGTAGATTTTGATAACGAAAATTTGCCTACTGTAAAAATTACCAACGGACCAGTCGATGCTGGTTTTGATGGGGAACTGGTTTCATTTTTCTCAACGCTGGGTATTTACGAATTAAATTTAGAGAACTCTGTTTTTGAATATAATGGGTCAGAATTTAAAGGTACACTTTTAGGCTTAGAGTTGAACTTTGGTCCCATGATTGACTTGGGAAGTAAAGCCGCTTCTCTTAAAGACGTGTTTAAAACAGATAACTGTTTAGGGTCAATTATATTTCAAGGAAGTGACTCTTTTATAAGTGATTGCAATATCTAAACCTAAAGTATAGGTTTAGATAAAATATAAATAATTTCTTTGTTTTAATTTGCATCAATGATAATCTTTAAATGTTGATTGGAGATGTAAATGACAACAAGTAAAACTAATACTAAAAATTTAAATTTAAATTCAAGACCGCGTAACTACACAGCTGTAATAAAAGTTGTTGGTGTAGGTGGTGGTGGCACTAATGCAGTTAACAGAATGATAAAAATGGGAATAAAAGGTGTAGATTTTATTGCAGCTAACACAGACGCTCAAAGCTTACTTGGCTCAAAAGCTGATATAAAGCTTGATCTAGGTAGAAATACTACTAGAGGATTAGGTGCTGGTGCAAACCCCCAAGTAGGTAGACAAGCAGCATTAGACTCACAAGATTTAATAAGAGAAGCTTTGAAGGGTTCTGATATGGTTTTCATAACAGCTGGAGAAGGTGGCGGTACCGGAACAGGAGCTTCACCAGTTATTGCAGATATTGCACATGATCTTGGCGCACTAACAGTTGGGGTTGTGACAAGACCTTTTGGATTCGAAGGAAGAAGAAGAAGTATCCAAGCTGAAGAAGGGGTGCAGGAACTGAGGGACGTTTTAGATACACTAATTGTTATCCCTAATGATAGATTATTACAAATAAGTGATAAGGACATTAAGGTAAACGAAGCTTATGTTAAATCAGATGAAATATTATCAAATGGCGTTAAGGGTATATCAGGACTAATAACTCAACCTGGTGTAATCAATGTAGACTTTGCTGATGTAAAAACTATTTTGCAAGATGCAGGCAATGCTGTACTTGGTATAGGAAGGTCAAATGGTGAACAAAGAGCTCCTAACGCAGCTCAAGCAGCTATATCTTCTCCTTTATTGGAAGCAAATATGGATGGTGCAGAAGGTGTACTTATTACCATCACCGGTTCAGATGATTTAAAACTTCAAGAAATTAATGAAGCTGCCAGAGTCATTACTGAAAGAGCCGATGATAATGCAGAAATTATTTTTGGACATATCACTGACGAAAGCATGGGAGATTCAGTTGAAGTAACTGTTGTTGCTGCTGGATTTGGTCCAAGGCCAACTAGAAAAAGTAAAATACAAGAAGAAAATGACACAGCCGAAGGGGATGAACTTCCAGATTTTATCAAAGGATGATAAAAGACTTTATTGATCAAAAAGTAATTTTTACTCAAAAAAATGATATACATTTAAGAGAGATCTTGGATCAATACAAAATTGATTCTCTTTCATCAATGAATCAAACGCATTCAAATACTGTATTATCGGTAGATAGAAGTGGTGAATATCAGTGCGATGCCTTAATTTCAAAAAAATCCGGCTTGGGCTTGATGGTAAAAACAGCTGACTGTTTGCCTATATTAGTTAAATCTAATCATAAAATATCAGCTATTCATGCAGGATGGCGAGGGATTCAAAAAAATATTGATGAAATAGCATTCAAAAATTTTAAAAAAAATTCAAAGGTATTTATTGGTCCACATGCCAAGTCTTGTTGCTACGAAGTCAAATACGATGTTGCAAAGTATTTTAAAAATTTTATAGTAAAAAGAGAAGAAAAGCTGTTCCTCGATTTAGAAAGCAAAGTAATAAACACTTCAAAAAGATTTGGATTTGATGTAGAAGTTGTCGATATTTGCACAATTTGCAATACACTGTTTAATTCATTTAGAAGAGACCATACAAAAGAAAGACAATTTGGTTTGATATGGTTGTAAATTTGGATCGATTAGTTGCTACTATTGAAAGCTACAATGCGAAACTATTGCCTGTAGTTAAAAATAAACAAAGTCATGAGATTAAATTTCTTTATGATTACGGTTTCAGTGAATTTGCAGAAAATAAAATAAATGATTTTGAAATTCATTCAAAAGATTTTAATGATGTAGCTTATCATTACATAGCACCAGTACAAACCAATAAGATTAGTAAATTAGTCAATGGTTTTAAATACGTTCATACTCTATCAAGAGAAAAAGAAGTCATTAATTTTTCAAAATATAATATAGAAAATTTATCTTTCTTTATCCAAATAAACGTAGATAACGACCCAAATAAAAATGGAGTTTCTAAAGAGTCTGTTCTTAACTTTTATGATTTTTGTAATGAAAATAAAATTTCAATATCAGGTTTGATGACTATTCCTAATATAAATTCAGATCCTAAAATTATATATAAATCAATGTATGAAATAAATGAGACTCTTAAAATTAAAGATAGAAATTACCAAGGTAAGTTGTCAATGGGTATGTCAGAAGATTTTCAAATTGCACTTGATTATGGTGCTACTATTGTACGTATAGGAAGTTTACTGTTTAAATAATGTTTAAGAAATTTTTGATCGCCATTGGACTTAAAGAACCAGAAAATATAGAACTAGAAGAGTCTAACCATAGTAGTGTCAGGCCTTCTAGTGATAATTTATTTAAAGAGGATGTATTAAAACATGATATTAAAATCCATGCACCTTCAGAAGAAGTTGAAATTAAAGCTATAAGAAGTTTTAATGAAATGCACGACCTAGGTCTAGTTATAAAAGAAGAATACATAGTATGTATGGATATACGCGATGTTGTTGATCCTAATGAAAGAAGAAGAATTATAGATTTTGTAACCGGAATGGCATTTATCAGTAATTACACAATGAGATCCGTAAATAAAGATGGTGTTTTTTTGATTCTTCCTCCAAGTAAAAGCTTAACAAATAGTGAAAAAGAAAGACTCCAACATTTAGGTCTTTATAGAATCAATGTGTAGTTCAACATATTTGCTATTCAGATTATTTTATTATTCATTATTTGCTTGGATTATTTTAAGCTGGATTCAAGTTCCTTACGACCATCCTATAGGACAATTAAAAGCAGTTTTAGATAGATTTTATGATAGATTGTTAAACCCAATTAGATCTAGGGTACCAGTTTTTAGAATGGGTATGGCGGGAATAGATTTGTCTCCAATAATTTTAATATTTGCTTTTAACTTTTTGCAACCTTATGTATTAAGGATTGTTTGTTGAAACTTTTAATTTAAATTCAAAGTCGTAATCTAATATTTTTTCTTTACCTATTTTTTCAATAAAAACTAAATCTTTAGCAAGAGTTTCGTTTTTTATATATTCTGAAAAATCATTAACACTATTTTGAATGATTTTACTTTTTGAGAATATTTCTACACATATTCTATCTGTGATTTCGAGACCTAGAGATTTTCTTTTTTGTTGAATTATTGAAACAATTTCTCTAGAGAGTCTCTCTCTGTTAAGTTCAGGAGAAATTTCTGTATCCAATAACAATCCAAAGTTTTTAACAATCTCAAAGTTTTCAACTTTTGATTTAGCTTTCAAATTTGTATCAATTTCAGAAATGTCAATATGTAAATTTTCAACAGAAAAACTTTCTTTGTTCAAAATATCTCGCTTTTCTTGCTCATCAAGTTTTGAAAGAAAGCTAACTACTTTGCTTATGTCCTTTCCTAATTTTGGACCTAAAGTTTGAAAATTTGGTTTGAGTTCATAATTAATCCAACTTTCAACATTTTTATCAATATAAATATTTTTGACATTGATTTCATTTTTTACAAGATGCTCAATTATTTCTAATTGTTTATGAACTAAAACATCATCTGAAATAATAGTTATTGAATTTAGTGGTTGTTTATTAGGAAGCTTTAATTTTACTCTTAAATTACGTACAGTTTTAATAATATCTTTAGCGAGTTGGACACTAGATTCTAATTCTTGATTTATCAACTTCTCATTTGCTGTGGGATAATCTTCATAATGAACACTGGCATCTTCATTGTTTACCAATCCTTGATATATTTCTTCACAAATAAATGGCAAAACAGGTGCCATTGCTTTCGTAAAATCAGTAAGAACTTCATGTAAAGTCTTAAAAGCATTAATTTTGTCTATATCATTGGAATCTTTTTCTTTCCAAAACCTTTTTCTGTTGGATCTAATATACCAATTAGTCAATTCATCAATAAAATTCATTAGAGGCGGTATTACTTCGTAAAGGTAATAATTTTCCATTTTTTCATTAACTGTTTTTATTAACGACTGTAATGAAGAAATTAACCATTGATCCATTAATGCTCTCTCTTCAATAGGCTGAGCTGTCTCGAGTTCCTCATAACTTATGTCGTCAGCATTTGCGTAGGTAGAGAAGAAAGAAAAACTATTCCAAAGAGGTAGAATTATGCTTCTAGTAACTAGTTGAACGCCTTCTTCAGAAAATTTTAATGGCTCACCTCGTACTACAGGGGAATTTATTAAATAGGCTCTTAGACTGTCTCCACCATATTTGCTTAAAAGTTCTTCAGGATCAGGATAGTTTTTTAAACTTTTGCTCATTTTTCTTCCATCTTCAGCCAAAATCATACCTGTAGTTATACAATTTTTGAATGCAACTGAATCGAATAATGCAACAGCCAAAATGGTTAATGTATAAAACCATCCTCTAGTTTGGTCAAGTCCTTCAGCAATAAAATCAGCAGGGAACCCATTTAGGAATTCATCTTTGTTTTCAAACGGATAATGTTGCTGACCATATGGCATAGAGCCTGATTCAAACCAACAATCTAAAACCTCAGGTGTTCTTTTGTATGTTTTTCCGTCAACTTTAATTAATAAATCATCTAAATAATGTCTATGCAAATCAACAACTTCTGTTCCAGTATATTCTTGAAGCTCTTCAACTGATCCGATACATATTTGGTCTTGAGGGTCATCAACATTTATCCATACAGGTATACAGCTTCCCCAGTATCTGTTTCTACTGATTGCCCAGTCTCTAGCATTTCCAAGCCAATTAGAAAATCTCTTTTCTCCAATAAACCCAGGTACCCAGTGAGTTGAAGCATTAAGCTCAACCATTCGATCTCTTATTTTTTCGACATTAACAAACCATGTTGGTATAGCTTTATAAATTAAAGGGGTACCTGTTCTCCAGCAAAATGGGTATGAATGAGTTTCTGTTTTGTAACTAAACAAGGCATCTCTATTTTTAAGTTGCTCAACGACAACCTTATCTGCATCTTTTACATTCAAATCTGTAAGCTCCGCAAATGTTGAATCAAATTTTCCTGCAAGAGTGACGGGGTCTACAATTACATCTATGTCTGCGTTCTTAAGTGCGTAAAAATCACTTTCTCCATAGGCAGGTGCCTGAGACACTAATCCTGAACCAGATTCAGTATTCGTATCATCACTATGAATAATTCTAAATGTACCATCTTGGAAAGTGTCTTCGTATTCGTCATAAGCAGGTATGTATGTTGCTCCAATTAATTCACTTCCAATA